>Ga0182030_10005095_pt1 | contig 27933 bp, 33 predicted proteins | sample 812S3MmetaG_FD_121299 | JGI IMG/M metagenome (GOLD analysis project Ga0182030, IMG submission 121299) | Permafrost microbial communities from Stordalen Mire, Sweden - 812S3M metaG (Illumina Assembly) | ecosystem: Environmental > Terrestrial > Soil > Wetlands > Permafrost | place: Sweden... | reverse complement strand
ATTAATAATTAGATAATATAATCTTAATTTTCAAATCTATATTTCTAAATTCTTAAATTTTGAATTTTCAATTCAAAATATTTAAATTCTCAATTGGCCGTTTGGTCGTTATTACCAACGGGACATAGCTTAATTGTCATCGGTTATCTTCTTTCAACCCCGTAATTCGAAAGTGAAGAATGGTAATGGTGATAAAAATGAGGTGGGGTGAGAATTCTGGGCGCATTTTTCATACTGCATTGCTTGGACGTTCTCCAATCAAGTTGTTCAGCCACGGTCCTACCTATGTTGTGAAATCCCTCTTAAATGTCCCTCGCTATGATGCACCTCGAAGCTAAGCCCTATAAAGAATCGTGCCATATTCATAGTGTCATGATGTTATTACTGCTCCTGTGGCTTTTTTTTCCTAAGCAAGGCCGCGTTTAAAAAAAGCTGCCAAATTATAATAGTGCTTGTTTTGTGTTAAATCGCGCATCAGCCTCTGCAAGTCAACGGCACTGGCGGAAGGAACAAGAGTTCGTAAATAGGCAGAGTATGAGTCAGATAAGAATACTCTAGCTAATATGCAATAAGAATGTCTCGATGAATGAAACTGCGCGATTTTGATTTCAGCCGCTTTCCAGCATTCGAGGCGGTGGGAATCGTATTGACGGGCGCGGTTTATGTTGGGTGTCGATGCGGTTCACGCCCACTCTCTTGGTACGCATTTAGACACGCTGCAATAGCGTAGTCATTAGCAGATCCGCCGCCCGAAAGCCTCTGTACTTGTATTCTAGTGGTGCGTAGCAAGAGCCTTTTATCGTGCCATTGGGATGCCTTCGCAAGGAAGACGCCACAGTATATAGGCAGCAGTCAAATGGCCCGAGGCACTTCGTGAGGCACCATGAATTCATCATCTTTAAAAACCAGTTTTGAGCCTGCATACTATAAACTTAACTGTTTTACCGTCAAAATCGTCGAACCAATACAAATACACGAAGTCGTCTCAATCATCGAGGAGTCGAGGTAGCGCTTCCAATCATAATAAAGCGGAAATATGGAGATCTATCATAAAAAAACCTCAATATCCTAGAACACATCTCCTCTCACAGCCCACCAACTATTTGTTGATTTGAGGTTTTGAGGTCGCAATCGGCGAAATCCATGAAGCTTGAATTGGCTGAAATGGCTAGAGAGACCACAATAAATGAACCTGCGTTACAGACGTATTGTCATCATCTGATCACGGCACTTTGCATCTGTCTCCTAGAGTCATAGCCCTTCCTGCTCCGATGAATCATCCTCAGAGCAAAAATTTGGTTATTGAAGAAAATGAAAATGACCAGAGCAAAGACGATGGCAATGAATATTGCCATCAGAAATAGTGTGACTACCGAACTCCACCGCGAAGTCTCCGCGAAACCAGGCAAAGGGTTCTGGCCGGCTAACGCTTCGACAGCCAGTTCGACCTGCATGGAGCTGAGAATTACCGACATAACCGCGACTGCTGTGATTATTGGAGCAAACAGGTGGGTGAAGTAGTCTCTCCACCGTGGGTATAAGTGGAAATATGTAAGCTTCCCAGTAAAGAAGGCCATTATGTTAAGTCCAGATAGGCGCAGTGATCCGTATTGGAACCGAGGCGATACTTGGGAGTTGTCGATGTGTTCGAATTGTAAAATAAATTTGGTAAATTGCTCAAATGTCATAGCTTCCTGGCCCTCGATGGAGGGAAGTAGATGCTTCTCAAGCGCGATGCGGAAGTCGACTTCATACTGGATTAAATAACAGTATGTTCGGAGGAAACCCATACTTGCATACCAGATGTCCTTATCGACCTCACAAATGAAGTCCCAGAATGCTTTGGACATCATATAGGGTGGGATAGGCTTGACAAAGATAGTATCGTAATACCAGACCAAGTGGAGTCCAGGATATTCCGTTATAACGATTTTACGCTTCTTGGCATCTTGGTGGTGCAGTGGCGTAATGTTGGTCTCAATTGGGGTTGTAATCTTTAGCATAGTAAGCAGTGTGAGATCTCTTCTAGTCAATAAGTAGGGGCATTGAAATCTAATGAGTGCCTTGATAGATGGTCGGAGAATGCTACTCACCAGCCATAGATACGGCGCGAGCTGGTCTAACTCTGGTGTCAGATGAGCACTTTTAAGATACATGACAAGCCCATTCTCGTCCTCGAGTCTTATGCGAGGCTGTCCCGGAAGTGTAGCCTTTCCTTGATTGCTCGCGAGATTTAGGCGTCCGGTGCCATATCGACTGATTACAAGGATGGACGCAAGCTCTACAGTGACTGGATGCTGGCGAGCCATTTTGGACTTTGTTGCTAAGAGATTTCGAGGGTTTAAAAGATAGTTGATTTGACCTGGGGTTTGATTTCGACGAGCACATTTGGCTGCTGTCGTACAAGTCGGGCGGGTTGCACTGCAAGCTACCTACCTACCTACGGCAGGCACTGTAACCTAAAATGGATGTAGTCTCGTGAGTGGCGTATCTGACGTGTCATGTCTCCCGCGTTGCCGCCCAACTCAGCCGCAATTTCTAAATGTCACATCAAGCCTTGAACACAAAGTAAGAAGATGCCTTACGCTGGTCTGACTCAATTGTACCCCGAGAAGGGGAAGGATGCAGAATGCAAGGTGGAGTATGTGCTGTCCAATGTCCGTTGGAGCTCATTATCCAATCGCTGACAGTTGATGTTAGTATTGTGGCGATCCATGGCCTTGACACAACCTCCGAGAGAACATGGAGTGCATATTCTATTGACGGTGACCCTCAATCAAGGCTTGTCCACTGGCTCAAAGACGAGGACATGCTGCCAAGCCACGTGAGGTTTGCTCGGATTTTTACGTATGACTGGAATGCTAGCACTTTTGCCCATGCATCTGACCAGTATTTCTATCACCACGCCACATTCTTTCTGAACATCTTGGACGCCTGCCGTCAAGGCGTAAGTATCTGTTCACACAATTCAAATCTATCTAGATCGCTAATTGATGTTGTTCTGTTTAGGAATTCAAGAAAAATTCTTTGGTGTTCGTTGCGTCATGCTATGGTGGTCTCATCCTCGCAAAGGTGTGTCAATGGCTACGGCACGTCGTCTCACAAGAGGGTCCATTCCAAAAGCTAATGCCATGATAGGCTCTGAATCAGGCATCAAGTCGCGGCAGCCGGTTCTCGCAGATACTGGACGCAACGTTTGCTATTGCATTTCTCGGCAGCCCTTTCAGAGGTAGTAAAGGGACATCTGCAGCCCAGATTCGCGTCAGAATTGCCAATATCAACGGCCAGCAAGCCAGTGATCAATTACTTCGAGTGCTAGCCAGTGAAAATGGTGTTCTAGAAGAAACTACAAAGGAATTTTCTGATTTAGCGCACAAGGAGTGGTCCGCCAAGTCCAATCCTGAGAGATTGGTGTTCTTCTACGAGACACAGAGAACTCAACTTGCAAAAGCTGCTATACCACGAGCTTTTGTTGAATCCTGGGCCGAATATCTGGTTCGTTGGGCAGAGATTATTGTATGCCCCTTCACCAGCCTGGCCGTGCAGCGCGCTGACATACGTAGGTCGTTGATGAGAACTCTGCCCTAATTCCAGGATGGCCTAGCGCAGCCATCGATCGAAACCATTCCATGCTCAATAAGTTTCGAGGACCAGAGGATCCTGAATTTTTAAGAGTTTCCAGATGGATAACTAACTTTGTTGAGGGTGCTCTGGGAGAGTCGCTTAGAAAAAACCAAGTAGAGACGGAAAATGACATGGCTCTAGCTGAAAAGGACACCACGAGAAATACGAGTACTCAAAGGCCTGGGAATCAGGAAACGACTAGAGCAAACAAAGTTAGGTCGGTAGGATATGCGACGAGCGATGCAGGCGAGCCCTCGACTCGGAGTCAGGCCACAACGCAGCGAATAACCCCAACCCTTAATTCGAATGCAGGTTACTCAGTTCCTGCTTCAGATACTACCCAGCCAGAGTCAGCAAATAGCGGAGTCATTGATGAATTTGGTGAGTTTTATGATGACACATCCAACGAGTAGGCACATCCTGAATTCTTAGTTTATCTTTATCTTCATAGATTGATATTATGTAGGAGCCTATGGGCGGATAATTGGATGCATGATCTCCAGAAGTGCACGCAAAGCAATACTAACTCTGATGACAATATCCGGCCATTGGCTAAGGTGAGAATCGCACTATTGGACACCGGCGTTGACCATAATCACCCCTTGATCCAAGGGCTCAAGAAGAGCGGAACATTTTTTAGTTGGATAAATTTTGTTGGCTACGAAGCAGATAGCAGTAGCATCGAGGCTACTCAAGATAACGATGGACATAGTGCAAGGCAATTATGTGGGCAGTAGCCCAAAATGTCGATATCATATCGATGTCTTTTGGGTTTCCAAGATGGCATAATGCTATACGAGAAGCAATTCAAGCGACTCCAAACCGTGTTTTGATGTTTGCGGCGGCATCGACTGGTAAAAATGCCTATGTGCCTACTTTTCCAGCGAATGAGCCCTCTGTTATTTCTATCTGGGCCGCCGACGGAATGGGTTCCCAACCCAAAACAAACAGCAAAGCCGGCCGATTTGCAACCCTTGGAGTTGCTGTTAAATCAGCATGGCCCGAACGCCCTGAAAACCCTGCAATGTTCGAAGCTAGAAAATCAGGGACTTCATACGCAACGCCAATTGCAGTGGGCATTGCAGCCTGTGTTCTAGAATTTGCACGCCAAAACGACATGGCAAAAGTGTTCTATGATGAGCTTACAAGTCACCGCGGAATGACGAAGGTCTTCCAGTTCATGGAGGTTGAAAGCAAAGGACTGCATTTAATATGCCCCTGGAAGCTATTTCATAAAAGCATGAGGAGAACTTCGATACTAGACACCTTGGTGACGTTAGTAAACTAGATTAGCAATACGTATATTATGATTATATAGTTTAATATAAATTGGAAGTAATATGCAATAGTGGCGAAAGATCTTCGCAGAAACATACTCGTGTTTCGGAAATAAAGGTAGAACAACGGTCGGGTGGTGGTTTTGGGGCTTGGTTGGGGAAAATCGGAAATTCGACTCTGACATGAGTATTTCTCATTTCCTCTTTAGACCTGAGCTATTGCTGCTTTAGCATGAGCTGTGGATGAGCAAATGGGACCAACAAGGTGAGTAGGGAGGAATCTGTCTCGGCTCCTCTATTACAACTACCGTCCATAGCTAAGATGGGGGGAAATGATGTGAAATAGTCATTAAAATTAGGTGAATTGGTGATAAAGTTTTCAATTGGTAGCTACTATTACATACGAAATTAATTGCTAGCTCCGACGAATAAGGACTTTTGTCACTACTATGTTCATGGCTTCCTGCGAAGAGCCAACCAAACACAGCAGACCTTGTCGACTCATTTGATCTTCAATCTTCTGTCTTGTCCAAAGCAGCCAAGAATAGCTTAATCAGCTATAAAAACACAAAGTCAGCCTTCGGGCCCCAGTGTTGAACAAAACATGAGAAAGTCAGTTAGATGCTCACCCAACCAGTGTAGGCCACATTATCCCCGCTAGCCTTGAACGCTTCCCATTTCTCGTTCAAGTCATCTTTGGAGGAATATACCATATGGCCCACCTCTTTATCATTCCTTAGCTCCTCGAGGAAATTTCGAGCTTCGTCACTAGTCCCCACTCGCGAGATGAGAAACACTACAGCCGCCTTTGTGTAGCCTCGAAGCTCCATAGAAGTTTTACACTCTTGGATCGTATCTCGCAGCTTCCCGGTTTCCTCACCGTAAGGCTATAATGTATGACACGTACGTAAGCATTATATTTTCAAGGAACAAGAACCCCTTGTGGCGGCAGCAGGAAAGTTACCTCGCCATCAGTAATAATCACCACAATTACAGGCTTTTTGAGTGTTCCTTTTCGCACCTTGTCTAAAATCATAGGCTTTATGATCTTTTGTTCGAGAATGGTTCCCAGTTTAGTGTCGCCAACGCACTGGATCTTTTCAAGTCTCTTGGCGATGTCTTTTACTGTCGTCAGATGATCAAAATTGCCTTTTTCATCTTCATTGTAGTTGAGGAGCCGGAGGGAGATACCGTCTGGGCTTAGGATCGTTGCAAATGTCGCCACTCGCTCCAGGGTGTCTTTGAGTGCTGGCATACGATTATCGTCTGACATTGACCCACTATTATCTGGTCACTAAGATTCAGCTGCTATCCAGGAGGAAAAAACAAACTCTAAAAGGCTGCGAAGAGGTGGTTTACCGCAAAGAATGACGAAATCATATAATGCAAGCTTAGAAAGACCTGCAGTTTCTTCTGGACGCAGATGATATTCCTTGGTGATAGCCCTAGTTTGATCTGCAGCCTTTTGGGCAAGTTCTCTCACTATATTATCGTCTGGTTCATAGAACTTTCTTAGATTATCTTGGATAAATCTGCTTAAATAGGAGGAGTAGTCCTTAGAGGTCCGTGGCGGCTATTTTGGTATTTATTAGAGAAGTCATGAATGATAGAACTGATCTGGCTAGTATGCACTTACAGGAGTTGATACCTGTATAGTACCATTTTCAATGGCTATCTGCTTTGCTAGCAAGTCCGGAAACCGATCCACAATCTCACTCGCAAATTTTGCAGCTACCATTTGTAGAGCCTGAGTAATTGCAGGTCGATCATCGATCGCAAGGCTCCTGCTGATATGGCCTGTGAGGAGAGTGTTCAGTGGTCCACGGCATGTAAGATTTTTTGCAATTTGAGAGGCAAAATACTCGGTTGGCTGGTTTGCAGGGTCCTGTCTTGTATCGACGGATTGCCCGAGGCTCGTATAGAGGAGTGGCAAGGATATATTCAGCGTTAAATTACCGGATACCTGTGGTTGTTCCATGATGGAACATGGCCGAAGGAACTTACAACAAGAAAGATCAATTATGTCTGGTTTGATATAGGACCTTCCCCACGTTTGGATGCCAAGTGGCAGCGTTCTACTGGAGCCAGACTAGCTGCAGGTATAACTCTGCATCACGACAAATTGAGGCTTAATAACCTTGAAAGCGCATAATTTACAAAAATTTGCCCGAATTCTACGCACTGAGGTGGCCCAAACAGATGAAATGGTGGTATCTTCTTAAATTGAAAGAAAGTTTACTAGCCAGATTTGGGCCCCTGGGTCGTAGTAATAGACCCATCGTACTTAGCTCCTTGATGTTTCCAATATTCCACATATACTACAAATACCGTGTGGTTGAGGAGCATACGTTTAGAAGCGTGTGGTGCCACGTTAAAACCCCAGGCAGGAATCACGAGCAGGACGCAGACACGTGACGTGTTACTTGGAGAAGGTAATGTCCTGACGGGAATATAGAGTGGTAACCGATTTGGGATCCCTGGCTGGGAGCAAGGACTTCTGACCCGCCTGATAGACCTAAGTCGAAGCTGAACCGGACCTGAGCAGATGCGGCGCTGGTCACGCGACGCAAAGGGATGGGAATTGCTGACATTTCGGTGAAGAAACAAGAATTTCGAAGGTAGAGGAGAGGAAAGTGGCACTAGGAGAAGGTAAAATCACGCCCTAAATGCCTGTTTTAATTAGTGGGACCACCCTGTACTTCTGGCTGGTTCGCCGGTGGAAACCCTGTAATCAGGTGCCATTTCACATTTATTAAGACCCCTAGGCTGTAATGTACGAAGGTAATGCTTTATGAGCGACCAAGCTAGTACAGCCGTTGCAGAGCCCTCCTTGCCTGGAGAGCCTTGAGCATACGATGGTAGATCAAAATGCAGTGGAGTCCCTCTGACCATTCTTTATTGTCGTAATCATGGGCGGCGCTCAAAAGAAGAGAAGGCCTAAGGCCAAGAGTATCTCACTCCATCTAAGCCTTCGCCACTAGCCAAACATACCACACTCTTTACATCCAACTTAGTCGCTCGTTAATACTCGCATGCGTCTGAGTTCGACAACTGCCTCCACTCTCCTGCCCCTAGCCTCGGCAGCCAACATCGATGCTCGCCAAGCCACCGACCTGAAGTACGAGATCAGCGATTTTTCGGCAGCCTACACGCCGGAAGCATCTACTGTTTGTCTGTCCCGCTACCCCCACCCCCCTCACGAACACAAACACAAAGCCATGACTACTTAGACACTAGCAGTTGACAAAATGTAATTACGAAATGAGCATAGTTACCGGCCACGACCCCGAATTCGAACAGGGCTGTGGCGCGATGGGGACGAGCGACAACGGCGAGATGCCCACCGTCAGCGAGACCCAGTGCGGAACGTACACCATCTTGGTTGCCAAGGAAGTCGGAGGATGGCCTTCATTTTTTACTGAGATATAGACAGCTCGACATTAAATAAAGGATCACCGGGTATAAAACCCTGGACTATATACTTAAAAGTGTAAAATTGAATAAGAATATATATGAACAAATAAATATAAATATAAATATATAATAATATAAAACTACAAATTTATTAACATAACCGAAAAATACAAAACCCAGTTGCCGCCATTACCGAACCCACCCTTCCTTCCTCATCACCTCCCTAGTCCACTCCTCTAACCTCTCTGCAAGCTTCCCATCCTTCGCCGCACCACTCTGCCACCTCGGCTCCCCAAACCGTCGGAAATTTTCGAAATACATACCGCTCTGCTCCGCCTTCATGTCCCGACTCGCCACACAGAACAAACTGGACCACGACCCCTTATCGGCAGGCCATATCAATCCAAACATGCGTAAGACCGAGAGAATACTCATCATGCCCGACCCCGACTGCCCCACCGGTGTAGCAAGGTTTGTCTCAACCAGACCTGGATGCACGGACGAAACCCAGATCTCGCCGTCCCCATTCCGCGCACTGGGAGAGCCAGGGCCGTACATCTTGTGCAGGGTCTTGGTGTGCAGAATATTGGCAAGCTTGCTTTGTCCGTACCGCGGCCACGGACCGCTATCCTTGAGCGATAGGTCATTGAAATTGATGCCGCCCTTGGGTGCGCCCAAGTGGCCCGATGAAGTGAGGTTGACGATGCGCACGCTACCGGGAGGGAGCGTCTTGGCGGACCGCAGCATCAGAGGAAGCAGGTGCTCCGTCAAAACCCAGTGCGCGAGGTAGTTGGTCTGCCACTGGGCCTCGTGGCCATCTTTGGTCATTTCGAAGGGTGTCGCCATGATACCTGCGTTGTTGACCAGTCCGTGCAGGGTTGTTTCGAGGTTGAGGAAGTGGTTGGCGGCCGCGACGACGCTGGTGAGGTCCATGAGGTCCATTTGCAGGAGGTCGATGTTGGCTGAGGGGTGCATTTTCTTGATGTTGGCAATAGCTGCTGTGCCCTTCTCTGGGGATCGGGCGCACATGTAAACGTGGGCGCCGTGATCTGCTAGATGCGCTACCGTGTAGTAGCCTCTGTGGTTTGGTGAATTCAGCGATTCGAGCTTCGTGGTGAGAGCGGAGAGGGGAGAGGGGAGACTTACATGCCGGAATTCCCACCTGTGACTATGAATACTTTGCCCTTGAGATCGGGGAGAGTGTCGGGATGGAAAGTCATCTTCAAAACGAAGTCAATTTGTAAAGGTAAAATACTAAGAAACAGATAGTTTAATGTCTTGGGTTGAGTTCTATATTTTTGGTGATACGAAAAGATGCGTCGAAATTAAGGTGCTGCTATGATGGATCTTTATATTGCTCTTATTGAACAATGTCCGAGATACTGGCATCTTGGATGTTATTTCGAGCATCAGATATTGTGAGCAAGCTGCATGACCCTTGGACCAATCACGTCACATCCAACTTGGACATATTGAAGAGATGGACCAATAGGAGAATTCCAAGTGAGGGAGTGAGCCAACTGCATAGAGGCGTGGGGCTCGCTGCCGCATCTATAGCTACGGTCCAAATTACCCACCCTTGGGAAATCATAACGTTGCGTTTCAAGTGGTGCAATGTGTGATACTGGAGCTCGTGATCCTGGTCCATAATAATGTGAGCAGGTTGCATGGCGCTAGACCTGCTCAAGTTGGACACTATAATAGTGACCAATAATATCGTGCCATTTCGCTAACCCCTGTTTGTCTGCGCCTCAGTTGCGCAATAGGAGGCATATCAATTCCTCTGTTCCCGAGTGTCAGACTCGTCATTGTGAGCAGGCTGCATAGACCGCCTTGGCCGTCTTGAAGAAACTTGCATCACTCATCACCAATTTTATTGTCAACGCAATTCCAACGTCCACTAGCATCATGATTAGTACGTATCAGACTGCGAATTCAACAGCACCACGCATCCAACTCGCGTCGATGCCACAATTGGGCGAGGTACGTACCATGCCGCTTTCAATCACCAAGACGACATGAATTGCTTACCACGTACAGGCTATAAGCAGGAAAGACGACTGGACTGGGACCAAGGATGCCGCGGCACGCAGACGGGCACAGACTAGACTCAACACAAGGGCATACCGTAAGGCCTTGTTTTCTCTTTCGTCCAAATCAGGAGTCAGGACCAGTCCGATCAAGGGCTACCCAATTATCGAACTAACAGTCCAGTAGGAAAACGCAAAGGCCTAGCAAAGAAAGCTGAAGCATCCAGTGCCGTAGCCGGGACACTGATCAAATCAGATGCGCTAGTGGAATGCTGGGACGTTGAGCAGCAATGCGTTTCCATCGTCCCAGTGTCCCGTATCAAGCAATTGTACAATGCGAGAAATCCCTTGCTGCCAGATAAACCTAGAAAAGAGCAGTTTAAAATTATCTTCCCCCTCTGTCCAGACCACCTCATCACACTCCTCCAACTCAACGCCCTCCGCGCCCTGGCCATCAACCGCACTCTAATCTCGGGCATCCTCGTCACGCCGCTCGAGTGTGATGAGGAAGTTACCCACGTCATCCCCTACCCTACCAAGCCCGGACTACTCCCTTCGACACTCCTGCCCACTGCCCTCCAACAAACGGTGCTGCACGGCGACTGGATCGACCTGTTCCCGTGTCCCGAAGGACGAAACCGCCTGATCCGGGCCGCCGGTACCTTCGACGAGGACGAGCTGTGGGCCGACTGCATCGGCGGGCTGTATGAGGGCTTCCCCGACGACGAGATCGAGCGACGCGGCATCATTGCGTGGTCGCCGCCCTGGGACATCACGGGGTGGGAGATGTCGGAAGGGTTTTTGAGGAAATGGGGGTGGTTGTTAAATGGGTTGCCGGAGGTGTTAGAGGCGACGAATCGGTGGCGAATGGAGAGAGGCGAGGAGCCATTCGTTCATGATGACTGCACGTCACATGCAACTGTGTGACCTTTGTTTTGTCCGGCTATTTGTTCGCCGTCGGCCGAGTTGGATGTTTAAGCGATTGGGTATATTATTACACCAGGAATGGCCCACCAGTCCTTTTGGTCCATACATGTGATACTGCGAACTGTTGGGCAATCTGTATTGGCTAATAACCTCCTCGCGCAGTTCCAATTTTCGTCATCACTACATGGGAAAGCAAACAATCGGTCCGCCAGCGTTCCACAACAAATAAAGCGATCAATCCTCTGGGGAAGAACTGAGCTTAGGGCTTCCAGAAGCGTCACTTAGTACTTAAATCACGAAGAGTGGGGCGATATATACAAAACAAGAGTTAGATTATGTAATGACTTTCATGCCTGTTTGGTCCAGGCACGAAAATCGCAAAATCTTGAACATAACAGACCCTGTACCCAAAGTCACATTTAAGCCAGCATCGACCCTATCGTCTCGCATTTGCCAAAACTTCCCGTGCTAGAGATTCTTAAGCACACTACTAAGTAGCAGCTAGGCCGGCTTGCCAGAAACCCATCACATACGAGTCGGCACTTAAGAAAGATACAAATATCATCAACCAAACAACATACCTTGAGTTCAAGCTCTTGTTAAGCGCCACTTGAGGCTTAGCAACCGAGACACCTGTATTGTCAATGCAAAGGATCAATGGATTTGTGGCAGCTTCAATGTCTGTATACCTATCGAGGTACGATCGACCCGCTTCTACAAGAAGCTCCTCGACACAGCCCATCAGCCTCGTCGCGGTAGGCTGCCTTCAAGGAGGCAAACACTCCGACGGAAGAACCACGTTTAAGCATACCCTGTGGCTATCATATAAGATCTTGCGACTAGACTGTGGCTTAAAGAAGTGACAGGGTGCTCTTATCTAGATGTGCACAGAGAAAATTGAATCGAGAGACTTTCTGTGGAAAAGAAGAGTGTTGGAAGTCGACGACCCCGGATGCGACTGCGGCGAAGGACGGCAAACTGTGGACCATATCCTGCTGAGGTGTCGGACAAATAACGACGTACGGAGAAGGGTATTTGGGAGGGGAGGACGAATAGACCTGAGGGCAATCTTGAACAAGCCAAAATCAGTCACAAAAGCAATCGGATTTATGGAACAGACTCGCCTCCTTGGGCAATTCCGGAGTTGCGATGTAGCGCAAAGAGACGAAGTGGAGCACTGGGAGACTGAAGGTACGGGGACACGAAGTTTCTTACCGCCGCCAAGCTGCCCTGCGTGTTAATTAACAGGAACCCTCTAATTTGACTATCTTTGCCAAGAGCCATTCATCTGAGACCCACATAAGTGGCAACCAAGCTGGATACCTCAGAAACTTCATTCGCGGAAACGGATTCACAATTACATGAAGGTGAAGATGGTGGATTGACAAATTGCCAGGAAGTACTAGCGGCCCAATTAACGGTCTACGACCGCGATGATAACCTGCGTGGATTTCTGAACGAGGAACGTCTGGATAGTGCTTCTGTAGTAAATTGTTCTTAACCGTATCCATTGCTTGAACTAGGCAGGGAAATGTGAATAAGCCGCTGTGCAAGAACACTTGGGCAACGTGGAAGGCGTACGCATGGGGAGATCCTCGGACCCAAGGACTTCAATATCGCGAACATGACGTGTAGGCATGATTAGCCAGTGCGCAGTCCCTGCTATACGGATGTCCTCTATGACCATGATGTCTTTATCCTGAAAAGACACTGCGTATTAGTATATTTGAGCTGACGGTGACGGCTGGCAACTAAAGAGATCAAATACCTCAAAGAGGATAGTGTTCAGCTTGCCGCGATCGCAGAATGTACAGTTCGGTCTTTCAACGATGCCGAAGGCCTCCGTCGAGGTCGCCATTGCACGGGCGATAGAGCAGGATGACGCTGCGCAGCACGTCGCAGATTGCAAGAAAATGAAGGAGAATTGTCAGGATCGTCGCTGAAACTCGAAACTCGTTGGCTGCGGCTACATCGAATTAGACTGAGTGAGGGAAAACGGACAAGAGAGGTTGAGTCGTGAATTCCAAGACAGTGTTCTGGGGAGTTGGTTGCTTCCGCTGACTCAGCATTTCCCAAACATTGTTTGGGAATTCACTGCCGCCGACTCATCATTTATTCGTTCCCACGAGCGCATATCCCACTGCAACTCGCCATACCATCAGCGGCAGCGCTAGTGAACCGTTCAGCAGTGCTTCAAGATGACAGGCTACAAACGTGTGTTTCTAGGCTATTGGGTGTCGTTGGATAAGCAGGACCGACTCTGTAAGGTCTCCCTGGAAAGTTCTACTGTCAAAGAAATCTCTGGACCATCCGACCAACAGATCGATAGCATCTTCAGGCATATAAGTCTCCTATAAAATCCAGATAAACAGACTACTGACTTGTCTCTTGTCTGTCACTATCAAGTCAAGATACACCGCTAGAAAGATGCACCCTCCAATCCTATCATTATACTCGAAAACACCCCCTCCATCACGGCCGCGCCTAATACCAACACACCGCCTCAGAGCCCTCCTCAACGGCCTAGAAAACGTCCTCGGCTAGACAGTTACACGAAAATAACAACACGGAGCGCGAGCAGAACGAAGAAGGTCTCTTCACCGAGACGTCGAGGCAGATCTCATTATAATTCCTCGCAAGAGAAGACCGACTTGCTCAGTCTCTCAGACAATCCCGACGAGGCACCTTCACGTAACCGAATGATAATATGGCTCTTTCTCCGAGTCAATAACAGAATCGGCTAGAATGTCTTCACTCTAATACCTACGGTCTGGCTCGAAAGCATACAAGTGGATCGTCCACCAACGATCATCGGCATCATGAAACTGCTGAGCAGCTTGATAGAGAAGGCTATGAGAGACTCCTGGAGATATCTAAATTCCCACACCTCTGTCGCACGCTCCACTTCCGAATCTGGCCCTCTTCACCTTTATGCTTTCAAGAAGTATGCGTAGGAACATATTTAATATCTGGCCACTCAGGCCACCTCCCCCCATCCAACTCAGCAGGAAATCCCTTAAGACCCAATAACCACGCCGCAGGCTCCCTCCAACCCTCCTTCAGCCCCGCATACTCTGTCCCCAGCCGCCCCTGCACCCAATTCTGCTTCCACCACTCCGGCGCCTCGACACCTGGTCCCTCAACATACCGGCCCATTGTCGGATCCAGCCTCACAGTATGATCTGCCAGCCAAAGTAGCGCGAAACATATTAAGTCCGGCCGCACAGGCATACCCATATTCGTACGCGTGCTGCTCGTCGTCCCTCCGGGGGCGAAGTAGTTGAGGCTGATGATCATAGATGTGTAGCTCGCGCGGTATAGCGTATGCAGTTGCTCTGGCGTGGCTCTCGGGCGTGGTTCCAGTGGCACGGGGCGACATGACATCCACTTATTGACATCCATTGATTGCTGGTCTAGATTAAGTCGGAGCCATGTGCGCAGCGACTTCTCTTGGATGTCGAGGAAGATGAGCGATAGTTCCGTAGCGACGTTGCGGAAGTCTTGAGAGAGGGTGCCGTATTGCTCATCGACGGATTTAGCATAGTACGACCGCATAACTTTGTTGGGCCTAGGAGACCACGTGGAGGAATTTTCGAGCTCGGCGGTGATGCGAGTATGCTCCCTGTTGCGTGTGATTCCTCGCCTCATTTTGAGTGCGTCGTCGAGATCAAAGACGTATTGTGCTGGTCGCAGACCTTTGTTGCGTCCTAAAAGACCGAATGCAAGGCAAAGGCCTTCACCATTGTATCCATCAACTGTAAACGGGCGGGAAGCCAGTAACCCGATGGGCAAGCTATTGATAGCTCTTGAGACACGTCGTCGGAAACCTTCCCTCTCTCCCCATAGAAGAGATACATCCCTAGTCTCAGCCTCAAGACCGTCATCATACACGCAAGGCCCCATAGGCCAAACCGGGCTATATATCAAAGACCCTTTATTTTCTCCAAACTTGTCTAGCAGTGCTGTAGGATCCTGCCACAGTCCCTTTGGCGGGTTGAGCGCGAAACCCCAAACATCCGAGGCCGTGGACAGAGTTCTGTTCGTTGCAGGTTCATCGGCCATCCGTTTCCAAGCCGTTGCATCGCCACACATGTCCTTATAGATAGCCCGAATAGCCGTCCTACTGTTTCCAGTCCATGCTAGCCAGCGATTCTCAATAAATCTACGATTCCGCCAAGCTGGTAATGCATATCGAACAATCGTAATTGTCGTTGCTGTAGACAGAGCCAGAACACCAAGTGAGTCGTTGTTGTTACCCGAGAGGAACGACAAGACGATCAAGGCGAACGAGACGGCGAGCAATGTAGAGATGATTGTCCACCACCAATGCTCGAAGCGGGCGATGCGGAAACGAAACGTCCACATGCTCTGATCTACAGCGACGGCAACGATGGTCGTCACCAGGCCTTGCAGCAGAGATGTCACGACTGCGAGGCCGATGGAGCTCCATAGTAAAGCTGTGCGGCCGGTAGCGTTGGTGAAGTGAGCCGTGGGGCCATTGCTAGGTGGCGGCTGGCACTCGCTTATCGTAACGAAGAAGCAGATAGTGTACAGCAACGTTAAATACATTTTGGATGATTGTTTGGATATCTTGAAGAAGACGTGCAGCCTCAACTGTCGCACTTACCGATCGCAAAGATGGCTAATGAGGGATTTATGATTAACCCCGTCAGGCAGCAGCAGCGCAAGGAGCTACAAAACCCTGCACACCAGCAGGAAAAAAGAAATACAAAGATGCGTCCGAGTTTCAGCCACAGAATTTGGTCCAGTGTCTTGGTAGGAACGAGATAGCGAGGTGGGTGATCTCCCGCTCCTCCAAATTGTGCCCTTCAAAGGATTCCAACGTGATTACCTGCTGGTCACTTTTAAGCTAAATCTGCCTCTGATTTTGGATTTTGCTCTAATTCTGACACCCTGGTTTGAGCTTTGTTACTTCATTTTTGGTAAGTGTGTGGTCAACGAAGGGCCTGTTCACTCGTAATTTTTTTGAGCTCTAATTGCAATTAGACCACTTTACAATTAGAGATCAAATCACTAATTAGAGCAATTACAATTAGAGTTTTTTAAAAATTGCAAATAAACACGAAAACACTAGTCTAATTAATTAGAGTTAGTCTAATTGCAATTAGAGGTCAGAAAAATTGCGAATGGACAGGCCCGAAATCGGCCAAGTTTCAGGTATGGCGTACTACGGTCAGCAGTGGAGTGCACATGTAGGCGAACACGCGATAAAGGCTTCAGAACATCAGTTGGGATTACGTGAACGATGGACGGTGAACTGCAGAAAGGATAGACCATAGAAAGAAACAGCTTGCACAACTACATGTTAGGAGAAGACGTGACTCTGCTAGAACATGCGTCTCCGTTTGGTAACTGGGCTATTATTCAAGCTCGAGGGACTAGAAACACTAGCTTGCAACCTCCACAACTTAAGCAGGCGGAAGGTCGGCCCAGACGGAGGCTTTCCACTTCACGAAAAATATCCCTACAAAGCGTTCGATGGCTTTATAAAGCGATATTGAGGTTACAGATAGGGTCAGAATGGTGCTGATTAACAAGGAGGTTGAGCACCCCACTGGCGCTAAGCCTCCACGAAACGGAGCCTTGGGCGTTCAGCTTTGCTACTTAAGGACACGCCACGATAAGGGGTCAGCTGAAGGCTTAATTTTGCTTTTTCTTCTCCATTTGTTTATACACGGCGTGCATCACCTGGCTCATCCTTACTTTCAAAGTTGCGCTGAGGGCTGGAAGCTTTGTTGACAGAGGACAGGAAACCTCCTTGTGAAATAGAGTACTGGGTCGGTTCAAGCGAAGCTTTTCTGGACAAGCGATCATGGCCGACCCGTACAATGGATCGTTCATTACTTCTGGAAATTTCAACTCTTCTCGCCAGTCCTCGGCCTCCGAGGACCCGCGTTTCCGTGAGCAACTCCAGCGCTATCGAGGTTCACCGTTCCACTCGGCAGCAAAGAAGATAGCAGGATGGAAAAGTATTGTATTATTCTCCCAACTTCTCAGCGTTATTGTTACTGCTGCCACTGCCATCTACTGGTTTGTTTCCCAAGAAACGAATCCCAAATCTGTTTACGCGGTCGACGGTTACGAGCCTATCGTTGAGCTGCAGCCTCCAGCGTCTGGACAGGATTATACCGGGGCGAACGGGACTTCATGGTCTGACTGCTTTAAGATCCGGCCCCCGAGCGATAAATATGGATTTTTGCATGTCTGGTGGAATGAACATAGGGCCGGAATCGACGAGGTGCTTTCTCTAACTTGAAATAAGATGGGTGATTTCAGCACTATTTTGGAAATATGGTGTTAGTTACAATATAGCGATATATAATATTGCTATAGCATATCAATAGAATTTAAAGCTTTCCATATTTCTAGCAATATCGTATAGCCTTTCATTATTTTGACTACATAAGAGGATGTCCCGTGAGACTGTGATCTCTGGGGATGGCTTGGATAGAGCAAATAGCCAACAAGCTACATAAATATTACATTATATAATATAATATAATATATTTAAATTTTCCAGAATTCATTACTAAAATTTAATAAAAATAAAGTAGAAAAGTTTTAGCTTATATTTAATCTAATTAGAAATCAAATATATAAGTAAAAGATAGATAATGTGTAGAGACTATTTAGATTACTTAGTCTACTTAAATAAACTAAACAAGAAAAAAATAAGCCAAAGATAATTAGTATTTCAGTAGAAGTGGTATGCTTACTAATCAACCTTGGGAAAAAGAAAAAAAAAAAGTTATGCTTGACTATCACTATAGCCAAGTCGCCACATTAGCTGGATGTCCAAAATGCGCTCATTCCTACCCCGTGTACCTCTGATTAACTGAAAACCGGTCCATATATAGAAAGCGTAGTGTAATCTAGCAACTTTCTCCTCTTTATTATTGAGAATTAACCAATTTACACCTATGCTCATTATGTAACTCATAAACACAACTATACAATACAAGCCATAGTCAGACTTCCTAGAGCTGTACCCTAGTTTAAAGAAGTTACATACCCAGAATCCAGAAAGCACTACCTTTGATTGGCGCATTGCCTTCAGTAGCTCTTTAGCGTTGTCTGTAAGGTCGTTGAACACAGGCCTAAGATCTCCCCTTGTGTACTTTAACTTTTTCTTAGCGACTTCGTCCATGGAAGCTCCCAGGACTTCTATAGTGTTATCGACATGGCCTATGTTTGTATAGCTGAGTGTATGCTCTACGGCATCGTAAGTTAGTCTTGCTTTGCTGTGCGTCGGTGGTTTGCTGACTGCCACATCTATGAGATCCGATTGACTGGCCTTCCCGATTTTGCATATCATTTTGATGTAATCTACGCGAGGCGATGCTTAGAGATGGGGCATGACAGAGGAAAAAGTAATATTAATGTGAAATTTGTATGATGTCTCGTGAATGTGTGGGTCCTGGTGAAATTTAGTAATGCATGTAAGGTAAAGGTTTGCATCTTGGTTGAACTTTTTGATTGTCTGGATTCCTGTTGATATGAGGTAATGTTATATCTTCTTTCTTTTGCATGATTTGGAGAATTTAGGATTTCACTTCCTATCAGTAACATGTAAGGATTCCAGTATTGAATCTATTATGGATTCACAGCCGCCTGTGAATTTATTATTATACAAAAACCAGAACATCAAGACTTTTTGACTCAGCGAACTTATCATCAAACTTATATTATTCCGATAAAGGACGTACAATTTTACATTGCCGCATGCCTCAAATGCTTTCCACCAACATAGCCCTCTGCGGTATCCACAAACAGCATCCTTCCTTTGACATATGCAGTCAACCAACCCCAGAGTCTCCAATTACCAATCTGACCCGTAGCATACTTCTTTCCCATTGTAATAAATATCATCTTTTTACTCGACGGTTTATACTCCTTGACTTGCCCACTATTTCCTGTCAAGACACAATCCAGAGCAGCCGCCAAGTGGATAATCTGCGCATCCGTCACTGTAAGTTGCTTCGCCTCGATATTCCCCACATCCCCAATACCCCATACATTCTCTGTCCCCTTGACACGCATTGTCGGATCTAGATCCAAATTCCGAGCCGAATCCAGGAGGCTGGTTGGCACGAAACTCGTATTAACTTGCACGCCAAATAGTGGAAGATATAAGTCGGCAGCGGCCGTGGCGCCATTCGAGAGATTGAGACTGGTTTTGGGATCAGCATCTTGGCTCTCGGCTGTGTGCACTTCCTTCACCCGTGCTTCGTGGATCAGCTTGACTCCAAGTTTTTCTAGGTCTTTCTCGACGACTTGGGTAACGCTTGGAAGAACTTCGGAGGCTTGTAGAACGTGCTTTCCACTAATGATGAGGGTGATTTCTTTATTTCCACCATAAGCGGCAGCGAGCTCCCCGGCTGTTTCCACGCCGGTAGGTCCGGCACCAGCAATTACAATCGTCTTCGATTTACCAATCTGTTGCTGAAGAGAGTGCAAGGCAGAAATGGTCTCTTCGTGTGTTCCAATGGGTTTGAAGGGCAAATTGCTTAGAATTTGGGAACCCGTAGCGATGACGAGTTGGTCGTATGGTATCGATCGTTGAGTTCCGTCATTTTTGGTGGCTTTAAGAGTGTTGATTTCCAGATCGAAACTCGTTGCTCTACCCAGGACAAATTCAAATTTATCGGGATCGTATTGCGCGAATCCAGGCTCGATAGGAAGGAAGAGTTTCTCGTCTGGAATGGCCCCAGGGATAACACCACGAACTGCTGCGACGTTCCAATAGAATTGGGTATTTGGGGACACAAGTATCACTTTTAGTCCTTCTTTGATTTTGGGAAGCGTGTGTTTGAGCAGCTTATGGGCGAGCGGGAGGCCTGCCCAACCTGCACCAATGATAACCACCGCTTTGGACATTGCATAGGTCGAGTGAAGGATCTTTGAAAAGATTGCCCGCAATAAAATATTTCAAAACTATGAAGAGAGTTTCTTGAAGTCGAATTTATATTAGAATATGTCAATAACTAAATGGTTAAGAAAAGGGGGTCGGAGAAGTGACCAATCAGGTGGAGATCTAGGCCGAAGCCCGTTGTCCGTGGTCCGAGAGCGACATATCAACCGAGTCGCGTCAACCAATTCTAATGTTCAATACAAGCAAATTAATGTGTCCTCCGCCGCATTTATTAGTGACGTGATGTCGCTAGATTCCTTAAGAATCAGAAATGCCGATGATACAAACCTGGGCGAAGCTCTGAAGATATGGAGCTGCATCAATTGCCGAAGGCGAAAAGTACGCTGCGATAGACGCGATCCGTGTGCTCCTTGTATTAGGAACAATGCTGACTGTGTCTTTCCTGTCTCTGGTCGTTTGCCTCGCCGTGGTCGCGACACGAAGTATCCTCATCAGAAACAGGCGGAGCTCTTGGGTCGCCTTAGGCGTTTAGAAGCTATGGTTGGGGATCTTGGATCGGAGGTGGAGAATGCAGCAAGTCTCGGATCCCAATCGGTGGACAATCCCCTGAACGCGTTTATCACACGGTCTGATTGGTCAGGTGATCAACAATCTGCCCCTCCCAGCCGGTCAGCTAGTGGAGATCATTTTTCGAAGAAAGATGGAGTGCAAGCTAGCTCTGACGTAGGAAAAAATACCTCGGGTCTACTACAGGAATCTCAAGAGTCGGAGGGTTGGTTGGCGGCGGGTAACGGCGAGTTTGTTGTAAAAGATCGGTTCTGGACGGGGTTTTGTAAGGAGGTATGATGCCTAACCTCCTTTCGATCACAAGTTAGGCGGGTAATAAACAGTGCAATGGATCGAAAAGCTGACAGATATCTAGGTAGAGCAAATCTTTGAAGCCGTAGCGGGACCTTCGTCAGATCACTTTGATGCTAATAGCAGCTCATCGGTTGTTGGAACCAAGCATAACACCGGTTACTACTACAACTACCTCAGGAGCCTACCAGCTGCGCATCGACTTGAGGATCTATACCCTCTTCCGTCGCAAATACCCTTTCTTTGGCAAATCTACAATGATAACGTCAATCCTTTTATGAAAGTGCTTCATGTACCAACTATGACGAAGGTAATACGCGAAGTTAAAGGCAGCTACGAATTCATTCCCCTAAGTATGCAGGCTCTCCTCTTAGCGATATCTCTTGCCGCAATAATGTCCCTCGACGATCAAGAGGTACACTGTCTTATTCTTCATTAAAGGAAAGTTTAACTGACATGGAAAGGTTCGTCTAAATTTCAATACTGACAGAGCTCGGCTCCTTAATCAGTATCGACAAGGCACCGAAAGGTGTCTCGAGAAAGCAGATATTCTGAATGATCCGAATATGGAGGTGCTCCAAGCGCTTACCATATATCTAGGCGCCCTCCAGCATACCGGTGAATCACGGCCCGCATGGTTGCTAACGGGTGTTTTGGTTCGGGTAGCCGTCTCCATGAAGCTTCATGTCGACGGTGTTCGCTCCGGTCCAATGAGTGTTTTCAATATAGAGCTGCGTCGTAAACTTTGGTGGCAAATCTGTCTCGTCGATTCGCGATCTGAAGATAGGACAGTTTCAAAATTCAAAGTGTGGTCAGATATGTTTGACACCAAGATACCAACGAACATTGATGATACGATCTTTGATCGCGAGACTTTGGAGCAGCCTGTCTCCACGGCTGGATGGACTGACATGACCGTATTTCTGATTCGTTGCGAAGTATGGTCGCTATCGAATCAACTTCGGGCATTCAGATCGGCCTCCAATGATTTGACTGCCTGCATCAATGAGAGACAAGAGATATTCCGGAAGGCACAATTGAGTATTGAAGATACCTATCTCAAGCACGTTAATCTAAATATTCCGCTTCATGGCTTCATTCAAACGATGATCCGATTGTTTTTCACCAAAATCAATCTCATCTTAACAGCTCAGCAGTGCTCTACCCAAACCAGCGCCTCGGGCGACAGTCTCTTTACACAGTCTTTATCAATTGTAGAATACATTCATAGTCTTCAGACCAATCCCACCTGGAGCAGGTGGCGGTGGCAAATACAAGGCGATCAACCCCCATGGGCAGCACTTACTATAGTGCTTCACCACCTGTCCTTGCATGCTCGTGGACCAATCTTCGACCGGGCATGGCGATCAGCTCAAATATCTCTAGATAGTATCCCCGAGGCCGTTCAGAGAGATCCTCAGTATCAACAACTAAAAGCCCTGGCTTCGAAAATACGAATAATCCGCTCAGACCAACCTCAGCTCGAGGATACGTCTCCTGGTATTCTGAAGAGCGCATTTGAAGATCCCCCCTCAAAAAATGATTCGGATTTGATATTTCCATCCGAGAAAGCTTCTAGCAGCGAGAATGTCCCGGGTTCGACACAGCAGGACCCATATCTGATTCCAATAGAAGAATTCAGCAACGCATTCTCTACCCAAGATCTGAGTATAAACATGGACTGGCAAGCATGGGATAACATCGCTAGAGACTTGGACGCGGATTTTGATTTCTGGGACCTGGGAAATATATAATTCATTATCCTGTGGAGCCCAGGGAGATTTATCCTTGAATCATCAATGGTCGAACTTTTTGGAATATCAGGAATCGATGCCCAGCTTCAGCCTCAAATCTCAATGTTTGGCGATAGAACCCAGATATTCTACATGAAAATCAACCAGCAGGATAATAAATCTAGTCCTGTGGCTCTTTCCATGAAGGTTATTAAAACTGGCTCTGGTCCGTGGTTGAGAACACCGGAAGCGGTCTGGCTTAAACTAAACTTGGGCAAACCCAACAGACTAATGACGCGGATGACCTCAATATTGCTGAAATTACCTTAGTTCCATTTGGATTTTGAATTTTAATTCCTACAATCCAATGTATATATATGTAGGGGATTTGAGATCCCTGGATAGCGCGAGTGCACTTCAAGGGTCCTTTCGAACGAGAAGTTGCTAAAGCCTACAGCTTTCTCCTGCTCCATTCGTACAATAGTCATTTTTCTCATCATTAAATTTCTACCATTTGAGCAACTCCGCGTTTACATTAGCAAGCGCTCGATCTCGCAGGTAGTCAATTATACTTTCCGTGAGCTATCAATTATCAACTACCTCATATAGTTTATCTCGCACGGTAACTCCCATTTTCGGACCAATAAACGAAAACATACTTATCAGTCACAGAGATTATCTGGAAGACTATTTAGCGCGTGATTTGGACGCGTGAATCTCTTGAGGAATTTCCCTAAGCTTACGCCTAAGGATCGTTCGTGACTAATGAATTAGATTGTATAGACCATCCCAGGACCAGAGTTGGTGTCATTCGAGGGTATCTTAGTTGAGATAGAAACAATCTAGTGCCAATACTAAGTACTAGGGTCCCCTTTTGACAGCGACTAGAAATGCCTCGCTGTGACGTCTGTCTGCCAGCCCTACCGAGAGATAAGACTAAGTCGATCCCAGCATATACGTATCATCATGTTTCTCTCACATTCTTCACATACGACTATATACTCCTACCCGTCCCCCTATTTTTTTGAATTCAATATCCTCATTTCTGTACTCTGACAATATCTTTAGCATCTTCTCCCGAAATTCCTTCTCACTTTACACCAGCGAACTTTTGGCGGAGCTTATACGGGAAAGATCAGAACAGAAAGAATGAACGGAAATGGAGAGTATAGTTCCAAAAGCCTCTTTGCTCGAGTGTTTTCAGGTCGGAAAAGAAGCTCCGGCAGCGAGGATGAAGGAGAAAAGATAGATCCGCTGCAATCTTCCCCAAGCGGTGAAGGTAACGGGGGGCTTATTGGGGAAGATGATCCAGCACGAGCTATGGATACCATGCGGCTAGATCCTACATGGGTGAACATGGAGTGGTGGCACGCCTCCATGATCATGATTGTAGGTTGTTTTTGACTTCGTCGCCCTTCTCTCCGAATTCTTTACATGTTTTGAGATTTCCAACGACGGAAGGTTTTATGCACGACGTCATGCCCTAAGGTTTGCACGTGTTGTTGAAATGTATCATGATGTGTCATTGCTAACATAACCTCAGGCTGAAACGATATCTCTGGGTATCCTTGGACTCCCATCCGTGTTAGCCACCGTAGGTCTCATTGGTGGCTTCCTTCTTGTTCTTGGATTGGGGTTTCTCGCCACCTATTCAGGATATGTCATTGGCCAATTCAAAGAAAAACATCCGCATGTACTCAATATGGCGGACGCCTTTGAAGTTATGTTCAAGCCGCTCGGCCACCCGAAACTCGGAAGGGAGCTCGGTGGTGCTTGTCAGCTAGGGTTCATGATTTTTAGCATGGCTAGTCATATTTTGACTTGGATCATTTGTTTTAATACAATCACTGGTGGTGCGACATGTTCAATAATATGGGGTGTTGTCGCTTTGGCCGTTTTCTGGTTGATCGATCTACCAATGACACTGAAGAATGTTTCATATTTTTCCATCGTCTGTTAGTATTCACTATCTGATTCTTTGAACTACATTAGCTGACAGTTCAAAAGCGTTTATGAGTATTGTTAGCGCTGTTCTTCTCACGATGATTGCCATCGGAATCCATAACCCAGGAGGTAGTGGGCCTAACCATTATCAACTTTGGCCAAAACCCGACCTCTCATTCCAAAAAGCGTTTCTGTCCGTCACCAACATCATCTTTGCATATGGTACGAAAAATTTCGATCACATCTAGACGGCTTGGCTAACTTCATCATAGCTGGACACGCGGCATTTTTTACATTCATCAGCGAGATGCGAGAGCCAAAAGATTTCCCCAAAGCCCTCGCATTATTACAAGTTTGCGACATGTCCTTGTATATTGTTGTAGCCGTAGTCTGTTATCGATATGGTGGACAAAATATCAAATCTCCTGCCCTCGGATCCGCAGGGCATACTTTGTCGAAGGTCGCATTCGGCCTCGCGATTCCTACTGTACGTATCTCATCATAGTTTTAAGACATTCCTAATGAGAAGCAGATCGTCATTGCTGGTGTAATATTCGGTCACGTGTGCGGGAAATACATCTACGTCCGTATGTTCCGCAACGAGAAGCCTGGTGACAGAGTCGGCGTCAAGCAGTTCATAAGTTGGGCTCTAATCACCCTTATACTCTGGACTATCGCATTCATCATCGCTGAATCGTAAGACCAACCTCATCCTCACCAGATTCCCACTCCTAACAAATAATTAGAGTCCCAAATTTCGAAGAGCTTCTCGGCCTCGTCTCCGCCTTGTTCGCAAGTTGGTTTACCTACGGCGTTTCCGGGATCTTCTGGCTTTTCCTCAACCGTGGTCAATATTTTAGGAATTGGAAAAAGGGACTGCTGACGATACTAAACGTTACTTTGGTGCTTATTGGAGCAACAATTTGTGGTGCGGGGTTGTATGCCAGTGGGTACGCTATTAACAAGGCCGAAGGAGGTCATAGTTGGAGTTGTTCTATGAAGGGGTCAAAGGGTGAGCTATGAATTAGATATGATCTAAATTAGTACGGTTTGGGTGTTGAAACTGGGATGAGGATTTGTGTGGGATTTGTGTGGGGCGTCAAAAATGTCTTGGAATTGGAGTTGGTGCGAAAGGAGCTCGAGGTTGGGACGCGGAGGGTATAATTTGGATGGGCAAACCCTGAACGGGAGAACCGGGATACTTCGGCGATATTTTATTTCCTTTGTGTTTAACAGAGTCTAGACGTGCAATAATGGACGAGGCATCTTCAAGGGGGATGGGAGAAACCTTCGACGTAAGATCACGTGATAATATCCCTCGCACTTTCCTTGCTGAGTTGCGCTGCATTCACTTTTGGCCAGCGACTCTCTCGCGCAATGCTTCCTTTCAACTCCAGCGGTTTATCGTTTCTCTCTGCTTGCATAACCCCCAGTTCTGTGACTTCTCCACAAACAATCAACTTCGACCTTTAGCTTGACCCTAGGTCGATAGCAAAAGAGCTCCCGGCGAATTTACACAAAGACCTAGGTTGGCCTCCGTTCCAGGAATAATCCTCGCTCTCCGCAGCTAAAAAGGTGCTCCCCAAGCCACCCCCTCAGTTTCGACTTCTTACACCTCACCTTTTATCCTCCCTCGGGATACAATCACGGCAGAGTAGATAGTCAAATCCGACACACCTTCCAATTCACTACTCAAGCAAGTAAAGATGACCAAGGATGGCTTCTTAAGCACAGTTATCATTTCTACCTTCGACTCACAAAATCTTTTAAAAGTGTTCTCCAAAGTGCCACGCTCAATGGCGAAAATAGCAAGTCCACCGATGGCCGCGTCGATCTTAACTATCCAATCCTAAAGAAGACAGACCTGGGAACTCGTCGCAGAAGGAAATTTAATAATTCCCGTCGTCCAAGCCAAATCAAACATCGCGAGCAAAGTATTCTCAGTTCCTGAGCTGTTTACGCACATTCTTCTCGAAATCACAATGAGGGATCCGTTGCTCGCTTGACGGGTCTGTCGGCAATAGAAAGATGCGATCACGAATAATACCCAGTTACGGAGGGCCCCGGATACAGACAATCAATGAGAGGGGGGGCAGAAGCCTTTCCCAGGTGGCTCTCCGTCAGCCCTAGCTCTGGAAGGCAATACATAAGTGTAATTACAGGCCATTGTTTTACCGAACGGGACCTTACTAATTCCCAAGAAGATTATTTATATACTTAAGAGCCAAAGCATCATGGAGGACCATGCTTTCGGTTCAACCCCCGGTCCGGAAGATAGAGATTATTGCAAGTCGGCACCAATCCAATGAAGAAGGGTCGCCTTTTGTTTGATGATGATGGTGTTTATATGAGGAACTTATACGATATTGTTATCAAAGAGTCTGACTTTCTGGACTCTCTGTTTTGTTTTGAATGGACAATGTTCAAGGCCAACGTCAGCAAGTTAGAAACAGCAATCGAGAAAGCCTATGATCTACTGAGAGCCGCGTCATTGTCAGGAAATACAACATTGATATCGGATTTCAGCCAGATACTTGTTTCTCTGTGTTGAAGAAATTCAAACACAGAAAGTTGGATAATTATGTCAAGTTCACAGGCTAGTATACATATCTTGCAGTCCCAGCCCATCGACCGAAAAGCGACGCACACGTCGATGTGGATATTCCTTACAAGTCTCACATCTGAGTTTATCAGTTTGAATGGACCTAGTAGAATGAATGGGGAGAGTAAGCTAAGTTGAAGGGGCAGATGAAGTAAATTTCAGGGGATATACTGGTATCATGAATAACTTTTCCCTTTCTTGGTGCCCCGCATAGGGTTAGCAAGCTTGCAGAAAATGTAGATATACATAAAGTTCAAGAAAAGAGATAAGAATATCTATTAGTTAAGAACTAGAAAGTCCTTAAGTATATAATATAAAACTAGCTAAGTAAGATCATATAATCTTAAAACCTTAGACTACTAATAACTTCCCTAGCTATAACAAATACTTTCGTAGGATGATAAAATCTATATATAGTAATATAATAATAATAATTACAAATAAAGTAATCTAAATTCTAATAATCTTTTGTAATAATCTCTAAACTATAATACTAAACTCCTAACTATATAGTAATCTTTAAGTAACTTTTATAAATTCTAATTATATTATACAAATTCTTTTTCTAAAAATATAATTGTAAATCTAATAAAAATCGACAATATCAATTATTCTTTACTAAATAACTTAT
>Ga0182030_10005094_pt1 | contig 27933 bp, 22 predicted proteins | sample 812S3MmetaG_FD_121299 | JGI IMG/M metagenome (GOLD analysis project Ga0182030, IMG submission 121299) | Permafrost microbial communities from Stordalen Mire, Sweden - 812S3M metaG (Illumina Assembly) | ecosystem: Environmental > Terrestrial > Soil > Wetlands > Permafrost | place: Sweden... | reverse complement strand
CCCCACCAGACATAGGCGGTGAAGAGCCACTCGTAGGCGATGGTGGCGAGATAGATTCGCAGATGCGAGTTGCCGGAGGTCATGCCGTGATCGCTCTTCACGTTGGCCAGGCTCATGACTCCGAGCACAAGCACGAGCACCGCCGTGTGCCAGTAAGGAATGACGCGCGGACCGACTACAGGCGGCAACGCGGCGGGCTCAGGCGCGGGAAGCGCGGTCTCAGACGGATTGCTCTCCATGCGTCTCCTTGCTGCTTCTTCGTGTACGGCAGACGATGCTGGTTCGACCACCAGCGCTAGCTTAGCGACGGGTAAGGGCCAACGGATGGCCCTTCCGGTCGCTGACGCTAGCTAGTCGATGCTGAGCACGCTGCCGCTGCCGCCGGCGGCTTTCAACTCTTCTGCGCGGGCGAGAACCTTGCGGGCAAACGCAAACAGACTCTTGGCGTTGTTCGCCTGCTCACCGGCTAGGACGACTGGATGACCGGAATCTCCGCCCTCGCGAATGGTGGGGTCGAGTTCGATGCGTCCGAGGAAGGGCACGTTGAAATCCTTGGCCGTGCGTTCGCCGCCGCCGGTGGAGAAGACGTCAATCTCATGGTTGCAATGCGGGCAGACGAAGTAGCTCATGTTCTCGACGATGCCGAGAATGTTGACGCGCACCTGGTTGAACATCTCGATTGCCTTGCGCGCATCCTGCAGTGCAACGCTGGAAGGAGTGGTGACGACGACGGCTCCGGTAAGAGGCACGGACTGAGTCAGAGAGATGGCGATGTCTCCGGTGCCGGGAGGAAGATCGATGATGAGATAGTCGAGCTCTCCCCATGCGACCTGGCTGAGGAACTGCTTGATGACTCCGTGGAGCATGGGGCCGCGCCACACCATTGGCTTGTCGCCGGGACTGAGATAGCCAACGGAGATGACTTTGAGGCCATAGCGCTCGGCGGGAACAATCATGTTGGCAGGTGTGAGCTGAGGCTCGCCGGCTACTCCGAGCATGAGCGGAACGTTGGGGCCATAGATGTCTGCGTCGAGCAGGCCGACCTTGTAGCCGAGACGCGCGAGCGCCAAGGCAAGGTTGACCGAGAGCGTGGTTTTACCGACTCCACCCTTGCCGGAACCGACAGCGATGATGGACTTAACTCCGGGGATGGCCTGCGGCCCCTCGGGTTGCGGAGCGCCTGGATGCTGATGCATGTGCAAGGATGCTTCCTCAAAAAACCGTGATGGTGTAACTGTAACTTTCGATTATACCGGGAAGGCTGAAACGCACATGCCACTGAGTCCGGAGATGGCTGGAAGTATGTAGAGAATTTGGCGATCTCAATCTTCTCATCGACATAACACAGACGTGTTACGAAAGAGCACCCGCCGTAGTTACACAGATTCAACCATCCAAAGCATTTTCTTTCACTGATTAAAGCAGAGATGCTGGATGATAGCGGCAAGTCGGCCGCTAGCTGTAGGAAAAGATCCCGTAAACGAGTAGGCAGACATTCTTATTGTCGAGGTTTTCTGTGCGAAAAAGCCTGCTCGGAATATTCTGTTTGCTTGCGTCCTTCTCTTTTGCTGCAGTTTCGGTCCAGGTTGCAGCGCCCCTATCCAATTCAGCACTGACCTCGCCCCTCAGTGTGCAGGCGACCGCGACCAGTTCCCATCCGATTACCGGCTGGCAGGTGTATCTGGACAGCGTGGAAGTTTACACCGGTCCAGCAGGCGGAAAGATCGCGGCTACCGTCAAAGCTGCACCTGGCGTTCACGTCGTCACTGTCAGCGCCTGGGACTCGACCGGGGCCTATGGAACACATACGGTGTCGGCCACGGTTGCTGCTGCGCCCACGGTAGTTCCAATTTCGGTTCAGGTTTCAGCGCCGCTGGACTATTCGTCAGTTTCTTCGCCAATCCATTTGCAGGCGACCGCGACCAGCTCACACCCGATCACGGGTTGGCAGGTTTACCTGGATAGCGTGATCGCCTACACAGGGCCAGCCACAGGAGCGATTGCCCCAAGCATTGCTGCCACGGCCGGCACACATCAGATCATTGCGCGTGCATGGGATACGACCGGGGCATTCTCCGATCAGACTGTGCAAGCCACGGTTGCAGCCGCTGTCGTGCCGCCCCCTCCGCCTCCGACGGCACTTCCGACGCCTCCCGCGACGGCAACGGTGTTTAGCAATATCGAGCAGACGACGACCGGATGGGCCTCCTGTAATACTCCGGCATGTGCGGGTGGAAGCGGCGCGGGCTCCTACTGGCAAGCATTCAGCCAGACCAGCCCCGCACTGGATGGCCAGAGCATGGAACTCTTTCAGGACGGGGTTTGGAGCAACGCACTCTGGTACCACAAGGTTGGAGCCAACGACGCCGCGACGAACTTCCTGTGGGACTTCTACGTGCAACTGGATAGCGCTTCTATCAATGCGGCACAGGCCGTCGAGTACGATGCATTCCAGTTTGTGGGCGGCTACAACTACATGATCGGGAGCGAGTGCAACTACGCCGCGGGCGTGTGGGACACATGGAACGAATCCACCGGCCATTGGCTGCATACCACGGTTCCGTGCAACAAGTTTTCGGCCGAAGCATGGCACCACATTCAGTGGTACATGACGAACAACCACACTGCGCACACCTACACCTACAACACTCTTGTAGTTGACGGCGTGGCTTACAGCATCAACCAGACCCAGCCCGCCAAGTATCTCGGATGGGCCGATGACGTGGGCGTGCAGTGGCAGATGGACGTGAACGCCAGCGGCACCGGTTATCACGAGTGGGTGGACCAGGCAAAGCTGACTATCTGGTAGAACTGCGGCGGTTTTGATTTGCAGGGGGTTGGCTCAGACGCCAGCCCCTTTGTACGGGAATTATCCTTCAACAGAACGCGCCCGGCCGAGGCCGGGCGCGTTCTGTTGCGACTCTTGCAAAGACGAATTGCTAGAGACTACTCATGTTGGAGAGGAAGTCTCCGTTGACGCGGGTCTTGCTCAGCTTGTCGATGAGCAACTCCATGGCTTCCACGGGTGAGAGCGGATTGAGAACGCGGCGCAGAACCCAGATGCGCTGCAGGTCATCCTTGGCCTGGAGCAGCTCTTCTTTGCGGGTTCCGGAGCGCTGGATGTCAATGGCCGGAAAGACTCGCTTGTCGCTGAGTTTACGGTCGAGAATGACTTCCATGTTGCCGGTGCCCTTGAACTCTTCGAAGATGACGTCGTCCATGCGGCTGCCGGTTTCGATCAGCGCAGTGGCGATGATGGTGAGCGATCCACCTTCTTCAATGTTGCGGGCGGCTCCGAAGAAGCGCTTGGGACGCTGCAGAGCGTTGGAATCCACGCCGCCGGAAAGCACCTTACCCGATGGCGGAACGATGGTGTTATAGGCGCGGGCGAGACGAGTGATGGAGTCGAGAAGGATCACGACATCGCGCTTGTGCTCGACCAGGCGCTTGGCTTTTTCAATCACCATTTCGGCAACCTGCACGTGGCGGGCGGCGGGTTCGTCAAAGGTGGAGCTGATGACTTCGCCTTTCACCGAACGCTGCATGTCCGTAACTTCTTCCGGACGCTCATCGATGAGCAGAACGATCAGCACCACCTCCGGATGGTTGGCCGTGATGGAGTTGGCGATGTTCTGCAACAGCATGGTTTTGCCGGTGCGGGGCGGGGCGACGATAAGGCCGCGCTGGCCTTTGCCGATGGGAATCAGCATGTCCATGACGCGCGCGCTCATGTTGTCTCGCACGGTTTCAAGCTTGAGGCGCTCCTGCGGATAGAGCGGCGTCAGATTGTCAAAGAGAATCTTGTTGCGGGCCTCGTCTGGCGACTCAAAGTTGACGGCCTCAATCTTGACCAGCGCAAAGTATTTCTCGCCCTCGTGCGGAGGACGGACCTGACCGCTGACAGTGTCACCGGTCTTGAGGTCAAACTTGCGTATCTGCGAGGGCGAAACATAGATGTCATCGGGACCGGGCAGGTAGTTGTAATCGGGGGAACGGAGGAAGCCGTAGCCGTCAGGAAGGATCTCCAGAACGCCTTCAGCGAAGATGTGACCTTCTTTTTCGCTCTGCGCCTGCAGTATCTTAAAAATGAGGTCCTGCTTGCGCAGGCCGCTCGCACCGGGGAGGTCGAGCTCGCGAGCGATCTTGGTCAGCTCGGTGATGTTCTTTTCTTTGAGTTCAGCGATCGTCATGTCCACCTACGGAATGTTTGTCGAGAGGAAGGAATCAGGTGCGCCCTAGCGCAGGGAATGTGTTTACCGTTGTTTCAAGTCCGGCTCACAAGCAACCATTTGGATGGGAAACCGGCCTAAGCACGTGGTGGCCGGATTGGGTGGTACACGGCTGAATGTTGCGACTTGATGCTGCCAACTGCCTGTTCACTTGCGTTAAGGTTGTGAGGCTGACTCCCTGGGACTGCCGCATCCGCAGCAGCCCGCAAGGAAGAATCTAAAGTTCAGCCGCTAAGCCGCACGACGCTGAGCGTCTTTTGCATTCACCGGATCGGACATCACATTGGCGCGTTCGTTGTCGGAGATGCGGTTCAAAACATCATTCGTGGTGTCTTGAATGCGGGTATTCGGTTTGTGAAACTTACGGGTTGCCTTGGAAGCAATCTGGCAGAGCATATAACGATTCTGCAAGGTGTGTAAAGCTTCAAAGACTTTATCTGAACGCATAACTTCTCCTTGTGGCGTTTTCCTGACGGCTCTCAAAACCGCTTCCAGGTCAACGTTTTGCTGTGATTGCTTGGGCACGATTGGCATTCTGCGCCAGGTTAGTGCCAAAATTCTTTAAGTATCAGTGCGGTATTACTCACCCTATATAGATGCAGCGCTAATACGGTACGCCGCTCAATCTGGGCGGAAACAGTGTCTTTCCACCTGAGTTTCCGGCGAACCGGTATTCCATTGCAAGCGCCCGATTCAGCAACGCGACAAGGTGACGACCTCCCGATGACATCTTTTTGTGCTTGGAGGAATCTTGCCGTGGCCCATGTGATAGCGGCTTGAGATGGCCGACTGAACCGCTTGAGCCCATCGCGGGATAGCCAACAAGTTGTACATTAAAGCTTTGACGGATTAAGGTCAACATTCTTTTTTTGAACTTAACGAATCGTAACTTATTGATTCTTATCAGATTTTTCCGAATCTCGAAAATTTCACCGTTACCTTCGTTTATTCCCTCTGCACATTTTGTGAATGTATGCGCAGTGGGAACTCGTTCCGCACACGTAGCGGGTGGTTGCCAGCTTACTTCCAGAAAAGAAGCGTCGGGGACACAACCGGGACAGGATCAGACCGGACAATGCTCACGCGCCGTTACTCCTGCGCACTCTACTGCCTAAAGCGAGCACCACCGAACGAGCGTCGATTGATCATATCACCCGCGGGGCATGGGGTGCCAGGGGCGAAACACTGGGTCGTGCTTAGTTCCGCCCGTGCGAAGGATCAGGCGAGCGTGAGCTATTGACGTCGAGATGTAGTTTGGGTCCGGGGGAATAGCAGTTGCCGTCTGGGTTATAGCGGTGAGTGCAGGCGGCGGCAAACTGAGGGCGTATGGGCGATTGCGCGAACTGCCAGACATAGGCGAAGTCTGCGCCGCTGGACTCCGGCGGGGGCGACGTGTGGGGAAATGCGCAGCCGGGGGATGGCGGGCAGGAGTCATTTGCCACCCAGAATGTGAGGTCAGGCGCGGAGTCATGCAGGTCGCGCGCGGTGCTGATGGAGCCTCCAGCCCGTTCGGGGATTTCAATGCCGGAGCAATAGACTCCGGGACGATATCCGGCCTGCCGCACGGCTGCAGCCCAGGCGAGCACGTACTGTTTCTGCTCGGTCAACATGCGTCCACCTTCCTCCTGATCGAGAAAGATCACGCTGCCTTTGTGGAATCCTTCAGCATGTGCGGCACGCGCGGCAGACGCGCCATCGGCAGCGCCGGGATTGGACGAGGACTTCAACTGAGCATAAGCGCGGCCATTAAAGAGAAGAAGAAATCCGAAGCCTGCGCGCAGAACAGTTTCACGCTTGCCACTCCAGGTGTTGACCTTTGAGGCGGGAGGGTTGCTGAGCCAATAGCCCGTGTAGGCGAAGGTCTGGCGCAAGACGGGAAGGTTCTCGTCTCCAGGATAGTCATTGCGATCAAAGCCGAGATAGGTGGCGTGTGCGGAACGCGGAGCGTTGTCGGGTATCGCGAGGCTGCCGGCCGCTGGCGCGAGGTTGGGTAACGCTGCGCTGCCGGCCGCGGGCGCTGGGTCGGGTATCGCTGCGCTGCCGGCCGCAGGCGCTAGGTCGGGTATCGCGAGGCTGCCGGCCGCTGGCGCGAGGTTGGGTAACGCTGCGCTGCCGGCCGCGGGCGCTGGGTCGGGTATCGCTTCGCTGCCGGCCGCAGACGCAGGGTTGCCGGCCGCTGGCGCGAGGGGCTTCAGCAAAAGCATCACGGTGAACATGGACGCGGCGAGGTGAATCCTCTTCATGAAAACAGTGTACGGCTTGGCGCGGAATGGCGCGTTGGGGGCGTGTCTTGATTTATTCACTACATGTTCATTGAGCTTTGATGGTGGGTTATTCCAAAGGTGCTGAAATCGTACCAGCTCTGAAATCTTTGCGACTCTGCCACTTGGGAGTTGTGTGCCCTTTGTGCTTGCATGCGCGTGCCGCTTGCTACTGGAGAACTGTCTCATGCGTCGAACTCTGCCACTGATTTACCTGGTTCTTGCATTCTTCTGCCTTCTCGGAACCCTGGCCTTTGCCGAATCGGGCAAGGGGGCAATCTCGGGTACTGTCGAGGACAATTCCGGATCAGTTATGAAAGGAGCACGCGTTGAGCTGCTTCCTTCGAACATTGCCATCAGCGCCAATAATCAAGGCGAGTTTGAGTTGCGGGACATTGCCGCAGGCCACTACACGCTGGTTACAACCTACATCGGCTTTAGTACCCACAATGAAGAGATCGACGTGGTTGCGGGAAAAACACTCAATCTTAGCTTGAAGCTTGAAGTGGCTTCCAAGAGCGAAGAGATTAATGTGACTGCCGAGCGCGCTCGCGGCGAAGGCGATGCCATCAACCAGACGCGCACGGCTGACAATCTGATTGACGTACTGCCTGCCGAGGTCATCACGAGTTTGCCGAACGCGAACGTGGCAGACGCTCTCGGACGTCTTCCTGGAGTAGTGCTTGAGCGCATCGAAGGTGAAGGCGTGTACGTTGACATTCGTGGCCTCGAGCCTCGCCTGTCCAACACCATGATTGACGGCATCACCGTTCCGTCTCCCGAGCCGACGGTGCGACAGATCCGTTTGGACGTGATCCCCTCCGACCTAGTGGAGGCGGTTGAAATCAACAAGACGTTGTCCGCAAATATGGATGGCGACGGCATCGCGGGTTCGGTGAACCTGCGCACCAAGAACGCGAGCGACCAGCCGTTGTTTACCGCTTACGGCAATGGCGGATATACGCCGATTATGGGCGGCCGTGGTTCAAACCAGTTTGGAGGCGTTTACGGACAGCGCTTCGGGGTAAGCAAAAAGCTTGGCCTGCTCTTCGGAGGCACCTATGACTACAATGGCCGTGGTATCGATAACATCCAGCCCGGTCTTGATCCGCTCTCCACGATGGCTCAGCCTTTCTATGACAGCAACACGATTCGCGAATACCGCTACTACAGGAATCGCTACGGTTTCAGCGGCAGCACCGATTACAGGTTCAACGACAGGAACAGCGTTTATGCCCACGGTCTGTTCTCAGATCTGAAGGACTGGGGCGACAAGTGGTACTACGCTCCGCAGTCCAACCCGCTCACCGAGGTCGGCGGAGTTATCACGGCACCCAGCCTCACGGCAACGTCGCCGAGCCCGAAGTTCTACACTTCCAGCAAGCGTCCGAACGCTTCGGTCGGCAGCCTTTCGATGGGCGGCAGGCACGTTCAACAGACTTCATGGCTGACGTGGGAAGTCGCTGCGGCGCGCTCGTATGAAGTTGATTCCGCAGGTAACCCCAAGGCCGACTTCTCCTGGCTTGGTCCGAAAGAAACCTGCAACTACAACCCGGGCGCGCAAGCTAACAAATATGCTCCGAGCTTCGGCATCTGCGACCAAGCAGGTTCGCCTTTGCTGAACGCTTCTGATTGGGTACTGAAAGATCTGACCACCTCAAAAGGGTTGACTTCTGACCTGAACCTCTCGGCAGCCGCTTCGTATGCACGAAACTATTATGCAGACGGACACTTCGGAACCTTTCAGGCCGGATTCAAAATCCGCAACGGCCACAAGACTCAGGACGCCACCGAGACCGTCTACGACGGTTTCTCCAAGAGTGATCCCGCACTGTTAATGAGTGCGCTGCAAGGGTCGTTTGATAGTCACAACTACTACCCAGGCGGTAAGTACTTTGGCGGACAATACGGGCCCGTATCGGACTTCAATAAAGTGCAGAGCTACGTGCTTGGCAACCTCGCGTCAGATATAGATGGAGCCAAGACTGCAGCCGACACCTATCCCAATATCTTCCACACGGTTGAGCGCATCACTGCCGGCTATGCGATGAACACTATCGACTTCGGCAAGCTGCACGTGCAGACCGGCGTGCGCCTTGAACAGACGCAGATGGATACCTTCGGATACACCGTTGCCCTGTTTGGTGGAACTGGCGGCGCGCTTCCAAGCGGCAGCACATACACGTGCCCCGGAGGCAGCACCACCGGCTGCGGCGTTGCCACACCCGCCATCAACAATCCCTCTTACCTCGATGTGCTTCCCAGCATCCAGTTGCGATATGCGCTTGGACAAAACTCTGTACTGCGCGCGGTCTACGCCCGCGGCGTCGCGCGTCCCGATCCCTATCAACTCGTTCCGTATGCAACGGAAGACACCACAGCCAATCCCACCGCGCTCACCATCGGCAACCCTTCGCTGAAGCCTGAGCACGCGAATAATTATGACCTGCTGTTTGAGCAGTACCTAAAGCCTCTTGGAATGTTCCAGGCAGGATTCTTTTTCAAACAGTTGAACGCACCGCAGGTTGAGCTCGCGGGTCTTCCGTTGGCGGATGTCCCGGCCAGCTTGCAGTCTCTGGTGCAGGCTTACCAGGGCTCGGGCGACTTGGTCACCATGTACGTCAATGGCGAAAATGCCCATGTATACGGCTTTGAAACCAGCTATCAGCAGCATTGGAGTTATCTTCCTGGCATGCTGAAGGGTTTGGGTGTGTCCGCGAACTACACGTACACGGCCTCGCAAGAAAAAGGGTTGGCGGGACGCACCGACTCCCCGACACTGCAACGTCAGACGCCGAATAGCTGGAACCTGAGCCCGACATATGACACGAAGCGCGTCTCGCTGCGTGTTGGCTACAACTATACTGGCGCGAGCATTTACACGTACAACTGGTTCAATGCAAGTGATCCAAGCGGACTTGGCCCGAAAGGTCCCTCCGGCGACATCTATACCATGCCGCATCAGCAGCTCGATGCGCAGGGCAGCTTCCGCATTGGCCGCGGCTTCAGCGTCATGGCCTATGGACTTAACCTGCAGAACTCGGTCTTCGGCTTTTACCAGGGAAGCTCGCAGTTCGTAAACCAGCGCGAATACTACCGGCCCACATACGGCGGCGGAATGCGCTACACGTTTGGACAAGAGAAGTAGACCAGTTTCCGCGGCGGGACAACCATCCCCGGAGCCGCGGATCACGAAGAAACGGCGAAGCCAAACGCTTCGCCGTTTTTCTTTGTAAGACCGGCTACAGATCGCACCGAGGTTTGTGCAAGGTGGAGAAGGGCACGTAATCGCTACGGTTATGACGCGTTCATTGTCCTTTTACACTCCCATTTCCACAATCATGTTGAAAACCGAAACGAAACTACTCTGATTCCTGCTTGACAGCAGGGCGAAATGGAGTTTGCGATGCGGAAAATTCCGCGGCTCCGGCAGTGAGCGCTGCACAGTCAGGTAATAGTTCTGTCATTTCGTTGTTCGTCGTGCTCCACGGCAGCGCTGCCGTTGTCCGCAGAGTATTAATCCGTTTAAACTTTGAGCTATTGACCCGCCGATTCCCGCCGGATCCAGCATTGAACCTGCACAGCTTGCTTCGCACGGATGACGGTTGCGCCGCGATGCCGGAGAATGCGATGGGAAGGCTGGCGGAGGACTGACAGGAGACGCTTTTTGCTGTATCTGCACGCGCTCGGACATTTTCATCCTGATACGGTGCTGGACAACCACTTTCTTTCGTCGCTCGATATTGGGGTGGACGTGAAGTGGATCGAGGACCGGGTCGGCATCATCGAGCGGCGCACTACGCTGCCGCTGGAATACCTGCGCCAGACGCGCAATCGGGATCCAAGGGCCGCTGCCGAGGCAGCTCACACAACACCGGCGCAGATGTCCGTGCGGGCGGCGGAGATGGCGCTGCAGCGTGCCGGGTTGGAAGTATCGCAACTGGGGATGGTCATCTCGGGCGGATGCTCGCCGGAGATGCAGATTCCCGCGGACTCCAGCCGCGTTGCCAACGCGCTGGGCATTCGTCCCACCTGCTTCGACCTGCAATCGGCGTGCTCAAGCTTCGCATCGCAAATTCACTTTCTGAACCAGATGCGGCCGGAGGCGCTGCCAGACTTTGTGCTGGTGGTGAACAGTGAGACGTTTACGCGCAGCATCAATTATGCGGACCGGCGGCAGGCGGTGTTATTTGGAGACGCGGCCACGGCGGCGATCATCTCGTCACGCGTACCAGCGCCCTCGGTAATCTCAGCAACCAGCTTTGGCAGCGATCCGGCGGGGCAACACCAGATCACGATTCCTACCGGCGGGCACTTTGCGCAGGAGGGACATGCGGTGCAGGTGTTTGCCATCAAAACGACGACGGACGTGGTGAAGAATCTGCAGGCCTCGATGCCTCCAGAAGAGAACCGGCGACAGGTTTTTATCGGCCACCAGGCGAATCTGCGCATGCTGGAGAACGTTTGCAGGCGAACGGGGATTGCGCTGGAGAACCATTACAGCAACGTCGCATATTTCGGAAACTGTGGAGCGGCGGGTGCGCCCAGCGTGCTATCACAGAAATGGGACGAGTTGCGCGACACGGTCATTCACCTGGCAGTCGTGGGCTCAGGACTGGCATGGGGCGGAATGCGCATCTCACGCGTTTGACGCAGACTGAAGGTCTGGCGGCGTTCTGCCGATAGAGCTAGAACAGCGCGAGGAGCCTGTCAGATGATCAACCCTGTCACTCCAGTAACAACAACTCCGCAAGCACCTACTGAAAACACTCCAACACCTCCGCTGAAGCCGCAGCCATTTACGGTGCATGACCACGTGACCCTGAGCAGCACAAATGACAAGGATCACGGCTGCAACGGTGCTTAGCTGCCGGCTTGAAAAAGATGAGGCCCCACGGTTTCCGTAACCGCGGGGCCTTGTCTTTACATTCGGTGCGAAGTGTACTCTTCTATGCCTTGGCTGGTTCGCCGATGGGCGTAGTCGGCAACGCCTGCGCTTCCTTGCGCAGTTCCTCGAAGAGGACCGTGCTGAGGTAGCGCTCACCGAAGCTGGGAATGACGGCAACGATCAGCTTGCCTGCACTCTCCGGACGCTGTGCTACCTTCAGCGCCGCAAATACAGCGGCTCCGGCCGATATGCCAACGAGCAGACCTTCTTCTTTGGGCAAGCGGCGCGCGAAGCTGAGGGCCTCATCGTTGGTGACCTGAACGACTTCATCGATCAACTTGGTGTCTAGCACGCCGGGCACAAAGCCCGCGCCGATTCCCTGGATTTTGTGCGGCCCCGGCTTGCCGCCGGAGAGAACAGGGCTGTCCGTGGGTTCAACGGCGATGGCCTTGAAGCTGGGCTTGCGTTCCTTGATGTAGCGCGAGATGCCGGTGAGCGTTCCGCCGGTACCAACGCCGGAGATCAGGATGTCAACCTTGCCATCCGTGTCATTCCAGATCTCGGGTCCGGTGGTGTCGTAATGGATCTGAGGATTGGCTGGGTTGTTGAACTGCTGGAGGATGAATCCGTTGGGTGTGGTGGCGAGAATTTCCTCTGCCTTGGCGACGGCGCCTTTCATGCCGTTGGGGCCGGGCGTGAGCACGATCTTTGCGCCAAAGGCGAGCAGAAGCACGCGACGCTCAAGACTCATGGTCTCAGGCATAGTGAGGATCAACTCGTAGCCTTTCACGGCCGCGACAAACGCGAGAGCGATACCGGTGTTGCCGCTGGTGGGCTCGATGAGGACGGTTTTACCGGGAGTGATTTTGCCGGCGCGCTCGGCAGCCTCAATCATCGCAACTCCGATACGGTCTTTTACGCTGGCAAGCGGATTCTGGCTCTCCAGCTTTACGGCGACCCGGCCCGGAGCGCCCTTGGTGATCTTGTTGAGGTAGAGTAGCGGCGTCTTTCCAATCAATTCGGTGATGCTATTTGCAATTGGCATTTCGTCTCCATCTGGCCCGCTGTAGCGAACCGTGAATGTTTACTTCACCTGCGGCCTGCTTGCAGTCCGCGCGGCAGGGAATGTGTACGAGAGCCTCTATTCATCGGATGCGCCACAACCTAGTTCCGGCAAAACGAAAAACCCACCGGCCTGAGTCTCTGGCGGTGGGTTCGTGAATTCTTTGGAAATGCTTCTATTTCACGATCTCATGTTCGCCAGAGGGCAGCAGCCAGCAACAACAACAGGCGGCAACGCAGCGGCTCTGGCAACAGGCGATCATGATGGTTTCTGTTATATTCTGTTCCTTCCCCGGAGTCAACCGGGAGCGTCAATTAATGCCGCCCTGCCGCTCTGTGCGACATGCTTTCAGCATCGTTGAGTGCTGCCCAATCATCCAATCGAAAGGATTATGATGCTGGGTGCAGTAGTCGCGACGTATTCTCGTTTCCACCGTTGTGGCGGAATGCCAGACGGCCCGTTCACCAATCCACAGAGAGTGCAATAAAAGAATGCAACCCAGATGAGTTCAAGAACCAGGAGCCGCATCAGCGCCAAGGCGGCACGATTTACCGAGAGCGTGATTCGCGAGATGACCCGCGAGGCGCTGCGTCATAACGCCATCAACCTTGCACAGGGTTTTCCGGATTTTCCTGCGCCTGAGGAATTGAAACGCGCCGCGCAGGAGGCGATTGCCGCCGACATCAATCAGTACGCGATCACCTGGGGATCACGCGAGCTGCGCGCGGGCATTGCGGCGAAGAGCGCGGAATGGCATGGGCGGACGGTGGATCCGGAGACGGAGATCACGGTCTGCTGCGGCGCGACGGAGGCAATGATCGCCTCATTGCTGGCGACGGTGAATCCCGGTGATGAGGTCATCATCTTCGAGCCGTTTTACGAGAACTACGGGGCCGACGCGATTCTCTCCGGAGCCACGCCGCACTACGTTTCACTGCATCCGCCGGAGGCACCTGATGGCGAATGGACATTCGACGCGGCTGAGTTGCGCAAGTCCTTCAACGAACGCACAAGGGCCATCATTCTGAATACGCCGAACAATCCAACGGGCAAGGTTTTCAGCCGCGGTGAGCTGGAGTTGATTCGCGACCTGTGCGTGGAGTTCGATGTAATCGCGATCACGGACGAGATCTACGAGCACATTCTTTATGATGGCGCACGACACGTTTGGCCGGCGACGATTGAGGGCATGGCCGATCGTACGATCACCATCAACGGAATGTCGAAGACTTACAGCGTGACGGGATGGCGCGTGGGCTGGACGATTGCTCCGTCCGGTCTGACGTCAGCGATCCGCAAGGTGCATGACTTTCTGACAGTGGGTGCGGCGGCTCCGCTGCAGGCCGCTGGAGCGGTCGCGCTGGCGCTTCCCCGGAGCTACTACCAGCATCTCTCGGATGACTACCGGGTTCGGCGCGATCAACTGCTGGCGGCGCTGCGCGGAGTGGGTCTGACCGCATATCGTCCGCAGGGAGCGTACTACATCATGACGAATGTCAGTGGCTTCCACTTCCGCGACGACATTGAATTCACCCGCCATCTGATTGCCGATATCGGCGTGGCGGCTGTGCCGGGCTCGAGCTTTTACAACAGCAAGCTGGGCTCTCAGCAGGTGCGCTTTGCATTTTGCAAGCGCGCAGAGACCCTGGCTGCGGCTGCAGAGCGGCTGAGTAAACTCAAGGCACGAGCGCCCCACCCAAGCCAACGGCAGGCTTGAATGGGGCACATGTAAACAGGGACGCGCTACGCGGCTTTAGCAGCTTTGTAGCGAGGCAGGAATTCTTCCTGCACAAACATCTCGTAGGTTGTAGGCGTGGTGTTGCGCGGACCTCGCGACTCAAGGTGCCTCATGTGGCCGCTGTTGAGTGCGGCAGCCATTTCGAGGATCAAGGCGGTCAGGTCGGCGGACATTCCCATCTGCTGCATTCCGGCGCGAGTCTGATCATCGGGCGGTTGGACATACTTGAGTTCAGGCATCCCGATGGCTCTTCCGATCACGCCGGCAGCTTCCTGCATGGTGATATCCCGCGGGCCGAGTAACTCGCGAGTCTCATGAGGATCGAAATTCAGATGCAAGAGTGCTTCGGCAGCCGCTGTCCCGATATCGCGGGTGGCGATCATGGCTATCTTCAACTCCGGCGATAGAGGGCCGATGGCCATGTTTAACTTGGGAATCATCTCGGCTTGTATCAGCGTGTTCTCCATGAAATATCCGGGGCGAAGGTGAAGGACGTTGAGGCCCGCGATACGATTAAGCCGCTGCTCCATTCGGTGCAGTCCCACGACCGGTCCGGTTTTGTCCGCCTTATCGGCTCCAACGCTGCTGAGCGCAACAGCGTGCTGCACACGGGCGCGCTCCAAGGCCGAGGCTACGGCTTCTGTGACCGCGTCCTGATGCGTGCGAAAGTCAGGGCTCGTGGTGTCAGGAGGGATCATGACGTACACGCCCTCTGCGCCGGCGAAGGCGTCGGCCAACGCTTCCCGATTGGTGAGATCGGCGGCTACAGGTTCCGCGCCTTTCTTGGCGAGCGAATCCAGATGCCGCACGTTCCGGCAGATTGCCCGGACTTTTTTCCCAGCGGCTAATAGGTGATTCGCAACAACACTCCCGGTATTTCCGGATGCTCCCGTAACTACGAACATAACTCCTCCTGCATTTCTTGGGTTCGTTAGTTAGATGCGGGGTGTGACGGGAAGATTTGCGTTTGGCGGGCAAAAGAACACCCCACATTCTGCATGGAATGTGGGGCTGTACCTCTGCCTACCGTTAGCGGCGAAACGAACCGGCCAGCGGTTTAGAAATCGTTGAAATCCAGCGCAATCGGCTGTCCGTCCTCGTCGTACTGGATGACCGGTTCGCCGCTTCGCTCGACTGGCTCATCCGCCGTTTTCTCGAGCTTTCGCTGCTCCATTTTCTGGGATTTCTCCTGGCGCTTCTCCTGGCGAGCGCGCTCCTTTGAGCGCTTGGTGAAGGTAGTTCTTGAGTTTCCAGCCATTCAGACTCCAATCTGTAAATGTTTATGCCGAACCGACCGAGCGGTTCGCATGATTCACGATCCCTGTTTACTGACCGACGAGTGCAAAGCACCGGACGGGCACGGTTGACGCAATGCGCAGGCAGGCGGCATACCTGCGGCGCGAGAAAATCTGAAGCCGGGAACTGAATCGAGGTGCCCGAACGGGTCAGCGACCGCGAGATGCCGCGCGGCTTGATCTACGGCTTGATTCGCACTCCCAGCCCTACCGACCTCCGAAAAAACAGGCGGAAGGAGAACGCAGACACAGGGGAGTGCGTCTTCCCCATCCATTGTAATCTTTCTTGGCGCTTTCGTTTTCCGCAGGGCGAAGCAGAGGAGTCGAGGTGGCCGCTCAAGGCGCGCAAGGGCGAAATCTGGGCTAGAAAAAGGTCGAAACTACCAATAGAGGATCGGGTGCGGCTGCGGATTTTCAATTCCGGCAATTTTATATGCCTCGGTACGGGTACGAGCTATGTCGACGCGGTTGCGGGTGGTGCTTCCCATCATTTCGAACATGCGCGACATTCCATAGGATTCATCCTGGGGTGCGACGACGATGCGCAGGTATTCATCGGGAACGAGAGGTGCCGATGAGGCGAGATGCTCCACGCCAGCGGCGGTCACTTCGAAACTACTCACATCGCTGAAATCGCTGATGGTTGCAACCGGACCGTGAATTCTTAACCATTCCCTGACCTGCTCGAAGCGCTCCAAGAGCACAATGTCGGTGACGACACCTTCGAAGCGGACGAAAAGAACACGGTGCAGCTCGTCCAAGCTTAGGAACACTCCCATACGGACACTCCCAGCGGCACGGAGATTGTAGCAAGAAGAGAGTAGCTACGCATGCACAGCACGCAGATTTTGTATTAAGAGGCAAAATGATTGCCGGACAGGTACAACGGCCCGAGACTCGCGGACGTATTCGTGCAAACGAGCTGGTGCAAAATGGGCTGAGTAAAAAGCGAAACTTTTTCCGGAGGGAGGGTTTCTATCCATTACAGAAGGTTGAGGTCTGGACAATGATTAAAAAGACGATGCTCGCGTTATTTGGTCTGGTAGTCGTATTCGCCCTAGCCGCGCCGCCCACGGCGAGCGCACAAGTGGCAGTCGGCATCGGGGCAGGCGTGCCGTACGGGTACGTGGCCCCCGCGCCTTATTATGGCTGCGCGTATTATCCATACGCCTATGGCTGTGCTTATCCGTACTATGGCGGGGTCGGCTGGTACGGAGGCTGGGGCTGGGGCGGCTGGGGTTACGGCCGGGGTTACGGTTACCGCGGCGGTTACGGCTCTCGTGGCGGTTATGGTTACCGCGGAGGCGGATATCGCGGCGGAGGCGGAGGCTTTGCACGGGGCGGTGGTGGTCGGATTGCCTCGGGCGGACGCGGAGGCGGAGGCGGCTTTGCACGCGGCGGCGGTGGACACGGCGGTGGTGGACGGCGCTAAAATCCGCCCAAAGTTTCGAATTCGCCCCTTCAGCCAAAACTGGCCGAGGGGGCTTTGTTTGTGAGAGGGGTTACAGCAGCCCGCCGGTTTGGATGGTAAGCGCGCTGAGCGCCAATTCGAGCTTCATGATGGCCTCTTCCAACTCCGGATGAGTGCCAAGTCTCTCACGCAGCGATTGCAAACGCGCACGGGCGTCAGTGATGTTCTCTATCGCTGGGTTGGGCGTCGGCGATGGGGTTGGTGCGTCGGGGAAACTCATGGGACACTCTCCTGAACAATCCTTTAAGATGCGACTATTATCCGCTAATTGATCGCGGAGCGCAGGAGAACTGAGAAGAGGCGAGACGGAACCCGCTGTCGGCAAAATGCTTGCGGCGAAATCCGCAGGTCTTCAATGGGACGGAGAGCGCTGCAGCAGGACGCTGGCATCGTCGCTGAAGCGCACGCTCCAGGCTGGATTGTTTCGCAAGAGCGTTCCGAGTTGGCTATCTGATGGCATGAGCACATAGTCAACCCGGTATTTGTCCAGGACAGTTTGCGGATTCTGGGAGGAAAGAGCTGCCTTGTAATCCTGAAATACTCCGTTCGGTGCATATGGGTCGCCGCGGCCATCGATGAACACCTTCGATTCCGGCGCATTCCAGATCAGGTATCCGCCCCAGACCCAGTCGTTGAACACCCTGCCGCTCATTCCATGCGCCTTCATGTAGGCAAGCGCACCCTCCGGATACCGGACTTCGCTGTGGAACTTGCGTGGGACGCTGACGAGGAACAAACAGAGCACAATGGCGAGAGCGGCCGCATTGTAAGATTGACGGTCAGTGGCGCTCTCATAGGGAGTCATAAGCTTCAGCCGCTTGGCGAAGACCGGCGCCAGAAGGATTCCGGCGAGAAACATGAAACGCAGGTAGGTGAGAGAGAAGTAGAGCGCGAGCAATGTCAGCGCAACCTCATCGAGACTCCAGCGCACCTCTGAGAAGAGAGCAGCCAACAGCAACCCCGCGATCATGATGAGTGCGACCTTGCCCCAGGATGTGTGAAAGTCAATGGAGGCGAACTCCTGAATGTAACTCCCTCCTCCGCCGCCTCCGAACATCACTTTGAACGGATACACCACGAGGCGATATCCGAAGGGGTTCACAAACACCGCCGCAGAAGTACTAATCGCCGCGATGAAAAGCTTCGTTAGCTGAGGCCCGGACCACTGTGTGGCGTACGTCTGTCCCCATGCTCCTTCGATCATTCCGGTGACGATGAAGCTGCCGAACACGACCAGCCCTATGGGCCACGATCCATGCAGGTTTACCCAGAGGCAAAATAGTGGAGGCACCAGCCAGAGCCATTTCCAGCCGCCGCGCGTTACCGTCTCAAGAATAAGCATTAGCGCTACCAGGCAGAGCCAGCCGAAAAGCAGCGTGCGCGCACCGATGGAGACCGAGGCGAGGACGGCGGCTCCGATGCTGACCACAAACGAATTCTTTACATCTCCGCTGGCGAGATAGCAGATGCGGAAGACGCCCAGTACAATTGCCGCCGAGAGCAGGAATACCAGCACGAAGACTGCTGCCAACCCCGCCCACTTATAAGCGAAGTAAAAGGGCAATTCCGCCAGCCATTCGAAGGGAAGAACAGAAGCGCCGGGCGCGGTAAAGGAGTAGGAGTCGACGACAGCCAGGTGGCCAGTGGTGAAGAACTGTTGCGCGTTGCGCAGATGCCACCACAAGTCAGGGTCGGCAACGTTACGACGGGAAAACACAAATACCAGGTAGGCGAGCGAGGACGCCAGCACAACCGGAAATGAAAAGAATGTCTGACGCGTTGCATGGTGCGCGGTGACAGGCAAAACGGGTTCCACAGATAATTGGGACACTCTTTTTACCTCGATGGACGCCAAAGGCGCAGGCACTTCACGAATGCGTAGATTGAATGCAACTCACTTCTAAGATTGAAGCCATTTCAGCTCTGGATGGTTGTACGCCCTTGTAATTGATAGTACATTCAACTCAACTCTTTCAGGTAATTGCCGGGCTGGACGCGGGGCTCGGCGACGACGGGCCAATGGACGGCTCTTGCGGTTGCTAGCGTCAGGAATGTGCATCTAACGATTGAATATGTCTGATGCTTTATCATCCACGATTGCTCCGTTGACAAGTCCAGAGGCTGCGCCGCCTCCCACGCGAAGGCCCGCAAAATGGACGATGTGGGTTCTACCCTCCATTGCGGACGTCTTTTTCCTTGTGTTGCTCGGGATTCTCGGCTTCAGTGCCGTGAGCACGACCCTGCTACGCGACGCCGATACCGGATGGCATATTCGGAACGGCGAGATTATCTGGGCGACACGCTCGGTTCCTCACGTCGACGTCTTCTCCTACACCCGCGCAGGTCAGCCATGGTACGCATGGGAGTGGCTGTACGATCTGGTGATCGGCGGGATTCACCATGTGGCTGGGCTGAACGGAGTGGTGCTCTTCACGGCGGCAATCATCGCCGGCACTTTCGCCATTCTGTTCCGATTGATTCTGCGGCGAAGCGGCAGCTTTGCGGTGGCGGCATTGCTGACTTTGCTGGCCAACGCGGCCGCACAGGTACACATGCTGGCGCGGCCTCATGTGCTGAGCTGGCTTTTCACAATGCTCTGGGTGGAGGTGCTCTACCGTTTCGAGGAGGGAAAGAGTTCGTCCTTGTTATGGCTTCCTCCGATGATGCTGGTATGGGTCAACGTGCATGGAGGATTCATCCTCGGCTTGGTGTTACTTGGGATATTTGGCGCTGCTGAGATCTGGAAGCATCTCACCGCACCGACGCGAGTCAGCTACACGCCATTGATACAGTTGGGCGCGGCATTTTGTTCGTGCTCCGCCGTCAGCTTTCTGACTCCTTACGGCTACAAACTGCACACCCACGTTTATGGATACCTGTCTAACCACTTTCTGATGGATACGATTCAGGAGTTCAGGTCACCTGACTTTCACGCTGAAGGATTCGGCTTCTTCGAGGTATTGATCCTGCTCGCAGTGGTTGGTGTAATGCTGGGACGCAAGCGGATTTCCGCCACCGATCTGCTGCTGCTACTGTTCTCGATTCACGCGGGTCTGATTGCGGCACGCAACATACCGATCTCAGGCATCCTGATGAGCTTCGCACTGGCACCGGCATTGGCCTCCGCGATTTCACCGGCGCGAAATTATCACCCGAGGTGGCTCGCCTCACTGCTCGACGTGATAGACGGCATCTCAAACGACATGACCACGCTGGAACGGCGTTTCCGCGCTCACGCTCTGGTGATTGTGGTACTGGCCGCCTCCGCGGCAATCGCGATCAATGGCGGCCGCTTCTTCTCGGCGCGAGTCCTCTCGGCGCATTTTGACGACAAGATGTTTCCCGTCAAAGCGACGGAATACATCGCGCAACAGGGTATCCACGATCACATGTTTAACACGGACGCGTGGAGCGGCTACCTGATTTACAAGTTGTATCCCACGCTGAAAGTGTACTTCGACGATCGACACGATTTTTATGGTGAGGACTTTCTCAAGGAGTACTCGAAAGCCCGGGATGCCTCGTGGCAGTGGCGTGAGCCGCTGGATAAAGATCAGGTCACGCGAGCACTGGTTTCGCCTGCCTCGCCGCTTGCTACAGTCATGAAAGAAAGCAAGGAATGGCGTGTGGAATACGACGATGGCTTTGCGATTATCTTCGTTCGCGGCCATCCATAAGCGGTTATGACAGGTTGCGCAAGGGACGGGCTGGATTGCCTGCTGCGACAACATTCGGCGGTATGTCAAATGTGACGACGCTTGCCGCGCCGATCACGCTTCCCGCACCGATGCGGACCCCTTTTAATACTATGGAATTCGCGCCAATGAAGACATTGTCTTCAATTACGATTGGGCGGACCGCTCCGGCCTGAGCATCGCGCTGCCGTTCTTCCGCAGAGATTGGATGAAAGTCGGTATCTGCGATGATCACATTCGCGCCGACGAGAACCGAGTTGCCAATCTCCACCTGTTCGGCCGCGACGATGGAACCGCCAGTCATGCCAAAGTAATTGCCGATGATAATCCGGGCATTTGCGGATCGAGTTGCCAGAACGACAGGATGAAATGGGGCGAGAGGATTACTGGACTCCCAGGAGCGCAACACGGATCCCTCACCAATCCGAATTTGGCTGCCTCGATGGCGTTGAAGCAAGGGCATCCCGAGGATTCGCAATCCGGTGGCCCAGGGTACTCCGAGCATTAGAAAGCGCAGACGAATCCAAGGGAACGCAAGAATGCGGCGAATCTCTGTGGTTGCGAGCCAAGGCATATCAAGCACTGAGTTCATGCGCGATTTCACGGCGTCTCCACGATCATTGACCCGATAGGATTGGTTTGTGCCACACCGTGCCGCAGGACTCAGGACACCTTACGACTTAGATCAACTTTCAGGGACGGAACCGGGCCAGCTTCGGTGGGATGGCGCCGGTCGCCGGTAATGATCGCCACCATCCTCGGCAACAGCGCATCCCTGGAAACCTCTGCATTAAAGCGAACGTCTGGCAAAGACAGGGCTTGATCCCTGGCTACAAGGATATGACTAACAATCTTGCCGGCATCCGAGTGTTCGGCCGCATAAAGGGCAGGCGCAAAATCCATCGAACGGAACAACTCAGTCACGTGACTGTCGGAAGGTCCGATATACAACACCGGCGAACCGACGGCAAGAATGTTATAGATCTTCGAAGGAGATACGATGCCGACGAAGGCATTGCCCATGACCACTGCCTGCAAATCCGCTGCAGAAAGTGACTCTGCGAGCCTTTCACGAGGCTGATAGGGCAGACAGATGATGTTTTCCCACTTTTCATCTGCCACCCGCGCCTGAAGCTTTCGATACTCACTGCCGCCACCCACGAAGGCAAAGACAATATCTTCGCGCCAGCGTAGAAGGCCAGCGGCTTCGACCAATGTGTCAAGGGGATGACAGGGGCTGTGGTTGCCGGAATACATCACCACAAATTTCTGCTCCCATCCATGCAGACGGCGGAAATGATCGCGTCCTTCGGCGTCGAAATAGGCTACGTCATCCTGCGACCACGGAGGAACGATGGCAATCTTGTTCTCAGGAACGCCGCTTGTCACGAGCCGTTCGCGCATAAAGGAATCAAGAACCACGATCGAATCGGAGTGACGCAGACTGAATCGCTGGATCCAATGAAGAATGGCTGCCGTCGTGGAGGACGGGTCAAGCCAGCCTGCCGCGATGGCCTCATCCGGGTTGAGGTCCATTGTCCAGGTGATCAGACGGCCTCCGGAGAGGATTTTCCAGATTGCTGCGAGCGCGGAGATCAGAGGCGGAGTGGTGAGCGCCACCGTGACATCAAAACGGCCCAGCCGGGGCAGTCGAAGCGCGCACGCGAACAGGAACGAAGCGAAGTCGACAGCGCGGCGCCATTTTGCGCTTTTCCCGAAGCTACTGCTCTCAACACGCACAACCTTGACTGCATTCCAAACCTCGTGCGCGGGAAACCGGCGCGAAGGGTCGTCATACCCGTGGGCGCTGCACAACACCGTCACGTCATGCCCCGCAACGGCCAGTGCGGCGGCAAGATCTGTGGCGTATTGGCTTGTCGCGACCTCGTCAGGGTAGAAGGCTTGGTTTAGAAGAAGAATCCTCATCTACTGTCTCTGAGCCGACAATTTCACGGCTCGGAATATCCTTATAATTCGCGAAGATTCGCGGCAAGTGTTCTAAGGTTCTGGCGAAGGCCAACCTGAGCTTTCCAACGGGCGTTTCCGGGGTTCTATAACTCCTGCCAGTTCGCATTATGCGGACTGGAGTTGCTCAATGCAAGCATTTGTTCAGTCTCCGGCGAAATGCTCCACTGGATAGGTTTGAACACTTAATACGAATGAATGGTTGCATTCCTAATTAGCGGGGGCGTCGCCTGCCGAGCGGGTAGCTCCCTTTATGAGCCTTGGCAGACCTTCGTCTCGCGCGATCATCGGCTCCTCTACAGACTGATCATGGCGAAAACGGCCCAGCCAATGGCCAAGGACGACGAGCTGCCACAGTCTTGGCCAGGAAAGCTGCCCTGAGCGAAAGCGGCTCATAAATTCGGAGGTGGGCACGGACAAGATGGCCTCACGATCAAGCATGGTGAGTCCATCCTCACAGAATCCGCCTAATATGCCTCGCAACCACGCGCCCATGGGCAGCTCAAAGCCTTGCTTGGCGCGCCGCAACGTTCTGGCAGGAAGCACGTCCGACAAAGCTGCCCGAAGTTTGTCTTTCCTGCCATTTGCAGCAAGATGATTGCGAAGGGCGTGTTCTACCAAACGATGATCCAGAAAAGGAACCCTCAGCTCGATGGAGTGCGCCATGCTCATTACATCGCTATCGCGAAGCAGAACGCTGCGAAGATAGACGCTCAGTTCCAGCAAACTGACTCGAGTGGTCGCAGGAAGCGTCGGATCGGGCTCCTCGATGAGTTCCTGCGATGTCGACATTCCCATTCGCGCGAGTTCCGTCTGGGGCCAGAGTGAGCGCAACACGGCGTAGCGCTCGCCGAGTGAGATACCCGGCTTCATCATTTCAAATCCGCGCTCGCCACCAGGAACCAGCTTCCGGAACTGATGGGGAAGGCGTCCCATCCAATCAGACCAATTGTCGGCGAATGGAAGGAGGCGAAAACTGCGGTATCCGCCGAACACTTCGTCACCACCCAGGCCCGAAAGCACTACCTTGATGCCACTGGAACGCACGGCACGCGAAACAATGAACGTGTTCACGCCATCGATGCTGGGCAGATCCATGGAGGCGACCGCTAAGGGAATCTGGGCCACGACTTCGCTATTGGGCAAACGCACTTCTGTATGTTCGGTTCCGAAATAGGTGGCAATGAACTTGGCTTCAGAGGACTCGTCCATTTCCGTGCCGTGGAAGGCAACGGTAAATGTGCGCAGCGGGACAGAAGAGGCGGACGCCGCACAAGCGGTGATTGCCGATGAATCGACGCCTCCACTGAGAAAACAGCCAACCGGGACATCGGAGATCATGTGTTCACGGACCGATGCCTGCAGCAGTTCGTAGCTATCTTCATGATCATTCGGGCGGGTGTCAGCAACACATTCCGCTAATGTCCAGTAGTGGTGCTGGCGGGTAATGACACCTTGGGCCACTTCCATCCAATGTCCCGGCAAGAGAGACCGAACGCTGCGGACCAGCGTCAACGGCTCAATGACGGAGCCAAAGCGCATGTAAGCCGCGAGACCATCCTGATCAAGCTCCCGAGGCACAAGGCCGGAGCGGAGCAACACTTTCACCTCCGATGCGAAAACAAACGCATCCGGCCTCGCCGCATAGTAGAAAGGCTTGATGCCGAGTCGATCTCGTACACACCAAAGCGTCTGTCTGGACGCATCGTAGATCGCGACGGCAAACATTCCGCGCATCCTCTCGACGCACGCGGCACCCCATACGGCATAGGCACGCAGTAAAGTCTCGGTGTCACTGAACGATCGCCAGTGCACATTTCCGAGCGCCTCACGGATCTCAAGATGATTGTAGATTTCACCGTTTAACACGCACCAGTTGCCCGTCTCTGGATCGTGCATCGGCTGATGTCCGGCGTGGCTGAGATCGAGAATTGCCAAACGAGTGTTGCCGATGACGACATTGTCAGCGCCGGAGCCAACTACTTCCGTGCCCCGGTCGTCGGGACCTCTGTGACGCATCCCGCTCACCATGCGTTCCACGGCGATTTTGGCAGATTCAAGTTCTGAACTCTTACCGCAGCTCACTCCTGCTATTCCGCACATGTTGCAGCTCCCTGGTCATTCCAATGCAGAGCAGCCATCAGCTTGTTGTTGAAGCCTTCCGAGGTGAAATTGCTAAGAAACCGTTCGTACCCCGCAATCCCCATCTGCGTGGTGCGTTGCGGCTGGCCAATGAGAGAGAGCAGTGCGCCAAGCAATTCATCTTTGTGCCTGGGATCCGCGATGAAACCGGTTTTTCCGTCTTCGATGATGGCAGCGGCAGCCCCGGGAGCACCGATGCAAGCCTTCCGGGCACGCATTGCCTCCAGGTAAACCAACCCGAACCCCTCGGCCATACTTGGCATCACGAAAAACTCGCAGTCGCGATACAGAAGCTCTAAGGTTTCGTCGCTCGCCAGTCCGGCGAAATGCACTGTTTCGTGAAGTCCCAGAGCTGCGGCCTTCTCCTGGAGACGTGGCCGATCAGGACCATCGCCTGCGATCACGAGCTTGAAATCGGGAAACTGACTCAATATCGTGGGCCAGAGCTCGATCAGCGTGTCATGGCCCTTGTAGCGTGATTCGCCCACCAAGCGACCAACGATCAACGCGAAACGTCCTGACACAACGGGAGATCCGGCCACCGGCCCTCCTAAGGGCACCACGCCCAGGGGACACACCTCAACACGAAGATCGCGGAACTGGGAGTTAATCTCGCAAAACTGCTGAACCGTACTCACAGAGTTTGCGAGCACTGTGGACGCAGCCCGCAAAGCCATGCGCTCCCTTATGCGCAGCGGCTTCCAAACCTCAATCCCATGCATGAAAACGGACAGTTTGGCCCCTCGTGCTACGAGGGGGCATGCAGTGAACGCCAGATGCACGTGCATCGCAAGCACGCGGCAGTTGATGGAGATGCTTTGGAGCGCGTCTGCGGCGACTCTTGCCGCAAACGTGTACCGGCTGTCATGTGCGTTCCACAGCCTGATGCCCTTGGGTACTTCGCTGTACGGCTCGCTACACAGACTGTAAACATCCACAGGATAACCATGCTCGGAGATAGCGTCGGCGGCGAGGCGAGACACCAGCGAAATGCCGTCGCGACCGTTGAACATGGGCGTGAGCAGCAGCACGCGAGGAGTACTTTGCGATTTCACTGCCCCCTCCGGTGTCTGTGAGAAAGCACGCGCTCATAAGCCGCAATCATCTTGCCTGCGACGGAGTCCCAAGTGTAGTTCTCCATGACAAATTGCTGAGCCCTGTCACCCATTGCCCGCGCCTCCACCGGATCGGTGACCAATTCAAGGATTCCCTTCGCGATGCTGTCGGCGTCGTGCTGAACCCAACGTCCACACCTCTCACGCTCAATCTGTGGCCAGGGGCAGGTCTGTGTCACCACGACGGGAACGGCAGCGGCCATGGCCTCTACAATGCTCATTCCAAAACTTTCTACGTTAGAACAGGCCACGAGCAAATCAGCGTCAGCTAACAAGCGCGACCGATCCGCGCTGTCCAACTCCCCTGTCCAAATTACTGCGTCGCCCGAGGCTGCGAACAGGGGTGCGACCGCGGCACGATAGCCCCGCTCATCAGGGCCGGCTATCACAAGCCGCATCTCCGGAACGACTAAGCGCGCTTTTGCAAAGGCGGCGGCCAGGAGGTCAAGTCGCTTGATGGGATGGATTCGCCCTATCCACGCAATGAGGGGACAGTCCTCAGGGATTGCATAGCGCTTGCGAAACTGGCCACGGTACGGCGAAAGATCCCCGGGAAGTTCGACGCCATTCGGCAGTTCTATGACCTTGCGCTGAATTCCCAGTCTCCTGATCGCGGCCTCCTCTTCTGCCGAGGTGACGTGAAGGAATTTCGACCGGCGGAGAACACGAGACTCGACAATCGGATAGAAGATTTTCTTGCGCCACGACCGATGGCGGCGGGAGGCGCCAAGCAGCATACCCCGGGTAGAAATGACATACGGCAAGCCCGCCGCCCGGCACGCATATGCAGCGCTCCATTCGGTGAGGTTCCAGAGGCAATGGATGTGAACAAGGTCAAAGTCGTGGGCGCGTCGGGTGATCGCGCTCGGCAGCTGCGGAGCATGAAAGAAACGTCCGGCAACGCCCAGCGGGAAGCGAAAGACGGGAAGTCCTTCGTAGTCGGCAGGTTCCTCAACGGAGGGCGGTAGCGATGCATCCCCGGCAGCGGTTGTGGTGAAAACCGTAACCTCCATGCCTAAGCGACGCTCTGCTTGACAGAGCCCGAGGATGGTACGGGGAGGTCCGCCATAACAAAATGCCGGGGCAAAATATGGGCTGACGTGCAGAACGCGCATCAGATGATTCCCCGAGCGGGTTGCACAGCGGGGAATCGCTTCACGCCCGCACGCGCAACTTGCAATGCGGGCAGAAAAATCACAACTGTCAACACTACTGCCTGGATGATGCCTGCCAGGTATTGCACCGCCTGGCTTTCAATGATCATAAGGCTAGGCAACAGAGCGATTCCCAAGCTTCGGAGAAACTCACCCTGATCGGCGTCAAGAAAATAGCGACGAACGACATTCAGCACCAAGCCAATCACAAACATGACCAGAGGAGGTCCGAACCATCCAAAATTGATGTAGGACTCTGCGAGAGAACCCACCGCCATTGAAACCTTGCCCAGATCCCGGCGATCAGTGATACCATACGCGACTTGATAAAACTGGTTCGCTCCACTGAAGGACGGTTTGTTTGGCCAGATGGCACGCGGGATCAACGTGACAAAAAAATACTTATAAAGGCGGCCATTCTGATAAGGCACCTGCGTTGGTGTCATCTGCATGACCATTGCCGTGGGCTCGAAAAGGGATACGCGCGATAAGGTCTGGCCAAACAGTTTGCTGCGCTCCTCAGGCCTCTCCACGGCTTGCGACCAGGCACTGACAGACGCGTCAACCCAATATTTTGCCCGCTCGCTGGAGGTTCCCACGGAGTTGCCAATTCCATGCCAGTATCGTCCGCGAAGCGCATCCTTGCCGGGTTGCAGGAATAATATGGCGACTACGACGATCACCATGACCAGTTTGGGCACGCGCCGCCGTACATCGAAGTAACACACTCCAATCTCAATCACGAACCAGACGGCTGCTCCCAGCCATCCCGATGCGACGCCCTTGCCAATGCAGAGGACCACATACCCCGCCAGTAAAATTTGGTCCAAGCGCTCCGACTGACCCCGCAGAAAGCGACGATATAACGCCAAGAAAGCCGCGATAACCACCACGCTTTCCAAGTCCACCATCGCCTG
>Ga0182030_10005093_pt1 | contig 27936 bp, 29 predicted proteins | sample 812S3MmetaG_FD_121299 | JGI IMG/M metagenome (GOLD analysis project Ga0182030, IMG submission 121299) | Permafrost microbial communities from Stordalen Mire, Sweden - 812S3M metaG (Illumina Assembly) | ecosystem: Environmental > Terrestrial > Soil > Wetlands > Permafrost | place: Sweden... | reverse complement strand
GCAAGAGCTCTCAACTCTCGGCAACGGGAAGTGGGTCACTCTGTCCCCGGACGTTCAGACGGTGCGTTTGACGAAGCAGCCTTTCCTGTTTGTTTATAAGGATCAAGAGGCTGCTACACCGCCAGCGTCGACGACGACCACTACTACCTTGCCACCACCTCCGGTGACAACGACTACGACTATGCCACCAGCACAGCCGAAGCCGCCAACAGTAGTGTTTGAGGAAACGCCACCGGCGTTTGAGGCACCCTACGAGGGGCAGCAAGTTCAGGTGTGTGCTGATGCAACTGGGCCAACCGGTGATCCTTTACTGGTTGACTTTAGTGCCAGCACTAACGTGCCCGGAGGCGATCCTGGATCAACTTCGGCTACGTTCCAGCCAGACCCTGCTTCACCGCAGCGGTACTGCACCGTCTACACTGCCCCGATCTTCGCCGCAGCGTCGGAACTAGTTGCCATCAAGGTGACGGTGTGGGACACAACCACCCACCTGCAGGACTCCCAGCAATATCCTTGGGTGATCCTGCCTGAGCCAGCCTTCTAGAGAAGGAGTAGTCGGGAGTGTCCGTATTGTCGCGAGTTTTTGCGATTTGCGGGCACTCCATCGACTGCCGGTTTTCTACTTGCGTTTAGCGCAAGAACATAAGATTTTCTCCTCGCCTTTTGCGAGTTTCAGAGATTATCCCCTCGCGTTAGCGAGAGTTTCACAGAAATACCGGCAGTCAATTTATTTTATGAAGTTCAGTAACTATCTAGTTTGCGTAAATATTAACTAATTCATTACTCTTTTTGAAAGGAGATTTATAATGAAACGATTTTTCAAAGTAACTTCAGCTATCGCTGTAGCTGCTTCTCTTCTGGTGCTTTGCACCAGCCAGGCTTTCGCTGTCAGCGAAGGTCAGATTGCTGGCGGCAACGTCAACTATAAGATTAAAGATTTAACCCAAAATTCAGTGTATGCCAATCCGGCTAGCGCTAATTCTTGTGATGTACTGGAATATAAAGCATTGCTTTATAACACTGGTCCATCTTCGTTATACAACGTGAACGTTGTTGCGGCCCTGCCAAGTACGGTCGCCAACAGCAACACTTCAACCATGACTGCCAGTTCAGAAAATGCCGATCCTGCTAGCACTTCTTTTTCAGCGACTGTTAATTTGTCGTCTGCACAAAATGTCAGCTACTTGAACGGCACGACTCAGCTGCTCAATGTTAACAATGGTTTGATAGAAAACCTGCCTGACGGTATTACTCAGGGTGGCGTCAACATTGGTACGTTAGGCCCGTCTGTATCTGAATTCATCCAGTTTGAAACAAAAGTAAGTTGTCCTGTACCTGCTCCAGTTCCTCAACCGGTTTACACCTGTAACTTGTTAAGCGTTACTGAACCTGCTACCAAGCAGGTTGATGCTGCTGTTCAATACACTGCTCAAAACGGCGCTGCCTTCAAAAATGTTACCTATAACTTTGGTGACGGAAGCACACCTTTGACAACTACCAGCACCACCGCTAACTACACCTACGCTCAGTACGGCAAGTACAATATTACAGCTACTGTCGGCTTTATAGTCAACGGTTCTACCGTATCTGCAACAAGCCCAAGCTGTGCTAAGACAGTAAGCTTTACTGCTCCTCCGGTTACACCTCAGCCGGTTTACACCTGTAACTTGTTAAACGTTACGAAACCTGCCACCAAGCAGATTGATGCCAATGTCCAATATACTGCCCAATACGGTGCTGCCTTCAAAAACGTTACCTATAACTTTGGTGACGGAAGCACACCGCTAACAACTACTAATACCAGCGTTAACTACACCTACGCTCAGTATGGTACGTACAACATTACGGCTACTGTCGCGTTCTTTGTTAACGGTAAGATCGTAACTGTGTCCAGCCCAAGTTGTGCTCAAACAGCAAGCTTTGTCGCTCCTACAGTTACTCCTCCAACTACTCCTCCAACTACTCCTCCAGCCACACCTGCTGCTCCTGCAGCTCCGACCCAGTTAGTCAATACTGGCCCGGGTGATGTATTAGGAATATTTGGTGCGACTACAGTCGCTGGTGCAGTAGGACACCGTTTGTTCGGTCGTCGTCTTTTCGCCCGCTTTGCCCGCGGCAGCATTAAATAACATATAGCTGTCAAGGCGCGGTAGCGAAAGCACATAAAACGTGCCGAGCTCCAAGTTAACAAACACTGACTGACCGCTCAAAACAAACCATAAGGAAATCCCCAAAGCTTCGGCTGAGGGGATTTTCTTTATGTCTCTGTTATGGTAGGATTACTCGAGTTTGTCCACATCAATAAAAAGAGTTAAATTGGTTTGTAGGCAGCTAAAAATAATGGCCCCTTCGTCTAGCGGTCCAGGACATCGGGTTTTCATCCCGAAAATCGCGGGTTCAAATCCCGCAGGGGTCACCATAAGTACTTTTACCCCCGTAGAATCTACGGGGTTTTTAATTGTCTGAGTATTCTAAAGAGTAATTATTTCGATTCCTAAGTTATCTTTTGCTATGATAAGCCTATGGAAAAACCACGACCCAACAAACACGTTATTCATCCCAAGGAATTTATTAAAAAAGAAGACGGCAAGTTTAATAACTTTAATCAGAAGTTTGCAGTTTGGATCGGGACACACGTCGGTTCAATGTACTGTTTTTATCTGTTTAATGTTATTGCTTTTTTGTCTTTCAAGTCAGCCATTGACACCCATAACCTGGTCCCAATTATTAACTGGGTAAGCTCAAACTGGATTCAGCTAGTCTTGCTGCCGGCCATTATGGTTGCCCAAAATGTTGCCCAAAAATCATCAGACGCTAAAACAGATGCCGATCACATGACGCTGACATATTTAGCCAATTTGCAGGACGAACAAATGACAGAATTGAAAGCTCAAACCGAAATCCTGGACTTCCTGAAAAAAGGCGTAAAGCACTAGCCGCCACCGCTCTAGCCGGGTGGTTCGCTTATTGTAATGTTTTAAATCTTCGCTTATCCTTAAACTAGTATGGACAACCAGCTGCATATGATGCCTCTCCAAAATCAGCCTCCCCAACCTAGCGCTGCCCCAGCTTCTACTCCTGTGCAAATAGCAAAGCCGCAGCCCAAGAAACGTCATGCCAACAAATATATATATGGTTGTTTGGCTTTGATAATACTCATAGCTGTTACTGTTTGCGTATATACCTGGCAGCATGGCCGAGTTAGTTCTCTCAATAAACAGGTAACAGAACTAAATGTTCAGTTGACTAATTTGCAAAAACAAATTACGAAACTTAAAATTCCCACACAATAGAACCAATGCGTTTTGATATCAGGCGCGCCAAATTCTAGTCTAAGCCGGTAATTGTCATAATATCCGGCTTTTTTTGTTTTTAAATTGCAAATATAGAATTAATTGCGACTGATTTGCAGAATTAGCCTCGAATTTATTAAGCTACTGTCATGGCGCCTATACTGCTGTCTTTCGGAACATTCTGCTCGACTATGTTTGGTGGAATCACGGCTATAAAAAATCAGAAACGCTTGCACTACATCCTTGGTTTAACTGCCGGTGTAATTTTAGGCGTTGTGGCGTTTGATTTACTACCCGAGATATTCAAACTGGTTAATGCCGACAGACTTAACAGCGCAAAACCGATGATTGCTCTTGTGCTCGGTTTTTTGCTGTTTCACATTATGGAAAAGACGCTGTTGCTTCACCATGCCCATGAGACGGAGTATGGCAAGCATCGGCATCCGCATGTCGGAGTATTTTCCGCTTTAGCTCTATGCGGTCATAGTTTCTTGGACGGTGTCGGGATCGGGCTGGGTTTTAAGGTCAGCTCAGCTGTTGGTCTGGCGGTCGCCATTGCCGTCATCGGGCACGACTTTGCGGACGGATTAAATACTGTCACTCTGATGCTCAATCACAAAAACACCGTTCGCCGGTCGGCAAAATTACTCTTTTGTGACGCCCTGGCTCCGGTGTTGGGTGTGATATCGACTTTCTTTTTCCATTTGTCCAACGTCGATCTCGTATTGTACCTAGGTTTCTTTACGGGATTCTTGTTATATATCGGCGCTAGCGATATTTTGCCTCAGGCGCACGAGGAAAATTCATCAAAGATAACAATTCTTCTGACAATTACCGGCACGATTTTTATGTTTGTTGTCACGCGGTTCGCCTGACTTAGCTATTTGTCCCAATTTTTCTCTGGTATATTTAGAATATGAGAGCGAAAAAGATAAGTATTAATAACGCCAAACCGGATAAACTGTTTTATTTTGTTGCTAACGCTGTTGTTTACAGGGAATCCGATAAAAAATGTTTGATCTTGAAACGCTCAGCCCGGGAAATTGTCCACTCCGGTAAATGGGCTGTTCCTGGAGGCAAATTAGAATGGGCCGATCTTGATATCGCCACCCCGACCCGTTTAAATGGCGATGTGATTGATTTTGAAGATGCGGTCTTGAAGCTGCTCCGGCGCGAAGTTATCGAAGAAGCCGGCGTTAAAATTCAGAGTCCAGTTTATTACTTGAATGACATGGCTTTCATCAGACCGGATGGGGTGCCGGTTGTTTTAATAAAATTCGCCGCCAAGTATAAATCAGGGAAGGTGATAATTGAAAAAGGAAGTTTTGATGACTTTGCTTGGGTTGACGCCCAAGAAGTTAAAGGCTACTCTTGCATCAAAGGCATACCTCAGGAAATCCAACAAACCATCAAACTATTTTCGACTATGCCATCTTAGCGACTGTTAAGTTATTAACTGGGCTGATTGATTGCAAACTTAATCTTAAAAGTTTATGCTTAAAATAAATCAGTTGGATTTAAAATTTAGACCAGATGGATAATCAAAATACAGAGTATACCCACCAGCCTAGTAGTCCCCCAATGGCAGCCGAGCCTAATTTTCAAAGGACCAATAATCCACCCATCCAAGCTCGCCATACTTTAGGCTCGTTAAAACGGCCCAAAATAAACAGTTCATTTTTCAAAAGCCGGACGTTTTTTATTATTATTGTGTTTGTCATATTGGCTGGAGCTTTGATGGCGCTGACCTATTCTTGGCAGCACCAGAGAGTCAATCAATTAAAGGGCGAGGTTACCACCCTAAACGCTAAGATAAGCAACCTGGCCTACGAAATTTCACAGATGCAAAGCTCTGTTTCCAGCCATTCCTCGGTGGGAATTCCGGTCGCCGGCAATACTTATTACAGCTGTGCCGCGGATGGCGGAAGTATGTCGGGATCGGGTGCGGATAGCTGTTCTCTCAACGGGGTTACCTACAATTTTCCAAGTACTTTCTCTCCCAGTTTTATCGGCAATTATGAGCAGACGCCAGCTGGCGCTCAGACTTTGATATCTAAATTGGGCCAAACAACTTTTAACGATTGCGTCGGCTTAACAGCTAACGGCGTTTACCCCCAGACTACTGTTGAGATCGTTACCGGCAATTTCATTGACGTTTCCGTTAAGGATTGCAGCGGCGGCTACTCAGAGTACTTCGAGGTTAAAAACAATATTTGGACCGATGCCGGCGGCACCCAGGATCCATTAACATGCACGATTGCCGACGAGTATCACATCACTAAGGCCTCTATCGTGATCACCGATCCAGCATTAGTTCATTTAACTGGCTGTGCGGAACCTAACGGTACAATTTCGCCATTTCCCAGCTAGTTGTTTGCAGAAACACATCAGCGGCTTATCGGATTGATATAGTTCTTGCCAAAAGTGGAGTATATACTAGATGTTAAGCGCGTTATAAAAAGGGTGGAATGATTTAAGTGGCCAGATTAACTAATTCGGTAACTGATAGTTCGCTGCGCTCAACTAAGCGCACGAAAATTATTGCGACAATTGGTCCGGCAACAGATAATTACGAGACTATAGTTAGCCTAATCAAAGCTGGCGCCAACGGTCTGCGCCTTAACTTCAGCTATGGTAGCTATAGCGAACGGTCCAAGCAGATCGGCTGGATTAGAAAAGCGGCTAAGGTGTGCGATAAACCAGTTGCCATAATTCAGGATCTCCAGGGTCCGAAGCTCCGGCTTGGCGATTTCGATGGAATTATTACGGTCCGTAAAAACCAAACCCTGGCTTTTGAGTATGGCTGCACTTATCAGGAGGGAGGCAATATCCCCGTTCAGCATGATTTTAGTAAAAAAGTTAGCCGGGGGCAGAGGTTAAGTCTATATAACGGAAAAGTTAGGGCCAGGATTACAGCCATAGACGGGAAAATCATTTACGTCAGAGCCGACAGCGATGGCATTCTGATAAAACATAAAGGTATTAATCTGCCCGATACTGATTTTGCCGGCGACGTTATTACCGAAAAAGACCGCCAAGATCTGGTATTCGGGTCCGAACACGATATTGACTACGTGGCCATGAGTTTTGTTCATGACTCTGCGGATATAGACAACCTCAAGCGGCTGCTGAAAAACTTAGGCAGCCCGGCTAAGGTTATTGCCAAGATTGAGACCAAAACAGCCGTCGATAACCTTGAAGAAATCTTTGCTGCCAGCGACTGTGTCATTGTTGATCGCGATAATTTGGCGGTTGAAACCGAAGCCGAATCTGTGCCGCTAGTTCAAAGGCGGGCAGTCGGGCTCGGCTTGTATTATGCCAAGCCGACAATTATCACTATGCATATGCTGGCCGCGATAACCGAGACGCCGGAACCTTCAACCGCCGAAGCGGCAGATGTAACGGCGGCAGTTTTAACCGGCGCAGATTGCTTAATGTTGAGTGACGAGACGGCTGATGGCAGGTATCCCGTAGAAGCTGTCACGGTCATGAGGCGGATAGTTCGCTATACCGAGTCCAATACGCCTCTAGAAGTTGTTTATCCTGGTGCGCATAGCGGGCAGACCCGTCAGAACGCTATTAGTAACGCCATTATCGATCTGGCTAGCGATATTGGCGCTGTGGCAATCGTCGCCCAAACCAAATCAGGCGCTACCGTTAAGCAAATAGCATCAAAACGGCCCGCGTTACCGCTTATAGCCGTCACGAGCAATCAGCGGATAGCCCAACAACTGGCGATTGTTTACGGCGTCAAAAGCTATATCCGTTCAATAGACCCTCAAGCGGCCTTGAAACTGACGACTTGGTTAAGGAGCCATAAGGTTTTGCATAAAGGCGATATCGTTGTTCTGGTTAGTGGCCGTTACCCCGGAGTAGTAGGTACTACCGATACGATCAAAGTCCGCATGTTAGAATAAGGGATGAAGGGAATAAGGGGTGGATAATAAAAAAACGATCAGGGATATCGATCTAAAAGGCAAACGCGTCCTTATCCGGACAGATTATAACGTTCCGCTCGACGACCGCGGGGCTATCACCAGCGACTACCGGATAGTCCAATCGCTGCCGACGCTTAAATATTTATTGGATCAGAATGTCCGCCTGGTAATTTGTAGCCATTTAGGTCGCCCTGACGGCAAACCCAAAACCGAGTTTTCATTAAAGCCGGTCGCAAAGCGCCTATCGGAACTGTTAAAGCGGCCCGTCCAGTTTTTGCACGACTGCACCGGACCAGAGATTGAATTGGCAGTAGCGGCCATGACTACCGGCCAGATAATTATGCTTGAGAACTTGCGCTTTCATCCCGAGGAAGAGCAAAACAATGATCAATTCGCATCGGAGCTGGCTAAACTTGCCGATGTTTTTGTGCAGGACGGTTTCGGCGTTGTCCACCGGGCTCATGCTAGCACCGACGCCATAACCCGCCACCTGCCGAGCGTCGAAGGTCTGTTGCTGGAAAAAGAAATCAGCACCATCTTGAGTGTTATCAATAACCCGATGCGACCGCTACTGGCAGTAATCGGGGGAGCCAAGATTTCCGATAAAATCGATATTTTAAATAAATTTATCGATATAGCCGATTTCGTTGCTATTGGCGGGGCGATGGCCAACACATTCTTAAAGGCCGAAGGTCTTGATATCGCAAAAAGTGTCGTCGAGCTGGACGATCTGCCGCTGGCAAAAAAAATTCTCGAAAAAGCCGAGCATAAATCCAAACTAAACAATTTTATTTTTTATCTTCCACAAGACGCTGTCGTAGCTCGGGAAATTGATACCATGGCCAAGACCCGGATTATAGATTGGAGCACTGATGTAGTGGCTGACATTGAGAGCTATCCTCAGCTGCCTCGCCGCTCAACTCGGCAGATAGCCGAAGACGAGTCGATACTAGATATAGGGCCCTTTTCCGGCGCTTTTATAGCCGGCGGCATCCAGTTAACGGGAACTGTTGTTTGGAATGGGACCATGGGCGTGACCGAAGTCAAAAGCCTGCATAGTCCAATTGGACCTTTTGCTCACGGGACAGAACTTATCATCGAGGCAATGCTAGGCCAGTTTGGGCACCGGCCGTACAGTTTGGTTGGCGGTGGCGACAGTGTCGGCTATATCGAAGAGAGAAAACTTTTAGAATCATTTGATCATGTTTCTACCGGCGGCGGCGCCAGCTTAGAGCTAATGGCCGGCCGAACCCTGCCAGGGGTAGCGGCGCTGATGGATAAAGGGAATTAATAGGAATACAATATTGACCAATGCGTAAACTTTTGATTGTCGGCAACTGGAAAATGAATCTTAATGTACACCAATCTTCTAATCTGTTGGTTAATCTCGAAAAAAATATCAAACCGCACCGGAACATTGAAGTAGTATTAGCGCCAAGCATGCTTAGCATCCAACCGCTCAGTCTTCAGCTTGACCGGCGGAAATTCCGCCTCGGCGCCCAGGACGCTTTTTCTATTGATCAAGGCGCCTATACCGGCGAAGTCAGCATAGCGATGCTGCGCGATCTTATTCACTATGTCATCATCGGCCACTCAGAAAGACGCATCTACTTTCATGAGGGTACGGATATGATCAGGGATAAAGTTGCCGCCGCCGTCAGGAATGATATCTCGCCGATTCTCTGTATCGGTGAGACAAAGCGCGAACATGAGGCCGGCGAAACGCGGCTAGTTTTGCATGATCAATTGACCACAGCTGTCAGCGATTTGTCCAGCAACGATTTTGAAAAAGTCGTTATTGCATATGAACCGGTTTGGGCGATATCGACTTTCAATGGTGAAGTAGCTGAGCCGGATCAGATGCGGAGCATAATCAAATATATTAGGGATCAGGTAAGCAGTTTATACGGCGAGAAAGCCGCTTTGGCTTGTCGGATTCTCTACGGTGGCAGCGTCGATGATCAAACTGCAGCTAGCTATCTAAGGGTTTCTGGCTGTGATGGCTGTCTAGTTGGTGGCGCCAGCCTGAATTACCAAAAATTTTCGAATATTGTGAACCAAGCTGAACAAATTCAATACGAACGTCTAAAATTTGCTTAGAATATGAGTAGCAGCCGCACTCCGTTTAAGAAGCGCAAAAACAAACCTTTTGACGTTAGTCCCCCCGGTCAGACTCCGCCCTCGCCCTCGAGCCGGCCGGTCATCATTACCTACCAACCCGAGCAAGACGACCCGATGCTGCATCGAGAAGATCAGATCAAGGATCTGGATCTGACCGCCGACCTGTCTTCTCCGGACGCGGCAGAGACAGAAGAGAGTGATATCAAGCACCATAAGGTCTCGCCGGCAATCAAAAAGGAGCTGACGGTTTTAGAAAAAAAACTCGCCGGTTGATGGCTCCGGTATTGTCACAATCTCAGCAGTTGAGGTTCCCGAGAAACATTCTTGGCGGCTGATTTTGATTATTTCGGTCGCTTTGGTCGCTGTGGTCGGCCTGGTCTATTATTATCGCTAAATTATCGTCACTTCTCAAAACGCGGGCAGATTGTTTTTGCTAGAATAATAAGGTGTTAGAAGATCTATTAGTGGGGCTTAACCCCGAACAACAGCGGGCCGTCCAGACAATTGAGGGGCCTTTGCTGATACAAGCCGGCGCCGGTTCAGGTAAAACCAAAACATTGACGCACCGGATTGCCTATATTATTGCCGCCAAGAAGGCCGAACCGCAAAACATCCTGGCGGTTACTTTTACCAATAAAGCAGCCGGCGAAATCAGGCAGCGAGTAGCGCAACTATTGGGTCAAGATCACAAACGAAGAAGTTTTATGCCTTTTATGGGCACCTTTCATTCGATTTGTGTCAGAATTTTACGCCAAGACGGACAATATGTTGGGATCCCGCCGAACTTTGTCATATTCGACGAAGGCGACAGCCTGAGTTCGGTCAAGCAAGCTTGCAAAAAGCTACAGATTGACAATAAGAGCTTTCCGCCTAGAGTAATCTTGAGTCTGATCAGTAGCGCTAAAAGCGAAATGATGGGCCCGGAAGAATACGCTGGCCAGAGTCGGAGTCCACTCCAAGAAGCGGCTGCTCAAGTTTACCCGGTATATCAGAAAATACTACATCGTGCTTCGGCACTTGACTTCGACGATTTGTTAAACAGGACAGTCAGTATGTTTGAGGACTTTCCCGAAATCAGAACAAAATGGCGGAACTTATTTACATACATCATGATCGATGAGTATCAGGATACCAACAGCGCCCAGTACACGTTAATAAAACTACTAGCTAGCGAGCATCAAAACGTAGCCGTGGTCGGTGATGACTGGCAGAGTATCTATAGCTGGAGAGGAGCCGATTTCCGGAATATCCTAAATTTTGAAAAAGACTATCCGAACTGCGTTATCATTAAGCTCGAACAGAATTATCGCAGCACCAAGCATATCCTAGAAGCCGCCCAGACAATAATTACCAAGAACACCCAGCGGTCTGATAAAAAATTATGGACGGCATCAGAAAATGGCTTGCCGGTCCAACTTGTCCAATTGTTCAACGAACGGGCTGAGGGCGATTTCATCATTCAGACCATCAAGACAGCGGTTAATTCAAGAAAGAGGCAATACCGCGATTTTGCTATTTTATACCGAACTAATGCCCAAAGCCGCTCTTTAGAGGAGACTTTTATCCATTACGGCATCCCGTACCGGATTGTCGGCGGATTAAGATTTTATGACCGGAAGGAAATCAAGGACATAATAGCGTATTTGCGGTTAGTTTATCAGCCGGATGACATCAGAAGCTTCGAGCGAGTTGTTAACGTTCCAACCAGAAACATTGGCGAAAAGTCGCTTGAGAAATTTTATAACTGGCTGGAAGAGAATAGCTTCTCTCTGTCGGAGGGATTAGCCAGGGTTGAAAGCTGCAACCAGCTCGGTCATAAAGCCTTAACCGGAATGGCTGAGCTGGGTAGAGTAGTTTTTAATCTGCGGGCGGCTATGGACTCGACTTTGCCGGCTGGCATGGTCGACTCGTTGACCAGGCAGATTGATTATTGGCATTTTTTGGAAGACGGAACGCCTCAGGGGGAATCCCGCCAAGAAAACGTCAAAGAACTAATCAGTGTTGCCAAAAGCTACCAGGATGTCGGTCTGGCGGAATTTTTGGAAGAAGTTTCGTTGATGAGCGATATCGACCAAGTTAATTTAACGGGCGACACGGTTACTATGATGACGCTTCATGCCGCCAAGGGGTTAGAATTCCCAGTAGTCTTTATTGTCGGTATGGAAGAATCGATATTCCCGCATTCCAGAGCTTTTTACGATAAATCTGAAATGGAAGAGGAGCGACGGCTGTGTTACGTCGGGATGACCCGTGCCCGCCAGGAACTTTACCTGACGTTTGTGCCTAATCGCTTGCTCTATGGCGGCATTCAGCACAACCCGCCTAGCCGTTTTTTGTCTGAGATCGGTGAGGGCAATTTAATGGAAAACTCTGGCCAGCAGGATATCGAGTCGGTCCTGACAGCGTCGCCGGAGAATCCCGATCCGCAATATGTCATCGAACTTAGCGAAGGCGACAGAGTCAGGCATCAGGTATTTGGCGTCGGGAAAATTGTTGAAATTGAAGGGGATATAGCAGTTGTTTATTTTAAGGGCAGGGGAGCCAAAAAACTTAACTTGTCATTTGCTGGACTCGAAAAATTATGAAAAAAATAATTGGCCGGTTCAGTGTTGTTATATTTTGGCTCGGCTGGCCGTTTTTCTGGCTATATCTGAGGAACTCTAGTCGAGCGAGGATTTTAATTGTCTGTGGTCAACGCGTCTTGACAGTGAAGGGTATATTCGGGGGAGATAAATGGTTATTGCCAGGCGGCGGGATGCACCGCCACGAATCAGCCCAGGCAGCAGCTTGCCGGGAAGGCGAAGAAGAACTTGGTATCAAATTGCCGCAGGACCAGTTGAAACTACTCAGCCGCGAGCGCTTCAGTGATCAGGGCATAAGCTACACCGAACATTATTTTTTACTTAGAGTCGATAAAGAGTTTGACGCTTCAATGAGTTTTCCGGAAATTCTCGACGCAGCATGGACAGACTATCGGACAATGAATCAGGTCAATTCAGACAAGGCCGCCATAAGAGCCATACAACTATGGCAGGCCAGCCCGGCGTTTGTTACAATAACAGCTGAATCACAGAGAAGATAAGCTTGCGAAAATGACTTTTTGTTGAACGTGATTTTTGATTATGCGAAAAAAGATTAAGCGTTTAAAAAAGCTATATGCGATAGAGAAAACCGCCAAAACTCAGACTCTGTCTCGTTTCAAAGAATCCCCGGTCACCTTTTCGCTCCTAACTTTCTTAGCTTTATGCATAATCAGCGCGACTATTTTCCTATTGCTTAATGGTGGCCGGCCGGCCTTCAAACCGATTAGCTCCTATATTGTTATTATTTCGCACGATCACCAACAGCAAATTGTCCCGTCCACCCAACAGACTGTCGGCGCTCTGCTGGCTAGGCTTAATATCAGACTCAATACCGGAGACGTTGTCGAGCCGAGTGTATCTACCCCGATTACCCAAGATGAATTCAGGATAAATATTTACCGGGCAGTACCGGTTGAAATAATTGAAGGATCCGAACAGACTTATACTTTCAGCGCTGCGACTACTCCCCGTAGCATAGTCCAGCAAGCCGGAATATCAGTCTATCCCCAGGACAATATTACATCCCAGCCGGTCAGCGATATCGTCGGGCAAAGTAGTATCGATAAGGAGATTATTATTGACCCATCGATACCGGTTAACCTGAATATCTATGGAACCCAGACATTAATCAGGACTCATGCTGCAACAGTTGGCCAAATGCTGGCCGAGGATAACGTTAAATTAATTAACGGCAGTAGTGTTGATCCGGCGGCTGATACGCCGGTGACAGCCAACGAAGAAGTATTTTTGTTACATCAAGGGACGCAAATTCAAAATACAGTCATAGCCATCCCGACGCCCGAACAGATCATTCTTGATGACGATCTTACTTTTGGAACTAGTGCTGTCCGGCAAAATGGCAGCCCCGGCCAGGAAGTGTTAACCTATGAAATCACCACTCAGAACGGAGTAGTCACCAATAAGACCTTGATTCAATCGGTAGTTACCATCCCGGCAGTGCCGGAAATTGTCGCACAAGGACGGGCTGTCCAAATCCCGACCGATATTGAAGCGGTGATGGCTGAAGCCGGCATATCAAGCAACGATTATCCTTATGTGAATTATATTGTCAGTAATGAGTCAGGCTGGTGCCCAACTAAGCTGCAGGGCGAAATAGGTTACTGCCCGGGCTACATCCCGTCTAGCATCCCATCTTATCTTGGCTATGGACTCGGGCAAGCTACACCTGGCTATAAAATGGCTCCTTTTGGTTCGGATTGGGAAAGCAATCCGGTGACTCAATTACGCTGGGCTACCAGCTATGCCGACGAAAAATACGGGAGCTGGGGCAGTGCCTATGATTTCTGGCATAACAATCATTTTTGGTAGAGGCTATGAGTATTATTCCCAAAAAAACCCTTGGACAGTACTGGCTTAACGACCAACCAACGCTGAAACGGATTGTTGAAGTCGCCCAGATCAATAACAATGATACGGTTCTGGAAATAGGTCCCGGACTTGGCAGTCTGACAGAACAAATTTATCCTCTGGCAAAAGAAACTATTGCCGTAGAGATCGACAGCCACTTAGCCGGACTGCTCAGTGCCAAGTTCAAATCTTCAAAAGTAGAAGTTATTAATCAAGATATCCTCAGTTTTGACCTAACCATTCTTCCTACGGGCTATAAAGTTGTTGCCAATATACCTTATTACCTCACTAGCCACTTGATTAGGAAACTATGTGAAAACGATAAGCATTTTTCCAGAGCAGTAATTTTGGTCCAGAAAGAAATTGCCCAGCGTATCACGGCTCAACCGGGGGAAATGTCGATTTTAGCTGTAACCACGCAATTTTATTGTAACGTGAGCAAAGATCAGATGGTTCCGGCCAGTTTATTCACACCGCCCCCGAAGGTTGATTCCCAGATACTGATACTTAATTTTAGAGATGAACCTCTGTTTCCGGGAGTTTATGACAAGCTATTCTTCATGATGATCAGAGCGGGATTTAGCCAGAAGCGGAAGACTCTCCAAAACAGTCTGAGCGGGGGACTGAAATTAGACAGAAGCCTGGTTAGACAACATTTGATTTCCTCTGGCATTGATCCTTCAGACAGAGCTCAAGTTCTAAGCCTGGATGATTGGCACCGGCTTTATTTAAATATCAGTCCCCTGCTTGATAATACTTAACGTGTTAAGTATTATGGATTGTATGTCAATGAGCGGGAGCAGGATTATCAATCAATGAAACGATCCGATGAAATTATTCCCCTGCTCTGTCACATTGCCGGTTTACTTCAGGCCCAACAAGATCAGGTTCTCCAAGAACTGCTAGGTATCGGTTTTGCCCAATACAAAATTCTGGCAGCGGTCCAGGCATTTATGGCGGCATCCCAGCTGAATGTTGCCCAAAGTTTGGCTCAAACCGAAGCCAGTATCAGCCGGCAAGTTAAATTACTCGGGAAGATGAATTTAATAGATATCCAAATACAAAAAAATAACCGCCGGCAGCACATCCTGATATTGACGGACGAGGGAAAACGGGTACTAGAAGCTGCCCACCAAGCAGTAGCCAAGTTTGATGAAAAATCTCTAAATTTCAACGAGAAACAAGCCGAACAGCTCCATGAGCTATTATCCGAGCTTCATCGGTTTTCGTGCAATATTGGAGATAATTCGACAATCAACCACACCTTCGCCTAGGTTGATAGTTTAGAGATAAATATGATATAATATATTCGCTGGCAACAGCACTATATGGGGCTGAATTTAAGCTCGACATTGGACTTTATCAGTTAGTTAGCAGGCCGCGAGTCAAGCGTTATATGGCAAACTTTATAAATGCAAACGCATTTAATCGCGTCGCCAGTGCATGGAACAGTATAAAAGCTGCTTTCAGCGTACCGGTTTTCGCACCAGCTGTAGCCTAATCGGTTTCAGCCGCGTATGACAGCACGCCAGATCATGTTAATACGTGTCATATCTTCTGGTTGCCCAAGTATTAGTGTTCTGAGTACTTGTTAAGCCTATGAACTTAGGAAGCGGGTTATTTGATCATTCTTTGTTCGCTTCTGAAACTTTAAAATGGTCTAAGCCTGTAGATCGCTAACTAAGATAAACCGATGGACCCGGAGGGCAGTTCTCCGGCAGCTCCACCAGATTGAATTTATTAAACGGCAGTTTGCCGTTTAATATTAATTATTCCGGGAAAGCAATGATGTTAATCCCGGCACTTATTACATAAACCTTGGATTTCAACTTGATGATTTATAGCTTTGAATTTGTTCTGTGCAGCGACTTGCTCAATAAAAACCTCGAGATTATCAGCATCGATCGGAATAATTTTGGAACACTTCGTGCATACCAGATGATGATGGTGGTCGGCGAATTTATCGCTTAATTCTATCCGGTACTTCCAGCCGATGTTAATCCGTTGGACAATACCAAGTTTCTCGAACAAAGTAACCGTTCGATAGACGCTGGCCCGATCCATCATAGCAGGGGTCTTGTTAATTAATTCTTTCATTGACAAAGATTCGCAGTTCCCGAGTGTATCGAAAATGGTTTGACGCTGCCTGGTAACGCTCAGATTATTTTGCTTTAGCAGGGCTGACAGCTTGCTGTTTAGGTTTGCCATAGGATAAAGTTTAACAATTATTGCGACTAAATTGCAAACAGGTTTAATCTTATCTTAGCTTGAAGAGTTATAATGTTTCTATGAAAAACAGACAAAACCAGACTAACTACCGGCCAGGCTCACGCAATTATGCGTCAAGACCCTCACCCCAAAAAAACCAAAAAAAGCGGTTCCCCATCAAAGCTTTTATAGTTCTGCTGATACTGGCAATAGTTGTTGCTTTATCGGTTGCGACCGCTAACAGCGGGACGACCAAAACGCAGTCGGTCAATCAGACAACTTCCAAAACGCAATCAGTCACCAAGTATACCCCGTCTACAGCCGCCAAAACCGCCCCAACTGAAGTCGCTAAAACTAATATGTGTGCCAATAACAGTTTGTCTCAGCTGATTGTCGTAAGTATCAGCCAACAGCATTTATGGGCCTGCAACCAGTCCAGTGTGCTTTATGATTCGGCGGTCGTAACCGGCAACATGAATCTGCCGGCCGACTTAACTCCTGTTGGGACCTATCATGTTTATGCCAAAGAAACCAATATCTGGCTGAACGGTTCTGATAGTACCGGCAGCTGGCATGACTTTGTTTATTATTGGATGCCATTTTTATATAACCAGTATGGAGCCTACGGATTTCATGATGCAACCTGGCGGCCGAGCAACGCATTCGGTAACATAAGCCCCTACTCGAATAATGCTTCTCATGGTTGTGTTGAATGTCCACTAGCTGCCGCCGCGTGGCTGTATAATTGGTCTGTTATTGGTACTACTGTTACAGTAGAATCTTAGGGTTTGGTACTAATATAATTAATTTTGAAGTAAAAGGAGACGTATGCTCGAAACAACACAGTTGTCTATCAGACAAATTGGTAAAAAATTAGGCCTAGACAGTAAGACAATCGAAGAACTTCTTAAACCTGACGCCGAGCATAGTTTTAACGTAGTTTTATCAAATGGCAAAAGCTTTCCCGCTTGGCGGATCCAACACAATAACAAGCTTGGCCCCTACAAGGGCGGAATCCGGTTTCACCCTGGCGTGGATAAGGATGAAGTCCAAGCTTTGGCTACTCTTATGAGCTTTAAGACCGCAGCAGTTGGGTTGCCTCTTGGCGGCGGCAAAGGCGGCATTACGGTTGACCCTGATCAGTTAACTGATAGCGAGCTGGAAGAAATGAGCCGGAAATACGCGCAACATCTGACACCCCATATCGGTCCAAATAAAGACGTCCCGGCACCAGACGTGAACACTGATTCTAGAATTATCGACTGGATGGTTGATGAATATGAAAAACAAACCAATGATAGCACCAAGGCTAGTTTTACCGGTAAGAGCATGGGTAATGGTGGCAGCGAGGGACGGGAAGCTGCGACCGGGCGCGGCGGAGTGATCGCCCTGAGCCGGTTGTTGAAGATGATGGGCAAGGAAAACAAACAAATGACCATGGCGCTACAGGGGTTCGGTAATGTCGGCTCGTTTTTTGCTACTATTGCCCAATCGGAACAGCCGAACTGGAAGCTGATCAGTGCCAGCGATTCAAGCGGAGCAGTATTCAGCAGCTCCGGGCTTCAAGCTGACGAGCTCAGCAACTTTAAAAACCGTGGCCAGCGTTTTTCCAAGTTTGAATCTAAGCAGGTTAAGGTCATTTCTAACGAAGAAATGTTTGGGTTGGATGTCGATATTTTGGTTTTGGCCGGTTTGGGCGACGCCGTAACGGCCGGGAATATGAAAAACCTGAAAGCCAAAATTATCGTTGAACTTGCCAATGGCCCGGTTAGCGAGAAGGCTTACCAGTGCTTAATCAAAAAAGGGGCAATAATTCTTCCTGACATTATTGCCAATTCCGGTGGTGTTATTGTCAGTTATTTAGAGTGGGTTCAAAATCTAAAAAATCAACACTGGAGCGAAGCAAGGGTTAATCACAAGCTCGAGGATTACATGATTAAGGCGGTAACGGACATGTACACTATTGCCCTCGACAAAAATGTTCCTCTAAAAGAGGCGGCTTTTATGATGGCACTGGCCAGGCTGGTTTAGCCGGTTCAGCTTCGCGGGGTATGGCGATCACTCGACCTACTTGTTGCTAGAAAGTATTGCGGAGGTAGCTGCCTGTATCTGACTGAAATTATCCACGCCGGCGGTCGGGATTAAAGCGTCCTCTCCGTCGGACGCCTGGTAAGAAGTTAATAATGTCTGGCCGTTCAGACTGTCTAAGTTGAGCGACAGGATATTATTGTTGTTGAGGCCTTTTGTATCGCGATAGAGCGTTTCAATTTCATCAAGCTTCAGGTTGGTCTGGACATTACTGCCAATGGCATCCAAGAACTGGCCGACCTTGACCGGGTTGGACAAAAATCCGACACTGGTTGCTTTTTGCTCAACGGCGATTGCCATTTGCCTTTGGTGCTGAGTCCGCGCGAAATCACTGTTCGGGAAACCATACGACCCAGGGCCGTCACCGCGGGCTCTTGCCAAATTGAGTGCTACTTGCCCGTTAAGAGTATCCTCGCCGTTAGGGAGTTTCAGGTGAGTATAAGGATCATATAACCCTCGCGGATCGGGACTGTTTATGTTAATTGTTATTCCGCCGACTGCGTTGACTGCATCTCTGAACGCCGTGTAGTTTACCAGAGCGTAATAGTCGCTGTATATCCCGAAATCCTGATTGACAATTTGCTCCAGCTGGCCTATGCCGCCGTTCGGATAGCCTGGTTCGCTAAAATTAACGGCTTCGTTGGCGGCGTTAATTTTTTGATGGCCTGAACCCGGTACGTTAACCCATGTATCTCTTGGTATGCTAAGCAAAAAGGCTGTGTGCGTGTGAGTATTTAGGCTTAGCACCATGATCGAATCGGCCAGAGTGGCTCCTTGATGGTTGGGGTCGTCGACCGAATCGCCGGCAACTAAAATATTGACTCGCCCGGACTGATTGTTCAGCGCCACCGGGGCGAGGATGCTGAGCAAGCTTAGCGGATTATTATCATGGGTAATTTTAGCGATATTGCGGTAAAACTTGAAACCAACCCAACCGCCGATAATGATGAAAATCAAAACAATTGCTGCCACCGTTCGTTTGATAATTTTTTTCCATGAATGGATCTTTTGTTCGCCGGGAGTTTTATCTTTTTTCTTTTTCGACAGAGGTACAGTTTCTTCTGGCGGTTTAGGCAAAGCCCGGGCTATTACGAGGTTCTTATTGAGCAAGGATTTGCTTCCGGCCATAGCCGGCGAACTTGTCAGCAGGGAATCCTGAAGTGACTTTTCTTCTTTTTTTGATAATTTCTGAGTCGGGTCAATCGGTCCGCGCCTAGGTCTGCGGTCGGCCGGGAAAAAACCATCGGTGCTGATTGTTCGCTTAGTCGGATATTCTTTAAATTCCATATGCCTGTGTGCTCATTTTACGTGAGCTCTGATGCAAAGGAAAGGAATTATCCCCCTCGAGCAGGTAGCTACGCCATTAGGTAATTAATAAATCAAAATCAGCCAGGTTGACTACTGATTGCCGGAGGCATAGGCTTAAATTAAGATGTTAGGTTTCAAGAAAACAAAAACGCACTCTGACAAAACACCTTCGTGGTCATTCAGGCCGGACAAACCACTGATCTCGGAAAATGTTGAAGCAGCACGGACATACATAGCAGATTTTTGGCCGAAATTAACGCGTTTTCACCCCAAAGACGACGAAAGTTTACTGGGACTACCCAAGCCGTACTTAGTGCCGGCTCATGAAGAAGGTCATGAGTTTGATTTTAATGAGCTATATTACTGGGACAGCTATTTTATCATTCAGGGTTTACTTGACAAAAAACATCAGGATTTGACCGTCGGGATACTCGAAGATTTATTATTCATGTTTGAGCGTTTTAAAATTATTCCTAATGCTTCCAGGACATATTTAACCGGACGCTCCCAGCCGCCCTTACTGACTAGTTTCATCTGGGATATTTATCAAACTTATGGTTTTGACAAAGAATGGTTGAAAACAAAAATGGCTATTGCCGAGAATGAATATACCACCGTTTGGATGGGCACAGCAAAGCCCAATGCCCGGCAGGTATACCAGGGCCTGAGCCGTTACTATGACATTAACTACCTCAACGATCTGGCTGAAGCTGAGAGTGCGTGGGATATGACGCCGCGGTTTGGCCGCCATGCGCTTGAGTTTATCCCGGTTGACCTGAATTCTCTGTTGTATAAATACGAGATTGATTTTGCGAAGTCCGCCCGGCTATTGGGCGATAAACGTAAAGCAGCCCAGTGGGAAACAGCCGCTCGGCACCGCAAGGCCACAATTAATGAATTAATGTGGGATAAAGGGCGTGGTCTTTATTATGACTACAATTATGTTAAGCAAAAACGTGGCAGTGTAAGTTCGTTAGCCTCTTACTATACGATGTGGTCCGGTTTAGCGGATGAAGAACAAGCCAAAAACATGGTTCAAGCTTTGAAACGGTTTGAAAATAAAGGCGGTCTCTCAACCACTGACTCACTGCCAATCGGTCAATATGTTCTGGGCTCAGTGCCAACCCAATGGGCTTATCCGAACGGCTGGGCGCCACTACATTTTCTGACGGTCAAAGGGCTGCAAAAATACGGCTACAACAAAGATGCTGCCAGGATAGCAACCAAGTGGGTTAAGACCAATCTTTATTGGTTCGAGCAACATGATGAGTTTTTGGAAAAATATAATGTAGTGCAGCCCGATAAACCACCGCTCAAGGGTGTTTATCCGAGTCAGATTGGTTTTGGCTGGACCAATTCAATATTTGAGAGATTTTGCCAGGAGTTTATCGATAAGCCAGCCCAAATCGGCTAATTCTGTCTACTTGGTGGCGCCTCCCAGACTCGAACTGGGGACACAAGGCTCTTCAAGCCTCTGCTCTACCAACTGAGCTAAAGCGCCATTATTAGTTAAAGACTAGCATAGTATAGAATATTTTGATGTCTAATACACGGATAAGGATGGGCCCCAGCAAAATTCTTAAGTCAATAATCTAATTTTGATGAAGCACTCGAGTCTGGGCAAAAGAAGAATTGAGTTTTTATCAAATTACTCTTATAATCCTCGGTGTTATGCGGGTGTAGCTCAGTTGTTTAGAGCGCATCCTTGCCAAGGATGAGGCCACGGGTCAGAGTCCCGTCACCCGCACCAAGCATAAGTACAGCAACCTCTGCAATACGAGGTCTTTTTTATTGCAAAAAATGACTGTTCAGCTTATGCTTAAAGCATTATGAAAATACTTAAAAACAATCGAGAAGGTTTTGGGACAGTTGAGTTAGTTTTAGCAATCGTAATCGTAATATTGCTGGTCGTTGTCGGCTGGTTGATTTATAAGAATAATGAAAAGAACACTCCAGTTTCTACGACAAGCACTAGCACTAGTGCGAGTAGTTCGGGGACGCAGGCTGTTGGGAGTGTCCAAAGTGCCGCCACTCGTGCTCAGATTATCACCAATGGCTTACTTGATGCCACTAAAGGAACCTCAACTTTCAAAGGTGTCACTCCGGCAATTTATGTCAACGATAATGTAAGTAATGGCTATTTTACGGCAAGTTTTAAAGCAGCTGTCGATAAAGGTTCGGTTCTGACTAGCGGAGCTGCCTGTTCGAGCAACATGCCAACGAGCTTTGGCACCGGCAGAATTACACTCTCCGGCAGTGCAGCTACCGTGCAGCTGACCATGATCGCTAATGGTGCTTATGTAACCAGCTCTTATCCTATGATTCCCCAGATAACTCTTCAATACACCAACAACAACTGGTCAATTAGCGGATATACCTGCATTACCAACCCAACCCAAAGCTAAGCTTTCTTTGTAGGCCTTTCTTGCGATTCTTTCTGTTGCCTGGTGCAAGCATATTCTCGTATCGCCATTTTGCTCATGCTTGCTTTGGCTGGGTGATTATCGGAATATATCATCATGAGAGGTGAGACGCTTGGCGCAGGTTTAATAGGCATACATCAATCTTTTGCTGAGACAGAGCATGGCCAGAAGCTGGCTGCTAGGGTTCGCTATGAAAGGTACAAACCTGAAGGCGTAAGCAATGAGAGGTGGGTGAAGCTATTGGGCGCTGATGTAAATAATTTAACTCATCTGACGCTGACTTATGGCTTGGCGAGGAGTTTTGTCCTTCACCAAGAAGAAGCAGATCCAAATTTTCTCACGAATCAAGAGAAGGAAACTTTACTAACTGCCGCCCTAATCCATGACTGGGCAGAGGCGATAGTGGGAGACCTGTCCTGGGATGAAAAAACTGAGCAGGCGGAAGCCGAGGAAATTGCCGCTTTCAAAAGAAGTCTGTCCGAGTTTTATCCTGAAGAGACAGGTGATATTCAACAACAGATCCAGCAAGCCCGGGATGAAGTAATCTTTAACCCGGATGGCCGACTGGGCAGAATGTTTAATGCCATTGAAAGAGTCGGATATATCCGAACGGCTTTACGCGCCAGTAAACACGTTATAGCAGGTGACGCTCAAGATTGCGAGGGTGGGTTAAGGTGGATTGTCGGTGACGTATTTGGCAACCACATAATTAAAACGCTAGAATACGCAGAAGACTATCCGCCGGTCCGGATGTTTTTGTCTAACCAGCTTGCGGATATTGACGTCGCTTTTGAAACAGTAAATAGTCAAGTTTTTGACAATTACAAGCCGCAGCAGAGAGGCCAAGAAAGACTTGATTTTGATGATGCGCATTTAGTTTGGAATGATTGGGTCCAATCTCTCGCGCCTGATAGTAAGTTGTAAATTTGATCTCTAGGTATTTTTATCGTTTTTTTCAGGTTGCTTGGGGTGAGTTTTGATACAATTTACCAATAACTTAAAGGAGTATTGTGAATGCTGAATCTGAACTCAGTAATGTTAAGTAGCTCAGACTATCAAAGACTGGCGGACTTCTACGGTAAGGTCTTGCAAAAAAAACCGGACATGGAAGAAAAAGAGCATTCTGCGGTTGGTTATCTTGCTGGAAGCTGCTTCATAACGCTTTGTTCTCATGACAAAGTGCACGGAAAAAGCCTAAATCCCGAACGCGTCATCTTATTTTTTGAAACCCGTGAAGTGGAAGATGAATTTAATAGAATAAAAGAAATCCCTGGTGCTTCCGTGATTAGGGAACCATATAAAGTCGGAGGGGCTAAAAAAGCGGTCATTGCTACTCTTGCTGACCCTGACGGTAATTATTTCCAATTAGCAACCCCCTGGAATGGATAATTCAAGCATATTGTTCGATGAACTAAGAGTTCCTCCTGTGCTTTTAATGGGGGGTGCCGGGTTTTCAGCAATTGTTACGCAAACACTTAACATAAGGAGATAAAGTTATACCAAAATATATGATTCTTTATAACTCCCCGGTATCGGCGAGAGACTTAATGGCAGACTCTACCCCGGAAGACGTGCAGGAAAGCATGGCAGCGTGGATCGCTTGGAGGGACGAAGCCGTTAAGACCGTTAAATTTGAGTTTGGATTGCCCCTGCAGGCAGTTAGCCAAGTTACGAAAGATGGCTTAAAAGACAGCAACAGTTTGGTCTCAGGGTATTCCATGATAGAAAGCGACTCCAAACAAACCGTTCTAGATCTAGTCAAATCGCATCCTCATCTCAAAAGGCAAGGGGCTTCGATTGAAGTCCTTGAGATGCTCCCAATGCCTGGTATGTAGATGATAATGGGCTTCCCTAGTTTTTGATCATCTACCCGCTGCTAATAAAACTTTTAGAATTGATTTCTTGAGGGGTGCATATACTTTGCCAAAATTATTCTTGTCGAGCCTAAACATTAGTTTTTTCTTGAGACTTGTTGTATTGTCAACATATGGAAAATAACAATTTAAACACTCAACCCAACACAAACACTAATCCACCGCAAAATAGTCCAAACCTAAACGTGCAAAGCCCCCCGGTAACCGATGTTCAGCCGGTTGTTTCTGCAGAACCAGGGGATGGCGTGAATGCGCCTACCCCGGCGCCGGATCCGACTGGAGTTACGCAGGTAAATATTTCAAATCTGGGTTCAGCAGCATCACTGTCTGATTGGCCCGGTGCGTTTAAGCTATATAAAATATCTAAAGATGCCATTAAGTTAAATCTTAAGACAATAATCGGACTAATCGGCGTAAGTATTGGTTTGTTTGTTGTTTATGACATTTTAGCTTTGGTGGTAAAAGCTGTCCTGGCTAAGGATTTATTGGAACTAATATATACCTTGGCGAGTTATATAATTACTGCCGCCATAGTCTTTACGACAATCGAGAGCGTTAAGGGCAATAAAATAAATATTAGTGAAGCATACAATAAAGTTTTCGCTAAATGGCTTAACATAATCCTCGTTTCGATCCTTACTAGTTTAATAGCCTTGGTGTCATTAGTTTTGTTAATTGTTCCTTTCTTTTTTATATTTCCAAGAATTTACCTGGCCTTATATTATGTTATCGACCAAAATATGCAGCCAGTCGAAGCGATTAAGGCAAGCTGGGAGCACACCAAAGGCAATGTCGGTAAATTGTACGGTATTATCGGAGTATTCATTCTCATAGTGCTGCCAGTTGTTACAATTATCGGAATAATAGCGACCATATATCTTGGCATAATGTACTCAGCCGCTTTCGCCCTCTATTACAACTACATTAATAAGCAAAACAATCTCACTAAGCCGGCTTAGTCCCAATTTGCCCTCACACCTTTTTTAGGGTTTAAGTTCTAATCTGTTTGCGGTGCCATATATTTGGGATTGATTTCTCCCCGTCGTTGCTTGACAAAGTTCAGACGGAGTATATATTGAAGCATAAGGATCACTAAAAATCCAAAGTTTGAAAATAAAATAGAGGTTTAAAAATGAGTCGAGTGGCTATGTCCACCGGATTTGTGGGGAATGACTTTGTGCTACGCAAAGCCCGCTCGGAGGTAATCAACCCAGTAATAGCAACTGAAACAGGCGTCAGTTTGCCCGTCCAGCCCGTGCTGTCTGTCCGTCCAAGAGAATTCTCCTTGCCGCCTGACCAAGTTGCCACTGGTTCTGATCTGTTAGAATCCCTGAAAGACTTTTTCTATCGTTATACCCTGACAATTTTTATATTACTTTTTCTGGTAGTTGCCGGTTCCGGTACCGGTGTAGCAATGAGTTACTGGTCGGCTCATGTTGAAAGTGTTACCCAGACTGCGGCAGCGGCTAAAGCCGCTCAACAAGCTTTTTCTGTTCTGACTGCCACGGTAGGCAGCAGTCAGCTTCAAACAGAACTAACGAAAATCATCAATCAGCCTGTGACGCTGTCAATTGGTGGCCAAACGGTCCCGGTTGGGGCGGCTGTTGTCCGCAGCTGGCTGCAGGTTAGTCCCAACCAAGCCAAAACCCAGGACTATGTTCACGTCAATACTGCCGCTATGTCCAGCTCATTAATTCAGCTCGCAAATAGCTATGCTGTGTCTCCGCTCAACCAGGTTAGCGTAACGCACACCGACGGCATTACTCCATCCGGCATCATCGTCTCGGGGCAGAATGGAACTGAGCTAAGTAATCCAAGTAGTCTAACCAGCCAGGCTCAGCAGCTCGCCAAAACAGTCCTTGGCGGGAACGGTCTGCAATTTAGCGCATCGCTAGGCGTCGTGCCGTTCCAGGCAGTTACTCCGGCTGCATTCAGTAAGTTGATTGAAGTCGACGTCAACACCAAACGTTTGTATGCTTATCAAAACGGCCAATTAGTAAATACTTTTCTGATAACTGCCGGAGCGCCAGCCACGCCAACACCAATAGGTGAGTTTCATATTTGGGATAAAGTAGCTCTGCAGACAATGACCGGTCCTGGTTATGTCCAGCCGAGAGTGCCGTGGATTAATTATTTTGATCACTCGGGTGATGCGGTCCATGGCAATTACTGGCGGCCGTCCAGTGTCTTTGGGAATGTCAATACCTCTCACGGCTGCGTCGGCGTGCAAGTTGACCAGGCAGAGTGGATATATAACTGGGCGCCGATCGGCACGACGGTCATCACACACACTTAGTTGGTAGCTAACAAGTGCCGTTAGTTAGTACGACGCTTGGATCGGACGAAAAATTCCAGCCGTAATACAGAGCTGCTATCTGATAAGTAGTTTGTTCGATGATATTGCTGAAATTGGTGTTGGCGTCGGAAGAGGAATCCCTGGCATCGGTACATAGGGCGGATTGGACTTGCGCGGACGAAGCATCGTAACCCAATGTCATAACTGTTGGCTCGAGAGCCGCCAAAGCATTCCACTCGGTTACATTTAGGTCGCTATTGGCGCATTGTACCGGTTCCGAATCTCCGTTACCGGAGTAGGTAAGTTTCTGGCTGCACTCCGGAGTTTTAGAAGGTACGGTTGCCGGAGATAACACAGCGTATGACGGCGTATTACTACTCACGGCTGGCTGTGTTATAGCCGGAACTGCCGGAGTGGCGGGCTGATTAGTTTTTTGATGGCTGCCATGAAACACAAGATACGCGGTCACTCCTAGTGCCACGGCTAAGATGATTGCGATCAGCGCTCCGACTAAAGCAAAACCCCTACCTGGTTGTGATTTATTCATGCTATTTATTTTAACTAAGTATGGAATATTCGCCACCACCAAGGAGGTGCGGTTATCTTTTGGCTTAGTATGAGGCTGACCGAATGATTGCCGCTCCCCGGTAAGCTCAAAAAGCCGACAACGGCTCGGTTTAATTGCGGGCCATATATGGCATGATCGGACGCCGCAGGAGTGATTGCCTGGCCTGTCCACAGCAGACCAGTTAAATTCTGGCTGGCGATAATACTGACCGGTTTGCTCCAGGGAATTTTATAGTAACCGACTGGCTGGCCGCCGCCGACGACGGTAGAAATCCTAAAATTGGATTCGGCCGATATAAGAAGTGGGATGGTGCCGCCAAGAGCGTCCTGCAAAGTGGGCGATCCTTGGATTGCTCCGACAATCGTAACCGAATAAGTCTGATTCAAGCTATCCTTTGCTGCAAAAATATAAACGCCGCCTGCCTGATCGGTATTGCCGGTTTTTATGCCAACGATCCCGTTTTGCCCGAGCAGCGTATTGACGTTTTTTACTTCACCGACAACCGGCAAATTTGCTTCGGACTGCCCGACGATCTGCGCTATTACCGGGTTCTGCATAGCGTTTTCGCCCAGTAAGACTAAATCATGTGCCGTGCTAACAGTAGCTGGGTTAAAACCGCTGGCGTCGGAAGAGACTACCGTAGAACTCAAGCCGAGCCCCTGGATTTCCTGACTAGCGGCAGTTAGATAATTTTGCAGTGACCCAAAAGCCCAGATAGCCAGACTATCGGCGACATTATTAGCTGAAGGGAGCAGCATAGCTGAAAGAGCCTGGTACTCGCTCATTTGTTCGCCGCTGACGACTTTAACAACTGAACCGTCTTCGGCGAGGTAATTATTGTAAATTGCAACGTCATTATCGCTAAATGTTATCATCGGCCCCTGCTGTCCGAGGCTCAGAGGGTCATGGTTTAAGACCGTCAAGGCTGTGATTAATTTCGCCGTGCTGGCAATTGGCTGCTCAGTTTGAGTGCCATTGGTATCAAGCACACCATATCCCAATCCGCCGATGGCAGCTTGTTGAGAGTTTGGCCATGATAGTAGCGGCACCGTAACAGTTAGCGTCCGAACGTTGTTAACTGGGTACAGTGCCGGCAGAGGTCTTAAATAAAGCAGTACAGCGGCTATTATTAAAGCTGCGACAGCGGTAACCAGCGCAATGTTTAGCTTGGTGTGATGTCGTTTTCGGCGACGGGGCATAAACATATCATATCAACTAAAGCCGTTATCAATATTATCGGTTTTGAAGGCCTAAATTCTAGAACCAAACGCAACCTGCGCTAAGTCTAGCTGACGATCCGGGTATTGTTCAAGCCAATCGTAAACTTCCTGCGGCGTATGCCAGTGTAATCTTCTTCTAGGTTTGTTG
>Ga0182030_10005090_pt1 | contig 27951 bp, 29 predicted proteins | sample 812S3MmetaG_FD_121299 | JGI IMG/M metagenome (GOLD analysis project Ga0182030, IMG submission 121299) | Permafrost microbial communities from Stordalen Mire, Sweden - 812S3M metaG (Illumina Assembly) | ecosystem: Environmental > Terrestrial > Soil > Wetlands > Permafrost | place: Sweden... | reverse complement strand
TTGGCGACAAAATTATAACCAGCCGATTTCGGGCATGGCAGCGTTTTTCGCTGTCCATGCCCGTGCTTTTTTGCCCTCAAACCCTCATCCAGCCTTGTTCATCTCCCCTCGGACAGGCTCTATGTACGAAAAACGGTTCGGGCACAATCCGGGCACTTCGCCGATAGCCGACTTCTGACAGCAGGAAATATCCACTCATTTGATCAAGCAGAATTCGGCTCCTGGCTTTGTCGAGTTCGTCAAATACGATCAAACCCATCTCCGTGGATGAGGTGGCCTCAAGGTGATAGAAAAAACGCTGAAATAGGAATGCATAATCGCGCCGAAGGAAATCTCCTTTGGCGGGCCGAGGTGCTGCCGGATCAACCAAAGCCGCAAAAGTCTTCACCCGGTATCGACCCATGAGCAAGAATACACGCTCGACAAATGCGGACACCGCCTGGCCGTATGCGACCAGCTCACGGAAAGTTACGCGCGCTTGAGCGCCTGTTTTTTTTGCCTCATGTCCTCGTATCACCAGACCCCTAACGAGATTGCGCCGCTCATCAGGTGGTATTGAATCGCCCTCACCGGCAAGGCGGAACGTCTTCCTTTTCAAGAGCTTCGTTCCCTTGAATTCAATTCCGACTTCTGAAAATTGAACGCCGAAATACTCGCGCTCTGCGTCACGGATCGCTTGAATCAAATTCCAAAGTTCCCGCTCTTGAACCGCGACGGCCGCAAGGACTTCGTAAGGCGAAGCACCGTGGTCGTGGCCGCTTTCATCAATAAAGTAGAGCACGCGTGAACGATGGATCAAAAGCCTTGGAGGGTAAATATCGAAAGATTGGGCTTCCCGATCTCCCATGGCGTCTCCGCCTATTGGTGTAGACCCTCCTTGTTGCGGTTCCGATTTGAACGGTTCAATGGAGCCTAGGGGATTCGAACCCCTGACCTCCTCAATGCCATTGAGGCGCTCTACCAACTGAGCTAAGACCCCGATCAATGCGGAGGGTGAAATTAACCGAACATCTCCGGGGGGCAAGCGTTTTTCCCCCTCTGGACCTGTCTTTTTTACCGGCGTCAAGCCCGCGGCACAGAAGGGCTCAGGCATCTGGCAGTGTCGCCAGGAATGCGGCGCGGCAATTTCCGCACATTCCATGGCTCACCGGTCCGGGACCATCCTCGATGACTTCGCCGCACCATGCGCATGTCAGCCTCAATCGAATCTTTTCGTCGTCCGGATCCAACGGGCGCAGGGCGTGCAGCGGGGCCGGTCCGTCGGTGGGAGGAAGATTCTGAATTTCGTTCATGGTGTTGCGTATCGGGACCAGGTTTTGGGCATCGCCGAAGGCGCCAGGAGGCATGTTCGAGATTGCGTACCTTGTTATTATAGACCGACCCCTCGGGGGAATCGGGGGTTGCAACCAAAGCAGCGTAGGGAAAGCTCCTAGTCCTGCCTGCTCCGGCTTTTGCCGCGCGGGGCAGCAGCGGCCCTTGCGCGACGAGCCAGGAAAAACGTGAGCGCACGCGGGTGGTCGCCTTTTTTCACGGTTCGAGCTAGATTGAACCATGCATTGGAAGGACCTCTTCGAGTTCACCTTTTACATGGTGGATACCTTTGCTCTTCCATTTGCCATCATCGTTTACGTGATCGAGCGCCGCAAGGAGCGGCAGGCGGACGAGGAGGAGCTCTATCAGCGCCTTACGGATGAATATATGAACTTCCTGAAGCTGGTGCTCGATAACGCGGACCTGCAACTTCTCCACAGGGCGGCGGCCCCGCGTGTCCTCACCGATGAGCAACTGGAGCGCCGGTCCGCTCTTTTCGGCATCCTCGTCTCCATTTTTGAGAGTGCCTACATCCTGGTCTACGAGCCTCGGATGCCGAAGCAGACCCGCCGGCTGTGGTCCTCGTGGGAGGATTACATGCGCGAATGGTGCCGGAATGAGGAGTTTAAAGCGGCGCTTCCGGAGCTGCTGGAGGGCGAGGACCCGGACTTTCAGGCTCACATCCGGCGCATCGCGGCAGCCAGCCAGAAGCGGAGTCCGAAGGCTTCGGCTCTTGCGGCCGGAATCACTGTTTAAACATCCACGCGATGTCCTTGGGCGTCGTACTCGTACACTTTTCCGTCCTCTTCCTGGCCGATTGTCTTATGCGAGCCATCGCAATACGGCTGGTTCTTTGAGAGGCCGCACATGCAGATCCAGACGGACTTTTCCTGCGGCTTGATTTCGAGAGGGCGGAGATCGGACTTCAGGACTTTTCGCATAGCCAGATTTTGCCTTCAGGCGGCGCACAATTGCGAGCTTTGAATCGCGCTTTCGCCGTCTTCATGACGCTTTGCCAAAAAACCCCAGATTGGACAAGCGAGGGTTCTGGGTGTAGTCTAGTGATTCCATGGCAAATTCTACGAACCAGCAGTTGTGCATCGCGTTGAGCAAGGACTTAAACAAGGCCGGGACGCAGCCGCCCATGAAAGTGGTCGATGATGTTCCGCGCAAGACGTTTACTTCAAATAAAGATGGCGCGGTTTTCGAATTCGCGCACAAACAACCGGATAGCAACTATTGGAATGGCGTGAAGCATTACGGCAGTGGCAAGCAGAGCAAAATTCGCCTGCCGCGGACTCAGTCCGAGCCTGCTTGAGCCGGTCCAATTTGAGGTAATCTGAGGCAGGATTTTTCGGGATTGGCGCGCTCTCGATCCGTTCAACCGGAAGCGGCGAGGTATGTCTGAAGATGGGTGGCCAGGAAGGCTATTTCCTCGTCGGCGATACAGAATGGCGGGGTGAATGACAGGACGTTCGATGCGGGGCCATCGGCGAGAAGGAGGAGGCCGTCGGCCAGGGCGCGGTGGATGAGGGAAAGGGCGAGTTCAGTATCGGGTGCACCGGAGCGGGTGGTGACCTCGAGCCCGAGCATAAGGCCGGCGCCACGGAGGTTCCCCCTGGCGGAGCTGGCGACGCTGCGTAGGGCTTCGCGAAGCTTGCGGCCCTGGGCGCGGACGCACTTCGCGGTCTCGGGACGAGCGTGAAGGTCGAGGGATGCGAGTGCCATGGAGCAGCCCAGGGGATTGCCCAGGAACGTGCTGGTGTGGAGGGCTTCGCCTGTGGATTCGGGCCAGGCGTCCATGACGTGGGCGCGACCCACGCAGGCGGAGATCGGGAAACCGGAGGCGAGGCCTTTGCCCAGGCAAATGATGTCGGGAATGACGCCAAAGTGTTCGCACGCGAAGAGTCTTCCCGTGCGGTTGAAACCGGTGAATATCTCGTCGGCGATGAGAAGGATTTTTTCCTCGTCGCAAATGCGGCGCAGCATCGGCAGGAAGTCGCGCGGCGGGGGGATGATGCCGCCCCGCCCCTGGATGGGCTCCACGAGGATGCAGCCGATATCGCGCTGGAGGATCGCTCGGGTGATTTGCTCATGAATCTCCGTAAGGCAGGACGTCGAGCAGTTCGGGAACGGATCGCCTTCGAGTCGGAAGGCTTCTTGAATGCCCAGCGGGCAGCGGAAGCAGTGAGGGTAGGGGACCCACGTTGCGAATTCCTTGAGCTGGGGCCGGAACGGCTCTCGGAAGAAGGGGATGCCGGCGGTGGCGACCGAGCCCATGCCCAGGCCATGGTAGGCGCCGGTAAAGGCGATCACGCCAGGCTTTCCGCTATGGAGCAGGGAGGTCTTCAAGGCGGCCTCGACAGCGTCGGAGCCGGAGTTCCCGAGAATGACCTTGCCGGGGCCGACGTCCCAGCGCTGAAAAGTCAGCTCGCTCAGCCGCTGGCAGAGCCGCGCCTTTTCCGCGGTGGGATGGACGTCGCCCATGGCGTGAATGAGCCGCTCCGCCTGGGATCGAAGTGCCGCGAGGATGCCGGGATGCGAGTGCCCCAGACCGGCAACGCCGAAGGCGGAGGTGAAGTCCAGGAAGCGGTTGCCATCGGCGTCCCAGACGTTGACGCCTTCAGCGCGGTCCCAGAAGATGGGCCACCCGGGGGCCATGTAGGTGATGTTGCGCGACTCGTGAAGTCGAAGGCTCGCGGCGAGTGCGAGGGACTTGGGGCCGGGTATAGGCGTGCGGAGTTCGGGAAGCATCGAGAAAAATGCGGAATTTCTAATCGGCGCGGACAAACTGGCTATAGAGGTCGTGGTAGGCGCCGCTCATGGCAAGCAGGGCATCATGGGTGCCCCGCTCTATGATCCGGCCGTCGTGAAGGACCAGGATGAGATCGGCCTGGCGGATGGTGCTGAGGCGGTGGGCAATGACGAAACTGGTGCGCCCGCGGAGGAGGAGGGCCAGCGAGGCCTGGAGGCGGGACTCGGTAATGGCGTCAATGGAGCTGGTGGCTTCGTCCAGGATGAAGATGCGGGGATCGGCCAGCAACGCGCGGGCAAAGCAGACGAGCTGGCGCTGGCCCAGCGAGAGGGCGTTTCCGGATTCGCCGACCTGCGTGTTCCAGCCATCGGGAAGGGTTTCGAAGAGGTCCAGGCAATCGAGCTTGCGCGCGGTGTCGATCACTTCGGAGAGCGTGGCTTCGGGCCGTGAGAAGCGGATGTTATCGAGGACACTGCCTTCAAAGAGAAAATTGGCCTGCTGGACGACCCCGAGGTGTTTGCGAAGACTCGGAGTGGCAATCTGGACGATGTCCTGGCCATCGACCAGCAGGGTGCCGGAGCTGGGCAGGTAGGCCTTGGTGATGAGGTTGGTAATCGAAGTCTTGCCGCTGCCGGTATGGCCTACCAGCGCGATGGTCTGGCCGGGCTGGGCTTCGAAGCAGATGTCGTGAAGGATGAGGCGCTCCGGGGTGTACCCGAAGCTCACGTTGCGGAACTCCACGTGGCCGCGCAGTTGGCGGAGCGGCCGTGCGGAGGCGGGATCGCTCCAATCTGGCGGAGTATCGAGCAGGCGAAAGACCCGCTCGGCGCCGACCAGGGCCGTGAATGCCTGCGTATACTGCGTGCTGAGATTGCGGATCGGCTCGAAGAACATGTTCGACTGGAAGAAGAACTCCACAATCGAGCCCAGCGAGGTCTGATGATGCAAGACCCGCCAGCCGCCGAGCAGAAGCAGAAGACCAATGAACACCTGGCTGTTGAGTTCCAGGAGCGGTAGGAAAATGGCGCCGGCGCGAGCAGCGCTCATACTAAACCGGGAGTGATCCTGGAGGAGGTCGCGAAAGAGCGACGCATTGGTTTCCTCCCGGACAAATCCCTGGGTCACGCGGATGCCGGTAACCGACTCCGCGAGGGTGGCCGTGACGCGGGAAAAACTCTCCTGGGCCTCACGCTGCGCGGTGAGGAGCTGGCGGCTAAAGTGCCGGTTGAGCGCCCAGATGATCGGCCCCATGAATACGATGAGGAAGAAGAGGACGGGATCGGCGCGGAACATCAGGATGGCCGCGAAGAGAGCCTGGCCAATGCCGACAATGCTCATAAAAACAATGTCCTGCACCCCGAGTCGAATCGCCTCCAGGTCCGATGACATCCGGCTGATAATGCGACCCACTTTCATCTTGTCGAAGAAAGCCGCGGTAAGTTCCTGCAGGTGGGCAAAGATCGCGTTCCGCATGTCCCGGACGACCAGCTCGCCGATCTCCAGGGCGTAGAAGACGCGATAGCCGAAGGTGATCTGGGTAAAGGCCGCGAGTGCCGCGAATGTGCTTGCGCCCACGATGACGCCGTGGAAATCCCCGTGGGCGATCGCGCCGTTAATGACGGAACTCAGCACATGCGCCAGAAGAGGAAGCTGAATGCTGCGGACGGTCGTAAGGACACAGAGGATAACGACAATGCGCCGATGCGGCGCGGCGTAACCGAAGATGCGCCGCATGATCCGAACGAACTGAAGAGGGCGCAATTCGACGTCGCGTTCTTCATCGCGGGTGACGTGGGTAAGGGCGTTAAGCATTATGGACCGTTAACGAGCCTGTTGAAAAACATCGGGGATGTCGCGAGATGGCAAGACACAAACAGGGGAGCGTACCTTGAAGCCTGTGCGAGGCGCGAGCTGATATATCCCGCGAGCGGGTCCGGCAAGTTACAGCGAGATCGCGGCCGTCGCGGGCTTTGGCGCATCCGGCGTCGCGGAGGGCGTGGCCGACGGAGGTGCGGAGGGTGTAGCCGATGGCGTTACGGAAGGCGCAGCGGATGGCGTGTGCGCTTTTGCGGCCAGTGCCGCTTTTAGCTTCGCAATCAGCGCAGTGCGGGCCTTTACCGGAGTCTTCTCGGTAATGATGCCGCGCATCCGGGGACTGGGGTCGAGCCCGTAATGGGGATCGCTCCGCAACTTGAGGAATAATTCGTCGTACGCCAGGTCGCAGACGCGGCGCGGATTCGCTCCGCGGGCTTCAAAATGCACGGGGCGCGGGTCATTGAGGCAGGCCGCCAGCGCCTGGATCGCTTCCTCGCCCTGGCAATGCCGCAGCGCCACGATCAGCTTCCCCTTTGCGATCGGCTGGTCCGCGATTACAAGCCGATCAAGCGCCGCCGCGCACCCATCCGGTTTCAGCGTCGCCAGCAATTCATTGAACGTCGTCGCCTCGGTCCCGTTCCGGGAGGCGATAATGTGATCGACGACGGCTCCGGCGACCACTTTGCGGTCCATGTGCTGGAGGTAATCGATCACCGTCGCCCGCTGGCCTGGGGTTTTGGCCGCGCCGTATTGATCGAGCGCCAGCGCGATCTCCTGCTGCCGGGCCGTATCGGATTGCGCCCATGCCGGCCGCATCGCCACGGTTGCAAGGATCAACGCCGGCAGCATCCGCCGCCACACCCTCAAAAGTTTCGCTCTCACTCCCCATAACCATCCATCCGACAGGCCTTTCGGGTCAACCAGATTTGCGGGGGAGCGGTGCAATTGGCGAGGGATGATTTCCAGCAGCCCGTGGAACTCCTCTTTACCGGGGCTCCCGCACCGGCTACAATTTCAAGGATTCGACGATTCTCCCTCGCGTTGGATTTTCGCCTCGGCCTTCGGGTCGCGGCGGCGGTGAACCATCCAACCATCCATTAGGAAGCCAATTGGAAGATATGACGCGAGGAAATTACAGGCATACCAAGATTGTCGCCACGCTCGGGCCGGCGACCGAAGAGCCCGGGCAACTCGAGAAACTCATCCTCGCCGGCGTGGATGTGATCCGGCTCAATATGGCCCACGCCACCGAGGACTGGGTCATCGAGCGGGTCCGGCGCATCCGCGAGGTTTCCGCCCACATCGGCCGCCATGTCGCGGTCATGATGGATGTCAAAGGCCCGGAGATTCGCACCGCCGCCATTCCGCAACCGATCGATCTCGTGGCGGGAGAATCGTTCGCCTTTTTTGCGCAGCCTCCGGCGGAGCCCATCCACGGCGTCGCCGTCAATTACGCCGGTCTGGCCGCGGATGTGACAGTCGGGGCCGTCATGCTGGTGGATAGCGGCCTCATCCGCTTCGAGGTCGTGTCCAAGGATGAGACGACCGTCCATTGCCGCGTCCTGACTCCCGGTCGCCTCGGCTCGCGCCGCCACATCAATCTGCCCGGCGTCGATGTGAACCTTCCGGCGCTTACGGAAAAAGACCGCGGGGACGTCCGCGCGGGCGTCGCGGCCGGTATCGACTTTTGTGCCCTCTCCTTCGTGCGCAAGGCGGAGGACGTCCGCGAACTCAAGACCCTGCTCCAGGAGCTGAATTCCGAGGCCCGCATCGTTGCGAAAATCGAGGACCAGGCCGGGGTGCGGAATCTGGAGGAAATCGTCCGGGAAGCCGATTCCGTCATGGTCGCCCGGGGCGATCTGGGCATTGAGATTGATTATTACCGGCTGCCGCAGGTCCAAACGCAAATTGTGGAGGCCTGCCTCGCCCAGGGGAAACCGGTCATCGTCGCCACGCATCTCCTGGAATCGATGATCTCCGCCCCCATGCCCACTCGCGCGGAAATCTCCGATATCGCCAACGCCGTCCGCGAGCGGGCGGATGCCGTGATGCTCTCCGGCGAGACCACCACGGGACTCTATCCGCTGGAATGCGTCGAGGTGATGAAAAAAATCATCGGCTGCACGGAGCCATACGAGAAACGCATTCTCAATGAAGGAATCCATCTCGAGGAGCCAAAGGCCAAGATGCTCCGATCAGCCGCCGTGCTCGCCCAGCAACTCGAGCGCTCGGGCATCATCGTTTTCACCCGCAGCGGTTTCCTGGGCTATACCCTGGGCGCCCTCCGCCCCAAGGGCATTCCGATCTACGCCTTCACGGACAAGGAAACCATCTTCCGGCACCTGCTCCTGCCGTGGGGCGTCGAGCCTTTTCTCATGGAGTTCAGCGAGGACCCCGAGGAGACGATCCTGAACGCGATTGAATACTTAAAGCGGAAGGGTTGGTGTTCCGCCGGAGCATGGCTGGTGGTGATCACCAACGTGCTCGCCGGCAAGAAGATCATCGACACGATCGAGCTTCGCCACGTGGAGTGACGCGCGCTAGTCGTTATTTCCGCTCAGCAGATTCCCGATCACCGAACCAACCACGGCGCCCGCGCCCACATTGGCGGCGCGCTCTCCGTGCGCGGCAGGAAGGTAAGGCGCGATGGCGTGGGCCAGATTGCTGATGGTCAGGGTCTGGAGCCAGACCCGGCCCGGTCCGGTGAGTTGAGCCAGGAAAATGCCATCGCCTCCGAAGAGCATATTGCGGATGCCCTTGATGCGCGTGATTTCAAAATTGACGGCGCTCTCGAACATCCCGACGTGGCCGGGATGCACGCGCAGGCTCTCGCCGGCAGCCAGGTCGTAGGAGACAACCTCGCCGCCCAATTCCACCCACGCCTGCGCCGATCCGCTCAGCCGCTGGAGGATGAATCCGTCCCCGCCGAAAATCCCCGCGCCCAAGCTCTGCTGAAAACCGACGGTGAGGACGGCGTCCGGGGTCCCACAAAGGAACCCGTGACGATGGATCATGTATTCCTGGCCTGGCGCGACGGTGACCGGGACGATGTGTCCGGGGATCTTCGCGGCAAAAGCGACAGTGCCGGCCGCCCCCTGGGCGGTATATGCCGTCATAAAGAGAGACCCGCCGCTCACGACGCGCTTGAAGGCGCCGAAGAGCCCGCCCCCGCCGCCGTGCTGCGTAGCCGTATGCATATCGATCGAAGCCGTCATCCACGACAGCTCGCCAGAGACGGCGATCACACTCTCGCTGGGATCGAGGTGAATTTCGAGAACTGGCATGGTGGAGCCGATGACCTCATGTTGCATGGAGCGGTGCTAAGCGCTGGGGCGCGCGGAGTCAAGAGGGGGCTGGAAAGTCCCCGATTAAAGGAAGTTTGATTGGCTCTGGAGCCAAAAAGGAGCGATGATTTTCCCGGAAGCACACCTGGATCATGGCTGTCGAGCACGCTCGTTTTCCCACCCCTGAGCATCCCTGCGCCTACCTGCCGGGGAAGCCGGCGATGCTCGAGGTGCGACTCCTGACCGATGTGTCCCCGGAGGAGACGGAGCATTTGGTGGAGCGGGGCTGGCGGCGCTTCGGGCCGGAGTATTTCCGTCCGATCTGCCTCGGATGCCAGGAGTGTATTTCCCTTCGGGTGCCCGTGCGGGACTTCCGCTTTACCAAGAGCCAGCGGCGGGTAGTCAGGAAGTGCCGAGACGTCTCCGTGGAGATCGGGACGCCGCGGGCGGACGCCGGCCGCGTTGCCCTCTACCGCAAATGGCATGCGGCGCGGGAGCAAGCATGCGGCTGGCAGGAGAACCCGCTGGATGAGGAGGGCTACCGCCGGCAGTTCTGTTTTCCCCACTCCTGCGGACGGGAGATGAGTTACTGGGTCGGCGGCCGGTTGGTGGGCGTGGGACTGGTGGATGAGATGCCGGGGTCTATCTCATCAACTTACTTTTTCTTCGATCCGGAGTTCGGGCAGCTTTCGCCGGGCGTGTTCAGCGCCCTGTGCGAGATATCCCTCGGGGTGCAACTCGGGAAGTCTTATATCTACTTCGGTTACCGGGTTATGGGCTGCAAGAGTTTGACCTATAAGTCGGAGTTCCGGCCGCATGAGTTATTGCTGGGCAGGCCGGAAGAAGCGGAAACGGCGGTTTGGGTCGGTGAGGGCGAGGCCCAGGATTCGGCCTGTCCCGGCAAGGTCCGGTTCAGATAATCCCCAACTGCATCTTTCCGGCCTCGGAGATCATTGCTTGATTCCAGGGCGGGTCCCAGACGAGATCGACTTCGGCTTCGCCGACCCCGGGGAGGGATTCGATTTTCGCTTTGGCTTCCTGCGCCAACACCGGTCCCATGCCGCAGCCGGGCGCGGTGAGAGTCATTTTCACAGTGACAAGAGCGCCATCGCCGTTTCGCGGAGTGATCTGGCAATCGTAGATAAGCCCCAGGTCAACAATGTTAACCGGTATCTCCGGGTCGTAACAGGTCTTGAGCTGATCCCATACGCGCTTTTCATCGACGGGCGCATCCGCGGCATGCGCGACTTCGGGAGTCGCGGCGCCGGTCGGCACTTCGAGCCCGAGGGCGTCCGCATTTTGCGCGCTGAGGCGAGCCAGGCCCATCTCTGTGGCGACGGTGTAGCTGCCACCCAGTGATTGCGTGATGAAGACGGTGCTGCCGGCCGGAAGCAGGATGGTGTTGCCGGCGGGTATTTGGATGGCGGCACAGTCGCGGGTCAGAATGCGTTCGGTGTTCTCGTGCATGGGAAAAAGGAGGGTTTGGGAACCACTGATTAAATGGGAGGGGCATTTGTTGCACTCAAAAGAGGCCGCGGGCAAGGCGGATTCGAAGGCGCATCCCCACTGCGGGCTGTAACTGAGAATCCAACGCAGCCCCCGGCCTCTTTTCAGTGCAACCCGGAGGGCCGAGGCGGCGGAGGGGAATAGTGGAGGTTGGCGGGCGGGCGAGCTGGAAGCGATTGGGCCGTTTTTCCGCGTTGCTCGCTCGGGCAAGACCGAGGGGTATTGCCGCTTCGCTCGCGCCTTGAAAAACGGCCCAAGCGCTTCCAGCAAATGCCCCTCCCATTTAATCAGTGGTTCCATAGTCAGCTTTCTTGTGGAGGACCACTTTCACTTGTTTCTCGGAAGTGACGCCGAGTTGGTCAAATAGCGTCGGCGCATTGGGAGCCGCGGCGGGCGGAGCGGCCTTCTCCGGGGCCAGCGCGGATCGGAGCGCTCCCTCGACCAATTGCGCGCAATGGATCTTCATCGGAGGCAGCGCCCCCAGCGGCGCGCTCAGGTCCGTGCCGGATAAGTTGAGGGCCTCTTCGGCGGTCTTGCCGGAAATCAGTTCCGTCGCAACGCTCGCCACGGCGATGGCCGTCTCGCACCCGAACGTCTGGAAGGTGGCGCGGTCAATGACGCGGCGCCCATCCTGATCCTTGAATTTGATCCACATCCGCAGCATATCGCCGCAGTCAGGACTGCCCACGGTGCCGACCGCGTCGGCATCGGGAAGCTCTCCCACGTTTTTGGGATCGGCGATTGCCTGCTGGATGCGTTGCTGGAGTGAGTCGCTCATTTATTCAAGATCGTAGCGTGGGATGGACGGGTCGACCTCCTGGCTCCAGGCATCGATGCCCCCCCGCAACGCGCGGGCCTGGGTAAAGCCGTGCCCGGCAAAGTAAGCCGCGGCGTCCATCGCCCGCTTCCCCTGGTGATCGACAAAAACGGTGACGACCGATCGGTCCCATTTTCCCAGGATTTCCTGCATCAAGTCCTGGCTCAGGAGGACTGCTCCCGCGATTTTCGCAGCCTCAAATTCCTCCCGTGTGCGCACGTCCACCACGCGAGCGGTGTCGGCCCGGATGGCCTCGGCCAGCTCTGTCGGCGCGATTTGCATCCGCCGGTCCTCTTCCTCGCTTGCGTGCAGGTACTCGATCACCTCGTTAAGCGGCAGGTTTTCATTGCGAGCGCAGACCTCGGCCAGCGTCTCATCCGGCCGGAACCCGCACGAGGCGCAACCCCCGATGTGGTATTTGCGAAACAGAGCACGTTGAGCGCCGGGAGAAATCTCCAGCAATTCACGCATGGTGATCTCCCCGGACAAGGCGTCGGTTGCTTGCATCTGGACAAGATAAGGGCTGGGGGTGAGGAGGGCAATGGAGGAAATCAGCGCGGATTCCGAGTTTCGCATTTTTCACAAAGCGCGCTCTTTACGCTGTTCGCACCGGCTGCGTATCTTGGCGGGCTCCTATACACGTTATGCGCTTTCAGACGCTGCGGGAGGCCCGCTGGATATTCGCGGTCCTGGCCGCGATTACATATTTGCTGGGGAAGTTATTCCACCCACTGGCTTCGCTGCCGGGGGTGGCGCTCATCCTGTATGTCTTTTACTTTTTCCGCGACCCGGACCGGACGGTTCCCGCCGACCCCCTGGCGGTCGTGGCGCCGGCGGATGGGCTGGTGGTCGAAATCATTGAGAAAACCGAGACGGAGGTCGTCAACGGGATGATGCGCCGCGTGGCCATATTTCTTTCCGTGTTCGACGTGCACACGAATCGCTCGCCCATCGACGCCGAGGTGATTTATCGGAAGCATTACCCGGGCAAATTCCTCGACGCCCGCAATCCGGAGTGTTCCGTGCGCAATGAAAGCCAGACCTGGGGTTTCCGCGGCGGGACCACGACTCTCGTAGTCCGGCAAATCACCGGCGCCATTGCGCGGCGGATTGTCGGCTGGTCGAAGGTCGGGGACCGGGTGCTAAAGGGAGAGCGTTTCGGCATGATCCGCTTCGGCTCGCGCACGGAGATTTACCTCCCGCTCGATAGCCAGGTCACTGTCCGGGTTGGCGACCGGGTGAAGGGCGGCGAGACCGTCGTTGCGCGCCTATCCAGGGAGGTCGCTTCGTGAAGGAGGAGCAAAACCCCAGGATTTATCTGCTGCCGAATTTGATGACGGCGGGGAACCTGTTATGCGGATTCGTCGCGGTCCTCAAGATCGTCGAGGGCGCCCTGCTGCAAAACTCGGATGCGAAGATGGCTGCCGAGCGTTTCGAATTCGCGATCCTGTTAATCCTTGCCGCCTGCATCTTCGACGCTCTCGACGGCCGCCTCGCGCGTTTTGGCGGCCACGAAAGCGCATTCGGGCGCGAGTTCGATTCGCTGGCCGACATCGTCTCCTTCGGCGTCGCGCCGGCGCTGATGGTTTACAAGGTGGTGCTTATCGAGTTCCCAACCATCGGTTGGATCGTTGCATCGCTCTACCTGCTATGCGGCGCGCTCAGGCTGGCGCGGTTCAATTGCCTCGCCGCAAACAGTCCCAGCTCGGCCTCGAAGGAATTCCGCGGATTCCCGATTCCAGCCGCCGCCGGCCTCACTGCCTCCCTGACTCTGCTCATGCTCTGGCTGGCGGAAGGCGAGCATGAGCTGGGACGTTGGAAATGGGTCCTGCCGCCGCTGCTGATCTTCCTTTCCTTCATGATGTTCAGCCGGTTCCAATACCCCAGCTTCAAAAGCCTCAACTGGCGGACCACCCGCTCGATCCCGCGATTCATCGCCATCGTATTCATCCTCGGCTTCACGTTGTTGAATTATCAATGGATGCCCGCAGTCCTCTTTTTGGCTTACCTGCTCTACGGCTTTCTGCGCCCCTTCCTTTCCCTCCGCCTCCAGCGCGGCATCGAGGAGGAAATATTGGAAGAGGACGAGTACGACCCGGCAAAGCCCGAGCCGGCCGGCGAGCCTCCGAATCCTCCGAAAGAAACCGCTGATTAAATCCGAATTTTCATATGCCCACACCACATAAACCCGTAGTGCTCATCATCCGCGATGGATGGGGAATCAACCCGGACGGACGCGCGCGCGCCGAGGCCAATGGCGATGCAACGCTCCTCGCAAAGACCCCCTTTCACGATCAATTGTACGCCAAATATCCGCGCGCCACTCTCAGCGCCAGCGGCCTCGACGTAGGGCTCCCCCCCGGCCAGATGGGCAACAGCGAGGTCGGCCACCTCAACCTCGGCGCGGGCCGCATCGTCTACCAGGACCTCACGCGCATCAACAAGGCAATCGAGGACGGCGAACTCGAAAAAAATCCTGTCCTCCGGCAAGCATGCGCGCAGGCAAAAGGGCGCCGCCTTCACCTGCTCGGTCTCCTCTCCGACGGCGGCGTCCACAGCCATATCGAGCATCTCATCGCCCTGGCCAATGTGGCCAGCCAGGCCGGCGTGCAGGATATCATGGTCCATGCGATCACCGATGGCCGCGATACCTCGCCCACAGGCGGCGCGGCCTATCTCGATACCGCGGCAAAAGGGCTGGCGAAGAGCGGCGCCGTCATCGCGACAGTGATCGGACGCTATTTTGCCATGGACCGCGACAAGCGCTGGGAGCGCAACAAGCTCGCGTGGGACGCCATTGTCCTGGGCCGCGGCGAAGCCCCGGCCACCACTCCCTCCGAGGCCGTAAAGGCCCGGTATGCGACCGGCGAAACCGATGAGTTCCTCAAGCCATTGGTCTTCGGCCACGTCGACGAGCAGCGGATACGCGATGGCGACGTCGTCCTCTTTTTCAACTTCCGCGCCGACCGCGCCCGGCAGTTGTCCCTGGCGTTTCTGCGCCCCGACTTCAACGGATTCGACCGCGGAGTCACGCCCAGGATTCACTACGTGACGCTCACGGAGTACGACGCGACCTACAAAAGTCCCATCATCTTCACCCAGCAGACCCTGACCCATATCCTCGGCGAGGTAGTCAGCGAAGCTGGCCTCAAGCAATTGCGCATCGCCGAGACGGAGAAGTACCCGCACGTGACTTACTTTTTCAACGGCGGAGTCGAGAAGCAGTTTCCCGGTGAGGACAGGGAGATCATCCCATCCCCCAAGGATGTGCCCACTTACGATTTCAAGCCCCAGATGAGCGCCCCGGAGGTAACCTGTAAGGTGGTGGAACTGCTCCCGAATTACGACCTGGTAATCCTGAATTTCGCAAACCCGGACATGGTCGGACACACCGGCGTCGTGGAAGCCGGTATCAAAGCCGTAGAAGTCATCGACGATGCCGTGCGGCAAGTCGTGGAGCGCACATTGAGCCTTGGAGGCAAGCTGCTGCTCACCGCCGACCACGGCAATTGCGAGCTGATGCGCAATCCCGACGGCAGCCCCAACACCGCGCACACAACCAACCTGGTGCACTTCATCTACGTCGCCGATGACGCCGCGAATTACGAGGTCAAGCCCGGCATCCTCGCCGATGTCGCGCCGACCCTCCTATTCCTACTAGGCCAGCCCCAGCCTCCCGAAATGACAGGAAAAAACCTCGTCCAGAAAAAGAGGTAGTCTCCTGAATGATTAATTCGCTGACAAAGTCAGAAGCCATTTTGGCCCGGAGGGCCAGCCCGAAATTAGCCGGGGGCGTAAGCCCCCGGTAACCCGCCGAATGGGACACGCCCCGGAGGGGCGGCAGAGATTTCACTCGAATTAATCTTTTGCCACACGAGCCCCGGTCCCCGTTGTTCGCGACATGCGCTCCCCATAGAAAATGAAATTCCTCCTCTACGCCGCCATGACTGCGCTGCTGTTTACCGGCGCCGCTTGCAGCACCGCCGGCCCCAGGAAACACATCGCCGCAAGCACCACGTCCGCCCGGCCGAAGCACTCTTACTGGACCGGCGACGGTGTGACGGGCGCTCCTTCCATCCGCATCGTGCTCTCCGAACAGCGGGCCTATTTTTACAAAGGCAGGCAACTGGTGGGCGAGTCCGTCATTTCCAGCGGAAAGAAAGGATTTGAGACCCCGCCCGGCCAGTACAAGGTCATTCAGAAGGACAAGGCTCATTTCTCCAATATGTACGGCGATTACGTGGACGATGAGGGCAGCACCGTCCGGTCGAACATTGACGTGACCAAGGACCCGATGCCCGAGGACGCCACCATGTTCATCGGCGCGAAGATGCCGTTTTTCCTCCGCTTCACCGGCGGCTATGGGATGCATGCCGGGCATCTCCCGGGATACCGGGCTTCGCATGGCTGCGTGCGAATGCCCGTTGCCATGGCTGAGCATTTCTTCACCGCCGCGGAGATCGGCATGCCGGTAACCGTCGAGCCGTAATCCATGCCACCCATCCCGGCAAAAATCAGCGCGGGCCTGTTGATCTACCGGCGCAGGGGAGGGGAGATCGAGGTATTGCTGGCACACCCCGGCGGCCCATTTGCCGCAAAGAAGGACGAGGGAGCCTGGACCATCCCAAAAGGGGAAATCGAAGGCGGCGAGGATTTCCTGGAGCGCGCCCGCATCGAGTTCCGCGAGGAACTGGGAGCCGAGCCGCCACCGGGCCCCTACGCGGAACTGGGCTCAGTAAAACAGAAAGGCGGAAAAACTGTCCACGCCTGGGCCTGCGAAGGAGATTTCACAGGCCCCGCCCGCAGCAACACATTCCGGATGGAATGGCCTCCCCGCTCGGGGCAAATGCAGGAGTTCCCCGAGATCGACCGCGCGGAATGGTTCCCACTCCCGGTAGCACGGACAAAGATAAACGAAGCCCAGGCCGCTTTTTTCGATGTGCTGGTTACAACTCCTTTATCAGGACCAGGCTCCACGGCTCAATGAGCTGTTCGAATGTGAATCGTCCGGATAAGTCCGCGGTGAAAATGTCCTTCCGGGTTGCCGACGCCGCCCCCTGAAGAGCGCGGATCTGCTCGCGGGTGGGCGCTTCCGGTGCTCCCATCGCCTCCCATGCTTCCATGGCATTGCCACAGGCTTTGCCCAGTGTTTCCACCATGAACGAGGCGCCCGGTTTCAAACCGGTCAGCTCGATATTGAGTTGCTCGGGAAAGCCCAGGGCCAGCGTTTCTCGGGCTGTGTCGCGCGAGTCGAACGAAGCCGGCGCCGAAAGCCGCATTTCGGGAGGGTAATGGTATGCCAGCATCGCCAGCTTCCCGGTGCGCCGGCAGCGGGTGACGATTCCCCCTGCGCTCTTGCTGATCCATTCGTCCCCCAGCGCGTTGAGAAATCGATACGCATGAAAGGTCGGCTTTACGATTCCCTGGACATTGACCATCCCAAATCCGCCATGGAAGATGGTATCCCCCGCTCCGCCTTCCTCAAAGACGTCTGTAAATGTCCAATACGCGAGGGAATCCACCGTGCCGATCGCGTCGATATTAGTCTTGGCCACATAGGTGGCGGCCTGGAGGAAATCGTGGGTAAAATCTCGTGGCGAGGAGCTCGAATTCCATTCCGTGAGATGAATCTCCGCGTTGGGATAGGGGCTCGCATCCACGATCCGGCGCAGCAGTGCCAGGTCGTTGGGCGTCGCATTGAGGTCGCGGGTCGATCTCCTGCCCTGGCCGTGTTCATCCAGCGCCCAGTCGGTGGGATACGGATGGCAGGAGATGAAGTCGATCGGAAGTTCCTCCCGGTGGCAGAAGGCGATGAATTGGCTGACCCAGACGGGTTGCCAGTCCAGTGTATCAATGTCCTCCGCCGTCAAAACGGTGGCATGCTCGGAGACATCCTCCTCCTCGCCGTGGAAGCGGCCGTCCGGCACAAAGTTGCTAGTGGCTGGCCCGCCCACCCGCAAAGCCGGATCGATGGCCTTGAGCGCCAGCGCGGTTCTCTTATACAGTTCGAAATACTGGCTCTTCGTTCCGCGAAAGAATGGATTCAGATTCGGCTCATTCCAGACCTCGAAGTACCACTGGCGCACTTCCTCCGCGCCGTAGCGTTCAATCCAATGGCACACCGTCCGGCGCACCAGTTCCGCCCACGCCCCGTAATCCTTCGGAGGCGAACCATTTCCTTTCCACCAAAATACGGTAGCCCTCTCGGTCGCCAGATCTCCCGGGCAAAATCCAAACTCCACGAACGGGCGAATCCCGATCTCCAGGAGCTTGTCAAAAAGCTCATCCACATACTGGAAATTGTACACGATCTTTCCTTCGATCTCACGGTAAACGAACATGTCGTCGTGGAAAAGCCCGTGAAAGCGAATGTACTGGAATCCGCATTCCGCAACCGCTTTACGGAGCTGCTCCTGCCAGCTCCCCCGCAGCCCTTCCGCCGCGCGCCCAGCGCCAACGCACCGCGCCCAGAAGTGATCCAGTGGAGTGGACGCCTGCCCGGCGTCTGCATGCAATTCGATGGCCATGGGTTACGGTAAAGATTCTGCTTATCGCGCGGCACGGAACATTGCCCAAGCCCGCTGTTGTCTGCAACATTTCCCTTATTGAATCCCCGCGCCGCCAACCAGTTGCCAAATCCGCCATCCTGGTATCTATTGATGGCCCGGCAGATTGCCGAATATGCCTGAAACCCAGACCCTGGATTTCGAAAACCCGCGGGCGCTCCAAGCGCTGTACGCAAATGATTTGCGGCTGCTCAAGACGCTCGAGGATGCCCTCAAGGTCAAGGTGACGACGCGCGAGGGATGGGTGCGCCTGGAAGGGGAGCCGGAGAACGTCGACCGCGCGCGCCAGGTCTTCCAGCAGCTCGATACCGCCCGCAAGAGCGGCGTGGAGATCCGCCGGCATGAATTCGATTACGCCCTCCGTTCCGTGAGCCAGCCCGGCCAGGATGGCAACGGCACCGGCCTGGACTCCTTGTTGGACACCAAGATTATGGTCTCGCCACGCCGGGCGCCCATCATCCCGAAGACGACCGGCCAGCGAAATTACCTCCAGTTGATCGAAAAATTCGACGTCGTATTCGGCGTCGGCCCGGCCGGCACGGGAAAGACCTACCTCGCAATGGCCATGGCCGTCTCCGCTCTCAAGCGCGAACAGGTCACCCGCATCATCCTCACCCGGCCGGCTGTCGAGGCGGGCGAAGCGCTCGGATTTCTCCCCGGAGACCTGAATGAGAAGATTTTCCCGTATCTGCGCCCTCTCTACGACGCGCTGGGCGAAATGCTGGACCCCGAGGAGATGCAGCGCCACGTGGACCGCGGGGTCATCGAGGTCGCGCCGCTGGCCTATATGCGTGGACGGACACTCAACCGGGCATTCATTGTGCTTGATGAGGCACAGAATACCACCACCGAGCAAATGTTCATGTTTCTAACCCGCCTGGGGATGGAGTCGAAGTGCATCATCACCGGCGACCAAACGCAGATCGATCTGCCCAGCAATAAGCGCTCCGGCCTCATCGAGGCCATGCAGGCCCTCAAGGCCACCGAAGGCATCGCGTTCCAGTATTTCGAGGAACGGGACGTGGTCCGCCATCCGCTCGTCCAGGCGATTGTGCGTGCGTACAAGCAATACCGTGGAGTAAAAGGCTCAGGCGCAGAGCGCCCCTAACAGGATCAATGTTCCACTTTTTCGAGCGAAAACGCCTGGTCCGCAAGGGCCTGGCATCCGCAAAAATCCGACGCCGCCGCACCCACAGCGAATTGTTGTGCACGCTGGAGACAGGCCGCTGGGTCAGGGGAGGCATCTTCATCCTCTTCTGTATCGGCCTGGCGATGCTCATCTTCTACGGCTCGCCGGCGAAATCGACCGAGCAGTTCGTTATCGCCCTCCTGATCTTCGCGACCGCCCTGGCGCAGCTTTGGGTCAATCACCCCGTCACTTTTGCCAGCAATTCGCGCATCACCCTCATGTTCGGGACGATGATGGCCCAACTGGTCCTCACAAAGATCATCCTCGTCCTTGGGCACCGCGGAAGCCTTTCGCCGGAATTCGTGCCACTCATTCTGCCTTACGCGCTTGCTCCGCTCATCTGCTCGGTCCTGCTGGGAAAAAATCAGGGCCTTTACGCCGCCACATTCGTATCCCTCTGGGGCTCGATCGTTTACTGGGGCTCGCCGGGCGGCCATGAGAGAAACGCCTTCGTCTATCTCGTGATGGGGCTCATTTGCGGCTTTGTCGCGGTCTTCGTGACCCTTCAAGTCCGGCGGCGCAGCCGCCTGATCCGCGCCGGTCTCTTCGTCGGGCTGGCGACATGGCTTCTTGCCCTGACTTTCGGCCATATTAATGTGCCTTGGGATATCTTCCCGACTGTGGACTGGCAGATCCTCGGTGCTGAGAGCCTCGCCGCGGTCGCCAGCGGCATCCTTACCGCCATGATCGTGAGCGGAGCACTGCCCGTCATGGAGACGATGTTCCGGGTGACGACAGACATTTCCTGGCTCGAGGCCGCTGACCTCAATCACCCCCTATTGCGCCGCATGACCATTGAGGCGCCTGGCACCTACCATCACTCGCTGGTTGTCGCCAACCTGGCCGAGTCCGCGGCGGAGATCGTTGGCGCAAATCCAACAATGTGCAGGGTTTGCGCTTATTTTCACGATATTGGTAAACTTGTGAAACCGGATTATTTCACGGAAAACATGCGGGCCGGACGCAATCTCCACGATGATCTGGCCCCCACGATGAGCGCCCTCATCATCATCGCCCACGTGAAGGAGGGCGTCGATCTCGCGCTCAAGCACAACCTCAACCAAAGGATCATCGACGTGATCCAGGAGCACCACGGCACCTCGCTGGTCGGTTACTTCTACAAACGCGCCCTCCAGCAGCAGGAGGATGCCCGCCAGGGCGGCAAGATCATGAACATCCGCGAGGATGACATTCCTGAGGTCCGCGAGGAGAGCTTCCGCTACAGCGGTCCCAAGCCCCAATCCCGCGAGTCCGGCATCATCTCGCTCGCCGATGCCGTGGAGAGCGCTTCCCGGTGCCTGGAGAAGGTGACCCCGAACCGCCTGGAGCAATTGATTCACGACATCATCGAGAAGCGGATCATCGATGGCCAATTGGACGAGTGCGATCTCACCATGCGGGAAATCCAGGCCGTGGCCGAGAACTTTGCCTACACCCTCACGAGCATGCTCCATAGCCGGATCGCCTACCCGACCGATGTCCCGGCGCGGACGGAGCAGTTCCGGGTGCCGGAAAATGCCCCGCCGGTGTCGGCGGCATAGAGTATCGGGCTGGTTTCTTGAAACACCCGCCTGGAGCCGGGGTTCGTAAGTGACCTATGTTCTTCCCCTTGGATACCACTGTTTCAAGCGCGCGGTCCGGCGCGAAAAGAATCGGATGCCTCGTCATGAGCCTGATGGGCATCTGTTGTCTTAATACCCACGGAGCCGACGGTCCGGCCCCGGGCGCGGCAGCCCTATCGCCCCCCGCGGCGGGGAGCGATTCGTTGGAATTCGAATTCAGCCCCGTGGAGGGAGCCCACCGGATGGTCGTTCGCGACTGGTCGCAGGCCCCCGGAGCCGCGGTCCGCCTCGGTTTCAAAGCCTGGAGCCGCGACGGCAAGGCCCACCGGCTCAACATTTCGATCACCTCATCCGATTACCTCGAAAATCCGCTCTCATGGCACAAGGAGTTGACGCTCGATGTCCCCGCGGACAATAACCCGGCGGCAGCCGTGAACATTCCCTTCGACGGGGGACTGCGATATTATGCCTTTAAGGCGAACGTAACCACCGAGGATGGGACGGTTCGGCAGTTATTTACCGATATTGGCTTCGTCCCGCCGCCGGTTCCGGGCGCGCGGCCCGACTCGTTCTTCGCGTCGAACACCTCCACATTGAAAGTGGGAACGGATTTGGATTTCCTGAACGCGGTCGGCATCAAGGTGCAGCGGGGCCACTTCTGGCCGGAAATCAAAAGCGCCGACCCAAACTGGGCGCAAAGGCCACCCAGCGGCAAGTTGCTCAAGCTCGACTTCACCAAGCTCGACAAGAACTGGGCGGAAGTGAAAGCCAAGGGCGGTTGGTACATCCCCATGGCCGGATATACATGGGGGGATAACACAAGAACGCCCGAGGTCCAGATTTCCGGAGCCCATGGCCCGCCCCGCGACGTCAACGAGTTTGTCAGTAATTGGGCTACAGTGCTCAAACACTACCCGGAGATTACCACTTGGGAGTGTTGGAATGAACCGTGGGTGTACGGCTGGACATGGTTCGGCACGGGCGCCGATTACCGCATTCTCCAGGAAGCCTGGTGCGAAATGGCGCTCAAGGTCAACCCGCGCCTCCGTATCATCGCCGGCGAGAGCAGTTGTTACGTTCGCGACCACATCGAGCCATTCCCGGAGTGCTGGAAAGGCTTGTTGCAGGGCCTGACCCACCATCCCTACAACGCAGTCGGCGATGCCAGCTACCGCGGCGGCCAGAACCTGCGCGCCCTTGACGATATGGCGCAGGTCTTCAACCGCATGGGATTGACTTACAACTATCTGACCGAGGGCGGCACCGAGTATGGCGGCCCGATGCCTCCGGAAGAGCAGGCGGCGGTCAATGAAATTGCCGCTATCAAGGCTGCAAAGGCCGCCTTGAGTCCGGATCGGCAGCGCTCGCCCGAAGCCATGGCGATGACGCAACGCCTCGATCAACTCTCTCGCCGCGTCTCGCAGACCTTCCCCAATCACTTCAACAATCCCGAGAACGCCTGCAAGGTGGTGCAGTATTTCGTGAACGCCGCTCTCCTGGGATACTATCAAGGCAACATCCAATATGGGATCGGTTATTGTCCCGATCTTACCATTCCCGACACCGCCCTCGGTGTCCTCACGCATTTCCTCGAAGACCGGCCCATTGCCGCCGACATCTGGCCGCGGCAGGAATTGATTACCGGCGCCATCTTCGCAAACAGCCGGTTACTCACCGATGAGGTAAAGTCCCTGCCGCGCGGCAGGGAGCTGGAGTCGCCCCGCTGGCGGCTTCCCGTTCCGCCGGAGCGAGCCGGCGACACAACCAAGGTGGCTGTGTTCTGGAGCCTCACTGGCCCGTCCGGCAGCCAGCTCGATAGCGGCGGCACGCTGTCCCTGGATGCGGGTCCCGATCTTAGGGCCTTTGACATACTGGGACATCCGATTTCTGCCGTGGACGGCAAGCTTGTCGTCCCGTTCAGCCAGTATCCCTCTTATATCATTAGCGATAAGTTGAGCGTGATCGAATTATACAAACGCATCGGCGGCGCGAAGTTCGAGCGGCTTACTCCGCTCAATGCCTGCGCCTGTTCCCTGCTCGTACCGGCGGATCGCAAGCAGCCGCTGACCGTGCGTGTCCAGAATCAGATCAACCGCGACCTCAATGCGACAGTCACGCTGCGGATCTCAGGAGTTGCCGAGCCCATCTCCGTGCCGGTAAAAGTGCCGGCGGGCGCGCTTGTGGACGCAACGCTCCCATGGCCCGGCGTCAACCCCTCGGCGAATAATCAATACGCGGTCACGCTGGAGGCCCAGGCCGGCGACTCTCCGGCGTTGATGCCGTTCAAGAAACAACAACTTCTCTCTCAGGCGACCTTTGCCAAACGCAGCATCCCCATGACCGGTTCGCTCGACGATTGGAAGGGCATTACCCCGGTCCTGCTCGACAGCCGGCTACTCGACAACGATGTGGACTTGACGACTTATGTGCTCAACCCGCGCATGGAACGCCCCACGGAGGGTGACGCCAGCCGGCAGCGCATCGTCGCGCGCGTTTACACCGCTTATGACGATGCCAATGTCTATCTCGCCGCTGCCGTGAACGAAGACCATCTCCACTGCGACGCCGGTGGCGTCCTGAAGAAAGGCCGGGGGGAAGCGAAGGTCGCCGTTCCGTTCAAGGAGGGCGTTCCGGACGGCATCAACCACATTGCCATGTGCGGCGACTCCTTGCAGTTCTCCTTCGGATTCCGCGACCGCGTCCCGAGTGTCGGACGGCAAATGAACGATCCCTGGGCCTGGAAGGGCAACTTTTACGACACCGATTACAGTTATGCCGCCAATGTCTCGACCGGCGGCGACATGCTCGTGCGCCTCTGGGGACCGACCGGCGTCCGGCGCGACGCTTATCAATGCGAGGAGAAAACGCCGGGCGTCGGTCCCGTTCCGGGAGGCCGCGTGAAAATCGTGCGCGACGAGCCGCGCAAGCTGACCCTCTACGAAATTGCCATTCCCCGGGACGAATTAAAACTGTTCGATCCCTCGGCAGGCCGGATGCGCTTCGGTTTCGTGCTCAACAATGACGAGGGGCTCAACCCGAACTCGGGCCTCAACTGGAGCGATGCCGCCGGCGTCTTCGACTACTGGCGCGGCCAGGGCTCGACTCCCCCTCAATGGCTGACGCACAACGCCTGTCAGACATTTTTCGGCATCGAGAACTAATGGCCGCCCCTTGCGTCATTCACTTATTCAACCGCCAGCGAACGGTCCGTTTCGATCTCCCGTGGCTGCGCCGCCTTGCCCCGGTCGCGCTGGCCCAGTGCGAAGCCGAAGGCATCGCCCCTGGCGCCCCGCTGGAAACGCTGGAAGAGATCGAGGTCAGCTTCGTCTCCGACCGCACCATCGCGGACGTCCACCGCCGTTTCATGAATATTCCCGGCGCGACCGATGTCATCACATTCGAGCACGGCGAGATCGTCATCAGCGCCGCAACCGCCGCCCGTTATGCAAGCCAGTACGGCCTGCCCCTTGAGCACGAACTCGGCCTCTACGTCATCCACGGCCTCCTCCATCTGAACGCCCACGACGATCTGTCTGAGCCGGCCGCCTCGCGGATGAAGAAGACGCAAGCCGCGATTTTGCGCCGGGTGCTGAAAGCCCTCGATTCGAAATAGGCTCAGGCCGTCTGCTCTCTTGGAAAGAAGCGCACATTCGGGAGGTCTTTAAAGTGCTCATCCTGAGTCCAGAGAGTCGCCTCACGGGACATCGCGGCAGCGTATATGATGCTGTCCGCCAACGGCAGCGTATGACGCGCCGCCTCCAGCGCCAGCGCACTGTCCAGATCGATGACCTGGCCGACCTGCATGATGCTGGCGACTTGCAAAGCGGCATCCTCGCCACGCTCTCGAAGAACCTTCTTGAAGACCTCGTAAATAGAAATGACCGGAACGAACAGGTTATCGGTATCCTCGATGGCAGTTGCGAATAAGGGAGCACGATCGCTATCCGCGAGGTATTCAAGCCAACCGGACGAATCCACGACGTTGGCGCCGCTCACAGGCGGTCCTTCTCGCTTTCAACGGCAGTGTCCATGCCACGCAGAAATCCCCTCATCTGCTGAATCGGCCGAACGGGAATGAATTCCACTCTGTCGCCATAGCGCATGACCCGGAGCTTCTCGCCAGCCGTGAGATGGAGGGCCTCACGAATAGGCAGGGGAATAACGACCTGAAACTTCGGTGAAAGCGTAACGGTATCCATATCGAGTAGTGGATCGTAAAACGATTTGCGTATCGATTCAAGTGCATGGATCGGCCTGACAAAAGAGATCTCAAGGCGCCCCCTGCGCCCGCGAAGCCCCCTCGTAGGCCGCCACCTCCCGCCGCAGTGTCTCCGCGAGCGGCCCATTGCCTTGCGACTCCGCCCGTTGCAACGCCATTTTCGCCGTCCGGATTGCCTCTACAAACCGCCCGCCCTTCGCATACGCAACCGCGAGAATCTGGAGCATGGTCGCATCATTATGGCCTTCCCCTGAATCATCCGTCTGCCGGGACAACCCGACCGCCATCCGCGCGTGCTCGATCGCTTCCTCCACGCGATTCTCCCGCAGAAGCGCCGAGGCCAGATTCCCGTGCCCTTCCGCGCTCCCCGGGTCGAGGCGCAGCAATTCCTCGAATCGCGCCACCGCCTCGTCTGTGTGTCCTTGCAGGACCAGCACATTTGCCAGATTTCCAAGCCCCTCCTCGCTCGTCGGCAGCAGCCGCAATTGCTCCCGGTACTGGGCCGCCGCCTCATCCAGCCGGCCCTGCCGCACAAGGATATCCGCGAGATTGAAATGCCCGATCCACGCATCCGGATTATCCGCCAGCGTACAGCGCCAGAGCGTCTCCAGGTTATAATACACCCCGCATTGCAAAAACGTCAGCCCCCCCAGAACGATGATCAGCGCCCCCGCTGCGACCGGATAAACCAGGCCCTTTTCCGCCCCCGCCCATCTGGCGCCCCATGCGATCCCCGCCCCCGCCAGCGCCAGCGGCCCCATGCTCGCCAGGTATTGAAAGTGATCCCCCACAAAGGAATAGCGGAAGAAATAGACATTGAAAAAACTCAGCACCGGGAAGAGCGAGATCACAAAATACGCCGCCGCAAAGAACACGGCCCGCAAGCTCCCATCCCGGGCCAGCCAAAGCAGCGCCATCACGCACGCCAGCGCCATCAGCGGCACGAACGCCGCCGCATGCGTCGAATCCGTGTCCCATTGAGGGTAGATAAATGTCAGCGGATGCGGCCACGCCAGCTTCCAGAGGTAAAACCACACATCCTTGCCGGCGATCACCGCCCGCTGCGGCCAGGTCTGCGACCACTCCGCCCCGAGCGCATGGTTGGCATATTTCTGCTCCCATATGGTCCAGGCGCTGGCCACCGCCGATACCATGAAGAAAGGAGCCAGCCAGACTAAATTCCGCCACCGCCACCGCCTATCCATCCACCACCAGCACAACCCCAGCACCACAGGCAGCATTACGGTTGACGACTTGCTCAGAATCGCCAGCGTCGCGCAAAGCAGCGCCAGCCCATACCGGCGTGCTCGCGGAAAGCCCGGCCGCGACTCTCCCTCCTCCGCCGCCCTGGCAGCTTCCCGCCATCGCAGGAAAAACAGAATCGCCAGCAAATAAAACAGGCCCGACTGCGTATTCTTCTGTTCCGTGATCCACGCCGCGCTCTCCACCTGCACCGGGTGCAGCGCCCACAGCGCCGCTCCCAGCCACGCCCCCGCGACATCGAGCCGGCGCAGCACCCTCCAGAGCAACACCCCGCACGCCGCGTGCAGCGCCACATTGACCAGGTGATACGGCAGCGGATTCAACCCCCAAATCGCGTGCTGCACCCAGAAGCTCGTCAGCACCAGCGGATAATAAACCGCCTTGCTGCTCGTCCATATCGCGCCGAACCCCAGCGGCCCCACGATGCACGGGTTCCTCGTAAGGTGATCATCATCATCCCAGATGAAACCCGCATGCCATACCCGCAGGTACGCGATAAAAATGGCTGCCACCAAGACCACCCCCGGCATCCAGGCCCGCCCCCATGGCGTCCGTGCCGCCGAAGTCGCGGCGCCTGGGGGTGCGGATGGGTCCGTCATGGCTATTCCCGGTCGTTCTCAGGCCCCGGGAGACCCTTCTGTTGCGAAGTCCCTTTTTCCCGGCGGCTTTCGAGCGGCACGCAATACATCGTGGCACTTGTACCGGCTTGCATTTCAGTCTGCAAGCGGTCACACCATTTCGTGCTATTGTCGTTATCTCCCGTTTCTTCCCGCGCTTGAGTTTCCGCCCCACCGAATTCATCTTAGACACCAGATTGCATGGGTAACGGAGAAACGACCGTCGAAAAAGAGAGCAGCACTCAAACCGCGCTCGATATCCCTTGGAACGTCGTCGTCCACAACGACCCCGTGAATCTCATGACCTACGTCACCATGGTTTTTCAGCGCGTCTTCGGCTACTCCAAGGCCCGCGCCCAGAAGCACATGCTCGAGGTCCACCAACATGGACGCTCCATCGTCTGGACCGGCGTCCGCGAGCCCGCCGAGAGCTACGTCGAGCAACTCCAGGCCTACCTCCTCCTCGCCACCCTGGAGAAATCCCAGTGACCGTCGAAGTTACCCGCACCGCCGATGGCCTCCGTCTCGCCCGCCTGGACCTCTTTTTCGTCGAGCTCCTCCGCCAGATCCCCCTCAGCGCCGATCCCCGCGACTGCGACGCCGCCCGCGACCGCATTTACCCCGTCGCCTCCAATGACCCCGAGGCCGCCGAGGCAAACGAGGAATGGCGCACCTACGTCCACCCCGAGCTCAAGGAACTTTTCACCACCGCCACCGACGCCGTCCGCGAGGACCTCGAGGACTTCGAGCAGCTCGACGAGTCCCAGGAAAACTGGGCATTCGAGGTTCCCGCCCTGCACTTCGACCAATGGCTCAACGTCCTCAACCAGGCGCGCCTTGCCCTCGCCGCCCGGTTCGAGTTCCAGGAGAGCGAGATGAGCCAGAACGGCCCCCAGACCATCGAGACCGTCCGCGACCTCAGCCTCTTCCAGGTCCACTTCTACGGCTTCCTCCAGGAGTGCCTTCTGCAGGACCTCGCCGGGTAGTGTTGTGTCCCCTAATTTCCTGGAATAATGTAGCGGGCGGGTCTTTCCTGAGTCCCGGAGG
>Ga0182030_10005089_pt1 | contig 27952 bp, 23 predicted proteins | sample 812S3MmetaG_FD_121299 | JGI IMG/M metagenome (GOLD analysis project Ga0182030, IMG submission 121299) | Permafrost microbial communities from Stordalen Mire, Sweden - 812S3M metaG (Illumina Assembly) | ecosystem: Environmental > Terrestrial > Soil > Wetlands > Permafrost | place: Sweden... | reverse complement strand
CCGTCATACTGACAAAGCACCCGTTCCCGGTGAAAACCCGACCATCCTCCCTCAGAAACACGCCGTCAGGGGGCAGTCAGGCGCTGAGCGGGCTTGGTTGAGGAATAGTTTTGCAAGACGCTCCGATTTTTTCCCACACCTTGGCCGGAGGCGCGGAAATCTTCACTTTCTCCGTCACAGTTTCCGCCTGAGCAGACAAAGCGAAAAATGTAAGTAACGCCGTTATAGCATATTTTTTCATCGTTTTTCTCCTTGCGGCCAACAAGCCGCGCTACTGAAAATGACTTATTCTGCGGGATAATGGGTCAGCCGAACCCTTAAGTTTTGTCAGCCAATTCTCAGTTGCGTCGGAAAAGTCGCCACGGCGTCAAGGCGTCAGCACGGCCGAGCCGGTCGACTCCGCGCCTCCAGCGCTATGCCGGACTGTCGCTTTCACGCCCCGGCTCCGGGCGCGCCGCGCAGCGCCATCAGCCCGCGTGACGGGTCATAGGCGATAATGGCCCCGAGCATGAACACGGCGGCGCAAGATAGTGTCACCGCCAGGGCCAGCCAGTAGATCTGGCCATAAAGCGCAAAGCGGATCAGCTCCACGGCATGGGTGAAGGGATTGATCTGACAGACCCAATAGAGGCCGGGGCTGCCCTCTTTCACGCGCCACAGCGGATAGAGCGCCGAGGAGGCGAAGAACATCGGGAAGATGACGAAATTCATGATCCCCGAGAAATTCTCCAACTGCTTGACCAGCGACGACATCAGCATGCCGAGCGCGCCGAGCATGACCCCGACCACGAGCAGCGCCGGCAGTACCGTGAGATAGCCGATCAGCGGCGGTTGAATGTCCCAGAACCAGGCGATGGCGAGATAGGCGTAGACCTGGAGCACCGAAACCAACGTCCCCGCGATGAGCTTGCTGAACAGCAGGAACCAGCGCGGGAAGGGGCTGAGCAGCAGCACCCGCATATTGCCCATTTCGCGGTCATAGACCATGGACAGCGACGATTGCATGCCGTTGAACAGCTGGATCATCGCCATCAAACCGGGCGTGATGTAGACGTCGTAAAGGACGTAGGTGTCGTAGGGCGGGATGATTGAAATGCCCAGCACCTGCCGAAAGCCGGCGGCGAAGATGAACAGCCAGACCAGAGGCCGCACGAGGGCGGAGACGAAGCGCTCACGCTGGTGCAGGAAGCGCAGGCCTTCGCGCCAGCAAATGCCTTTGAGGCAGATGAAATAGGCCGCCAGGGAGAGACGGCCCGTCGTGCTGGCCTGGATGTTCATACTGCCCCCTGCGCAAGATCCTGTTCAGCGGTCAAGGCGACGAATGCCGTCTTCATATCCTCGGCGCCGGTCGCTTGCAGCAACGACGCGACGGAATCGTCTGCGCGCTTTTTGCCTTTGTGCAGCACGATGACATCATCGCCCGGCTCCACCTCATCGGTTAGATGGGTGGCCCACAAGACACTCATGCCCTCGCTCGCGATCAGCCCGCGCACCAGACGCAGAATGTCGGCGCGGGCGCCGATATCGAGACCGACCGTCGGCTCGTCGAGCACGAGAAGGCGGGGCTTGTGCAGCAGAGCGCGGGCGATCTCCACCCGCCGCATCTGGCCGCCGGAGAGATCGCGCACCTTGTCGCTGGCGCGGTCGGCAAGCCCAACGGCGTCAAGAAGCTGTTTGGTGCGCGAATTCGCTTCGGCCTTGCCGATGCCGTGCAGAGCGGCGTGATAGAAAAAATTCTGCGCGACCGACAAGTCGAGATCGAGGGTGCGGGACTGGAACACCACCCCCAGCCCCGCGAGCGCGGCGCCGGGGTTTTGCTGGAGATCGCGGCCCAGCAAGCGGATCGCGCCGCTTTGCAGGGAAAACAAACGTGTGATCAAGGAAAACAGGGTGCTTTTGCCAGCCCCGTTCAGGCCGAGCAACACGCAGAAGGCGCCGGGCGCGACAGAAAAGCTCACATTGTCGAGAGCCTGCCGCGCGCCATAGCGATGGCTGACATTGCGGATGTCGAGGGCGGGGATTTTTTCGCTCACGGTTTTGCGGCGCCCACAATGGCGAGATCCCAGGGCGACTCGCCCACCTGCAGGGATTTGACCACTTTCATCGCCGCAACATCGATCACTGAGACGTCGTTGGACACGCCATTGGTCGTGACCAGCAATCTGTCGTCGGGGGTAAAAGCGGCGTGCCAGACGCGCTGGCCGACCAGCAGATATTTGATCACAGTTTTCGTCTTCACATCCACCGCGGCCATGCGATTGGCCGGGCCGAGCGAGACGAAGGCGAGCCTGCCGTCATGCGAAATATTGACGCCCACCGGCTGGATATTTTCGCTACGCAGGCCCGGCACGTCAAACTTGATCCGTTCCTTGATTTTCCGCGTCGCCGAATCGAGAACGACCACATCGCCGCCGACTTCGGCGGACACCCAGACTTCGGCGCCGTCCGGCGTGAAAGCGGCGAAGCGCGGCCGCGCATCGACCAGCACATTGGCCAGGGTCTTGCGGTTTTCGGCATCGACGAAATGGGCCATATTTGTCGTCTCGGTGGTGCAGACAACCAGTTTTCCGTCTGGGCTGACGGCGAGGCCCTCCGGTTCGACGCCTACCCGCACGGCGCCTGTCCACGCCTTCGATGGAACATCGAGAAAGCTCAGAAAATTGCTGTCCTCGTTGGTGACATAAATGGTCTTGCCATCGGGCGAAATGTCCAGCCGCTCCGGGTCCCTGCCGGCGGGAAATTCGCTCGTGACCGAAAGCCTTTGCGGGTCGATCGCGGCGATGGAATCGGCATCGCCAAGAGCGACATAGACTGTCTTCCCGTCAGGGCTTGCGATAATGCCGCGCGGGCGCTTTCCCACGGGAATAGTCTTTTTGACCGTCAGCGTGTCAAGGTCGATGACGGAAACGCTATTGCCTTTTTCATTGCTGACAAAGGCGTCGGCGGATTTTGCGGGCGCGGCGCCCAGCAAGGCGAGGGCGAGCAGGCCGCCAGCCAGAAGGTCGTGCGGAGGATTTATTTCAGCTGGCATTTCGTCTCCGGTCGATCGAGGCCGAGTGTGTCCAGTTCGGAAAACTGGTGCATGAAGCCTTCCTGCGGCGAAACCGACACGACGTTGCGGCCATCGGAAAGCAGGATGGGTTGGCGCAATTGCAGGTTCCAATCGCGCAAGGTCAGTTTTTGGCCCTTGTAGGCGGCCAGCGCGAAATCTCCCGATAGCAGGAAGGCTTTGGTCGACGCGGCATCGCCGCCGGCGCCATGGGAGGCCGCCTCGCCGATCATCCGCGCCGCCGTCCATGCGTTCATGTCGAGCGCGGTCATGCGGCGGGAGAATTTGGTCTCGAACCGCTGCTGCAATTGGGTCGCGCCCCATTGCTCGTTAGAGGGATCCCACGACGTCGGAACAAGCCCCGCCGAACCGGCGACCGGACGCGCGTCCCAGGCGCGGTAGGGCAGATAGTCGGCGAAAACAGCACTTTCGTCCGCCGCCACCACGACGTCATGGGCCGAAACATTCTGGGTGAAGGCGGGAATCTGTTTCTGCACCAGAGTCACGCCGCTGTCCGCGCGTCGCGCGCCGCCTTTGTCTTCGAATAGCCGCTCTTCGACGATCGTCGCGCCAAAGCGCGCCGCCGAATGTTTCAGCGCTTCCGCCCACAGCCGGTCTTCCGGATGCGAGCCGAGGATGAGGAACCATTTGCGCCATTGTTTCCAGATCAGATATTGCGCCAGAGCGTCGGCGAGCATGGAGCGCGTCGGCGCGACATGCATGACATTGGCGCGGCAGTCCCATTCACGCAGGGAATCGTCGCTCGCGCCGATGTTGAAAATCAAGGCTTTGGCGGCGCTGGCGCTGTCTGCGACCCTGAGCAGATCCTGAGCCGGGAGGTCTGCGATAATATAGTGTGCGTCTTGTTGGCTCAGGGCCTCCAACGCGGCGACGGCGTCGTCGCCGGGCTTGAGCCGCGTGATCGTCAGACTGAAACTCTGCCCCAGAAATTCGCCGGTCGCGGAATCGTCGTCGACGCCGATCTGCGCCCCGGCTTCGCCGTCATTGGCTCCAGGCGTTTCCAGCCGCGACAAGGCGTTGCGATTTTCGGCGCGGCGCAAATAGCCGATCTTGATCCCCGCGCTCTGGTTTGCCTGAACCATTTCGTCCGCGCGCGGCGCGGTCGAAATCAGACACAGGCAAAGCGCGAGGCGTCGCGAAAGTCTTGAAGCGTTCACAGCGCGGGACTCACGGTTTGAAGGCGCCGGGCGGTATGTGGCCGGGCGCGACATAGGCGTGATACAGGGCGTCGAGCTGGGCCCAGAGCATGTTGCACTTGAAGCGGACGGCGTCGATGCAGGCTTCCTGCTCGGCGCGGCTCACCACGCGGGTCTTGACATAGTCAAGCGCAAATTCCGCGTCGCGCGGCGCTTGCGAAATGCGCGTCCTGAAATAGCCCAGGACATCCTCGCTGATGAAATCGTAGTTTTCCAGCATGCCGGAAATCCGCTCGCGATGAATTTTCAGCGCAAAAAGTTCGGTCAGCGAAGACGCTACGGCCACCGTCAAAGGCGGATCGAGGACGAAGCGCACATAAGCTTCGACCGCGTAACGCGTCGCCGGCAGCGCGCCGGTTTTGAGAGTCACATAGCGACGATCGAGGCCAAGACCATCGGTCAGGATCAGCCAGCGTTCGATGCCGCCGGGATCGTCGCCAAAGCCGTCCTGATCGTGCAGCCGGCTGATCCACGCCCGACGCAAATCGCGGCACCGCGCGCGGCCCATCAAAGCCGCGTCCTTGCGTGGAATGGCTTCCTGATAGCAATAGCGGTTGAGCGCCCAGGCCTGCACCTGCCCCTTGTTCAACTTGCCGCCATGCAACATTTGATGGAACGGGTGCTTGTCGTGATAAAGCTCTTCGCAGACGGCGCGGAGCGCAGCCTCGAATTCATCGGGCGGCAACAGCGGCAGATTGGCGAGTCTCACTCTCTCCTGGAACATGGGTCTTTCCTCCTTTTTTGGTCAGCTCGTGACAGGCCTGGCGACGGCTTCGGCGGTGGCCTCGTCCTGAATCTGTTGCGCCTGTGCGCGCAATTGCGGCATCAGCGGACTGCGCGCCTCGCGCGGCGCGGCAATGTCGAAACGGTTCAAAATGCGCGCTGGTGCGCCGCCTATGAAAAAGATCCGGTCGGCCAGACGCAGGGCGTCCTCGATATCGTGGGTAGCGACGATCACCGTCATCGCGCGCCCGGCGATGCGCTCCGAAAGCTTGTCGCGCAACCGCTCGTGCAGACCTCGGTCCAGGGAGGCGAAAGGCTCGTCCAGCAACAGCAGGTCGGGCTTGACGGCGAAGGCGCGCGCCAAGGCGGCGCGGCGGGCCAGACCGAGCGACAATTGGCCGGGATAATCCTGTCCGCGACCATCCAGTTCAAAAGCCGCAAGCAAAGCCTTCAGCTCATCTTGCGAAAGCTCCGGCGCGACGAGGCGCAGATTGTCCTCGACATTGCGCCAGGCAAGCAGCCGGGGCTCCTGAAACGCCATCGAGATGCGGCCCGCAGGGCGGTCGATCGCGCCGGAGAAATCCCGGTCGAGGCCGGCGATCATCCGCAGCAGGGAGGATTTGCCGCAGCCCGATGGGCCGAGCAGCGCGGCGATCGTGCCCGCCTCCAGCCGCAGCGTGAAATTGTCGAACAGGCGACGCGCGCCGCCGTCCGCCAGCCGATAGGTTTTTTGCGCGATGGAAACATCAAGGCGCATGGCGGCGCCACCATGAGGCTGAGCGCTCGGCAGGGCGCAGGACAACGGATTCGATGGCGATCATCAGCGCGACGAAAGGCGCGACGTAGGCTTGCAGCAGCGGCAGATCAAACTGCTGGAACGCCAGGCCCATCTTGAAGCCGACCCCATTCGGACGGCCAAGAATTTCGACCACCAACACGATCTTCCACACCATCGCCAGACCGCCGCGCGCGCTGGCGGCGAAATAGGGCGCCAATTGCGGGGCCACAACATGCCGCCAGCGGCGCCAGCGCGGCAGCACGAAAAGCGCCGCCATGTCGTCCAGGCGGGAATCGAGCGCGCGCGCGCCCTCGCGCAAGGTTATGGCCGTGGTCGGAATTTTGTTCAGCGTGACCGCCGCCAGGACCGCGGTCTCCGTCAGGCCAACCCAGATATAGGCGTAGATGATCACCACCAGGGCCGGCGTGTTCAGCGCGATGACCAGCCAGGGATCGATCAGTCTGTCGAGCGCCTGCGAGCGTCCCAAAGCCAGACCGAGCGCCGAGCCGACAAGCATGCCGAGACTGAAACCGGCGAGCGAGCGCGCCAGCGTCACGCCGAATGCGAACATCATGTCGCCCGAGCGGATTTCCCTGTGAATGGCCGCCAGGGTCGCGTCGGGGCCAACCAGATAATGCGCGCCGAGCGTCATGGCGGCGACCTGCCAGATCACGACGAACAGGCAGAGGGAGAGAAATCTGCTCACGGTTTTGCCAGGACGTTCGGAGCCTTTGCAGCGTTGTCGTGCGACACATCCACTCCGGCGGGGCCGCGATAGAAGACGCCGGGATCGAGCGTTTGGGCCGAACCGACCAGCTGCTCGCCGCCGAGCTTCGCCAGCACCTGGTAAATGCCCGCGGCGTCGGCCTCTTCGGCGGCGATCGAGCGGGTGGGTATGCCCTCTGCATAGCGGTGGCGATAGATCGCCAGCGTCGCCGGGTCCTTGGCATCGATCAGTGGCGCCACCTTGGCGAAAGCTTCGTCGTCTCGCGCAATCATGTCCTTGGCTTTGCGGGTGATCTTCAGGAAGCGTTCCAGCACATCCGGATGAGCCAGGGCGAAGCTCTCATCCATCACATAGCCGCCGACGGAAATGGGCCCCTGGGCGCCGAGTTGGCGCTCGACTTCGGCCATGTCGATCGCTCGCCCGAAACCTCGGCCTTCCAGCACGGCGCAATAGGTCCAGAACTCCAGAACGGCGTCGATTTCGCCTTGCGCCAGCTTTTCCGCCAGCAGGGGCGGAGCGCCGAAAACGAGGGTGGTTCGGGTCTTGAGATCGATCCCCTGTCCGAGAGCCCAGGCCTGCAGCATCAGCCAGCTTTTATCGAGAGGGCCGCCCGCGACGCCGAGTTTCCTGCCGACGAAATCGGCGGGTGAATCGAGTTTCAACCCGGCCTTGGCCATGACCGCGCCAAGCGTCGAGGAGTGGGGATAGAAGGTGAGCTTGTGTCCAAGGCCGCGCTCGCGCGCCGCCCAGAGCCAATCGGACAGGATCATGTCGGCGCTTCCGCCGATGAGCGCGATCTTGCCCGCTTCGGTCGAGGCGAGTTCTGTCACGTCAAGCGCGAGATCCGCCTCGATGTCGAGGCCATAGGCTTTCACGATCGCCAGTTCCCAGGAAAAAGCGCCTCCGGAGAGGACGGTCAGGCGCAGATGATCGGCAGCTTGCGCAGCCGGCGCCGCCGCCAGGGCGAAAAGCAGGGCGAACAATGCCCTCAGGCGTTCGAATAACTCGCGCATTTTGGACTTCAGCCTTCAGTTGGCGGTTTGAATTGCGGATGAATTCGGGAGCGATGACTCTTGCGCCGGAGGCCGCCAGTCCACGCCATAGGCCGCGAAAATGCGTTTCATTTCGCCTGAACTTTTCAGTTCCTCGACACCCTTGGCGATTGCCTCGCCAAGCTCGATATCGTCGACTTTGATGGCCGCGCCGATCGTCCATTCGCGCGCCATGAAATAGGGCGGATAGATGATGCTGGCGGGCCTCGAAACCGTATGCGCGAGATTTTGCACCATCGCCGCCTCGCCATAAAAGGCCGAGACCTCGCCGTTTTGATAGGCCGTGGCCGCCTTCGCGACGCCCTTGAAATGCACCACGCGGTCGATGAGCTTATGATCGCGCGCCGATAGCAGAATGATGTCGGAGAGAGTGCCGCCATCGACAGCGACTTTTTCCTTCTCGAACAAAGCGAAATCGCGCGCGCTGTCGGCTTTGTCCGGCTCGACGGCCATAGCGAGGCCCTCAGTATGATAGGGCGCGACAAGTTTGATCTTGTCATTGGAAACCTCGATCTGCTTGTCGTAGGGCACGTGCAGCATCAGGTCGCCGGGCCGCGTGCCCAGAAGCGAGCCACGCCACACGCCATTTCGCAGATCGTCGCCGATATCGTCCTCAGCGCGCAGTTCAAGATAATCGACCTTGAAGCCAAGCTGCTTCGCCAGGGCGGCTCCAATATCGACATCGATGCCCTTTAGCTTCCCGTCCTCCTGCCAGGACCACGGCTTGTAATTCTGGTAAATTGTGACGCGCAGCTGCCCCATTTGCTTGATCGCCTCCAGGGATCGCGCTTTTGCCGGGGAACACGCAGGAGGCGCGAACGCCAGGGTAGAAAGAAAGATCGCGACTATGCGCGCCGAAGCCCGTCTAAGCGTCAATTTGAACGGATGCGGCTGGTCTTGACGACGGATCTCTAAAGAACTCGCGGCGCCGCCGGCGCGATGGCGGCAGCGATTTACGTTGAGCTGTGGCAAATGCTGTTCAGAAACCATTGTCGCTCTCGATCTGATTAGACCAGCGCGCGCTCCAGGCGCTGCCGTCTTTACCGAAATCGAAAGTGACGGAATGCGAGGGAGAATGGGTCAGCTGAACCCATAAAATATGTCAGCCAATTCTCATCTCAGCTGGAAGAGGCTGACACACGGGTCGGGAGAGTTCCGGCAGCCGGCTCCGCAAAGCCGGCTCCATGCTTTGTCTCTGCGCCAGACCTGGGATTTTTCTCAATTTCACATATTGCGGACCAGACTACGCCCGCTCGAGAAAGTGACCGGGCGGCGAGAGTCGCGGGTCGAGCGTCAGCTCAGGGTCGATTCCGGAAAACCATGGTTTTGGCCGGAAATGGCGCATCCTGCTCAACAAAAAAGGCGCTGATGCGGGGGCCCTAACTATAAGACTCTGATTTGAAATGCTAATCAGAAATATTTTGGTGGGAGAGGTAGGACTCGAACCTACGAAGGCATAGCCAGGGGATTTACAGTCCCCCCCCTTTGCCGCTCGGGACACTCTCCCAACCGGGACGGATTTTGCGACCCATCCGGCGACGAAAAAGCCCCGTGACAACGGGGCCGTTCGACGGTGGCCTTATGCTTTTAAGAACCCTTTATGTCAACTGCAAAAACTCTTGCGCTTCCGCCGCGCATTGCCAAACCGCCGCCCGCGTGAGAGGACGGGCCAATGGAGGCGATCATGAAGAAAACCGGCGGCAGGCGCACCGACAAGCGCACAGAGGCGCCGCGAGGCGAAAAGCCGGCGGCAAAACCGCATGGGCGCCCGGATTCCCGGGTCAAACCCGCTGAGGGTCCGCGCTCTTTCCGCCGCCCTTCGCCGGAGCTCGCCGTGCTCTACGGCTATCACGCCGTGCGCGAGGCTCTGCGGGCCGGCAAGCGCAATTGTCTCGACCTGTTCGCCACGGCGCCGGCGGCAGAGAGGCTGGCCGAGGAGATCGCCGCCAGCGGCGTGGCGCTGCATATCGTGGAGCCCGAGACGCTGTTCAGCCGGCTCGGGCAGGATTCCGTGCATCAGGGCGTGTTTCTGGAGGCGCGGCCGCTGCCGACGCTCGACATTACCGAAATCACGGTGGAATCGGGGATCGTGCTGGCGCTCGACCAGATCACCGACCCGCACAATGTCGGCGCGATTTTTCGCACCGCCAGCGCCTTCGCTGTTGACGCTATCATCGTCACCGACCGCCATGCGCCCGAATTTTCAGCAGTTCTGGCCAAAGCCGCTTCCGGCGGCCTGGAGCATGTGCCGGTGGTCGAAGTGGTCAATCTCGCCCGCGCCCTCGACAAGCTCGGCGAGGCCGGCTTTTTGCGCGTCGGCCTCGACTCGGAAGGAACGGAAAGCCTGGAAAAGACCAGATTGAGCCGCCCGACCGTGCTGGTGCTCGGCGCCGAGGGCAAGGGGCTGCGCCGGCTGACGCGCGAAAGATGCGACGTCCTGGCCCGGCTCGACATGCCCGGCGCTATAAAAAGCCTCAATGTTTCAAACGCTTGCGCTGTCGCTTTAACTCTAGTGCATGCGGCGCTCCCTAAAGTGACGCCTTAGACTTAATGCCCAAGTTTTGTCGCCGCCTTTTCCCATCCGGCGCTTGCGCTTCGTCGCCAGACTGCCGAATATTGACCAAAATCAAGCCAAGCTTGGCCATATCCCTTAGGCGAGGAGACTCCGCAATATGACTCAGGCCGCGACGGCGCCGGCGGACAGCCGCACCCGACCCATGACCTCGCAGGAAAGGCGCGTGGTCTTCGCCTCCACGGCGGGTTCGATTTTCGAATGGTATGATTTCTACCTCTATGGCTCGCTCGCCTCGATCATCGCCAAAAACTTCTTCTCCAACGTCAATCCGACGGCGTCCTACATATTCGCCCTGCTGGCCTTCGCCGCGGGCTTTGCCGTCCGTCCCTTCGGCGCCGTGGTTTTCGGCCGGCTCGGCGACATGGTCGGGCGCAAATACACCTTTCTGATCACCATTCTGATCATGGGGCTTTCGACCTTCCTGGTGGGCTTGCTGCCCAACTTCCATGCCGTCGGCTTCGTGGCGCCGGTGGTGCTGGTGCTGCTGCGCCTCGCGCAGGGCCTGGCGATCGGCGGCGAATATGGCGGCGCGGCGATTTTCGTGGCCGAACATTCGCCGCAGCGCCGCCGCGGCTTTTTCACCTCCTGGATTCAGACCACGGCGCCGCTCGGACTGCTGCTCTCGCTGCTCGTCGTGCTCGGTTTCCGCACGCTGATCGGCGAAGCGGATTTCGAGCTTTATGGCTGGCGCTTTCCCTTCCTCGCCTCCTTCGTCCTGCTGGTGGCCTCGGTGTGGATGCGCCTGCAATTGAGCGAAACGCCGGCTTTCCGCCAGATGAAGGCGCAAGGGCGCGGCTCGCGCGCGCCGGTGACCGAAGCTTTCGGCAAATGGAGCAACGCCAAGATCGCGATCGTCGCCCTGCTGGGCGGCACCGCCGGACAGGCGGTCGTCTGGTACACTGGCCAGTTCTATGCCCTGTTCTTCCTCACGCAGACGTTGAAGGTCGACGCGACCACAGCCAACCTGCTTTGCGCGGGGTCATTGGCCCTGGGCGCGCCGTTCTTCGTGCTGTTCGGCTGGCTGTCCGACCGCGTCGGGCGCAAGCCGGTCATTCTCGGCGGCTGCCTGCTCGCCGCCCTGCTCTACCTGCCGATCTTCCACGCCCTGACCTTCGCCGCCAATCCGGCGCTGGCGCGGGCGCAGGAGAGCGCGCCTGTGCGGGTCGTCGCCGACGCGTCCGGCTGCTCGTTCCAGTTCGATCCCGTCGAGAACGCCGCCTTCGTCAGCTCCTGCGACATGGCGAAAAACGTGCTGGCGAGCGATGCGGTGAATTATACCAACGAATTCGCGCCCAAGGGAGCGCTGGCGCGCATCATGGTCGGCGACACGGCGATTGACGCTTTTGACGGCGCGGGACTGTCGAAAGAGCTTTACGCGCAAAAGCGCGCCGGTTTCGAAAAACAGGTCTCCGAAGCCATCGCCGCCGCCGGCTACCCGCTGCGCGCCGATCCCGCACAAGTCAACAAGCCCGCGGTGCTGGCGCTGCTGACGGCCCTGGTCATCCTGGTGGCCATGGCCTATGGGCCCATCGCGGCGCAGCTCGTCGAGCTTTTCCCGACCCGCATCCGCTACACCGCGCTTTCGCTGCCCTATCACATCGGGAACGGCTGGTTCGGCGGCATCCTGCCGCCGCTGGCCTTTGCGATGGTCGCGGCGAGCGGCAACATCTATTTCGGCCTGTGGTATCCGATCGGCGTGGCGGCCCTGACCTTTGTCGTGGGCGCGTTGCTGATCCCCGAAACCAAGGACCGGAACATTTACGCCAGCGATTGAAGGGGTCAGCGCGGAGCCGGCGAGCCGCCTCTTGCGCTGATGACGCGGGGCTGGTAGCTACCGGCCTCGCAAATGGGCCGGCGTAGCACAGCGGTAGTGCAGCGGTTTTGTAAACCGAAGGTCGGGAGTTCGATCCTCTCCGCCGGCACCAGCAACACGATTTTCCAGACCGATTTTGAAATGGCGCCCAAAATAGCGCCAATGGCACGAATCCTGACCCCAGTTGGCAGTCGATTCCATCTATCCATTGAAATAACACAGAAAAAACCGGCGGATATTTCCGCCGGTTTTTTAATGCTGGATCTGAAAACCCCGTTCGCCCGCCAACAACGAAAAGAATCGAAACGACAACGTCCGAAACGATGTGAATGACCGGGAGAATGTCTCTCGCAATTGCTTGCGCCCATGAGGCATTGTCTGCCAGCCCGTCGGTTCCGCCAGGCTGTCTTGAGAAACTCTGGCGGCCGACAAATGATCGGGCCAGGAGAATTGACGAAAATGTCCGACTCAGCGACGCCCACGGGCGTGGCAAAGCCGGTGGCCGCCCCAAGCCTCGCCACACCAGCCTCGCCGTCAACATGGCCGGCGCGCTAGAGCATATTCCCGAAAAGTGTGTGCGGTTTTCGGATAAGAATATGCGTAAAAACAAAAGACTAGGGCCGGTTCGGTGAACCGGAGTTTACCGAACCGGCTCTAGCAACGTTCCTGGTCGAAACCCACAACAACGCTGATCCGTTCAGAACCACTCAATTGAGGGCGGCAAAGTTGCAACAATTGACACCCCGTCAAAGGCGCATTCGTATGTGGCAAAGCCAGAGGTAATGCCAATCAGGTGCACGCCTAACGCAGACAGCCACCAGATATAGAGAAACCGCAGCCGTTATTTCTACGGCGGCAATGCGCCGATTGTGTTGAAAAACTCTTTTTTGGCCCCTGTTCGAAATTTTGCAGCCCCATGGAGCCGGCAGGATAAAATTGATGTGGGGGGTCAGCAAGTCTTGCGGAAAATCCGCTGAAAATCACCGCAGCCAATTCTCAACGGCATAGGACGAGAAAGGTCATTCGCTGTCGATTTTGGCAGCTTTTTTGGGGCGGCCTATTTTTCGAGTTTTTCAACAGAACCCGCCAGGAGCCGCCATTGCGGCCGATCTTCGCCGATCAATGCGAATGACCAAAAAGCAGCCCTTTCTCCGATTCGGTTCAGCAATCTCCGAATCTGATCATATCAACTACATCGAAACTGCCGGCGCGCGCGAGGATGGCAAGCCGTTGCGCGTCATCGTCGTGGCAGTAGAGGGCGTCGAAGCTACCGGCCTCCCCGATATATTTGATGGGGCCGTCCACACCACCATGCCGTCGTCGACAGCGACAACTTCGCCCGGCGCGCCATAAGAAGAAGCGTTGATCTGGATACGTGGCATGCGCTGCCTTCTGCTCATCGGGTGATCTGCCCAATCATGGCAAGCATCGCATAGGGAAACAAGGTCGCGCCGAGTTGGGCATTAAAGGCTTGGTGATCGAGCTTCTTGTCCTTTCGATTGCGCGCCAATCGTCGGACTTCGCTTCAAGGGCAAGCCGCAAATGGGCCTTTAGCTCTCACCCAAATCGAATATATGTTCTCGATATCATGCCTAAGCACGGCATTATCCAGCGTTTTAAATCCAATGCTGGAGACATCACAGCCCTCATCCAACAGCATACACGCTGTCTCAATCGCCTCATCGAGGCTCTGACGCCTCGTTATACGATCGAAGCCGCCAGAATGATATTGAATGAGCCAATCCATTGCAGTGCAGCATCGAACAAGTTTTGCAAAAAAACCAGAGCCTTAACTGTCACAAAAACGTTATCGGTCCCGCGATGAGGTTGAAGAGCTCTTTGGAAAGGAGTTTTTTGCGCCGAACCAGTGGCGCGAGAGATCGCATTTATCTTGCCTGCTAATAACTTCGGGGCCAATGCGCGCGTACGGATTTTCGCGCACTAATTTAGCGGCCGAAGATGTAAAGCTGGACCGAACAAAAACTCTTCGCTGAGCCTTATCCGATCGTTGTCGTGCTGAACGCGCACTGGTCTATGCGCGCGCCGCCATCTCGCCTTTCCAACACGTCGAACTGTCCTTCGTCAGCGAAGCAAACACGGTTCCGGCCGAGACTTTTCGCCTGATAGAGGCCCATGTCGGCCAAGCAGACAATCTTTTCGCGCTGGTCATTCGCGAGTGGGGTTACTGTCGCCCTGCCGACTGAGACGGTGACATAAGGGCCGGTACTGCTCATTGGATGACGGATGGCGCGCTTCTCGATAGCGGCGCGGATATTTTCGGCGACGATCTGCGCCCCGGCCTCATCGGTGAGCGGCAGGATAACCACGAATTCCTCTCCACCGTACCGCGCCGGGAAATCGCCAGGACGCTGAAGGGTCTCGGCAATGGTCTGAGCGACAGCGGTCAAACACTGATCGCCGCCCTGATGGCCGAAGCTATCATTGTATTGCTTGAAGTGGTCGATATCGAGCATCAAAAGCGAGAGCGGCATGCCGGAACGGATTGAACGCCGCCATTCCTTGGCGAGCGTGTCGTTAAAGGTCCGCCTGTTGGCCAAGCCAGTAAGGCCGTCGAGGCCGGCAAGATCGCGCAATTTGGCTTCGACGTCCATGACACGTGTGTTGTCAGCCACGGTCTGCATCACGCCGATTATCTGCCAGTCGCTATCGTAAATTGGCGTGGCGACCGCCGTGAGATAGGCGCGCCTGCCAGTCAAGGGGAGGTCGCACCAAACCTCAACCGAAATTGCGGTTTCGCTTGTCATACATTGAGAGAACGTAGCGTAGAGTTCTGTCGCCAATTCGATTTTGTCGGTGAGAACGAGGTCGCCAAGGCAGGGGCGCGGGGTGGTGTAAAACGCTTTCCAATGATCGGCCGTGCCGATGACGGAGGCGGCTTCCAGCCCGGTGAGCATCTCGCAGGCCTTGTTCCACACGGCTACGCGGCCTTCTTCGTCCAGCACAAACGTCGCCGTGACGTGTTGGTCCAAAAGACCGACGAGAGCGGCAGGTGTGAACAGTGAGCGCATTGGAATCCGGTGGGTTTGGGTTGCGACGAATTTGGACTTAACCTTCTTTGATTCGGCTACCTGCCTGGCTCACGCTGCGCGGACGCGGCACGACCCCGCCACAAATCTGACGGACCCGAGCCACGCCCTAAATCACGAACAATCCCCACGTCCTTGCGCCCGGGCGGTTTCGATGCCCAAACGCCGCGAAATCCCGCACCATTGAAAAGCGTCAGGCGGCTCTGACTTCGCCGAGAAAACGTTGCACCTCGTTGCGTAGCGTGTTGGCTTGCTGAGCAAGGCCGTTGACCGCATGGCTGACTTCGTTGGAGGCGCGGTTCGCCTCGCTGGCCGTCGCCGACAGGGCGGTGATGTTGGTTATGATGTCGTTGGTGCCGGACGACGATTGCTCGACGCTGCGAGCAATATTCTGGGTCGCAAGATCCTGCTTTTCGACGACACAGATGATGGTGTTGGAAATCCCCGAAATTTCGCTGATCGTTTGATTGATTCCTTTGATGGAATCGGCGGCGAGTCGGGTCGAATGCTGAACGCCGGAAATTTGGTCAGCAATTTCTTTAGTGGCTTTTGCGGTTTGCTCGGCCAGAGCCTTCACTTCCTGGGCGACAACGGCAAAACCGCGTCCCGCCTCGCCGGCCCGCGCGGCCTCGATCGTCGCGTTGAGAGCGAGCATGTTCGTCTGGGCCGCAATATCGGTAATGAGTCCAACGACGGAGCCGATGCGGTCGGCGGCCGCCGAAAGATTGTTGATATGCTCGGTTGTGGCCGACGCTTCGCCCGTGGCGCGACCGACTGTTTCGCCCGAACGATGGACCTCCCCGCCGATTTCGTCGATGGCGCGGGCGAGACCTCCAGTCGCCTCGCCAAGCGATTGAACATTTTCCGTTGTCCACTGCGACGCCGCGACGACCCGGGTGACGCCGGCCTCGGTTCTGTCGGCTGAATCGGTGAGCGTCCCCGCGGTCTTTTCCAACTGCTGAACCGTCGAGCCAATGTGGCTGACAACTTCTCCGATTGTGCGCTCGAAATCATTGGCGAGCGCCAACATTTCGGCTTTTCGCGCCTGCTCGTTTTGGACGCGCACGGCCTCCTTGTCGCCCTCTGCGCGCGTCAGGGCCGCGATTTGACTGTGTCGAAAGCATTCGAGGCCATCCGCCAGCAAACCGATTTCGTTAGATCGCCCGGTATGGGGCACGACATTCGCCAGTTCTCCTGCCGAAATTTGAGCGACGCTGGATGCAAGATCAGACAGCGGCCGCAGCATCCGCCGCGCGATAAAAATCGCCGCTGCGCTGAACGCCAAAAGGACGAGGGCGGATACGACGCCCACTGACCTTTCCCAGTCGTCGATGTGCCCATCAATGACCTTTTTCTTGACGCCCGAATAGAGGGCCCCGATGACACTGCCGTCCTTACCGTAGATCGGCATGTAAGCGGTGCGATAGGACTCACCAAGGATATCGGCCGCGCCGGCGTAACTTTTGCCCGCAAGAAGCGCCGGATAAACCGGGCCCGATTTATCGAGCGTCGTGCCGATCGCGCGTGAGCCATCGGCCTTGCGCACGCTGGTTGTCTTGCGGACGAACACACTGCTGGCGGAATCATAGGCGAAGATCGTTGTGGTCGCCTCGGTCAGCCGGCTTATCTCGTCAATCATATCATTATCGGAGAAATTGGGCGCCCCACCCATGGTTATGTGGGGAGCGTCGCCGCCAGACGTCCATTCGATATCAACGCTTGGCTGGTCGCGCTTGAGAATCGTCGCGGCGATGCGAAGGTTGCTGACGCGCTGCCGAGTCTCGGCGTCGGCCACGAAAGAGGATAAGCTTTCGTAGGCGACAAAAACCTGTGCGGCCGAAGCCAGAGCCACCATGACGACGATGACGAGCGTCACTACGGCGACGAGAGAAAGCGCCGCACTGGAGCCGCCGCCTGGTCGGCTTGGCATGGGAGGCCGATTGGCGTCGAGCCGCTCAAATTTCTGCCGCGAGAAGGCGTTTCCAGTCATTTTCATTCGTTTCCGGTTCACATCATTTGGACTAAATCAGTTCAAGCTGGCGCGAAGGTGAAGGGATTGCGGCCTTGCTGCCCGCGCGTAGATCACAAGGCGCATTCGCACTTCGCCCCACGCTCGGCATGCTGTGGCGCATCGGCGGCGCGTCACGCCCATTTCAATTCGCGACATGTCGGTACGTTAACGAAATAATCGACAAGGTCGGACATGGGTTTCGGCTTGCTGAAAAGGTAGCCCTGGGCGTCGCCACAGCCGGCGTCGCTCAACCAGGACAGTTGCTCGTCGGTTTCAATTCCTTCGGCGGTCGTGTTGATGCCAAGATCGCGGGCAAGGCCAAGAACCGCGCGAATGATCGAGCGCGCATCCGGTTTCGCCGAAATGTCCTGAACGAAAGAGCGGTCAATCTTGATGCGGTCGATCGGAAAGGCGCGCAGATAGGAAAGCGCCGAATAGCCGGTGCCGAAATCGTCGATCGCAATCGCTATGCCGAGCTGCTTGAGCTGACCCAAAGCGCTTCGTGTCGGCAGGTCGTCGGAAAGAAGGACGCTCTCGGTAATCTCAAGCTCAAGACGGCTTGGGGACAGTCCCGAGATCTCAAGCGCGCGCACGACGCTCAGCGCAAAGCCGGGCGACTGAAGTTGCAACGGCGATAAATTGACGGCGATCCGCACCGATTTTGGCCACCGAGCCGCCTCGGCGCAGGCTTTGCGCAAAACCGACGCTCCAAGTTCGACGATCAACCCCGCCTGTTCAGCCAACGGTATGAACTCAAGCGGCGGGACCAGCCCGCGCCGCGGATGATTCCACCGCACCAGCGCTTCGAACCCGATGGTTTCACGTGATTTGAGGTCAATGATCGGTTGGTAATGGACTTCGAATTCGTCTCGGAGGAGCGCACTGCGCAAGTCACGCTCCTTCTCCCGGCGTCTCTGTTCGCGCTCGTAAGAAGCGGCATCGAACAGCCGGTATTGCCGCCGCCCTGCCCCCTTGGCGTCATAAAGGGCGACGTCAGCGCATTTCAACAACGCGCTCAGATCTGGGCCGTCGGTCGGCGCCCTGGCGACGCCGATGCTACAGCCGATTTGAATGGGCTGGCCAGCGATTTCAAAAGGCTTGGCCAAAGCCTCCAACATGGATTCCGCCAGACGCTGAATATCGACAGGCGACCGCACGAAGGGTTGCACGACGGCGAATTCGTCGCCGCCGATCCGCGCGACCATTTCGCCGGGCGAAAGCTCCATCGAAAGCCTTTGCGCCACCTGCGCCAGCAATTCGTCTCCCGCCAGATGCCCGAGCGTGTCATTGACGCGCTTGAAATCATCGAGATCGATGCTGAACACCGCCGTCTCGCATCCGGCTTGTGGGGGCGATCCAATGGCGTCCGCGACCCGGTTCTGAAACGCGACCCGATTGGGCAGACCGGTCACAGAGTCGAAATAGGCGATCCGATGAAGACGTTTTCTCGTTTCGTCCTGTTCGAGGGCGATGGAGCACAGGTCGGTGCAAATCTCGACAATCCGCCGTTCGCGGGCGTCGGGGCCGCGCGACTCTTTGTAATAGAAAGCAAAAGTCCCAAGGACCCGATCGGCGGCGCCTTTGATCGGGCTGGACCAGCAGGCCCGAAGTCCAAGCGGCAGCGCCAGCGCCCGAAAATCCGCCCAGAGCGGATCGGTCGCGATGTCGACGACTTCGACCGGCTCGCCACGAAAAGCGGCGGTTCCGCATGAGCCGACGACCGGCCCGACCAACAGGCCATCGATCGCGGCGCAATAGTGTGGCGGCAGGCTTGGGCCGGCCAAAGTATACAGTCGCCGCTGCTCATCGACCGACAGGATTGAGCAGAGGATGCCCGGCGCCATTTCTTCGACCCGGCTGCAAAGCTGCTCCATCACCGGCTTCAGAGTACGTCCCCGCGCGACCGCTTCGAGCACATCACGTTGTAATGACGTCAGCAATCGGTGTTCGCGATCGTAAAAATCGCCGTACCCGTACATGGTCACGTCTATACTCTCCGTTCCCACCGTGATGGCGCGGGAATTTGCTACCTGGTCCACGCCGCTGACTGGCGAGTATCGGCGACTAGGCGTCGAAAGCGCCGGCTGGATGCCTGTTCGTGATAACGGGACAGATTTACAACCTACAATTGTAACATTGATAAAAAATTAATCCGGCGCCGCCCGCGGGATGTGCAGATTTGCATCGATACCCGCCAACTTTCATAATGATCTCCGTTGCGGAGATAATCGAGATCGCCCTCCAAAGGTTCGCTTTCGCAATGGGCCGCGATTATCCGCGCGCCGCCGCGATCAGCCCGACCTCCCTGATGTCGGCGGCCAGCCCGTCGACCCGTGCGGGATCGGCGTCCCAGGCGAACATGAAACGCCCGCTGCCGCCGATGAACGTGTAAAATCGCCACCCGCGCTCGCGCAACCCGTCGAGGACATCCTGCCCGGCGCGTATAAAAACAGCATTGGCTTCAACTGGAAACATCGCGGAGACGCCGGGAACTTCGGCGATTTGCGCGGCCAGCCGCCTGGCGCAGGCGTTGGCGTGCGCGGCATTCGCAAGCCATGCGCCGCTTTCCAGCATTCCGACCCAGGGCGCGGCGAGAAATCGCATTTTCGAGGCGAGTTGCCCGGCCTGCTTGCACCGGTAATCGAAATCCCTGGCCAATTGCGGATCGAAGAACAGGATCGCCTCGCCCACGGCCATGCCATTCTTGGTCCCGCCGAAGCAGAGCACATCGACTCCGGCTTTCCAGGTGAGATCCGCGGGCGCGCAGCCGAGCGAAGCGCAGGCGTTCGCGAAGCGGGCCCCGTCCATGTGAACCCGCAGCCCCAGCTCGCGGCATGTCGCCGAAAGCGCCTTGATTTCGTCGATGCTGTAGACCTGCCCGGTTTCCGTCGCCTGCGTGATCGTCACCACGCTCGGCTTCGGGAAATGAATGTCGGACCGCGACGTGGCCATGGCGCGCACGGCCTCAGGGGTCAGCTTGCCGTTCTCGGTGGAGGCGACGAGCAGCTTCGCCCCGTTGGAAAAAAATTCCGGCGCGCCGCATTCGTCGGTTTCCACATGCGCGACGGACGAGCAGATCACGCTGTGAAAAGACTGGCACAGGGCGGAGAGGGCCAGCGCATTCGCCGCCGTGCCGTTGAAGACGAAGAAGACGTCGCAATGGGTCTCGAACAGCTTGCGGAAAGCTTCGGACGCGCGCTCGGTCCAGGCGTCTTCGCCATAGGCCGCCGCGGAGCCCTTGTTGGCTTCCGCCATCGCCGACCATGCTTCCGGACAAACGCCCGCGTAATTGTCGCTGGCGAATTGCTGGGTCTCCCGCCTCATCTCTTAAGCCTGCCTTGAGCGTCCTCGTTGCAAGCTTGTCTATCAGCTTGTCGCTCGCTGCGGAACCATGGCGTCAACGCCGGCTCAAAGGCTCGCCCGCCCACGCCACGAGTTCGCTGGCGGCTGTGGCGAAGGCCGCGTTGAACCCGGCGATCGCGGGCTTGACATCGCTCGCCGAGGCCGGCGCCGTCGCATGGAAAATGCGCGCATCGAGGAGCTTGCCTTGGCTCGACAATATCCTGGCGCTGAAGGTGATGTCGGCTTTGGCAGATTCGGAACCCACGATTTCAAAGCTGCGCAGGTCGATCGCCAGCTGGCGGCCGGGGGGGCCCCCTTCAACCTTCTTGGAGGCAAGGCCGATGTAGCCGGCGTTCTCGAAGCTCTGGATGATCTTCTCCTGCAGAAGTTTTGGAGTACTGTCGCTCCATTGCGCCTTGCCGAAGCCGGGGGTGGTGTGACCGTCGGCGCTCACCAGAATTTTCTGCGTATCGAGCGCAATCAGGATCGTCGGGTCCAGGATGAAAAACTGGCTTCGCGGCGTTGTCTCCGGTTTCGCTTCGATTTGCGGCGCCGTGAGATCGTAGGATTCAACCGGCGCCTGTTCCGCGGCGGCGCCGCCGGTCATCCGTTGGAGGCCAGCGAAGATCGGATCAATGCGGTCGGAATTCCGCGCCAAGGCGGCGGAAAATGTCTTGATGTCGGCGATCGCCGCTTTGAACGCCGCTGAATTGTCGCTCAGGATCGTGTCGAGCTGCAGCAGCGCATCGCGTGCGGCCTGTCCCATGCTGATTCCCGCCGAGGGGTCGGCGACCAGCAGGGGCGAGCTTGTGTTCGGCGGCCAGGCCGGGGCATCGGCCGCGCCCCCCTGCAAAGCGACGACCGGAACGCCGGTCAGCCCCTGGAAATCCAATCCCACTTTCGTATCCGGGCGAATGGGAGCATCGGCTGTGACCGCGATGGTCGCCACGACCCTGCGCGGATTGTCGGGCACAAGTCGGAGTCCGGTGACTTCGCCGACGCGAATGCCGTTGAACAGCACGGGCGCCCCGTCCACCAGACCCGCCACGGTATTTTCGAACTGGATCCTGTAGCTTGTCCGCGTCTGCAATCCGGCGGAATTGTGCAGCCAGAGCACGAAGGCGAAGACCGCGCCAATGGCGGCCGCCATGAAAAGCCCGATCAAGGCGTAGGGCGCCCGCGATTCCATCATTTTTCCTTTTCAAGGGCGAGCGCCGGCGTGCGCGCCCGGCTGCCGCCGAAATAGGCCCGGACCCACGGATTGTCCGAGGCGAGCATGGTCGCCATCGGCCCCAGGGCGACGATTTTTCCTTCGTCAAGCGCCGCGATCCGGTCGCAGACGGCGTTCAAACTGTCGAGATCATGGGTTGCCATGAACACTGTCAATCCCAGGGTTTCCTGCAGCGCCTTGATGAGAGCGTCGAAGGCCGAAGCGCTGATCGGGTCCAGGCCGGAGGTCGGCTCGTCGAGAAAGAGGATTTCTGGATCGAGCGACAGCGCCCGCGCCAGCGCCGCGCGCTTGACCATGCCGCCGGACAGTTCGGCCGGGAATTTGTCGCCGTCATCGGCATCCAGGCCGACGATCTCCAGTTTCGCATTGGCGATTTCCTCGATCAACGCTTCGGAAACGCCCAGGTTTTCTCGCAACGGAAACGCGATGTTCTCGCGCAGGGTGAGGGATGAAAACAGCGCGCCCGACTGAAAGAGAATTCCGCATCGGCGCTCGATGGCGCGCGCGGCGTCCTCTGACGAACGATCCAGGTCGACGCCCAATATTTCCACGCGCCCCTCGCGCTTGGGGATCAATCCGATCATCGAACGCAGCAGCACCGACTTGCCGCCGCCCGACGCGCCGACCAGTCCGAGAATCTCGCCGCTCCGCACACCGAGCGAGAGATGATCGATGACGATCTGCTCGCCAAAGCCGATTACGATATCGCGAACCTCGATGGCCAGCGCTGTTTTTGGGACGGCTTTTGGGGCGGCGCCTTGCGTCTCCATCTCACATGCCAATCGAAGCGAAGAAGACCGCGAAGACGCCGTCGAACACGATCACCAGGAAAATGGCTTTGACGACGGACTGGGTCGTGTGAGCGCCAAGCGATTCCGCGCTGCCGCGCACGTCAAGGCCTTCGCTGCAGGCGACGAGACCGATCGCCAGCGCCATGAACGGCGCCTTGATCATGCCGACTTCGAAATGCGTGACCGAAATCGCTTCGCGAAGGCGCGCGATAAAAATCTCCGGGCTCATGCCGCCGTAAAGCCAGGCGACGAGGCCGCCGCCATAGAGCGCCGCCATCGAACCGAAGAACACCAGGACCGGAACCGCCAGAATAAGCGCGATCACCCGCGGCAGGACCAGGACGTCGATGGGGTCGAAGCCCATGGTGCGCAGAGCGTCGATCTCCTCCCGCATCTTCATCGAGCCGATTTCGGCTGTATAGGCGCTGCCCGAACGGCCCGCGACCATGATCGCGACGATGAGCACGCCGATTTCGCGCAACACCAGGATGCCAACCATGTCGACGACATAGGAATCCGCGCCGAACTTGCGAAAGTGAAAAAATCCCTGCTGCGCGATGATGGCGCCGATGAGGAAGGTGATCAGCAGCACGATCGGTATGGCCTGCCACCCGACGCGATAGAGATGATGGATGCAGGACGTCAGGCGAAAGCTGGAGGGGCGGGCCAGCGCCCTGCCGAGCGAGACGGCGACGCGTCCAAAAATGCTCAACAGGCTGACCAGCGAAGCCCAGAAGCTGACGGTGGAGCGGCCGAGCCGCTCGAATTGCGCGGTCAGTGGGAGTTTGCGCTGCGGGACCGGCTTTACCGTGCGATTGACGCCGCGCACTTCGTCGAACAATTTCCGGTAATGCTGCGGCAGTCCAACGAAGCGGGCTTCGCGCCCATCCCTGGCGAGGCGGCGGGACATGCGCTCCAGCAGCCAGGCCCCGAGCATGTCGAGGCGCTCCAGCCCGCGCAGATCGATATCGACCTGCGTGACGGCTCCCTCGGCGGGAATCGGGCGGCTGCTCAGCGCATCCAATTCGCTTGCGCGCTCGCCCGTCCAGGAGCCATTGACCGAAATTGTCAACTGGCCACCCTGCACATGGGAGTCCAGCAGCAAGGGTTCCGACATAGGCCCTCCCCCTTTTCGTCAGCCAGAGCGCATTCGAGTGGCGAGACGCACACCACCTTGAGCGCAACACGCTGGGGCCAGCGTTGGTTCCGCACTCAAGCACAAGGTCGCGATTTCAGTCACTTCATCGCGGGGATGAGGCCGCGTATCTCACCCGAGGGATTGTTGGGCGTGTGGACGTTCACATACCATTCGCCGCCCGTAAAATCCTTGGCCTGTTCGGGAGTCAGCACGGCCGAGCCCTTGACCGGGCTGACGGGAGCGACGCCTTTCTCATTGATCCAGATCACCGGCGGGGCATTCTTGCCCGGCAGGGCCGGACCATGGAAATGCGCCATGGTCGCGGGCCCCATGAGATCGTTGAACTCCAGCGTCCATTGAAGCTCGCGGGTTTCGGGATCATAGGCGAGCGTCGCGATCCCTCTGCCGGGCGTCTGCACGGGAGGAACCTCGTCGGCGCCCGACAGATTGACGGTTTGGGATTGCGGCGCCGCCGGAGCGGCTGTCGCCAATAGAACAGATGCGACGCCTGCAAAAAGAAAAGCCCTTATCGCCTTCGACATGCTTGCCTCCCTTGGCCGCGAAAGCGCGGCAGCAGAGACAACGCCGTGCGGCGGATTTTGATCCGCCGAGCTTGCGCATCAGGCAATTTGTCCGGGCTTGGCTGAAGCGGACCGAAGGCAAAGCAAAAAGACCGCCTCGCGGCGGCCTTTCAAGAATTTGATATCGTCTGAAGTCAGGCCGCGAGGTTCGCGGCATTCTGGCGGCGATAGCCCGCGAAAGCCAGGCCGCCGAAGCCGAGCAGCATCATCGCCCAGGTCGAAGGCTCCGGAACCGCCGAGGCTGCAGCGCTGCCATTCAAGGATATGGATGTTGCCGAGGCCGTAGTCACGTTTAAAGAGTAATTAACTCTCGGGAAGTGAATGATTTTCTACGTGTAGATAGCACATGAACGATCAATATCGACCGATAAAAGCCTTGTCAACGCTCGGTTGACCTAACGTTCGTACAATATGTTAAAAAAATTAATGCCCGTCAAAATTTCGCGCCCAAACCGAAACGGACCGACGCCTTTCGGCGACGGCCCGTCCTTTGCCGCAGCCCTCGGGAGGAAAGCATCAGCTCTCCAAGAATTGGGCGGATCTTACCAGTTTCGCAAGCGGTTTAACCTGAAATGGTAAACGGAAGACCAATCCTTTCGGCGCGGCCCGATCACGAAATTGCGATTGCTGAACGCGGCCTCGACCTTAATCCTGGGCCTTTTCCATGCTGGAGAGTTGATCGCCAGAAACCGCCCCCAATCAGCCTTCAAAGGGAGAGCGCCGCATGACATCCGCTAACGCCGCCGCTGCGCCGGTCGCCAGCAACCTGTCCTTCGTGCAGCCCACGACAATCTCCGCCTGGGGCTCCTATCTCGCGCAGATCGACCGCGTGACGCCCTATCTCGGTCCGCTCGCGCGCAATGCCGAGACCCTGCGGCGGCCGAAGCGCATTATGATCGTCGATGTTCCCATCGAGCTCGACAATGGCGAATACGCGCATTTCGAGGGTTATCGCGTGCAGCACAATCTGTCGCGCGGACCGGGCAAGGGCGGCGTGCGCTACCATCCCGACGTAACGCTGGAAGAGGTCATGGCGCTCGCGGCCTGGATGACGGTGAAGAACGCCGCCGTCAATCTCCCCTATGGCGGCGCCAAGGGCGGCATCAGGCTCGATCCGCGCGCCCTGTCGTGCAAGGAGCTGGAGCGCGCCACCCGCCGCTACACCAGCGAAATCGGCGTCATCATCGGCCCGCAGCAGGATATTCCCGCGCCCGACGTCAATACCGACGCGCAGATCATGGCCTGGATGATGGACACCTATTCGATGAACGTCGGCGCCTCCAGTCCCGGCGTGGTCACCGGAAAACCCGTGCATCTCGGTGGCTCCCTCGGTCGCGCCAAGGCCACCGGGCGCGGCGTCTTCGTCATGGGCTGCGACGCCATGCGCCGCCTTGGCCTGCCCGTCGAAGGGGCCCGCGTCGCCATACAGGGTTTTGGCAATGTCGGCTCGACCGCCGCCGTACTTTTCGCCGCCGCCGGCGCGAAAATCGTCGCCGTGCAGGACGCCGACGGCGCGGTGTTCAACGACGCGGGCCTGGCCGTGGAAAAACTCGCCGGCCACGTCCGCCGGCATGGGACGGTCGCCGGCTTCGCCGAAGCCGAAAAGCTCGACCGCGAAGATTTCTGGGATGTCGCCTGCGACGTCATGCTGCCGGCGGCGCTGGAAGGCCAGATCGACGTTGTCCGCGCCGAACGCCTCAAGGCGCGGCTGGTGCTGGAGGGCGCGAATGGCCCCACCCTGCCCCAGGCGGACGACATTCTCGCCTCCCGCAACATTACCGTCCTGCCCGACGTGATCTGCAACGCTGGCGGCGTCACCGTCAGCTATTTCGAATGGGTGCAGGATTTCGCCTCCTATTTCTGGACCGAGGAGCAGATCAACCAGCGCCTTGACAAGATCGTGCTCGACGCGCTGCATCACATCTGGGACACGGCCATGCGCCTCAACATTTCGCTGCGCACGGCCGCCTTCGTGGTCGGCTGCGAGCGTGTGCTGACCGCCCATGCCGAGCGTGGCCTTTATCCCTGACCCCCGCTTGCGGGCGCGGGGCCGCGACGCCATGTCCTGGGGAGGAGACCCGCTCCGTATGGACTTTTCACGCATTCCCGAGACGCCCTTTTCGGCGCCCTATGCGCCTGATGACCAGGAGCTGGCGGAAAAACTGCTCGCCTCCGCTCCACCCGCTGCGACGCGCGAGGCGGCGAAAGCCCTGGCGCGGGAGCTGATCGGCCAGATCCGCGAAAAACGGGACCGCATCGGCGGCGTCGACGATTTTTTGCGCGAGTTCAAACTTTCCTCGCGCGAGGGGCTGGCGGTGATGGCGCTGGCGGAATCCCTGGTCCGCGCGCCGGACGATCCCACCGCCGACCTGCTGCTCGCCGACAAACTGGCCTCAGGCGATTTCATAAACCACAAGGCGACATCCGACACGCCGCTGGTGCAGGCCTGCGTTTTCGCGCTCGGTCTTTCCGCGCGCTTGGTGGGTCCTGAATTCTCGGCGCCGGGACTCGGCGCCGATCTGGCGCGGCGGCTTGGCGCGCCGACGCTGCGAACCGCCGCGCGGCAAGCCATGCGGCTGCTTGGCGGCCATTTCGTGTTCGGCGAGACGATCGAAGCCGCGCTGGCACGGGCGCGCAAATCCGGCGCCTTGCATTCCTATGACATGCTCGGCGAAGCCGCGCGTACGGCTGTTGACGCAGAAAAGAATTTCGACGCCTATGCGAAGGCGATTCAAGCTGTGGGAAAAACGGCGGAAGGCGCCGGCCCGAGGCTGAGGCCGGGCCTGTCCGTAAAACTCTCGGCGCTGCATCCGCGCTACGAGGCGATTTCCTCGATGCGCATGCGCAAGGAGCTGGCCCCGCGCCTGCTCGACCTCGCGCGGCTCGCCAGGGATCACGATCTCGGCCTGACCGTCGATGCGGAAGAGGCCGATCGGCTGGAGCTGTCGCTCGATCTGTTCGGCCGCGTGCTGGCCGATCCCTCGCTCGCTGGCTGGGAAGGACTTGGCCTCGCCGTGCAGGCCTATCAGAAGCGCGCCCTGCCCGTCCTCGACCATGTCGCGGGCCTTGCGCGCGCCAATAGACGCCGCCTGATGGTGCGGCTGGTCAAGGGCGCCTATTGGGACAGCGAGATCAAGCGCGCGCAGGAGCGCGGCCTCGCCGATTATCCCGTGTTTTCCCGCAAGGCGATGACCGATTTGAACGCTCTCGCCTGCGCCGAAAAAATGCTCGCGGAAGATGCGCTCTTTCCTCAATTCGCCACGCATAACGCGCTGACCGCCGCGACCATCCTCGTCCTCGCGAGAGGCAGGAAGGATTTCGAGTTCCAACGCCTGCACGGCATGGGCGAGGCGCTGCACGAGGCGCTGCTGGCGCGCTCCGGCGTCGCCTGCCGCGTCTATGCGCCGGTGGGGCCGCACCGCGAATTGCTCGCCTATCTCGTGCGGCGGCTGATCGAGAACGGCGCCAATTCCTCCTTCGTCGCCCGCGCCGCCGACCCTTCGCTGCCCATCGAGGCGCTGCTTGTCGATCCCTGCGACGCCCTGCGCCCGCCCGCGCCCGCCCGCCACCGCAATCTGCGGCTTCCATCTGATATCTTCGCGCCCGAGCGAAAAAATTCGCGCGGCGTCGAATTCGGCGACCGCAAGGCGCTGGCGGCGCTGCTCAATGAGATCGCCCCGCACGCCAAGACGGCGGTTTTCGCGCGACCGAGTTGCGGAACGGGCGTCGCCGCAAGAATCATCCTGTCGCCGATCGACGGCGCGCCGGTGGGCTCGGTCTTTGCCGCCGATGAAAGCATCGCGCGCAAATCCATGGCGAAGGCGCAGGCCGCCTTCCGGCAATGGACCAGGACTCCGGTGGAAAAACGCGCGGAAAT
>Ga0182030_10005088_pt1 | contig 27954 bp, 17 predicted proteins | sample 812S3MmetaG_FD_121299 | JGI IMG/M metagenome (GOLD analysis project Ga0182030, IMG submission 121299) | Permafrost microbial communities from Stordalen Mire, Sweden - 812S3M metaG (Illumina Assembly) | ecosystem: Environmental > Terrestrial > Soil > Wetlands > Permafrost | place: Sweden... | reverse complement strand
GTGATGGATTTGGACAGGCACACGAGCAACGTGCCCGCGCCGATGCTGTGGACTTGCTGGCCGGCGATGGTGCGCGTTTCAATGGGCACGGTGAGATCCAGGCCGAGTTTCAGCAGCAACTCGAACAGGATGTCGGATTCCGTGCGGTCAGTTTTGAGATGATCCACCGAGGCTTCCAGCGTTTCGGCCAGGCGTTCGCGGTCTGGTTCCCATGCCTGAATGTTGCTGCTGGCAAGTTTGAACACGCGAAAACCGATGTCGCCTGCAAACATTGGGTTTTCCTTCCGGATTTTTTTGCCAGCACGACGCAAACGCTCCTTGGTCAACTCGGCAATATTTCGGGGCTTACCAATTTTGTCGCAGTAATTCGCAGCTTTTTTTTGCTCATCTACGTTCGGATCAAGCGGCTCAGGAAGCTGAACCAAGACATATCTCCTGCGTCCGCTATCGGAAGCATTTTGAGCCATAACAGCATGTCCAATGGGACCGGAGCCGGCAAAAAAGTCTAGGACAATAGCATCTCGATCTGATGTCATCTGAACTAAATACTGTATCAATTCGATGGGCTTCGGATATCCATTGAAAAGCGCACCCATTTCCTCTAATTGTGCTGTCGCTTTCTGTGAACCACCAAACCCATTAAGCACTGAGATGACGTGACTTTGACAATCTGACCTCCGTTTGACCGCTTCGATGGCACCAGAATTTGAAATAACAAATGAAGTTTCCTGCCCTTTGCCATCAATGATTGGTTTGCACTCACCATTGATGAAATCCATTATGAGTTCTTTGGAACTCCATCCGCTTTCAATCACGGTCGGCTGAGTCAGTTTTCCGCCTTCCACAATCGCCTCACTGAAATAAATTGGCCAGGGCTTGTTCCGCTTATTGATACGGCCGTCGTCGAAATCTGCGGGAAAACCGATTGGAAGTGTAATCTTGCTAACTGGATTTTTTGGGCCATTTTTTACAATGGTATTACGAATTTCGGGCCGAAAGAGTTTGCTGTCTTTTGGTGTGCTAGGGTCGACGACAGGGGGATGTGGGAAATCATCCACGGACTTTGCATACATCACGATATATTCGTGGCAATTTTTGATTTTTGCTTGGTTATCGAAGTTTCCATCTGTCCTCCAACTAAATTGTGCTAAAAAATTCTCCTCACCAAAAACCTCATCAAGCACAATCCTTAACCGGGGAGATTCGACATCATCTATCGAGCAAAAAATCACCCCGTCGTCAGCCAATAAATTCCGTGCCAGTTTAATTCGCGGATACATCATGGTAAGCCAGTCTGTATGGAAGCGCCCAGATGCCTCGACGTTTGAACCAATTTTCTGACCACCTTCCACCTGCCCCGTGATTTCCAGGTAGTTTTTGATGTTATCCTGAAAATTGTCTGGGTAAACAAAGTCTTTACCGGTGTTGTAAGGCGGATCAATATAGATGAGCTTTACCTTTCCGGCGTAGGATTTCTGGAGCAACTTGAGCACCTCCAAATTGTCGCCCTCAATCATCAGGTTGCGTGTGGTGTCCCAATTCACGCTTTCGTATTCACCCGGACAAGGCCGCAACGTGCCAGTGCTGGGTGTGAGCGCCAGTTGGCGGGCGCGACGTTTGCCGTGCCAATTAAGCCCGTATTTTTCCTCTGTGTCCGTGACAGTTTTGCCAATCAACTGTTTCAGCGCGTCCACATTTACGCCGTCCTCGGCGACAACTTCAGGGAACAGCGCCTTGAGCTTGGCCAGATTCCCGGCAGCCAAATCTGGCGTCTTTGATTCAGGGTCGTTGGCGGTCAATGGTTTCATACGTTGCTGCTTGAAATGTCATGTTGGAATTTACTGGAGAAATTTGCGAATTTTTTCTTGCACGTCTGCAATGTCAAACGGTGCGGTGCTGGTTTCCTGGGTGGTCACCAAAATGCCATTTTCATCATCACCAGCCACAGCCGAAGGTTCATCAGCCGGACGAACTTTGTTGGAACGATACCACGCGAGTTTTTTCTCCCAGCTTTTCCGGTAATCTTCCCGCTCCAACATGCCCAGATGCTCCCAATAAATTACGCGGCCGGAAATTTCATCGGCAATGGTAAAATCCGGATAGCGCGTGGAGCCGCCGAGGGTGAGCGGCTTTTCATACTCAGGCTGGATTTTTGCCTCCATCAAGGTTTTGTAAATGAGCAGTTCAGATTTTGAGCGAACCGCAATGCCAGTGCCGGTGCGATAAACCAAACCCTCCTGCATGAAGACGCTGCCCTTGGCCTGCTTGAATTCCACCATCCGGCATTCGTCCTGCAACAGATTGGTCATGCGGCGGGCAGTTTCCGAGCGATGCGGTGCGGAAAAATCCTTGAGCAATGTGCGCGGCCCCTGATGCATCACCACGACGCGATCTTGATGGCGAGTGAGGGCGGTGTAAATCAGCTCGCGTGAAAGAATAGGATGGCCTTCCGGCAGCACGAGGATGACGAGTTTGAACTGACTGCCCTGGGCTTTGTGGATGGTGAGCGCGTAGGCCAGCTCAAGCGCAGCGTCGCCTTCCTCACGAAAATCATTGCCGTAAAAGTCGTAGGTGTATTCAGGCTGTGAGGAAAACTCGACTTTGAGAATCTTGCTGGCGGTTTTCCACAGACCAACGGCAATACCGACTTCACCATTGGCAAGGTAGCCGATGGCCCCTTCCTGTGGATAAACCTTGCGCCCATCACGACGATGATTGCCGAGGTTGATGACTTTGTCGCCGTAAACAATTCGCTCCGCCCCCATTGGCTTCGGGATGGGACGTTGCCAACCCTGACGACTGGCCAGATCAAGAAACGATGCACGAAACGCCTGATGGATCTGGCGGTTAACGTCACTCACACCAAAAGGCATTCCGCGCAGTGGGCTGAGAATTTGCCACGCCTCAACCGCAGAGACCGCGCCAAGTTTGCCATTGCGAGTGGCGTTGAAATAATCGTATTCGCCGGCAACGGTCGCACCCAGCGCCCGGTTGAAGCCGCGAAAGTCAGTTGGGTCGGCCAGTTTCAATTCCTGCACCAACACGTCCACGAGCTTGCTCTGGAAATCATCGGGCTTTTCCCATTCGACAAATCGGATGGTCGGATGTTCTTCCGCACCGGCAGAAAAAACATCATCTTCGCCGGCTGATGGTGGTGCCGTGCTGAACCAACGGGCCAGACGCAAATCTGGACGCTCCGCACCGACCTGCCGCCGTTCGATGGTGAGTTCCGCAAAGCCCGTGGACACGCGCGGAAATTTTGACTCGTAATCAGCAGGACGCAGCTTGGCGATTATGTCCACAAATGGACGCCCGGCTCCGATGGGAGGCAATTGCGCGGGATCACCAACGAAGATGTATCGCTTCACACCGGAGAGAGCGTCGAACAATGCGCCGAGCATGTCTTCGGTGAGCATCGAGGATTCATCCACAATCACCGTTCCAAAACCAGTTGCCTTGGGTCGGTCGCTGGTGATGTAACGACCAGACCGTCCATCGTATCTGCCATTTTGATTGAGAAACTGCGCGATGGTGAATGCCTTGCCGCCACCGCCTCCAGCGAGTTGCTGCATCCGCACACGGGCTTTGCCGGTGGGGGCGAGCATTAAAATTCCATCCGCCTGAATCTGGGGCGACTCACAAAGGACACCGAGAACCGTGGTCTTGCCAGCACCAGCTGGGCCAGCGAGAACACTGAAGCGAGCTTCCGCGAGTTCATGAAGGGCGGAAACTTTTTCTTGGCGCGCACGTTTATCCTCCCCATCCATGGCGGGACCAACACCTTTTTTCAGCAGGGCCGCATCCAGTAATGAGGCCCAATCGGCATTGACCTTGTGCCTAGCCCCAGCGATACGCCGCAATTCGTTACGCACGATCTCGCGGATGATTTTGTAGCGATCCAACTGAAGCCCGACAGTTTTTTCCATTTGTGCGGATTCAACTTCGGGCTTCATGTCCTTGACCCGAGCCGCCAGCATATCGCCGGTCACAGGACAAGCGGGGCGCACTGGCTTGCTGGTGATGGCGTTCACCACCTGATCTTGCGGAAGCAGAGTGTGGCCTTTGATTGCGGCATCTTCCAAAGTGGAAATCGTAAAGGCTCGCACGCGCCGCAGGTCAACCGCTGATTCCAAACCAGAAGGCGATTCGAGCGGATGCTGAAGCCGAACGGTATCCTCAGGGAAAACACCCCGATCTATTGTCAGCAGGCGAACGCCTTCGGGATCGTGGCGGCTGATTTCATATATGCGATAAGGGTTCTGTAAAATCTCATGGTCAGTGGCATCCCACCGACATTTTTTACGCGAACCTTCATCGTAAAGCGCCACAGCTTGATCCTTGGTCAACTCGAAGCGACTCAGTAAACGCAGCAGTGCCTTGCGTTCTGGTTCCAATCCCTTCCACGTTGGTGCCAACTCCTTGAGATCGCGTTGTAAATCTTTGGCCAGCACCGAAGCCGGCGCAGCAAAAGCAGTATCCACCAGCGGCCAGGGATCTTTATTTTCACCAGCTTTTTGCTGGAGCGCATGGGCAACAAAAATTCCGCGTGATAAACCGAAAGCTGAAAGCACCGCGCCCAAGCCAGGAAATGGACCGCGCACTTTCCAGAGACGCACCAACTCGTCATGAATCCATTGCCGCTGTGAACCGGTATGAATTGCCAACTCAGATTCCATGCGGTTGAGTGCCGTGTCCAACGACAAGAGGGCGGCGATTGCACCGTCATGGGTCACAAGTTCGCTGGCGTAAGAAAATTCGTCCCAATGCTCGTCTGGTGCTTTGGCGGTGAACCGTTCCATGTCGAGTGAAGGGTCTGCCTCGGCACGTTTGAGAATTTCGTAATACGGAACCAGAAATCCATCTTTGCCTGCTGGCCGAATTGAATGTTGGATCGGACGCTCCCAAACCATGCCCCGCATTCCGTCACCGTTGCGACCGTATTCTTTAAGCTCACCAATAACTTTTATACGCCCCACGCCGATTAAAATTCGCCCTGTGCCTTCAACGAAGGGAACGTGCTTTGCATAGAAAAAACAAAGCGATTCTTCTTTTTGGAGATGATTGGCAAATCCATTCATTAAAACAGTCTGGTTTTGCCATTCCGTAACCCAATCATTGTCGAATCCAAGATCAGGCTCACGCGTTTCATCAATTTCCAATTCATAAAGGTCGCTGTAGGCGTTCATGTTCTCGCGCATCAACCACCGAAATGGGACTATACCAGCTGAATATGCTGGGTAACGCTGGAGTATTGGCTTGAAATGCCCATAGTGTTTTGGGCTTCTTTCCGCAAGGGCATGTCGTTTCATGTGATCCATTTCAAATGGAGCCATGAAACCGGCGCGTTCTTCGACACAACATGGCCATTGCTTTTGCGGCAAATTCTCTAGCGACTGCCCCTTAATCAATATCTCGTCCTCATCGTGTTTATTACCGGCAATGCGCTTTAATTTAACGCAAGCACCATTGAGTTGGGGAGCATTGCACACCACACCCGCCCATCCTGCATCATGCCAGGGAACGCGGATTGACAAATGGCGCAAAGGAAAACCTAGCTGGCTGGCGTTGTCATTCATAATGCAGAAATCGTTTTAGTGAGTTCTTCTTCGAGGCGGCGAATCTCAAGATTAAGTTCCACGCGACGATTGAGTTGGGTCTCTTTTTCGGCCTGGGCGCGAAGCAAGGCGAGGTCGCGCAGGGTGGCAGCGCGGGCATCCAAACTCTCGCGCAACGCCGTCGAACGTTCAATGGACGGCGGCGGGACAAATGCGCCGGTGATTTGCGCGGCTTCCAACGCCAGCACGGAATCCAGCCAGCTCTGATACAACGCAAACAAACTGCTTTGAGGCAAACCGCTGACGGAGAGGCTGGCAAGGAATTGATCTGCTACCGCCGTTGCGTTTTCCGGCTGGAAAGGAGCTGTGACGCGCAATTCCTCAATGACGACCTGGCCGGTTTCGCCCTGCGACCAACGTTTGTGTGCGATGGACACGGATGCCGTGTCGCCCATCGTGGCAATGAGTAAAACCGGATACGGGATGGCACGATGAATCAGCTCAACCATCCGGGCGGGCTTGGCTGCCGGGCGAAAAGCAACGGTGAGAATGGCAATTTCCAGATACTCGCGCAGGGCGTCGCGGTAGGCCGGCACGCCCAGATTGGCGGGCTTCAATGCCGCGTGCCAAAGAATTTCCTCAATGCCATCATTGATCTGTCGCTTGTCGCCAGCGGTGGGTGCGCCGTTTTCCACCAACAACTTTTTCGGCACGCGCTGCCCGACCAGCGTTTCCGGCGGCAAGGCGAGCGCTGAAATGATTGGCGCGAAGCTCATGCCGTGGTGGCGTCGGGCAAGATCACCAAGAATGCCACAACTTCAAAATCATTGATGCCGGCGAACTCACCTTTCATGGCGTGCGTGCCGCCGGGCGTGAACAGGCTGGCGACGGCGCGTTCCTCTTTTTTGCCGACCACACTGGCGACGGCCTTGGCGAGCAACTGCTGGGTGGCACCCATGTTTTCACCGTGGCGCGTGGCGCGGTCGAACCGGGCGCACGCGCTGTCGTCCGTGAGGTCTCGACCGATGCAAAGTTTTTTAAGCCGGTCGAGTGCCTGTTTGGCCTGTGTAAAGGGCAGCAACACCGCGCCGTCGACGCCGACGTGAACGAGGTAATGCGGCGCGAGCGGGTAGCCCGGTTCGGCGGCATTCATCGCTGCCGGACCGACGGCGCGCAGGCAGAAAATGACGCCAGGTGGAATGGCCGAATCATCGTCGCCGTGCGTGGTGGTGACGGCGAACGTGCCGAACGGCAGACTCTCCAGCCGCGCAAGGTTGTCTTTTAGAAACCGCGCCAGATCAATGCGGAAATCATTCAGCGTAAGGTCGGTGATGGAAACGCCGCTGGACAGGTCTTCCAGGTCAATCACCGCATCCTGAAGTTTCAGGAGTTGCTTGCGGCGATATTCCAGATCGTTCATCTGGTTGTTGGTCTGCTGCTCGATGATGTTTTCCTCGCCGGTGGCGGAAATATCGAGCAACACCATGCGCCCGCTGACGCGCTGCTCCAGATTGATATATTCCTCCAGCTCCATGTTGGGCCAGAAATTTACCAACTGGATGCGCGCATTGGGCGAGCCGATGCGGTCAATGCGCCCGAAGCGCTGAATGATGCGGACGGGATTCCAATGGATGTCGTAATTGATCAGGAAATCGCAATCTTGAAGATTCTGCCCTTCGCTGATGCAATCCGTGGCAATGAGCAAATCAATTTCGCCCTCGGTGGCGAACTCTTCGCCGCGTTCTTTGGAGTGCGGGGAAAACGACGTGAGAATGCTGGCAAGGTCGGTGCGGATGGTGGTCAGCGTGGTTTTATTGCGCCCGGCCCCGGTCACGAGCGCGGATTCAATGCCGTGCGTCGCCTTCAGCCAGCCGGCGAGTTCACCATATAGATATTGCGCGGTGTCGGCAAAGGCGGTGAAGACGATGATTTTGCGGTTGCCGGGATTGGTCGGATTCCGAAGTTTCCCCTTGATGACGGCGCGAAGGTCTTCGAGCTTTTTATCCCGCTTCGGCAATATCTCGGCGGCGGCGGAAAGCAACGTGTCGAGGCGGTTGCGATCCTCAATTAAATCCTGCCGCCACCGAACCAAATCCACGTCCTGCAACAGCACCTTCACCTTGCGGCCGACGAGGAGCGATTCAAACGCCGGATCGTCCACGTCCACGTCTTCAATGGAAATTTCTTCGACTGTCGGCTCGTGGGCGTCAATCTGCGCGAGCAGGCTGTCCACGTCGGCTAGCTGGCGTTTAAGCGTAAGCGCAAAGGACACCACGGAGCTTTCCATCCGTTTCAAAATATTGACCCGCAGCAAGTGAACGAGACTTTCTTCGCGATCCACCTGGCGAAAGAAACTTTCGCCACCGCGAATCTTGGTGCTGTATTTTTCGTCGTAAGCCGCCTGTTTGGGCGGCAGCACATAACGCAACGGCGCGTAGGCGCTGAGATTGAGGCGGCGAATCTCGTTGTTGATTTCGCGGATGGCGCGGAACGCCCCGGCGACATCCACGTCGGATTTGATGTTGATGGGTTTGAGCCGTTCCGGGAACTCGCCGGTTTCCTCCGTGCCGTAGTATTTCTGGATGTGTTTCCGTGAGCGGGCGATGGTCAGCAGGTCCAGCAGCTTGAAATAATCGAAACCGAGCATGTCCATCAGTTTGGCCGGCTTGCGGTCGGCTTCCTCCAGCGCGAGCCAGCGATTGAACTGAAGCTGGGCCTGCCGCACAGTGGCTTCGACGCTGGGAATGTTCTGGCCGGCGAGCGCCGCGTCGTCGCCCTCGGTGACGAAGGCGATTTGATTTTTCAGGTCGGCCAGGCGGTTATTGACCGGCGTGGCCGAGAGCATGAGCACCTTGGTCTTCACGCCGGACTTGATGATCCGTTTCATCAAGTGGTCGTAGCGCGTGTCGCGGTCTTTGTGCGTGGCCTTGTTGCGGAAGTTGTGCGATTCGTCAATAACAACCAAGTCGTAGTTGCCCCAATTGACGTAGGATAAATCAATGTCGCCGGACATGCCGCCGTCGCGGGACAGGTCGGTGTGGTTCAGGACATCGTAATGGAAACGGTCAGGGGCAAGGATGTTCCGCTTGTCGTTCGCCTTGTAAAGTGTCCAGTTGTCGCGGAGCCGTTTGGGCACCAGCACCAAAACGCGGTCGTTTCGCAGCTCGTGGTATTTAATGACGGCAAGCGCCTCGAAAGTTTTACCGAGGCCGACGCTGTCGGCAATGATGCAACCGCCAAGCCGGGCGAGTTTGTCAATCGCGCCGACAACGCCGTCGCGTTGAAACTTGAAAAGTTTTTTCCAGACGACCGTGTTGCGAATGCCGGTGGCGGATTTGACAATTTGTTCCTCGTCCAGCGTGTCGCCGAGGTCTTTGAACAAATGATAAAGAATCAGGTAGTAGGCGAGCGCGGGGGCTTTGTGTTCGGTGACGGTGGCCAACTGTGCCAGCAGATTTTGTTTGGCGGCGGGCGACGCCGGCAGGCTCTCCCACAATTTCGTGAACCACGCTTGCAGCGTGGCGCATTCGTCCGGGGTTTCCGAACATTGAATCAGGCTCAACGGATTGCCCGGCGTGAGTCCAAGGCCGTCGGTGGTGAAGGGGCAATGCCCGGTGATGGCGCGGCTCAACGCGGCATCGGTCGCAATCAGGCTGGATTGCGGGAGCGCGGTTTGCGTGTTGCGGACTTCGACGCGATTGGAAATCCAGCCGGCGCACTGGCGGGCGAGCCAGCGGGCGGTAAGCTGATTGCGAAACGCCCGGTCGGCATCCGAGCCGAGAAGCTGCAAGTCGGTCGGCGAGCTGTCGGGTAAAACGAGACGGCACGCGGACAGGCTTTGCAACTGCGCCGCAAATTCGGCGAACGCGAAAACCGAAAATGCCGGCGTGGCGATGTCGAGCTTGGCCGCTGGCGTCAGGCCGGCGCGCAACGCATCCATGACCCGGTCGTTGCCTGTGTTTTTAATCAGTTTCATGGATTAATCACGTATCGTGCTGGCGTTGGTATGGCTGATAGATCAGGCAGCATTGCCAAGTCGGTGGAGATGAAATTTGCCTTCGCCCAAGGTCTGCCGACAGAGATCGACGAGGTGCTCATGATGAGTGAAGAGAAAAATTTGAGTGCGTTTGGCCAAGGATCCGAGTTGCGGCAAGATCGCCTTGGCGCGGTCGTCATCGAAGGTGATCAACAGGTCATCCAAAATGAGCGGCATCGGCTCATGATCCACCAGATACTGATTAAGCGCTGCCAACCGAAGAGCGAGGTAGAGTTGATCGCGAGTGCCGTCGCTCAGTCCTTCTACCGGAACCTTGGTCTCGTCAGGACGAATGCCCACGAGGATGGGAAGATCGTCGGCGTTGAAATCCGCGCCCAGGCCGCTAAATGCGTCCCGGGTGATGGCCTTGAAAACTTCGCCTGATTTCTGAAGCAGAGGGCCTTGATTCTCTTTTCGAAACCGCTCAATTTGGTTTTCCAGAAGCTGTGTGGCCAGGCGCAGGCGCAGAAAACGCGCCGCATCCTGCTTCAACGCTGCCGCACACGATTCCGCTTGCTGGCGAAAATCGGCCGCCGCGTCCCCGGCTTTTTCCAGTTTTTTTTTCTCGTTGCCGAGCCGGAACAAGGTTTCGCGGATCGCTGGCAACGCTGATTCCTTCTCAGCTTTCTCCCGGGATGCAACGGGCTTTCGTTCGGCCAACGTGTCGGGGTTTTCGGCCCGCACCTTGGTAACAAATTCGTCCACGGCCTGCCCGCGGGCAAGGCCGCTAAGCGTGTGGCGCAAACCGGCGATTTGAGTCTGCACTGTGTTGCGCTGTTCGAGGTGGGCCAGCAACGGTTCCAGTTCCGCCACTGCGGCCAGGCCCGCCAGCTTGAGCAAATCGTTGAGGGTTTGCTCCGACTGCTTGACGAGTTCTTGAGCATCCGTCAACTCGCTGCCGGCCGTTGCCATCTGTTCGGCCAGTTGGTCGTGGCGCTCTTGTGATTTGCGGGCTTCTGTGAGCGCCTTCCAAAGAGCGGATTCCAACGCCTCAACCGTGTCGCCCTTGATGTCCAAAGCCGCAGCCTTCGCACCGACGGTTTGCTCGTATTGGCCAATCGCCAGAGCCGTGGCTTCGGATTCGTTGGCTGCTTCCTGCCAGTCGTCGAATTTGGCGAGGAGATCCTTCCGTTCCCGCAAAAGCGTCAGCCCTGCATCGGGGGACGTGCCTTCGGGCAAGCCCGCAGCGGCGCATTGTGAATGCCATTTTTCAGTCGCCTTGCCGACCGCCTTGGCCAGCTGATCACGGCTTTGCTCAAACTTGGCGAGTTCTTTTTTCAAACCGCCAAGGTGCTTCTTCAACTCGATGCGCTGGCCGGCAGCCTGTTCACCTTCCTGAACCAGTTTCTTGGCGGCGGCGAATAACAGTGTGAATTCCTTATCTTCCGGCTGGCTCAAAACGGTAGCCAACCGCTGCTTGGCCTGCTGGATTTGCCGACCTTTTGCCGCGAAGGATTCTTCCGCAGTTCTGAGTTTGCCGAGCCGCTCGCGGAACTCGCTCCAAGCCTCGCGCCACTCTTCCATTTCAGCCGGCGAACGCGGTATGATCCCGCAAGCGGCCCATTCGCCTTGCCAGGCGGTCTGGCATTTATCCAAAGCCCCCTGGAGTTCCAGAATTTTTTGGTTGAAGCCGGCGACCTGCTTTTCAATTTCACTTAATTGAAATCGCTTTTCTTCCGCTTGAGCGACCGCCTCCGCATCCAGCCGCAGCTTATCCGCAATGCCGTCGGCCTGCACGATTGTCAGCGGGAACGCCTCCTCCAGCGGCATATCTGGAACCAGTTCTTCCCGGGTGCCGCCGCCTTTCCACTCCGCCAGCACCAGACTCCAACCATGGTCCCGGTGTGCTCGGCCTTTGCGGAGCGCCTCCTCCGTGGGCAATTCCCCCTGTCGTTGTAATCGCCCGAGCTCGGCTTGAATGGATTCGGCACGTTTGTTCGCATCGCTGATTTTATCTTCTTCGCCCTTGATGTCGCGGTTGAAACCCGCCATCTGCTCGTGATAGCGGCGGATGGTCGCGATGGCGGGAACGGCCAAACTCCCGGTGGCATCAAGGTCCTTTGGGATGCCCACGATCTGGAGGTGCAGGCTGGTGGTTTCCCGGGTCAAACATTGGACTTCGGATTTGCTCGTTGAATAAGTCCGGTCCGCCTCGGTGGCCTCGGCGGCAACGGCCAAGGCTTCGCGGAGAACTGTCAGGTCGGTTTCTGAAAGCGACTGGAGCTGGGCTTCTTGATCCCGTATTTGAATTTCAAGTGCTTCGGTCTTGCCAGAATTTGCAATTTGAGCCGTCAGGGAACTCTTGAGCGCACTGGCGGCCTCTTCGCTGGCCAGCCGAACCGGACTGCTAAGGCGGTGGCTTTCCAATGACGAAAAATCACCGGCGAGCTGGAGATTCTGCATACCAGCGCGGATAAGCGGATTGAGTCCGGCCAGCGTGGCCTGCAATCTGGTCTGCGCCTTCTTACGTTCCCGATACGTTCCCAGGTCCTGATGCATTTGATCAAGGGAGTCTGTCTCGGCCAGCACGGCGGGCGCGGTCTGGCAGCCTTGCAGTTGGATATTGAGTTTACCGATTTGCACCGTAAGGCGCTGAACTTCGGCCTGCGCCTCACCAACCGCTTTGCGGGCGGCTTTCGCCCGTGGTGCGAAATCACTGGCCAGATCGGGCAAGGACGGAAGCTGTGTGAGCTTTTGCACCTCTTCGCTCAGGCGCCCGACCGTCGGCAGCGCGTCCTCACAACGTGAAATCCATTGAACCTCCCGTTCCAGTTTGGCGATCTCTTCTTCAAGAAGCTTCTTCGCCGCTTCTGCTTCAGCCAGATCCCTTTCAATCTTGTCCCAAGTCTCCGGGTTGACCATGGCTTCACGGCTTTGCCGGAGCAGTTCCTTGTAGCGATTGGCTGCCGGGCGGATGGATACGTTGGCTGTTGAACGGCCTTTGAAGAGCCGTTCGGCCTCCTGCTGCAGTGCCTCCACGACCTTTTGGACGGGAGTTCCACCCATGCTCGCAGAGAAGAGCGCATTGCCAAGGTTCCCCTCGCCACGGAGCAATTGCTGTGCGCCCTCGCGAAGTTCGTGGGAACCCAGGCCGAACATGGCAGAAAAATAGGGCTGATCCACGCTGCCGAGAAATGAAACCAAGGCGTTGTCCGGCAACTGGTGGCCGTCCGCGTCCAGCAAAGTGTTCATGTTCCCCTTGCGACGTTGAAAAACCAGATGTTCCCCGGCTTGATTGCCGATCTCGCCTTTGATTCTGAGATCGCTGAAATCATGGCGAAAGTTGTCGGTTGAGCGGCCGGGAATGCCAAAGAGCAGATCCCGAATCGCCCGCAGCAGGGAACTCTTGCCCGCCTCGTTGGCACCGAAAATAACATGCAGATCGCTGGGCTGATTTAGGAATTGGAGATCCAAGTTGGTGAACGGTCCGAAGGCCGGAACTTGTAGTCGCTGAAATCTCACGAGGCTTGCCCTCCCTTCGTTCCCAAGGCTTCCAGAATGATGGCGCGGACATCGTCCAGGACGGCATTCCATTGGCCTTCGCCCCATTCAGCAGTGGCCTCGCTGCGAACCTCTGGCGGCAGCACCGCGAACATTTCCGTAATCTCGGGTGGAAGCACGGGCTGTATTTCGTGAGCCTCATCCAGATTGTCCACGACGATCTTCGTCAGGGCGTCCCGCTCGGCCAGTTGGGCGACGTCATAGACGGGGGAGGTTGCAACTTTGATCCGTTCAATCCAAATCGACTCCGCGCCCTGATCCTGCGCGCTCGCCATAAATTGCGCGCGCCAGTGCTGACTATCGTGGTGTAACGAGCCGTGCAAGGAGGTTGTGCCGGTAAGGACAATCCGAGCGGCAGTCAGACGCCCCTCCGCTGACGTCACCGCGCTGGCCATCGCTTCACTGACTCGGCCCAACACTGCGGATTCGGTATCGAGACCGGTCAAAGCGACATCCAGCTCTTGCCAGCGAACGACGTCCAAAGGATACCACGCCACACTTTCCACCTGGAGGGAATCATTCACGGTGACCAGACGACAACCACGAGGACCCGTCTCGCGGGCGTGGCGTCCCTGACAATTGCCCGCGAACACAATCCATGGGTCTTGGCTGATAATTTCAGGTTGATGAATATGGCCAAGCGCCCAGTAGCCATAGCCTTTATCACGGAGATCCTGCTCCGAGCAAGGGGCGTAAGTGTCATGACCGGGTTTCCCGGTGAGACTGGTGTGCAGCACTCCCAAATTAAATTTGCCAGACACCGCCAACGGATAATCCGTGACCAGGTTTTCCGGCACCGCCCGGTTGGGAAATCCGCGGCCATGAATCACCACGGGGCGGCCGGCAACTTCCTTGGACTCGGCTGACCGGGTGGAAAAGACATGAACATTATCCGGCAAGACTAATTTCTTCGAGATCACGGACGCCGCATCATGATTGCCGGCAATCAGGTAAACGGGGATGCCCTTGGCAAACAACCTGACCATCTGGCTGCGGAAGAAGAGTCCGGTGCTGTAGTCCTTCCAATCTCCATCATAGACATCGCCGGCGATCACAAGAAAGTCGACGCTCTCATCAATGGCCAGTTGAACCAGGTTCTCAAGCGCCCGGCGAGTTGCTCCGCGAAGCAAATCAACAGGAGCACCCTCGTGGGCTTCCAAACCCTGAAGGGGGCTGTCCAAGTGTGGGTCGGCAGCGTGGATGAAGCGAAACATACTGTTTTTAGAGGCTTCCTCCGCGCACCTGCGTGAGGCCGGGGTTGCCGCCAACCAGTTCCGCGTCAACTCCGAGGCGCTTTTCCAGCGTCCCCGTGGCAGTGTCTTTTTCCGAAGGAGCAATCCAAATCATAATCTGATCATTCCGCGTGCCTTGACCGGAAGAGTATTTCAAACGACAGCGAAGGCAAACCGGAAAGATGAATTTGAAACCAATCACCTCCTGATAAAATAAAAAAGAAACAGACCGCTGTCCGCTTCTCGTTTCCAAATTCCGACCCCCGTCACCCGTCACGATCTCCTCAATTCCACCACATAAGTTGGCAAAAGTTAGCGCCGGGGCGGCGTGAGACGAACCGTGGTGCCCGGCTTGGTGACATTGACGCCTTTGACCTTCAGCATGACTTTGGCGAGCGCGCGATGCTCGTCGGTGGCCACATTCGGCGGCAGGATTTGGGCGAAACGGCCTTCCATTTTGTCCATGACCGGAACATTGGAATCGCCGAAGCCAAAGAATCTTCTGTTGTCGCTACGGATGATGGGCAAGAATTTTTGTTTCTGGCTGCCCTGAGCTTCGCCCATGAGCACGATGACTTCCTGCCGGTCAAACGCCTCGGACGGCGGCTCGGTCATGTCCATCTGCTCGCCCGGCGTGGCCATCTTCATCCAGGCCTCCAGCGCCATGACGGCGACCGTGGCGGCATGGGCGATGCACATGAGCCGGGCGGTGGTGGCAAAGGCGTCTTTTTCATTTTCATCCGCCAGCGAAGCCGGGACGAACATGAGCGGCCCGTCCGCGCCAATCATAAAAAGCGTGGGCGCCATCTTGCCGCTGTTGCGCATACAGAACCCGGCGTAATGTTCAGCCTGGGCGAGCAGGTCGTCGAGCGTTTCAAGTTGGCGGGGCGGTTGCAACGGCGGGATTTTGGCCGACGTAAAATTAAAGGGCAAGAATCGTGTCACTAACGGGCAACCCACTGGACAAGCCCCTTATTCTTTTCCCATGCCCACGACGGCCATGCCAGAAGTCCTGCCTGACATCGAGCAGGACAGCCAGACCGATTCCAGAAGTGATCTGGATCCGGGCTACCTGGTCATTTGCTGGGACGATCCCGTGAACCTCATGGAATATGTGACGCACGTATTCCAGACCGTCTTCGGCTGGGAACGGAAGAAAGCCGAGAAGAAAATGCGGGAGGTTCACAACCTCGGCAAAAGCCTGCTGACGCGCGAGGGACTGGAGAAGGCAGAGTTTTATGTGCACCAGCTCCAGAAATACAACCTGCACGCGACACTGGAGCGCGATTCAAAATGAAACTGCTCCGGGTCACCCAGAAGAAATTTCAGTTTGAGATCGACCGGACGGAAAAATTCCTGCTGTTGCACGTGTTGCAGCTATATCCGGCCGTGCCGGCGAGCCATCACCGGTTGAGCAAAGACCGGCACATTCCGAACCGCGAGGAGAACCAGCATTTGCTAGATGAAGCGCTCAAAGCCCAGCGCAGTGAGCGGCGCAAACAGGTCGAATCCCTGCTGAAAGACCCGCACCGGTTTGTCGAATTTGAAGACGGCTACCGGGTCAGCTTTACGCGCGAAGAAGTCGAATGGCTGCTCCAGGTGCTCAACGATGTCCGGGTCGGCAGCTGGATTGCAATGGGATCGCCAGACCAGCAGACGGAAAACAAAAGGCGGTTAACCAAGCAGGCCATGCCTCACGTCATGGCGATGGATGCAGCCGGCTTTTTCGAGACGAGTTTTCTGCATGCCATCACCGGTGGCACGGCGCACGGCCATGAATGAACGGAAGTCATCCCTGCCGGTGCGGTTGGGCAAAGCCGTTGGATTCCCGGATCCTGAACTGGCGGACGCCGATGGTCTGGTGGCGGTGGGCGGTGATCTTTCGGCGGAGCGATTGCTGGCGGCCTACCGGCAGGGCATATTTCCGTGGACGGCCGATCCCATCACCTGGTGGTCGCCGGATCCACGCGGCATCATCGAGCTGGACAATTTTCATGTGCCGGAAAGTCTGGCCAAAGTTATCCGCAAGGAGACATTCGTGATCACGTTTGACAAGGCATTCCGGCAGGTGATGCAGGCCTGCGCCACCCCCGGACCGAAGCGGCGCGCCACTTGGATCACGAACGAATTCATCGAAGCCTACACCGGGTTGCACAAGATGGGGAACGCCCACAGCGTGGAATGCTGGCAGGACGGAAAACTGGTGGGCGGCGTCTATGGGGTCACCATTGGCGGACTGTTCGCCGGCGAGTCCATGTTCCATCTCGTTGACAACGCCTCCAAGGTGGCGCTGAATCACCTCGTTCAACATCTTCGGAAACGGAGGTTCACGCTGTTCGACATCCAGATGGTGACCGCCGCCACGGCTCCGCTGGGAGCCAAGGCGATTTCGCGCAGGGACTATTTGAAACGAATGGCAACGGCGGTAGCGCAGGACTGCAGGTTTTAATGGCCTCTGCGGTTTTTCGCCGTTGACTTCGCGGCCCAAGCATGGCTCGTTAAGTCACCGGCCAGTTATGTCACGATATGTCTTGATGATTCTGATGGGGCTGCTGCCAGCCGCGGCGCTCGCCAAACGGGCCGCCCCGCTGCCGGTCGCGCCGGTGGTTTATGAGGGCGTTCGCTACCTGGCCCCGAATGACGATGGTCGGCGCGCTTACATTCAGGCGTGGGATGCCCAGACCCGCAAGCAGCTCTGGGAATTGACCATCTTCACGAACCGCATCAATCCGGAACTTGAGGAGGACGTCCAGTGGGTTTTCATCAAGTCCCTGGGTATCTCAGATGGCGCGCTGGCGGTCATATCCGAGGATGGCAAGACCAACCGGGTTGATTTGAAGACGAAGGCTGTGACCGCAGATGCAGCGTCAAAGATTGAATTCGACTTGAGCCAGCTCGACGCCGATGGTCTGCGTGGTCCGGCCGGCGGGAAAGTCGCCGTTGCCTACGAGTTTGCCATTCCCAACACGGATATTTGCAAGGGGCAAGTCCTGGCCGTCGATCCGACCATTGAGCTCATGCCCGGGAGCCGGGGCCGGATCGGGGCAGGCAAACAGGAGTGTCTCTGCATCGGCTCAACCCACCAGAAAAACTTCCGGCAGGTGCTAAAAGCTTTGTCAGACCTTTCGTTTGTTCAACGAATCGTTGAATGTCATTTTGAATAAGCTAAACACTGCACGCACCAAATGTCCGAGGCGATCTCGCCGCCGGGATTCTGCTCACGACGCTCGTTGTTATGCCGTGGTGGCTGGCGCTGGCACGAGCTGGCTGAAAACCTTGAAGCCACAATTGCCCTCTGCGGAATAATTCTTCACTTGGTCGGGACTGGTTGCTCTGATTAAATTCATCCGACGTAAAATGAGCGAAGAAAATCCATTTGCCGGGCGAGTGCCCAAGACCCATTCCAGCGTGAACCGATCCAAGTTGGGCTGGATCATCGCCGGCATCCTGGCCGTGCTGCTCATCGCGGCCTTGCTGCTCTGGGCCATCGCCGTCGGCAAAGCGCGCGGGTTGGAATCGCTTCGTTCCAAGCTTGATGATGCCAACGCCAGTCTGGCGAGCGCATTGGCTGATAATCAGAAGGACAAAGACCAGATTGCAACCCTGCAAAGTCAAGTGGCCGATTTGGAAAAAGAGAAGCAGGATGCCGCACAGATGGCGAAAGGTCTGGAAGATGAGATGCGTGCCGGCTTGGAATCCAAGGATGTCACGATCTCCAAGCTGCAAGGGAAACTGACGGTGAACATCCTCGACCGCGTGATGTTCGATTCGGGCGAGGCGGTGTTGAAACCGGAAGGTGAATCAGTGATGCGCAAGATCGCCGCCATTCTCATTCAGCATCCCGAACTCAAAATTCATGTCATCGGCCATACTGACAATGTGCCCATCCGCAGCCGGTTCGCCAGCAACTGGGAATTGTCCACGGCGCGCGCCCTGGCCGCCGTGCATTTTCTCACCGAAAAAGCGGCGGTGGATCCGCATCGGGTCGGTGCCGTCGGCTATGGTGAATTTCGTCCCATCGCCGACAACGCGACCGCCGAAGGCCGCGCCAAAAACCGGCGCATCGCCATCACGATCCTGCCGGATGAGCTCGCGGCAGCGGATGTCGTGTCCCAGGTGAAACCCAACACAACTGATTCCCAGCCGGTGGTGTCAGGGACAAACGAACCAACCGCACAATAGGCGTTTAACTGATTCGACCATGGCTGTATCCAAGCGCATTACCAACCGCTGACCGGCATTTTATGATTAACACCGCGCTCGTCAAAATGCTCTTCCCGCTGGTCTGCACATGGTGCGAGGAGCAGGAGCGAATCATTTTACGTGACGGTGTGACGTTCTACAAAGAGTTTGTGCGGTGAGCTGCGTTACAGCTGTGTGCGTAGTTAGTCCATGATTTTCGTCGAACCCGAAACTGCCTACGTCGCCCGCCGCGAGCAACCGAACGCCGCACCCACCCCGCCATCACCAGCGCCAGCACCGTCAGTCGTTGATCCGTTTTGCAGCCCGAGTAGCTGCCATAAGCAAACACCTTTTTTTACTGAACCAGATGACATGTTTACGTTCACCGAGGCAGACAAACACATTTTCCGCCTGCTCCGGGACGGGCCGCAGCGAATAATGACCGTGGTCAACAAGGTCGGAAGGCTGCTGCCATCGCAAAATAAGCGTCAGCGGATCGCCAAAAAACGGCAAACGTTGATGCGTATCACAACATTGATCCGACGCCGCCAGATCCAACGAATTGGGCGCGTTTTTGTGGGCGAAATTGGTATCAACACTAGTGAGCGACAAACGGCGGCTTGAATTGCTACTATAGGCGGGTAGTACGTGACCTAGCCACCCGCTTAATAATCGGCAAAAAATGTGGGGATGTTCACTAATGTCTCGTAATAAGTAGCTTATCTCGACGTTGTGGCGTGCCAAAGGAAAACCTCAACAAATCACAATTTTGTCTACTTAAAATGCTGATCGGTAAACTGGGCTGCGTCCCAAAAACAGGCCGCGAAACCGGTAAAGCCGCAGTGCTGCCGACCTAAACGACCTGCGGTCATGCCCATCGGGGTGCTGGCGACAGCCGTCTCATCGAATCAAAGCCGATGCCAGCAGTTCAGTGCCAAGCCCCAGCTTTCCGCGTTCACCTGAAGACGGAAGGTGGCAGCCGAGTGCTTGGAAAGTAACCTGAAGCAGGCGTAAAACACGCGGCACCATGATCCTTGCGGTTGGGTCACCAATTCGAGCTGTTAAGGCGCTGAAAGCAGGGTGCAGCCGCGACGGTGACTAGTGGTGGGGGTGATGGTGTGTAACTCTTTTGAAACAAGAATACAAGCAATACGTCAGGGGTGTGGGTGAGTTCAATAATGACCCCCCACGCTTAGCCATCAAGTGAGTGGAGTCCGCGCGTGGCGAGTTAGGTCGCAATGCGCCAACGGTTTTGGAAGCGAACAGGGACACCGGCGCGGCTGGCTGGCGTGGGGCACTGAGCATGAGGCGAGTGGGGAAGCGCCGGGGACGTCCACGCCGGACTACCGCCGCCACAGTCTGGTCGACGCCACCGCCACTGTCAGCTGGCCGTTGACGACCACCATGTGCGAGACAGCTGCGTTGTCGTGGCCGGTCACCGGCACTGGCGGTTGAGAACCCAATGCGCGTGTGAATTGGAAGCGTCGTGGACGATCGCGCAGGACTACCGCCGCCGCAGCTGGGCCGTAGCTTAAGATAGCGGGCTGAACCGGCGGCGCGCGGCGAAAGCCTGCGCAGAGGCGGACTCGCGTCGCCGGGCCGCTCGGCGGTAGCGGTGGCGACATTGATCGTGGGAGCGCGAGGCTGGGGAGCCAGCGCCCGCCTTGGCCGTTCACCAAGATCAAGCGGCGGCCACACTGGCTATTTCAGCGTCAACCTGTTTGGCATCGCCGAAACATCCGAGCAGCTTGGTAGGTGGAATTCCAGCCAGCTTCTTGGCTTCGGCTTTTTCGCGGATAGTAGCCAACTGCTTCGGGGTGGCGGTAGCGAACATTTTCATAGCAACCGGCTCGTGAATGCGTGGGACGTTTTCGTAAATATGGTTCCAGACAAAATAGAAATCTTCCAAGCGCCGCAATTCCGCCAGAATGGCGTCGCGATCCGGGCCTTCAGGCGACTGATTCTCGACTTCTTGAATGGCCCGGCTTACGCGATACAATAGACAATCAGGTGTTGTGTCTCGTTGACGACGCAGACAGAGAAGTGAGTGTTCCAATCTTGAGGCAATCATCCGCGCTGGTGTCAGCTTGGGCGTAGGGGATGACACTTTGTGCCCGGAATTCAAGGCCTGTAATTCCGTAACAAAATGTCCCTGCATGTGGACGAACCCCGGCAAGCGAACTTTATAGCCCTGCTCCGTTTCGATGAGCACGCGCTTCGCCAGCAGCGAACCTTTCAATTTCTTCAAGCCCGACCGGCTGATTCCAATCACCTCCTGCACCTGATTGTTTGGCGCACCCGGATCAGCTGCATATACGGCCAACAACACCTTGGCTGAGGCCGAGAGGTGTTTGCAGCTGAGCAGCTCGCTCGGAATCATCAGCGGCTGGTGTCCAGTTGAGGGGGTGGATACTGGCAGCTGGGTTGATACTTTTTCACCTTTTTTTGGCACCGACAAAATGCGAACAAAAGAGCCACCAACTGGTGAGTGCTTGAACGCATAACCGGGAATGTGGATGTGCACATGGCCATTCACATCGGTCAGAAACTCCTTTTTAATCAGACGTTGGCGCAGCTTCCGATAGCCAGCCTTGGAGATGCCCAGCGCCCAGCAGGCGCGGGTATATTTTCCATCCGGCGTAGATGCGAGCAGGGCCAGCAGTAGCTTTTCGGGAGGCTTGCTGCGTGTGAGATTGATGATTTCGGATGGGATGGTGACGGTCGCGAGGAGTTTAATTTGCATAATTTTATAATGGTTTATCTGGCGGCTTGATGCCGCCGGTCAGCTTACAGAACCGGAAATTTCGGTGGTCGTGACATCCGAATGCGTATTAGATCAAAAAATTATTTAGCGGGTCGAACTGCTCCAGCAGTGCCGGTGCTGGAGAGCCAAGATTTCAGGTGGGATGATGGAGGGATTAAGGCGTGTGGACATATGTTTGAGTTGAAGGTTAAGCTTAAATTGGTTTCTAATTTATGTTGCGCCTGCCGCGTTTGGGAGCTTCAGGGTTGCGAATGGCTGGTGCCGATGGCGTTTGGCTGGTCGCTGCGTGCTGCTTGCTGTGGGCGGCGAGCTTGGAGTTGGCTTCCGGGTGCGCGTGTCCGGTCACCTGCGCCTCCGGCACTTCGTTGATGGGCAGGTCAGGGGCGTCTGTATTCGCCGACGACCGCTTGCCTCGTTTGGGGGCTTTAACGAGGTTGAGCTCATCCATCGTCTGCGCCACGAACTCGCTCCCTGAATCAGGCCGTTTCTGGCGCGCGATCTGGAACTTTCGGTCTATTTCTTCCCCGTAGGCCCGTGTGAGCGTAAAGTCGTACTCCTCTTCGCCTTCATCGATATTACTTTCATACCACGGCCGTTTATAATCCAACCCCATACCCACTTCGATTTCCGGTTCGGGCAGCGGCTTGTTCTGTATCTCACACAGAAACACCATAAGCGTCTTTTCCCTCGTGGTTTCCATCAACCACTCTGTGGCTTTGTCCAGCAGGTCTTCGGCCTCCTTGAGCCGAAAATCATCCGTGAAACCCATGAGTTCCTTAACCTCCTGCCGCCGGAACTGGTAATCCTTGATTCCCGCCGCCGCACAGGCTTTCCACCACCCCTCCATGAACCGCTCCGTTGGCGTGGGTAGATGCCGCCACAGCGGTTTAAGATCATCAGTGAACTGCAAGCGTAGCACCATCGCCAGCCGGTCTTCGAGCACGGTGCCAAATTTCTGGTCGCAGAGTTTTGTAACCATTTTGACATTCTCGAACGCACCTTCCCCAGAAAGATACCGGGCGAAGAACTTTTGCCTCGGATGCGTGTTGGCCCACTGCGCCATGTAAATCAGACAGAACAACCGCACTGGCTGTTTCAGGTGCTGGGCATGCCGGTAAATCGCGTCCGCTTGCCCGACTGTGTCCGGGGCTTCTGTTCCGAAAACCTCCCGGTAGCACGCCCGATATGTGTCGGCCACGTTATCCGGGCGGTCAGACTCCCGCTGGACATTCCAGTCTGGTGAGTTCAGCAGGCAAGTGTCCCTGATGGCCTCCCGGATTTCGACCGGGGTTCCGAGCATACATGACTTCGCCCACGGGCACCTTTTACAGTTAAGGTGCGGGACGCCGTACCGGTTTCCGAAGCATTCACGAGGGATTTTATTCATGGAGACCTGCCGCATTTCATCTTGAAGCTGAAGCCCAACACCCAGTGAGCTTCCCGAAGCCTTCAGCTTGACTGCGTTATCCTTGTCCCCTGAAAACTGACGAAGGAAATTTCTCAGGTCAGATCTCGGAATCCGCAGATGCAAATCCGAGAAGTTTTCCAGCCAGCCGTTCTTGTCCATTCCCCGAGCGCTGTTCAGCTGGCTGGACAAAGCTTGCTGCTGAGCTTGCCGGGTAAGCATTCCAACTTTAGCTTCCAGCTCCTCCATTCTCCGTAAGGAGAAAGCACCGCAGTCTCCGGCAGTCGGACAATCCGCCGAGGAAGCCGAAGGCTTCCGCGAGGCCGAAGGCCGGGCGGATTGCTCCGACTGTGGAAGGTTATCGCTTACGCGCACTTGCGTGCTGTCGGAGGGCGCGCCAGCGACCTCTGACGGCACAATTAATGGGTTATCATTAAGAGGGGGATTGTCTTCTCCGGTAACATCTTCATTTTGAGATGGTTGGTGGCCATTTCGAGCAGTTTCAGTTTTATCATCCGGTAAAGGTGTTTTATCATTTGGCAACTCTGTTTTATCACCGGTTATACGTGACTTTTCAGCATCAATCTCGACTGCAATGAGCTTCCCGTCGCGCGTAAATAGTGACGCGGGACGCACCTTGTTCAGCGGTTCATAATCGTCAACCGGGGGAATTTCCATGAGGGTGATCCAGAACTTCCCGTCCTGCCGGACGCCGTTTGCGTCGTAGTAGGCGATCATATCAACCAGCCGCTTGTCGTGCAGTTGGGCAAGGGCGACGCGCAGCTGCTTCTTGGTCAAAAAGCCGGAGAACTGCCACACGAGATTATTGACGCTGTCATGACGCCAGAAGCGGCCTTGGAATAGGCGGACACGCTCATCCTTGTTTTGTTTGTTCCAGTGGCGCAGGTTGAAGAGCAGGATGGCCACCGCCTCGCCGTGCAGGTCGGCGTCGGCCCTCAGCGCGAAAACATGTTTTTGATCTTCGCGGGACGAATAATACTCATTTTGGTCGGCCAGCGCGTAGTGGCGCACATTTTTATCGCCGGGCTTAAGCCGGATGAACTTGGCCGTGGACAGCTTCTTCACGATGCGCTCAAGGGTTGCTGTCTTGAGGCCTGTCCGCTGACAGATAAGCCGCGCCGGGTCGTAGGTATACTGGACATGGCGGGAGTCGCGTTTCACCTTGCCGTTCAGCCAACATTCGAGATACATGACGAACCGGGCGGCTTTCAGGCCAAATATTTCCACGACGTCCCGGTCAAACCGCTGCACCTTGTTCTCTTTTGCCCAGTCCGGCCCGGTCATCGGCGGAGAATCGACGTTTCGTTGTTTTGTGGGTTGCACCATAACATTGAGGGATCGCGTCCGATCGGCGACGAAACTGACGGGGTGCAAGCCGCCTCCCTTGACGGGACACCGACCGGACGCGAAGAAGTTGAGTTGTTTGCACGATTTCAGGAGCGCGTTTCGTGGCGCGCAGGTATAAGAAACGCAAAACATGGCGAATGATGCGGATGGCGCAATTTCACCGCTGATGCTCCGCAAAAAACGGGCCGATGGAGTCCACGAAATCGGAAATCTGATCGAGGGACACGCCGAACCCGGTCACCCCGTCGGTGAGCACCGCATGGTTATTCGCATCGGCCAAACCGTAGCTGCAAAATGCAGGGTGATGTGGATCGCGCGCGAAGCACTTTTTCAAAACTAGATCGCACTTCCGAACCTTGCGACGGAGTTGGCGCTCGCGGTTCTCCAGCTCCCGATTGCGAGTGCGCACAACCACATCTTTCGACTCAATACCCTCCCTGCGTCCAAGTTCCCGGCCGAGCCGCGAAATAAGTTGGAGACATTCCTGCCCCCGCGCCGAGTTCCCGACGATGTTATAGAGGTGATCAGTCCATGATTTCAATTCGACCATCGGAACCAAACGGCCGTCATCTTTTCCCGGCGTGAAGTCCCACCTCCGAGCTGGCGGAGGTGAATATGGAAGTGGACGCAGACTTGATAATGCATTCAGGTCAGCCGCAACCGCAGCCGCCAAAGGGGTATTGGATTTGGTGGGATGATCGGGTTGGAATATGTAAGGCGGCGGCCCAGCCGGTTCACCAGTCGGCTGGCGGCGACGAAGTGGCATTGAAAACTGTTCGTCCTCGTCGGTTTCCGGGCGCTGGGTGTCGCGGGGGCGACAGGGCGGTTCATTATCCTCGTTCCGTGGCGCGGGCACGCCCGCAACGATGGGGGCTGGGTAGCAGATGCCCCGAGTACGCCCGTCTTTGGGTGCATCCGAGTAGGAGTGGTGGGCGGATTTGACGGGCTTTGATGTTTTTTTTGGATTTTTCATTTTTTGTTGGTGCCTGCGTGAGTCATTTCCGAGACGCGAGCAGGCGGTTCGCGGCGGAAATATGCCGCCGCACATCCAACTGGAAGGCGCGGCAGCAAAAGGCCGTGCACAGACGCGCTGATGAAACAGCAGGTTTCCCTGCTGGCCCCCGAAGGGGACGCGCGCCCGGCACGGCCAGATTTTTAGTTGTTGTCGATTTCATCCCCGACGACGGCGTAGCCACATGGCCACTGCTGTCGGTGTTCAGAACGGCTTTTTTGGATATTGCCAGCGGCTGAATTCTTTGGTCTTGGAATCGGGCCTTGATGTGGACTGGCTATTTTCACGCATGACGCACAATGCCCAATGTCTATTGGAGATTCGTGTGATCGTGGCGGATTTAAGATTGTCGGTGGAATCAGCTGTCGTAGACACCTTAAGAATCCGTCTCCTCTGCTTTTGCTGCCGTTTAGGCGTCGTTACGACTAAAAATAACTCTTGAACCACACTCGAAACCCCAATAAAAACTGGGTTTTATTGATGTCAGACTCTTCTTGGCAGGCGAAATTGGTCGGAAACCAGCCTGAGCGGCAATTCCCAATATCAACAATTAAGAAACCACAAGTTTCACTGGTCGTATACCAAGCTGGCAGTCACACCCCAATCCATCGGATAAACATTACCTTGGCCGAGGAATTGACTTCTTCACGCATTGACGCAAACGATCCAAAGCCAGTTTTACGTTATTGAACGCCTGCTGGTTCTGATCACTCTGATCACTAACCAGCCACAGAGGGTTGCCTTTGACGTGGTCAGCAAATTTTGAGATGGCATTTGCTGCTACCTCTGCATGCTGACGAAAGGCACAATCGTATCGATTAACCGACGAAGGCGATGGCGCAGGTGGCTCGGTTTGTTTTTGCGAAATCTCGGCTGCTTTTTTATTGAGCCAATTATTGAGCCAATCACCCACTCTTCGACAGCCGTCCGCTTTAGCGACGCGCGACAACTCGTCATAAGCGCCCGGCTGCATTCGGATACAGAATGGCTTGTTGCCGGACGGCGGACGCCCAACTTTTTTTGGTTTCGCTTTCGCGCTCATGCAGAAATATGGGGAAACCAAGGGCGGGCCGTATAGCTCAAAATTTTTGTTTTGGTGTTCTTAACGGTGATGGACAACAACCCCAAAAGTGCCTTTTCTGGCACAAACGATGATTTCACCGAAATGGTGCTGGACAAAACGCAGACTGCCCGGCGTCTGCATGTCTCCATGCGCACCTTGGAAAACTGCATGGCGGCAGGCGACATTCCATTTTGGCGTCGGAAGAAACTTGTCCGGTTTTACTGGCCGGATGTGGAAGCCCATTTCCGGCGACGATTTGGCGTCGGTTATCCGCTTGGCTCGACAACATCAGGGGCGGCCAAATGAGTTCATGCCTTGCGGATCACGCGTCCACAGCCTGCTCTGCGGGCCGATAATGTTCCTGCGAGGCCGCCTTCTGGTTCCATTCGGTGTCAGGGAATTGCGCGAACCAACGGAGCGCTTCGGTCTCGGTGACTACTTTCCGGTAGTGCTTGAAAACCATGCGCGTTGTATTGCCCATTTCGTAGGACAGCTGGGCGGGGTCTTTCAACACTGCCAGCCGATATGATCCAAACGAGTGCCGCAGCCCGTTGTGCTTTGACTGTATTCCGCAAGCCCGCGTCAATTTCCAAAGTTCGTTGCCCACATTCTTAAACGGCATTACCAAGCCACGGGTTTTGCGAAAAGGGCGCAGCCATGCCGCGAGGTTTGAAAGGATTGGCGCGTGCCGTTTAGTCCGTGTCTTCGCGTTCTCACCAAGAATGACAATGTGATCATCCTTGATTTCATTCCAATCAAGTCTGGAAATTTCAGCTTGCCGGAGGCCCCCGAAAGCCGCAATCGCCAAGTACGGCAACATCTTGGTTTTAACTTTTTCAAACATGGTCTTAAGTTCATCCGGCGAATAAATCTCGACCTCTTTGTCAGAAACTTTGGCCCAAGGAATGTTCGTCAGCGGATCGAAATCCTTCGGAGCGTGATTGCGAAGTCTTGCGTGGCCAAATAAATTTGAGATGGCTGTGCGATAATTGTTGGTGGAGCGTGGCGATAGTTTTAGGCCCGTGAGAAAATCCTGAACTTGGGCGGGACGGATGAGGTGGACTTCGCACTGGAACGCATGAACAAATGTTTTCAGGCGAAAGCGCAAATCTTTCAGATGCGCCTTGCTGGCGTGATTGCCTTCCCGCGTCCGTATCAAATCAGCGACCAATTCACTGGTGCGGATGGGCACCATATCAGCGCCGTGCGCGGACGCGTAATACCGAGCGGCATCGAGCAGGGAACCTTTGCCATTTAGAAGCGATGCAGCCTTGGCAAATTCGGCGGCGGCCACACCCAGCGTTATCCCCGACGGAAAGAGCGCTTCGACCGCTTGCAGATACGTCAACCGCTCCGAACCGGAAAGCACGAGCGTCTTGCTGTCGCCATGGGCTATCCTTTCAGCCACAGCTTCTGCCTCTCGGCGGGCTTCCTTCAGCGTGGCGAAAGATGGCCGCTGGCGTTTTCCGTCTTCGTGGTAATCGAGGACAAAAACAAAATAGTTGGGATATTTTTTGGAGGGACAGGCACGGCGAATGCGGACGGTGACGCTGCCACGTTTCACTTCGATTGGAAATCCGGCTGGTTTCATTGACATGCCTCCAAGAACGGCATTTCCCGAATTATGTCGGGGGGGCGTGTCAAGAAACTGTCAAGAAACCCAGTGCCCACAGGGGGGTTGAAACGTAACTGCCTGATACTGAATTGCGTAAGATGGTGCGCGCGGCGGGGGTCGAACCCACAACCTTCAGCTTCGGAGGCTGACGCTCTATCCAATTGAGCTACGCGCGCAAACTTGAACGGTGGAAACCGCCAATTACCGGCGAACATTATGCG
>Ga0182030_10005086_pt1 | contig 27958 bp, 20 predicted proteins | sample 812S3MmetaG_FD_121299 | JGI IMG/M metagenome (GOLD analysis project Ga0182030, IMG submission 121299) | Permafrost microbial communities from Stordalen Mire, Sweden - 812S3M metaG (Illumina Assembly) | ecosystem: Environmental > Terrestrial > Soil > Wetlands > Permafrost | place: Sweden... | reverse complement strand
TCCTTCTGGTCATAGGCGGCCAAAATCCGTTCGCGCAAATCCAAGGAGATCGTTTTTCGCATGGACAAAACCATAGCATAGCCCCAAACAAATGGCTATAGTTTTATTTAAAATGCTCTAAAAACATAGACCGTCACAGAGTCAAACACCTCGCGCATGCCGATGCCTCCTGTCCGGTTTTGAGCGCCTGAACATACTGTCGGCCGGGCCAAAACCAGAATTGAGCACAAATAAAATCCAACCAAACTCCAGCCGAAAAAGGTCCAACCCCTTCCAGTTCAAACTGGCCAATAAATGATATCGGCGATGAAACAGATTTTCCTGCTCTTCCGGCGCACGGGGATTTTCTACGCCCGCGACAGCCGGACGGGGGCGCAGAAGAGCCTGAAAACGCAGGACAAGGGCGACACAGATAATTCCTATTCGTCCACGCCATGATTCCGAAACGCCGAACGGGGCAGGCCGAAGAACGGCGCTACCAGCAAAACCAGGATCGGGTGCATTTTGACACTGCTACCATAGCCTTCCCTCAGCTTTTTTTGGTAGGGCGCCTCGCCGAGGCGTCCAGGGAGGCCGCGCGGCAGCGCAGCACTAGCTGGTGGCGGACGGTAGCAGTGTCAAGATGCGCCCACCAGGATCAATATATAAAAATATTTCTTGCATGTAACCTATAGCATGTGTTACACGTCTCTACGTTCGATGAAAACTTGCTTAAACATATCAGCCACGAGTTGGCCGACGATGACAGTCGCAAAGGCGGCGCGCCATAGCCGGTACACCCAAGGCTATGTGTTTAGCCTTGGACTATCCCTGGCAACTATCGGGAAACAGCCCGAAGTTAATTTGGATGGACATGGCGTAGGCAGGTAACGAATCAAAAGAGAATTTCTTCAACCCTGCTTACCCCGTGTAGGCAGGGTTTTTGTTTTCCCTGAATAACATGAATAGAAACGAATAACGACGGAAGTTAGACAATCTGTGAATAGGAATAAAGCGACATCCAGGTGATGTCTTCTGGCGACAAACTGAATTTGGCGAGGACGAGCAGAGAATCCTCACCGGTGGGGTCTGCCCACGGCCGGAAGTTACCATCTCCAGGACCGACAAGACGAATTTTGAATTTACATTTTAAGGGCTTCGCAGGAGGTGTGCCTCTAAACACCGAAACAGCCGCCGTGAAACCGCGGGTTGCGATCGAATAGATCGTCAAGAGGTGTTTGTTCTTTGTTGAAAAGGCGTGGGCCAGGAGAATGAAAGCTCCCGGCCCTTTTAATTTCGCATTTGTGACTTGGGTGGGTGTGATTCCCACCCCATAACGAAAGGAAACCCATGAAACCCATTCTTCGCCATCAAAGCCAGTTACTCTTTCGCAAGAGTTACAAACCAAAACGTGTTATTCGAATCCGACCGCTGCCGCGGCTGAATGTCGTGTGCCGTCCGATGAACCGTTTTGGCTGGAAGCCGCTATTAATAGTCGTCTCGTAACTTGCCAAGTGGTAGCAGCCCTTTAAAAGCGACTTATATCCGTAGGGGACGACGTAAGGAGTCTCTGATTCGGCCTGCGGGGAAATTTAAGACTCCTCATGTCGTCCCCTACTTTTAACCGGCTGTGACCACACGGCATTCCCGACCCCTTCCGTCAAAAATCTAGACCCATAAATGAAAGGAAACCCAATGAAGCTTACTTATCGCCATCAAAGCCAGTCGCTCTTTCGCAAGAGCGGCAGACCACAGCGTGTCATTCGCATCCGACCGGCGCCGCGCCGAAGCCTGGTGTTCCGCCCGACCCGCGCCAGTCCACAGCGGGGGTTCAAATGAATGCCGAACGTGATGGCCAATGCTCGGAAGACAACGGCGGCGATTCGGCAGGCGAAGTGTCCGCCCTGGTAAAAAAAGAGAATGAAAACGGCTGTCCGGATTCTGCACCGCCCCAGGGCAGAACATCCGAGCTTCTGAAAGCCATGTATTACTTCGTGCTTTCACGGCTCTGAACGATGCCGTCCGTCCTGTAGCTCAAAAGCAGAGCGCCCGGCTGATAACGGGAAGCCCGCGGAGCGTTACTGCGCGGAACGACCAGCCTTCGCTTCCCGAGCTTCGGCTTGGCACACTGCAATTCCAGTCGCCGACATCTCTTGTTGGGCACGTGCGCGGTTAATCCGAAAAGGCCCCACAATCACTGGCGTTAACGTTAATGTAACGGGCCTGTAACGGGGTTGTAACACCCAATGTAACACCTTAACCAGTTGACTATCAACATTGTAACGGCTGTAACGCCTTTTTCCGCGAAGCGTGGGGGGGCCATCCAGCGTGTCGCATTGATTCTCCGCTTCACGCAGGCGCATCGGCTGGAGGCTCCATTTCTTGTGCTCGCGTAGTCCAAGTCGGGTTAGCAGACGGCCACCGGAGACACGATGTCGAGAGCGTCGCCAATGCAGGTGCGCAGCGGCCGTGCGCTGGCACCTGCAAGCTTTAAAGTGAAGCCGCAGTTTTTTAAGCCGTGCAACCCGGATCGTTACGGGGGCGGGCCAAGATGCACAGGTTCCAGCCGGGGACGTTTCGGGTGACATTGCCCTTCGACGTAGCTGCCTGGCCAAAGGTGGTCCAGCAAGTGGCGCCGGTACCAGGACCAGGATTCGGCCATGCGAGTCCACCGGCTTCGTGCGCTCCGCTCCGGCAAGGGCTGTTGCCAGGCATCATCCGTCCCCGGCAAGCCAAGGGCCTGAGCCAGCGCCGCCGCGATCCGGGCGTGGCCTTCGGCGTTCACATGGAAACGATCCTCGCTCCAGAGTCGCGGATCGGAGCCGACTGAGTATTTGGCAAAGTCGATGAGGCGGGCGCCAGCGGCGGCAGCGGCCTCGCGGATGGCGTCATTCATGGCTCGGACCCGGGGAGCCAGGAAACGGCCGATCGGCATGACGCCCGTGAGGTCCGGTAGCGTGAACGTCAACACGACCGCTTTCCCGGCGACGAGCGCCTGCATCATGCACTCGAGTTCCTCCCGGAGCTTGCCGGCATCGAATCCGCATTCGAGGATATCATTTGAGCCCGCGAAAACCGTCGCGAGGTTGGGCTTCATGGCGAGCCCTGGTCCAAGTTGCTCCTCGCGGATTTCCCGGGAGCGCTTGCCGCGCACACCCAGGTTGGCATACAGCAACCCGCCCTGCGCTTGCGCCACGCGCTCGGCCAGACGGTCCGCCCAGCCGAGGTAACCGCCCGCCCCATCCGGGTCTTGGAGCCCCTCGGTGGAACTGTCACCAATCGCAACGTAGCGGTCGAATCGAAGCGTCATAACGAAATTGTGCGGGACGGTCTGGGTTGCTTCTGGGAGTTCGTAGCGCCCGGTTTTGGGATTGCGCCAAGCGCGCTCCACGCAATGGCCCGTGATTGGCCGCCGGTAGTTTGTCAGCGCGCATATTGCCGGATTTGGCTTTGCCACCAGCGGGCCAAAGTTGCGCTGGGCCGGAGCCAGGCCTGGCGATGCAGCCAGGACAATTGATCGGCATCACTCATAATGAGCAGCTTCTCGCGCCGGTCCAAGTGCGACGGACCTGCGGCCAGCAGCCGTTCGCACAACGTCCGCACTTCCGGCTGTCCCACCCCCAGATTCGATAAAGCGCGGGCAAAGTCCGGGTTTTGCCGCTTTTCCCGCAGGAGCGAAACGTGAATGGCATTGAGATAAGGATCCAATACCACGCCGGCGAGGCCGGAATCCGGGGCGGGCGGAGCGATGGCCGCTTCCTCGTCCAGCGCGGCCATGCCGGTGCGCAAGGCGGCCAATTCGGGCGGCGGCTCGGTTTCCTCAGGTGTCAAAAACAATCCCACGCGGCGGGCTTGTTGCCCGAGGCTGACGCGGCTGGTCAGCACGCTTAAGGGGATGCTCAGGACCATTCCCGCCATCACCGGCGTGAACCACCAGAAGGTCAGCGGGTCCAGCCGCCAGATGGCCCCGCCCCAGATCAATCCGACCAGCGTATGGCCCCAATGTTGCCGCAGGGCCTCAGTCCATGTGATGCCGTCGGCCGTGCGCTTCTGCGATTCCCATTGGGCGCAGCCGCCGCCGAGGAGCGAGGCGGCCACGAATTGCGAGTGCCACAGCATTTGCAAGGGAGCGTGCAAGGCGGAAAAAGCTGTTTCGGCCAGGGCGGAGACGATGGCGTTGGTCAGGCCGCCAAAAGCGCGGCGGCGTTCCTTGTCAAAGGCCAGATAGACCAGTGCCAGCACCTTGGGCAGGAAAAGCACGGCCAGGCAAATGACAAAGATAATGAAGGCGTGCTGGGTGGCAGTGACGCGAAGGAAGGGAGTGAAAGCGCGCACGGTGATTCTGGACAGGCCGGTCTGGCCCTCGTACCAGAGCATCCAGTTAAACGTCAAGAGGAAAAATAACCAAAGGGGGCTGGCCAGATAACCAAAGATGCCCTGGGCCAGGTGCAGGCGGCTTGAGCCGCGCAGGCCTTTGGCCCAGATGACCATGAAATGCTGCAAGTTGCCCTCGCACCAGCGGCGCTCGCGCCGGGCGTTGTCAATCAGCGTCTGCGGAGCCTCTTCGTAGCTGCCCTCCAAGTCATAAGCCAGCCACGCCTCCCAGCCCGCTTTGACCAACAAGGCGGCTTCCACGAAATCGTGGCTGAGAATGAGGCCGCCGAAGGGTTTGCGCCCCGGCAATTGCGGGAGGTCGCAGTGCTGCATGAAAGGCTCGGTGCGGATGATGGCGTTGTGCCCCCAGTAGTTGCCGAAACCCTGCGCCCAAAAGTTCAGGCCGGGAATGAAGATTGGGGTGTAGAGGCGATTGGCAAATTGCTGGATGCGCCCGAACAATGAAGTGGCGTTGACCAGAGCCGGCACCGTTTGCACCAGGCCGGCACTGGGATTGGCTTCCATCAATTTAACCAGGTCCACCACCGTTTCGCCGCGCATCACGCTATCGGCATCGAAGACAATGAAGTAACGGTAACGCGTTCCCCAGGTGCGCAAAAAATCGCGGATGTTGCCGCTTTTTTTGCCCTCATTAGACACTCGCCGGCGATAATAAACGCGGCCCAGGGCGTCGAGGTCATGCACGAGGCCAAACCACTGTTGTTCCTCCTCCACCCACTTGTCCGGATCGGTGGAATCGCTCAGGATGTAGAAATCGAACGAGCTGAGGCATCCGGTTTTTTCCAATGATTCGTAGGTCGCGCGCAAGCCCTGGCAAACGCGGGCGGCGTCTTCATTGTGAATGGGAAAAACCAGCGCGGTGCTGACCCCTTTGATGGTGCGCGAGCGATAATCCGCCAGGCGAGTCAGGCGCCGGTCATGGGTCATTCGCAATACAAATCCAAAAACACCATGCATGCAGCCAAGCGAGATCAGCAAAAAAAGCACGATAAACAAGTTGAGCAGGACAATGCCCGAAGACGACCAACCCGTCCGCCAGAGCAGATCGGCAAAGAGCAGGGAAACCAAACCGGTTAACAGCACCGCGGAAGAGTAAAATAAAAAAATGCGCCAGCCCAATCGCACCCGGTGAATTTGTGACATGACCAGTGGCGAGGCGGGATTGGAAATGGTCGGCTCGGAAGGCATCAGTGATGGGTTACGTAAAAAAGCGCGACCAGCAGCAAGCCGAAGAGAATCCAGGTGGCCGCCATTTTAACGTAGGGGAACCGGCTCCACTGGGTCAGGGTGGCGATTGGCCCCAGGTCAAGGGGTCGCGGAGTCATGTTGGCCAGTTGAAAATTGGGGCCGGCGCGAAGGTAGCCGTCGCGCATGGCGAGGACAAATTCGTCCGGCCACGGTCCCGGACGCAAGAATTGGTCCTGCCAGCGGCCCGGCATATCTGCCAGCAACAGGGCCATGCGCCCACGGGTGGAAAGCATCTCCGCATTGGAGGCAGCGGCTTGCAAGACCTGGGCGAACCAGGCGTTTACCAGGTGGTCCATTTCCTCGACGGCCAGTTCCGTGGCTGAGCGCTGCGGTTCGGCGGCGGAACGATGCATGGCCCGCTCCAGAACCAGTGCAACCAGTTGGCCCAGCAACACTTTGTTGCGCACCCGCAAGGCGTGAAAATAGCTCTCAACTTTGGAGTAGGCGCCATTCCATTCCTCCAAGGGGCGGCCTGCCAACTGCCCCGGCGCGTCGATCCTGCCGGGGGCGCTCATGGCGGGGTCCAATGGTAAGTCCAGGTTTCGCTCAGCGTCTCGCTGCCTTTTTTGAGGACGCACTTCAGGTCCACCGGCTCGTGCTGGCCGTCTTTGGGTGCCATGTTCAAGATGACCCGCCACGTCTTGTCCGGCGAGTTGCGAAAAACCTGGGCTACAGGGATGGTGGCGTTGCTGCTGCAATTGGCCACCACCGCAGGGGGGTCTTCCTCGGCGGTAATTTTGGGCAGGTCGAAATCAATTACAAATTGCCGCTGGTCCTGCGCCCGCGGGTCCAGCCCCACCCGGGTGGAAACGATCTGGTTGGAGGACAGCGGCATGTCGTTTTCGCGCGTCCAGTAAAGGGTGTAGCCAAAATGCAGCGGCGCGAGAGGCGCGGGCTTTGCCGTCGGATTCCAAAACGCGACTATATTGTCCAAGCCCTCAAACTGGGTGCTTAGCTCAACCAAGTGGACCTCGCCGTCGCCCCAATTGCCATGCGGCGACACCCAGACGCTGGGAGCTTGTTGATAGGAGTGGAACAAGTCTTGGTAATGATTGAAGTCGCGGTCGCGCTGCAAAAGTCCGAAGCCGCGGATGTTGTTCGCCGGAAAAGTCTGGTGGCGCAGGGCCGCGCCGTTGGCCAGCGGGCGCCATACCATTTCCCCGCTGTCCTGGTGCATCAACAGTCCGTCGCTGTCGTGAACTTCCGGGCGGTAGTCATCAAACTTCCGTTCTGATGCGGCCCCAATCCAATACATGCTGGTCAGCGGCGCAAAGCCGATGGTTGCCAGCGGCTTGCGTTGCGGATCGGCGGCGACAATGTTCGGTTCATTGCGAAAATAGACAATTGCCTCGATCTCCGCCACCGTGGTCGGGCCGGGACGGATGAGAAATTCGTAGGCTCCCACACAGCTCACGCTGTCGAGAATGGCGTAAAGGAGCAGGACGTCGTCATCATGCTGCGGTTTGCCCAGCCACCAATCGGTGAAGAGCGGAAATTCTTCGGGGCGGCCGTCTTCCCCGCAATCCAGGGCCAGGCCGCGGGCGGACAGCCCATAGACCTGCCCCTGCCCAAGCAGGCGAAAATAGCTGGCCCCCAGGAAAGCGCCCAATTCGTCCCACTTGCCGGGGCCGTTTAAAGTATTCAATACGCGGAACCCGGCGTAGCCTGTATTGGCCGGGATTTCCGCCGGCAACCGCAAGGACCGGTAGTCGAAAAAGTCCGGCACAAACCGGACCGGCTGAACGTGGGTTGAGGTGAACTCATTGAGATGCACCGGTTCCTGGTAAAGATACCCCAAATGGAAAAACTCAATTTGAAACGGCACATGCTCTTCCGCCCACAACGCTCGATTGTGCCGGAATTCGATCTCGCGGTACTGGTCATAGGTCATCCGGCTCAAAAAGGCGGGCAGATCGGCTCGGGGCGAATGAAAAGGTTTGTGCGCGCGCAGCTCGGCTTTCTTCGCCACGTAATCCAGCGTGACGTGGACAGCTTCGAGCCTCGGAAGAGCGAAGGCCGTATCCGTTCCCAGGAGAACTGCGATTAAGAAGAGGATTGGCTTCATCCAGTCAAGAGGTAACATGTAGCAAACAGGGGCTCTTTTGCAAGGCTTGAAGGAATGGGTCTTTTTGGATGGGCGCAAATCAGCATTTGGCAGAGTCGCCTCGCCGAGGCGACTTCGGACGGCGGCGAGCCGTCCTGAGCTTGCTCCGTCAAAAGCTGACTTGCGCCCCTTTTTGGGTGGTGGTTTCCGGTTCCTCAACTTAAGCTGAATCCTGCATAATGAACAACGGGCCGGCAACGCTGCAACGCTACACCCCTCTGGTTTGCTGGGTCGCCGTCCTTTTGACCTCCCTTTTTATCTGCCTCAAAATCATCGGCTACGGCTATTTGCCGCCGGGTGACGCCCGCCGTCACGTGGCCAAGCCCTTTGCGGACAAGCCTTACTCGCAGATCGTCATCATGCGGCCCGAATACGTGGTTGATCACAGCCCCGGATGGGAATGGCTTTTGGGCGTGGTGCATCGCGAATTCGGTTGGGATGAAGACGCCTTGATGAGTTTCTCGATCGCGAGCCTGGTCCTGTGGATCTTTTGCCTGCCCCTGTGTTGGGTGCGGCGCCCCGAAGCATGGATGGCCGCGATTCTGGCGCAAATGATCGTCATACCGGAACTGATGAGTGCCCGATGGGCCCAAGCCCGGCCCTTTCTGGTGACCGAAGGGGTTCTTCTTGCCTTGCTCCTGGCCTGGTCAAAGGACGACGCGAAAAATCCAGCCCGGCACAAAATTTTCCTGACCGCCGCCGGATTTGCGCTGGCAGTCTGGATGCATGGGTCCTTTTATTTATGGATTTTGCTTCCGTTGGCATTTTTCCTCGCCCAACGCTGGCGGAGCGGCCTCTGGCTGATGGCGTGCTGGATGGCCGGAACCGTGGTCGCCGCCCTTTTGACGGGAAACCCCATCTCCTTTCTCCACGAGGCTGTTTTTCAGGCCCGCACCATGTACCAGGAACATTTGCCATCATGGATGCTGGTCGGCGAACTGCAATCCAGCACGGGAGAGTTCGGAACATTAACGCTGCTGGCCTTGGTCTATTTGTGGCGCAAAGGGCAGAACAGAATTGCCGGCTCGTTGTTCCTTAATCCCCTTTTTTGGATGATCGCCATGAACTGGATTCTCGGTTTCTTTGCCGATCGCTTTTGGGCGGATTGGGGCATTCCGGCGGTTCTGGTCTGGCTGGCCACGCAATTCGACGATGCCATGCCGGACATCGCCCCCGCCGCTTCGCTTAAGCGGGTCATGTTCTGCGGACTGATTTTGCTGCCTTTGTACCTGGATACAACCGACGATTTTGGCCGGCGCTACACATTCTCGCTGGAAGAAATTTTTGTAGATGCCAGCAAACCGGAATTCAAGGGCTGGGTTCCGGAAAAAGACGGCATTTTTTATGCGGACGGCATGACGTTTTTCTTCAATACTTTCTATAAAAACCCGCGGGCTGAATGGCGTTACATAGAGGGGTTTGAGCCTGCGCTGATGCAGCCTGACGACTTGAAAGTGTATCGAGCAATCCAGCGCAGCCGCCGCGCCCCCGAAGCCTATGAGCCCTGGATAAAGAAAATGCGTCCGCAAGACCGACTCGCGGTCGAAAGCCCTTATCAGCCCGCCCTGCCCTCCCTGGAATGGAAACGCGCCGGCAATTTTTGGCTCGGCCGCCTGCCGCGCAACGAAGGTAGAGGCGTTAAACCTTAGCGGAACGTTTCAGTTGGCATTCGAGGAGCGCGGTCGTTTCGACCGCTGTTTTCGGCGTCTCGCCGAAAACCTCTCAGTGGACGGCTCCAGGCAAAGAGCGTCACCGAACGGTGAATACAAAGCTGAATTGGACTCCTACGCGGAGCGTTTGGACTCGGGTGCGATTTACCGGGAGGAAAGTCCGAAAAAGGCCGAATGTCGAAGGCCGAAACCGGAAGGGGCCAATAAGAAGACCACCACCTGCGACGTTGTAGTAATTTGTTAAGCCCGAGGCTGCGTGAACGAAGCAGGGTATCCTCAGTAAGTTGCCTCGGCAAGTGGCTGCATAATGGGCCATTACAGCAATCCCGGTCACGGCCCCTCGGAAGATGACTCGGGACAGCGAGCACCCATTCAAACAAAGCAGATCGAAACTGGAGAAATTGAATTGAAGGCGAGGCGACGAAATGAACGGATACCAGTTGCCTTGGCCTAGCCCCGTGATTATACTTGCTCGTCTAGCTCTTTGAGAATTCTCCCATCCTTGGTTCTCCACGCTATAAGTCCATTTGCACTACCGCCCTCAATTACGGCTGCGGCTGCACTAGGGCTGGAAAACTGGACATCTCGGGTGAATTCGTAAAAGCCATCCTTCTCAATCAGTGTGTCATCGGCGATCAATTGCTTCCGGATGGCTATTGTGGCGGGCCAATTCTTAGCTGATTCGCGCTCGTGCAAAACGGCGGTAGAGCCCTTGAGCACGACAAAGCCATCCGGTGTGCGATGACCGTGACCCTCGGCACCCTTCCTGCGGCAGAACAGGATTCCACCAGGCTGCAGCTTCGCGCTGGGTTGTGTGACGGCGGTGAGAAGATCAGAACCGAGTACCGGCAAAAGTTGCCGAATTCGAGAAAGAAACACTTCCATATCCTCTCGATCTGACTCCGGGAGTTTTGATCCGCCAGCCTGGTTCTGTTCGAGCTTGAATCTGCCAACTTGGGCGGCCTCTATGAGTAGCCTGCTTTCAAGGTATCTTACATGTGCTTTGGTAAGATTCTCATCTTTGCTGACAAAGACAATGGCTGAAACCCAAAACTCCTTCGTCTTGTGTTGTTTGAGGCGGTCGCGAATAATCTCTGCCTCCCCAATATAGGCCAGAGGCGAGCCAGAAAGCGCATCAGTGCCGGCTAAGATGTAAACGCCCGCCTTGTCGAGTTCTTCCCGCTGGAGTAATTCATCCAGTTCCGTGCGCGGTGCTGCCACGGCCTTGCCAGTCCAATTCGAGATTTCCGCTGTTCGCAAGCTCTTTGCTTCGCCTCTCGGGAGGAACAGTTTAATCGTTGCCGAATTCATGACACGCCAAAGGGCTATGCGGGTCACTCAACCATACCGAGTTGGTGGTGTCAACTGCAATCAGGCAACCACGCGCTTAAACCCCATTATGAATCAGAGCAGTTCGGTTTGACGTTTCTTCTTCGGATAGCAGCAGCCTAAAATCATAAAGCTGCGGCGCATGGCCGGGTTTGCAAGGTTGCCCGCGAACAGAATCAAGTCGTTCTCGGCATTGGCGATGGCTTCCAGTTTCTTGCGGAATTGGTCGGCGGCTTTGTCTTCGCTGCCTAATCGGTCGCGTTCCTTGCGCCAAAGTTGAAAGAATTCCCAATCAATCACGGAAAGCCAATGCTCCTTGCCGCGTTCATCTTCAAAGCCGAGCCGGAATCGGTAAGGAACTTTTTCGAGTGGCTCTTTGGCGGAGAAAAGGTCGGTTTGATTTATGGCGGCGAGTTGAGCGTCAGTCCATTCACTTTTCTCCGGGGTAATTTCGACCCCGAGAATCTTGTTCGGACGGAACGTGCCGAGGGATTTGTTTTCACTCGCCTGAAGTTCGGCAAGCTCGCCAAAGCCGTGCAACAAGGTTGGTTCGATCCATCGCAACCGTTCGCTCCAGTTTCCGCGCGTGACGTCAAGGTGGCCGGTGACGCGCATGGTGTCGAGACGAGGGCACCAACTTTCGGGTCGATTGTCCTTGTGTGCTTCCCGCCTGTCGCAAGTTACTTCCACGATGTCGTATTTTTGAAACTTGGTGTCGTTGGGCAAGTCGCGATAGGGAACGGGATACAGGCGCACCCATTTTCGGTCTTCGGTGATTCCAGCGCAGCAGACAAGCTCGTTATATTTGGTGCTGACTGAGGGGTAAGCCTTAACCGTGACTAGGAGGCGAAGCAGAGCTGTGTCAGGGGCGGACATTAATAACGGATATGTTCAACCTGGACAGGTGAATCATTGGCACGCTGCTCCATTTCGCGGGCGATAAGGCTGCGATGACATTCAGCGGGATTGCGCTCGAAGCACAGGAGGCAGATGCGCTTTTCACGGGCGAGTTTGATTAGCGCGTCAATCTCTGTCGTCTGTTTGCGCAAGACGCGCTCATAGCCTTTGATGTAATCCCACCATGAGCCGCCTGCGCGGAGCGGATCGCGGATTTCTTTGGGGGCACCGAGTGCTTTAACGTGCAGATATTCGATGTCCGCTTGGGCCAACAGGGCCTGAAGCTGATTTTTGGAGAAACCACGCTTGCGGCTTAATGGCATGTCGCGCACGTCCACGACCATTTCGATGCCGGTGGTTTGCAAGCGACGCAGGAAAGGTTCCGGCTGGCTTTGCTCGTAGCCAACTGTAAAAAAGGATGTGGCCAGGACGCCAGCAGGCCGTCCAACGGTAGTTCTTGTCGTGGCGATGCTCATGCTGTCTTTTGTTAGCCTGCTTTAGAAAGAATATCAAACCATAACATCTGGAAGGAGAGCGGGGGCGGGGCATTTTGATTTCCGATCACTGCGGAGTAAATTGCCATATTCCCAAATGCCGGTTGCCGCTTCGTGTTCTTCGTGTCCTTCGTGGTGAAATTCAGTTCCGGTTAGCCGCGCGGTGAACTTTCGTCGCTAATCCATGTTTGGTTACGGCTCGCCGGGTCTTTTCAGATGGACAAATTTAGCCATTTTCTCGCTGAGGCAGGAGAAACCAGAAACATGTTGCTGGTGCGTAACCGATGTTTCCCCTTTTCCAGACCTATGTACCATATATGGCATTGGTTTCTGCTTCATAATCGTAATCATAATCATAATCTTAATCTCTGGCCATCTTCACGCCATATCCGTTGTTCGATTTTCGGTGGAATTGCAAATGCCGTCGGGAGGTTGTTCTCGGTTGTGCCAGGAACCCTTGCCTTGCGACCCCGGTACAACCCCTTGTTGCGGCGAACAGCCAAAAAACGCATCCAAGCCGCTCGGACAGGCAAAAGTCCAAAATGTAGCACCCATGTAGCAGGAATGTAGCACCAAATGTAGCACCTTAAACACCTGATAATCAACAATGTAGCACCTGTAGCACCCTTTTGGCCCCACAGCCGGGGGTTAAGGTGTCAGGCCGAATTCAACGGGGATTTTAATCTATGCTTGATTCAAGTGGGACTTTCTGTTGCAATCCCGCACGAATCCACGAAGGGCGTTTTTGCCCTTTGGTCGGGGGCTTGGTTGCTTGGTGTCTTCAACGGAAAATATTTGCATAAAGGTTCTATGAAAAAATTACTGCGAATCGTTTGGCGAATTATCGTGGCCGGTTTGGCAGCCTTGGGCTGTCTGGCACTCTTGGTCTTCTTGTTAATCGTGGCGCTGGCGGTGGCAGGCGCCGACCGGCATAAAATCGCAGACAAATCCGTGCTGGTTTTCAATCTCAATACCCAGATTACGGACCGGCCCATCGATGAAAGCGCCGAGGCCCTGGCACGGATCTTCGATCGAAACAAATCCACCCTCCAGTTGCGCGCCGCCACCACCGCCCTTCGCGACGCGGCGACGGATTCGCGTATCGCCGGGCTTTATCTTCACGGCAATTTGCGCGCGGGCGATTACAGTTCCGGCTACGGCGCGCTTAAAGAACTGCGCCAGGCCATCCAGGACTTTCAGAAAAGCGGCAAGCCGGTTATCGCCTACATCGAGAATGCGGACAATCGGGATTACTACCTTGAGTCCGTAGCCGACCAAATCATGCTCAATCCCTTCGGGCTGCTGGCCTTTCGCGGCCTGGCGGCAGAGGGTATGTTCATCAAGGGTGCAGCCGATAAATATGGTTTCGAATTCACGCCTGTCCGCCACGGCAAATACAAATCGGCCATCGAACCCCTGACGAGGGAGGACTTCAGCCCGGAAAACCGCGAGCAAATCCAGGCACTGCTCAAGGCCGTGTGGGGCGATATGCTTGATACAGTGGCCGGCGCCCGCAAACTATCAACCAACCAACTCCAGGACTTGGTGGACAAGGAAGGTTTGATCAGCGCCAAAGCCGCGCAAACTGCCGGGCTGGTCACGGAACTGGCTTACGAAGGACAGGCGCTCGACAAACTGCGGCAACTGGTCGGCAAGAATACAAATGATCCCATCCCGCAAGTTTCCATGACCCGCTATGCTCGCGAAGCGCGCCGCTCGACCCTGGCCTCGCATGGCAAAGACAAGATTGCCGTAGTCTATGCCGAAGGTCCGATCATGAACGGGGAAGGCGGACAGGGCGCCCAAGGCGAGGTGGCGGGCGATCGATTTGCCCGAATACTCCGCCAGATTCAGGCGCGCCAGGATGTCAAAGCCGTGGTTTTGCGGGTTAACAGCCCAGGCGGCAGCGCCCAGGCTTCCGAGGTCATATTGGAGGAATTGCGGCGATTGAATACCAACCGGCCAGTCATCGTTTCCATGGGCACGGTGGCGGCCAGTGGCGGCTACTTTATTTCCATGGGTTCGCGCCGCATTCTGGCTGAGCCAAGTACCATCACCGGCTCGATTGGGGTTTTCGGCCTGATGCTGAACCTGCAAAAAATTGCCAACGACCACGGCGTCACCTTCGACACTGTCAAGACGGGCGCTTTGGCCGACCTTGGCACCATATCGCGACCGGCGTCGCCTGAGGAACAGGCCGTAATCCAGAAGCACGTCGATCATGTCTACGATGAATTCATCCAGAGGGTGGCCCTGTGCCGCAAGCTGAGCACCAACCAGGTCGATGAGATCGCCCAGGGCCGGGTCTGGTCCGGAGCGGATGCGCTCAAGATCGGTTTGGTGGATGAACTGGGCGGTTTGCAAAACGCCATCGACGTCGCCGCCGCGGACGCCAAAATGGGCACCAATTATTCGGTGGTGGAATATCCGGCGCGGAAAAGTCTGGTCGAACAAATGTCCGAAACGCTCCACGGCAGCAAATCGCCGTTGGCCGAAAACAATCTTGCCAGCCGCCTCACCGAATTGGTTATGCAACAATGGCGCTGGCTGTCGGGATTCAATGACCCGCAAGGCATTTACACGCGCCTGCCGTTTGATTTGGAGTTGAACTGAGATGGAATCAACTGCCGCTTTGAGGCACGCCGCGAGCGGCTGATGAACACGGATGGGCAAATTATTCGGTATCGCCGCCGCTGGTTCTGGAAATGTTGCGCTGGTTGAAAGGCTGAGCCCAACCCCTCTTGACTGCCGCGTGATCCGTCGGCATTTTATCCGATGGAGCCTGATTTGGCGTAGTGGTGCAGGCTCGCGCCTGGGGCCGACACCGCAACTGCGAACTGAAAATGGATTTATGCCGATTTACGAATTTGCCTGTCCCAAATGCCGGAAAATTTTTAATTTTCTTTCCAAAACTTCGCGCCCGGACCGCGCGCCGGTTTGTCCCAAATGCGGCAATCGCAAAATGACCAAGCAAGTCAGCGCTTTTGCCATGCCCCGCGGCGTTCCAGAGCCGTCCGCCGCTGCCGATACTGCGCCGGGCCAGGGTCCGATGCCCGACATGGAGGACCCGCGCATGATGAAAGTCATGTCCGAAATGGAACGCGACATGGAACACCTCGACGAGAACAATCCCAGGCACATGGCGCACATGATGAAAAAAATGAAGGACCTCATGCCCGCCGGCAGCGTGCCCAAGGAATTTGACGTCGCCATAAAAAGATTGGAATCCGGCGAAGACCCGGAAAAAATTGAAGCTGACATGGGCGACGTATTGGGAGATTTCATGGGCGGCGAAGAAGACGGTCCGGGCGGTTCCGGTGGCTCGGGCGGCTACAGTCATGACAGCGGCCTCTACGATTACTGAGCCTTAAACGACTACGGTCGAAGCGCGCATGACGAAAGACTAACGCCTAAAAGTCTATTCTACGATCCCTTCGGATGCCGCGTAAGGGTACGGACCCCACAAGATTTTCGCGGGAGTCCCGGGTAATGCTCCTCCGGTGCGTCCTGGTATTCTCGTTAGGCGACACTCAATGCGAGAGCGGAAAACCGTGTCGGGAAAAGGCAATCGACAGCGTTTGGCCTCTCGTGCAATCCTGTGTTGTAATCTAATGAAAACAAAAATGATCACCGTCGCCATTGTCGAGGATGACAAGGGCGTTCGGCAAAGCCTGGAATGGCTGCTGAAATCTTCGGAGGAATTTACCTGCGTGGCAGCGTGCGACAGCGCCGAGGATGCATTGCGGGTGCTGCCAAAGGCCGCGCCGGAAGTCATCCTGATGGACATCAACTTGCCGAACCTCTCAGGCATTGAATGCACGGCGCGCATCAAGGAACTGCTGCCGTCAGCGCAAGTGGTGATGATTACCGTTTATGGCGATGCCGATAAAGTGTTCAATGCGCTGCGCGCGGGCGCCAGCGGTTACATTCTTAAACGGGCGGCCCCGGAGCGGATTCTACAAGCCATCCGTGAAGTCCAAGCCGGTGGAGTGCCCATGTCGAGTGAGATCGCGCGCAAAGTTCTGGGGGCATTTCGCGAACCGGCCGCGCCCGCCGAGGAGGAGCAGAATCTTTCGCGCCGTGAGCGCGAAGTGTTGGAATTGCTTTCCCAAGGTTGCAGCAACAAAGAGATTGCCGACAAACTTTCCGTCAGCATCGAGACGGTGACATGGCACTTAAAGCACATTTATACCAAACTGCACGTCCGTTCGCGCACCCAGGCCGCCTTGAAGTTTCTCAGCCGCCGGAAGAGTCCCTGAGGGTCCTCCGGCCATCAGTCAGACGGGCAATTCCCCCCATCTTTGGGGGCTGGCCAGTCTGGCCGTTCCGCGCAATAGTAGCCTTCATGAAAGCACATCAACAGAGCGTTCCACGTCTTCGTGTCGGGAAGGCAGGCCCGACGGGCTTCACGCTGATCGAGCTGCTGGTGGTCATCGCCATTATTGCTATCCTTGCTGCCATGTTGCTGCCGGCGTTGAGCCGCGCCAAACTGAAGGCCCAGCAGGTCCAATGTATCAGTAATCAGCGGCAACTGACCTTTGCCTGGCTGCTCTACGCTGACGATTACAGCGGCCAACTGGTCATTAATGCCAACAACGTCGCCATTAACCAAGGCATTGTTGGGTGGGTGGATGACAACCTCGGTTGGGATGATGCGTTTACTGCCATACCGGATAATTACGATACGACAAAACTCTCCGGCGCGCTTCTCGGTCCCTATTGCTCCAAAGCCGTTGGTATTTACAAATGCCCCGGCGACACCGTTAACGGCTACAAGGGACCGCGAGTGCGCAGTATGTCCATGAACAGCCAGATGGGAGGTGGGATTGTCGCCACCCTTTCCGGTCAAGCCGACGTGGTCAATCAATGGGGAACGGGAGAAAATTGGAGAATTTTCAACAAACAGTCAGAGATCATCGGGCCCACGCCTGCCAATGCCTGGGTTTTTATTGATGAGCACCCCGATTCGATCAACGACGGGCTATTCCGTGTCAATATGGATAATGCGAACAATGGAACAGGCGGAGCCGATTTATGGCCCGATTATCCGGCCAGCAACCACGGCGGCAGCGGCGCGCTTGCTTTTGCGGACGGCCACTCGGAAATCCGTAAATGGCTTGAACCATTCTCCCCCAGCGTCCCTTCCGGTGTCGCCAATATTCCAGTCAAAAAGTCCAAGATTTCCAATCTTCAGTCCGCCGCGCCTTCCCATGCCGATTTGATTTGGCTCCAGCAGAGAACTACATCGCTGCAGTAGCCAATGAATCAACAAACTGATTTTTGCAGATATGTCTCGCCGCCTCCTTATTCCAAAGCAAATCTTTCAATCCCTTGTTGCGGCGGTCCTGCTGGCCTTCCCATTGATCAGCATCGCGGGTGAAACAGTCATTGCCTCTGCTCCGGCCAGCGGGGTGTCTGTGCAGGTGAATAGTGAAAACGGCAATTATCGTATCACGGCTAAAGATCCGGCCTGGACATTTGGCGGCAGTCTCGGCGTCCCGCTGCACAACGTCACAACCAACGTGGGCCGCGACAGCGTCGGTGATTTTACCCAGATCGCCTTTGAATGGAGGAACACCGGGAAGCCGTTGTGCGGCCAAATTCGCCTCTACCAGGAGAAAGCTGTCGCGCTCTTTTCGCAGACCTGTTGCACCGCCGCGGAAACGCCGCCTTCCGCTTTTCCCGCTTTCACCACACTGCCGGAGTCGCTCCATGTCTTTAGTTTTGGTCATCATGAATTTGCGCCGCCCCATTTTTCCACCAACGAGATTTCGACGCCCTGGCTGTTGTTCGACAATGAGGCGAACGCGTTCCTGATTTCGCCGGCGTCCCATTTCATGGAGGCCAGCATGATGGGCGATGGCCGCAAGAAGGTGGCCAGCGGTTTTAATCCTGAGCTGCGAAATTTGCCCGCCGGCTTCACGCAGCAGACGCTGCTGGCCTTTGGCAAGGGGATCAACAAGACATGGAATTTGTGGGGACGCGCCTTGCTGGATTTGCACGGCGCCAAACGGCCGGCCAACGACGCCGATACCGTCCTGAAATATCTTGGCTACTGGACCGACAACGGCTCGACTTACTACTACAATTACAATTTGGACAAGGGCTATGCGGGCACGCTTCAGTCTTTGGTGGAGAGCTATCGGCAGGAACAAATTCCCATCCGGTATCTGCAATTGGATTCCTGGTGGTACTACAAAACCATCACGGGCGCGGATGGAACGCCGGGCAAAACCAAAAAAGCCGGCAAATTGCCCGAAGGCGAATGGAATCGCTACGGCGGACTGCTGCAATATAAGGCGCATACGGATCTTTTTCCGAATGGCTTGGATTCTTTTCAAAAAGCAATCGGCCTGCCCTTGATCACCCACAGCCGCTGGATTGACCCCGCCAGTCCCTACCATCAGCGCTACAAGATTTCCGGCGTGGCTGCGGTTGACCCGGAATGGTGGAACAGCATCGCGGATTACATGAAAACTTCCGGCATCGTCACTTATGAACAGGATTGGCTGGATCGCATTTACACTTATTCGCCCGCCTTCAGCAGCAACGTCGGCACGGGCGAAGCGTTCCTTGACAACATGGCGCGGGCTTGCAAGGAGCGGGGAATTACCATGCAGTATTGCATGCCGTATCCATGTTATTTTTTGCAGGGCAGCGGCTACGACAATTTGACCACCATCCGCACCAGCGGCGATCGCTTCAATCCCAACCATTGGAATGATTTCCTTTACACTTCGCGCCTGGCATCCGCCCTCGGCATCTGGCCGTGGGCCGATGTTTATATGAGCACCGAAGTCAATAACATGCTCCTCTCCACGCTTTCCGCCGGGCCGGTGGGCACGGGAGACGCGATGGGAGCGGAAAGCAAGGCGAACCTTCTTCAAGCTGTGCGCGCCGACGGCGTCATCGTCAAACCCGACGCCTCCATCGTTCCGCTCGACCGCAGCTACGTCGACGACGCGGAAAACAGGCCGGCGCCGTTGACGTCCGCGACCTATACCGACCGCGGCGGAATCAAAACTGAATACGTCTTTGCCTGCAACCGCCACAAGACGCCACAGGACGAAGTCCATTTTACTCTGCGCGAACTTGACGTGAACGGCCCGGCCTATGTTTACGATTATTTTTCCCGCACGGGCCAATTGTTACCGCGCCAAGGCGAATTTTCCGCGCCTCTGGGCAAGAATGCCGCGGCGTTTTATGTCGTCGCTCCCGTCGGCAAAAGTGGGATCGCCTTTCTCGGCGACAAAGATAAATTTGTCGGGACCGGTCGCCAACGGATTGCTTCGCTGCAAGATGAACCCGGCAAGCTGACCGTGGAAGTCGTTCTGGCGGCGGCGGAAAAATCCGTGGTGCTCCAAGGTTTCGCCGATGCCGCGCCCAAGGCAACGGTCCTGGCCGGCGAGGATGACAGCCTCCAGTACGACCCTGCTACTCGCCGTTTCACGGTCCTTGTCAAACCGGACGCCAGCACCGCGGTTGACCAAAGCGGCGTGGACCCGGTGCGGCGAATGACACTGGTTTTGGAAACGCAGACGAAATGATCTGGCGGCTCCTTCCAATGCGGATGGGTCGGATTTTCGCAGGGGCGGCGTGGGCCTGCATTTTTTTTCAGCTTCAAGCAGAGGCCGCCACGTTTTCCAATGACGTCTGGCAGGCCCAGAGCATTTACCAGATCATCACCGACCGTTTTTATGACGGCGACCCCTCCAACAATAACGCCGATGGGAACTTTGATCCAGCCGGCCACAGGGGCACTTCCGTCCATGGCGGCGACTTCAAAGGCATCGAACAAAAGCTGGATTACATCAAAGCCCTGGGCGCGACGGCCATCTGGATTTCGCCGGTAATCCTGAATGTCCGGGGGGAATTTCACGGTTATGCCGGATACGATTTTTACAAAGTGGATCCGCACTGGGGGAGCCTGGCGGACTTGCAGCACCTGGTCCGCTCCGCCCACGCCCGCGGATTGCGGGTGATTGACGACATCGTGGTCAACCACGGCGGTACTCTGCTTGACAGCGACGATCCGGGCTACCCCAATTACATCCCCCCGCCGGGCGGTTACCAAATGCGATTCCACGACCCTGCCCGGCAATATCCCCCGCCGTTTAATCTCGATTCTGTCAATACTTCTATTACGAACCTCTTTCATAACAACGGCGCCATTCACGACTACAACGATGCCACCCAGGTCGAGTTGGGCTCGTTGAGCCGGCTGGATGATTTCCGCACCGAAAGCGCTTACGTGCGGACGCAAATGGCAAATATTTACGATTTTTGGATCCACCGAATTGGCTTCGACGGTTTCCGCGTCGACACCGTCAAACACGTTGAAATGGAATTTTGGCAGACGTGGTGTCCGGCCGTTCGTTCCTTTGCCGCCGCGCACGGAAAGCCCAACTTTTTCATGTTCGGCGAAGTTGAAACCGGGTCCGATGCCAAATGCGGTTCCTACACCGGCACGATGGGCGGAGGCCCGTTCAAACTCGATTCCGTTTTGGACTACCCGCTTTACTTCAAAATCAAATCGGTCTTCGCCAACGCCACGGGCAACACGAAACAAATCGAGGACCACTACGCCGCAGTATCGACTCGCTACGATTCGTCCGCCCAAATGCGGCTGGTGACGTTTCTGGACAATCACGACCAGCCGCGCTTTTTGAGCGACCGTTGCGCGAGTAATAACATCGACCGTCTCAAGCTCGCGCTGGCTTTTCTCTATACCGCGCGCGGAATCCCCTGTTTGTATTACGGCACCGAACAGGCTTTCAACGGTGGCAAGGACCCTTTCGACCGCGAAGATATGTTCGCCGGCAAATTCGAGTGGGGTCCGTCGCTCGGCGATAATTTCAACATGACGCATCCGCTTTTTCAACTGGTTGCCAGGCTGAATAATTTTCGGCGGTTGTATCCGGCATTGCAAACAGGTGTCCAGGCCAATTTGTGGAACAATCCGAAAGGGCCGGGATTATTCGCCTATGCGCGGCGGCTCGGCGCGCAGGAAGTTCTGGCCGTATGCAATACCGCCGGCATAAATCAGACGCTCCCAGGCCGACGCACTCTTTATCCATCAGGCACGCGGTTGGTGAACCTGCTTGATCCACAGGAAACTACTACAGTTTTACCCGGCCAAAAAACGCCGCCCATCACTATGCCCGGGACCTCCGCAAAGATATTCATCGCGCAATCGCAACTGTTGCCGCTCGATCCGGCGGTGGTCGCCGTTTCACCAGCGCACGACTCGCGCGATGCGGGTGTGGTGTCGCCGCTTGCGGTTCAATTCAGCGAACCCATGGACACCGCCAGCGTGGAAGCGGCGTTCTCGACGGTGCCGCAGATTCAAGGCGCCTTTTCCTGGTCGCCCACACATGATAAAATGACTTTCACGCCGCGAGGCTCCGGTTTCCCGCCGCACACAATGATTGGCCTGCATATCGCCGATTCCGCCAAAGGCGCAATGACTGGAAACCGGCTTCCGGGCGGATTTGAATCACGCTTTCAGACTGGAAATCCACGCTAACATGATTTTGCGACAATCCTTAAATATTGTTTCCATCGCCGCCTCTATCGTTGCGGGATTTGGACTGGCATCTTCTGCGCCGGCCCAAACCAACGCCTACGACGACGCGGCGCCTTACTACAAAACGCCCAACTGGACCAATGGCGCAAACCAGGGCTTCGGCTTTACGGCGTGGGTGTTGGCGACAAATACCTTCAGCGGAGGCGGCGCGAGAGGCTGGTATTTAAACAATGGTTACGCCATCGCCACGGCCACCAATGTCAGCGGTACAGCTTACACCAATTGTTCCTGGGGAATTTACGCCAATGGAACGTCCCCCGCTGGAGGCAATTTGACTGCCGCTTTTCGCGGCTTTGCCAGTGCATTGACCACGAACGTGACTTTCGAACTGCAATGGATGTCCGAAGGCATCGGCTTCGCCTCGACAAATCTGGGCGGATTCGTGCTGCGCAATGGAAACTCGAGCGGCAGCGCGAGCGCTTATCCAACCGGTTCCCGCTTTGAATTCTATTATGCCGGCGGCGGAACGGATTCTTATCTGGTCAAGGACGGCAATGGCGTTGCCGCCCTGGGAATACCCTTTGCGGCAGGCTATGGAAATTCCGCCGGAAGCCACGCCAACGCCACCGGCTTGAATTGCGAGTTCACCCTTGAATCAAACGATACTTACAGGTTCGTCGTGCGGAGCGCGACCAACGGCGCGATTCTCGCTTTCCTTGACGGCCAACCTCTTGCGGGAACGTCCGGTTCTTCCATCAACAGCGCGGCTTTGTTCGCCAATCAAACGACTGGCAGCGGCTCCGGCGGCGGGGATCAGAATTTCAACCGGATGCAAATCGTTTCGACCATGCTAATCCCGCCGGTGATTGACAACGTCCAGCCCGCCAACGGAGCCTTCTTTGTCAATACGAACAGCAACGTGTCCTTTGAGGTCGATTCGTCCGTCAAAAGCCTCCTCGGTTCGAACGTGACCCTTCTGCTCAACGGCGTCGCGCAAAATTTGGTCTTTAATACCAACGGCGCGACGCAGCAACTCTTGGCCACCAACGCCACTCCGCTCGCCGCGAATGTTCAATACAGCGCCACCATTATTGCCCTGGACAACAACGGCAACAACGCCAGCAACAGCTTCGCCTTTAACACGACGCAAACGAATGCGTTTTGGCGCGATGTGGACATTTACGGCGCGGTGGGTGATGGCACGACGATGAACACCACGGCCATTCAATCCGCCATCAACGCCTGTCCTTCCAATGGATTTGTCTGGCTGCACAACGGCACTTTCCTTTCGGGTACGATCACCCTAAAAAATAATATGACGCTGTTCATTGATCCGACCGCCACGCTGCTGGGAAGCGGATTGGCCAGTGATTATCCCATTCTCAATCCCCCTGCCAACAACAGCCAGCAAAACAACTGTGATATGGCTTTGGTCTATGCGCAAAGTTGCAGCAATGTGACTGTCACGGGCGGCGGAACGATCAACGGAAACGGGCGGGCCAATTTCACTTCCGGCATCGAGTCCACCCGGCCCATCTCCATCTGGACCGCGCTTTGCAATCACGTCAATCTGCAAAACATTAACATTGTTGACGCGGCCATGTGGACCATGGTCAACATGCAGTCGGATTATTTGACCATCAGCAACGTCACTGTCAACGATGACGGCCTCAATGGAAACCGCGACGGCTGCGATGTGGTGGATTGCTGGCATGTGCTGATTGAGAACTGCACCATTGATTCCGGCGACGATTCCATTTGCCTGAAAAGCGGAAATTCACGCGGAGTCAACGACCTCCTGGTCACGAATTGCACAATCACCAAATCGCAATCCAACGGTTTGAAACTCGGCACCGCCAGCACCGGGACTTTTACGAACATCACCTTTCAAAACTGCACCGTGCTGAACACGGCACACTCGGCCATGGCGGTCGAGTCGGTTGACGGGGGCGCGATTAGAGATGTCACGTTTCAAGGGATCAATTTTTCTGGCTGTCAGAACGCGATTTTCATCATTGCGGGAAGTCGCGACGCCGGCGTATCGCCCGGCAGCATCAATGGAATCACCTATCGAAACATCACCGGTTCCAGCCTGACAGACACCCGGGGTTGTCCCATCTCCGGCACCCTCACCAACGGTGTAACTTACAAGGTGGGAAACATTCTTTTCGACAACGTCAACATTTCCTTCGCCGGCGGTTTGTCTTCAATCCCGGCGGCTCCTTCCGAATACGCCGGACAATATCCTGAAAACACCATGTGGGGTAATTTGCCGGCATACGGCTATTATATCAGACATGCGACCAACGTGACTTTTACCAATTGTTTCACCAGCGCAGCCGCCACGGATGCCAGACCCTGGATTGCCACCAACGACGTTTCAAATCTCAAGATCATTGGACCGACCTTGAATATTCTGCCAAACACCGGTCATCCAGTTCTGCAGTGGAGCAACGCTTTCACGCTGCAGAGCGCTACCAGCGCGAGCGGACCCTACACAGATCTGGTCGGCGCAACCAGTCTCGATACCAATCAATTCACGAATTCCCAGCGATTCTTCCGCCTGCGCCAGTGAGCATTTGATTGCTTTATCGGGAATTCCCCCAGTTTTTGGGGGCTGGGCAAATTTGTGAAATCGGCTATACTTCCAACAATAAATCTCCAATAAGCGCTAAGCGCGAGAAGAACAACCAACACTACCGAAAATCGCAATTTATGAAAACCTGGAAACAATTTAATGGGTCCGCTGTCGGCATAACGCCTTCAACTCTGAAATATGTCTGCATTTTGAGCGTGCTGGCTTTGGCGATTCCTTCGGCGAAGTGTGCTGACACGATAAATCAGGCGGGCACCTCTGGCACAACGTATACAGGTAATGACAACGCGGTTGCCAGCAGTTTGCCCGCCAACCCCGGGCGCGATATTTCGTCTGCCACCATCGCCAATGACGCCAACAATCTCTACATCACGCTCAATCTCGATCCGAGCGCCAACATCGCCAGTGGTGGCTCATATAATTATATTATCGGCATCACCACCGGCAATCCCTCCGCCGGTGGCGATACCAGCGCCAACGCCACCACCCACGGCAACGCCTACGGTCGCGCCATATCCTTTGACAGTGGTTTTGGCGGAATGACGGATTTCATAGGATTTTACGGTGCCGGAGGCTCTGGAACAACCGGCAGCCCGTTCACCAGCTTTGGGTTTAATGATTACGTGTTCGGAACGCCCGGTTCCACCAATACCGCCGGGGCCTGGAAGAAAATCGAGACTGTGGCCAGCGGCGAGCCGATCTCCGCGCAACCCGGCTACTCCACTCCGAGTTCAATCACGCTCACCGTCCCGATGAGTGATTTCGCAGCTAATCTGGCTCTCACCCCCGGTACGACTTTTGATTTTGACATCTACAGCACGGGTACCAGCGGCAATCAAACCGCCTATGATTCACTGGCGAATCCTGGTCCGACCCAAACCGGAACCTACAATGGCACGGCCCAGTACAATGCAACCATCCTTGATCAATACACCATCGCCCAGGTGCCCGAACCCTCGGTAACTTCCCTTGTCGTTATTGGCTTGGGTTGCATCTTGGGATGGCGCCGCCGCCAGCCTGCTACCGTTTAATCTTTGGCCTCGCTGCCCCAAAAAAGTTCAAAAAATCATTTGGCTAATGCAAGGGGTTCGCGTATGTTTAGCGTTCCTCTGGGCGACTGCGCCCGGAATGAACGGCCTCAAATCCGCCTTCGTGTGAAGGTGGGCGGCCATAATAACACTCAACTTAATCCCGTCTTCCGCGGGATGGTTCGTCGCCTTGTCGGCGCGAGCTGCTAACAAAAGGAAAAACGTGATCAGTATCGGCATTAAAGAATTATTGGACGCTGGCGTCCATTTCGGACATCAGACCAAGCGCTGGAACCCCCGGATGAAACCTTTCATCTTCGACGCGCGCAACGGCATTCACATCATTGACCTGAGCAAATCCCTGGTTCAACTGGAAACTGCCTGTGACTTTTTGCACGGCGTCGTCAGCAAGGGCGGCAACGTGCTCTTTGTCGGCACCAAAAAGCAGGCGCAGGAAGCCGTCAAGGAATCGGCCAAAGCCTGCGCGCAGCTTTACGTCACCGAACGGTGGCTCGGCGGCACCCTGACTAATTTCAACACCATCAAACGTTCCATCGCCCGCCTCAAAACAATCGAGAAGTGGGACACCGACGGCACGATGAACAATTACGGCAAGCAGGAACAATCCATGTATCGCCGTGAAGCCGCCCGCCTTTTCAAGAACCTGGACGGCATCCGCACCATGGATAAATATCCCGCGGCGATGTTTATCGTCGATATCAAGCGCGAGCACAACGCCGTGGCTGAAGGCCGCCGGCTCAAGATTCCCATCGTCGCGCTGGTGGATACCAATTGCGATCCCCAACTGGTGGATTATCCCATTGCCGGCAACGACGACGCCATCCGTTCCGTCCGATTGATCCTGCAAACCTTGGTGCAAACAATTACCCAGGCCAAGGCCGAATACGAGGCCAAGTATGGCCGCCGCAAAGCCGAACAAGCTGCGGAAGAAAACACCGCAGCCGCGGCCCCGGCAGACGCTGTGCCGCCTGTTCCGGCTCCCGCGCCCGCGCCTGCGCCCATCGCTCCGGTCGCCGCTGCTCCTGTCGCGGCATAAACATTTTTCATCTTTACTACTACGATTATGGCTAATTTTACCGCCGCAGATGTCGGCAAGCTGCGCGAAATGACTGGCGCAGGCTTGATGGACTGCAAAAAAGCGTTGACTGAATGCAAGGGCGACGTCAATGCCGCCGTTGATTACTTGCGCAAAAAAGGGACCGTGTCCGCCGCCAAAAAGGCCTCGCGCCAGACCAAGGAAGGCGCGATTGTCCAGCATATCCAGCCCGGCGCCACCGCGGGCGTTTTGGTGGAGATCAATTGCGAGACGGACTTTGTCGCGCGCAACGAAACGTTCGGCGCATTTTCCGAGGACATCGCCCGCCGGTTGGCCAACCAGGCCACCCTGGCTTCCCTGGAACCGGACCGCGTGGCCGCCGTGGCCAAAATTGGCGAGAACATCCAAATTCCGCGTTTCGTCCGCTATCAGGTGCAGGGAAACGGCATGGTTGCCGCCTACATTCACACCGGGGCCAAAATGGGCGTGCTGGTCGAAGTCGGCGCAGGCAAGGAAGCCACCGCCAGCCAGGAAGAATTCAAGCAATTGGTGCGCGACATCACGCTGCAAATCGCGGCAGGCAACCCTTCGGTAATTTCCCGCGAAGAAGTTCCCGCCGCCATTCTGGCCAAGGAACGGGAAATCGCCGCCGAACAAGTCAAGAACAAGCCTCCCCAGGCCATCGCCAAAATCATCGAAGGCAAGCTGGAGAAATATTTCCAGGGCTGCTGCCTGCTGGACCAGGGGTTTGTCAAGCGTAATTCCGAAGTCTCGGTCAAGGAACACATTGGCGGCATTGCCAAACAGTTGGGCGACGAAATTGTCATCCGGCGGTTTGCCCGCTTCCAGGTGGGAGACAGCCAGGCCGCCTAAGCGTGGCGCGACTGGTTATTTCTTCGTCTTAATCTTAATCCTAATCTTAATCTCCGAGAGAGGTTAGGACGAAGACTAGGATTAAGATTGGGGGAAAATGGTCTGCATTGACGTTTCATTGCGCCCTTGTTACAACTTCGGCGCGCTCATGAAAAACGTCCAAAAGCCCAAGTATCATCGAATCCTTCTTAAACTCAGCGGCGAAGCTCTGGGTGGAGACGACGGGGTGGGCGTCAGTCCGGCTGCCCTCCAGGAAATGGCGCGGCAAATCGCTGAAGTGCGCCAAATGGGCGTGCAAGTCGTCGTCGTGGTGGGCGGCGGCAACATCTATCGCGGCGCTTCCGGGGCGGGCCAGGGCATCGAGCGCGCCACCGGCGATTACATGGGCATGCTGGCCACGGTCATCAACGCCCTCGCTTTGCAGGACGCCTTGGAAAAATTGGGCGTCGCCACCCGCATGCAAAGCGCCATTACCATGTCGCAGATCGCCGAGCCTTTCATCCGCCGCCGCGCCGTCCGCCACCTCGAAAAAGACCGCGTCGTTATTTTTGGCGGCGGCACGGGCAACCCCTACTTTTCCACGGACACCGCCGCCGCGTTGCGGGCCAACGAGATTGGTGCGGAAGTGATTTTGAAAGCCACCAAAGTGGACGGCATTTACGACAGCGACCCCAAGCTCAACCCAAAGGCCCGGCGTTACGAGCAAATCACTTATTCGGAGGCGCTGGCCAAACGGCTGAAGGTCATGGATTCCACGGCTTT
>Ga0182030_10005084_pt1 | contig 27963 bp, 23 predicted proteins | sample 812S3MmetaG_FD_121299 | JGI IMG/M metagenome (GOLD analysis project Ga0182030, IMG submission 121299) | Permafrost microbial communities from Stordalen Mire, Sweden - 812S3M metaG (Illumina Assembly) | ecosystem: Environmental > Terrestrial > Soil > Wetlands > Permafrost | place: Sweden... | reverse complement strand
CGAAGCGGCAAAGGACGACAAGAGTCGGCGCAGGCGTTCTAAGCCGCACTACGCAAAGGAGTTCCGAGGCGACCGGTCCTGCGCGAAGGGTTCTCGCTTTCCGGGCGCGCGATAGAAGACGAAGCTGAGAACTCGGCGCGATGGTTCGCTTCGGTCAAATCATAGCAGAGCAGGCGAGATGGAGATCGACCTCTTCGCCAGACTTCAAGGACGTCCGGGCGCTCAGCGCGAAATGAAGAAAGCGATCCACGACGTCCAGGTTCCAACCCGCGCCGAACCGGGATGTCTTGACGACCATGCGTTCCAATCGATCAAGGATCCGGGGGAATTCTAAGTCCATTCGCGCTGGCGTGGCCTGGCGGCGTTTGAAAACCACGTTCGGCAAAGCCACACCATTCGGTTCTCCGAGCGGATTGAGAAGCTGATGGATCAGCCTCTAAGCCCCGTGCTTGCCGAACTGATGCCGTAAGGCGCGGTTTGCCGACTCGCGCGCCATCTCAGCGCGTTTTAGCGGACGCTCGCTTCTTACGCGTCATGCTGACCGAGACGCCGAGGTTCGTCGCTTTTTGACGCGTTGCGGCCTCTGTTCGCTTGAGAGCTTTCGCAATCTTTGCGACCGGTTCCTTGCGAGCCATACCCTTAAGCAGGCGGACGTCGTCTTTCGACCAAGGTCGCCGAATCGGCGTCTTCTTCGAGCGTGCAATAGTCTTGGCCATGTCGTCTCCTGTTTGGCGCGTCTCTGGTGCGAACGGCGTTATGCATGAAATCCAATCGCTTGCAAAGCTTGTGAATCACCGCGACCAACAGTCACCGCCGACTGCATCAATAGGCCCGACAGCCTTTGCTTCAATGTCCACTTCGGAGGCGCTGCGACCTCCGACTGAACGGCAAGGTTGGGCGCAAGGCGATCGTTGAAACGCCCCCACGCCCCCCGAAGGCCGGAATCTCTTTCTGTTCTACAGAATACATACTATCCCACTCCTTCGTCGTTTCCACAGCCAGTCGGAGCGCGCCGAAGGAGGCGACCCGTGACCCAAGCGCCCCTACTCTCCCCGGCCGGCCGCCGCTGCGCGGTGCGGGAGCGCGAATTAACCTCAAGCGGCGCGACGCCCCGCCGGGCGAAGACGGCTCGCCGATCGCCAAGGTCGCCCTTGACGCGCCGCAAGCCATTGACTCGTAAAGGCTATGCCGTCGCCAAGACTTGACAAGACTTGACGAAACTTGACGCCCCGCTTGACGGCCAGTCCCTTCTCCCGCCTCGCGGCAGAAGGTGGCGGCGAAGCCGCCGGATGAGGGCGCGTCCGCCCTCGCTTGCGGCCCCGGATCGTCCTCGATCCCGCCCACCGCCGGTTTCGGCGCGGCGATCATCGCCTGGTTGGGCGGGCTCGCCGGGCCGCCGACGGCTTCTCCGAACCGCCGCGCCTAGTCGAGCGTTGTCCGTCGAGCCGGCGCCTTCAGGCCGCATCCTTCGTTCACAAACGCGCGATTTTGATCTCGCGCCGGCCATCGTCGGCGCAAATCAGTTATCGAGTGGCCAATGTCCGTCAGTTCGCGCCTTGAAGGCGCGCTCCCCCTCCTGCCTTCGAATGTCGACCGCTCCGGCGTCCTCGCGATGATCGTGGGAACGTTGATCACCGCCTGGTCGGGGGTGCTCGTGCGCCTGATCGACGTCGGACCGTTCGCCGCCGGCGCCTGGCGGCTGGCGCTCGCCGTGCCGGCGCTGGCGGCGTGGGCGAGGCTGGCGCGGCGCGACAAGCGTGACGCTGCGAACCTCCGAGGTTCCCTCGGCCCGCTGATCTTCGCCGGCCTCGCCTTCGCGCTCAACATCGGCTTCTTCCACATCTCGCTGACCGGCACCAAGATCGCCAATGCGGCCTTCATCGGCGCGGTCGGGCCGATCGTCACGGTCGTCGGCGGCGTGCTGTTCTTCCGCGAGCGTTCGCCGTCGCGGATCTGGCTGGCGCTTGGGTTGGCGTTGTTGGGCGCTTGGACGATGGCCGGAATGGCGGCGCCGAATCGAATCGGATTCGGCGATTGTTTCGCTCTCTGCTCGTCGATCGCCTATGCGAGCTATCTCCTGTTGATCAAGCAGGTCCGTGTCAGGCTCGACGCCGTGCGGGCGACGCTGTGGTCGGCGGCGATTTCGGCCGTCGTCCTCGCCGTCGCGGCGTGGCTCCACGGCGAGAAGCTGATTCCGTCGAGTGCGTTCGGCTGGATGATCGCCGCGCTGCTGGGCTTGGGCGTCCACGCGCTGGGCCAGGGCTTGACCTCGGCGGCGATGGGCCGCGTGACGGTCGGCGTCATCGCGCTGGTGATCCTCGCGCAGCCGCCGTTTTCGGCGCTCGCCGCCTGGACCGTGCTCGGCGAGGGGATGACGCCGCTGCAGATCGCCGGCGGCGCGTTCATTCTCGCCGCCGTTCTGTTGTCGGGCCCGTCTACGGCTTCTCCCAGCCGCCGCTCTTCGCCGAGCGGAACAGCGCGTCGATGACGCGCATGTTGGCGATCGCGTCCTCGATCGGGAATTCCAGCGGCGCTTCGCCGAGAACGGCGCGCGAGAACGCGTCGCCTTGCAGCGTGTATTGATCGCAGGTCGGGAATTCCTCGATCTTGGCGCCGCCGCCGACGAGATCGACGCCGCTGTCGATCGTGATGCGCATCGGCCGATCGATCAGCGCGTTGAAGGGAACGGCGACCTCGACCCGGCCGGCCTCGCCGACGATCGTCACCCGCTGATAGTCCTGGATCTGGGTGGCGCAGGTGAAGGTCAGATGGCGGCCGCCGGGGAACTCGATCAGCGCGCTCGCCAGTCGATCGGTGCCGAACTTCGCATCGACGTCGAGGCTCGCAACGACCCGGGTCGGCTCGGCGCCGAAGACGAAGCGCGCGGTCAGGATCGCGTAGCAGCCGATGTCGTAGAGCGCGCCGCCGCCCGGCGGCTTGTTGCGGATGTTGTCGGCGTCGAGCAGGCGATAGGCGAAAAAAGTCTGGATCGCCCGCGCCTCGCCGATTGCGCCCGATCGCGCGATCTCGCGCGCGCGCCGCCACTGCGGATGATGGCGCACCATGAACGCCTCGGCGACCAGCTTACCGGTCCGTGCGCGCGCGGCGACGAGCGCTTTCGCCTCGTCGGCGTTAAGCGCGATCGGCTTCTCGCACAGCACGTGCTTGCCCGCGTCGAGCGCGCGGACGGTCCAGGCGACGTGCAGCTCGTTGGGAAGTGGATTGTAGATCGCCTCGATCGCCGGGTCGGCGAGCAGTTCCTCGTAGGAGCCGTAGGCCTTGGCGATGCCGTGCGTCGAGGCCGCCGCCTTCGCCTTGGCGAGATCGCGCGACGCGATCGCGTCGACGCGCGCGACCTCGCCGCGCTGCATGCCGGGAATAACCCGCTTGAGGCCGATATCGGCTGCGCCGAGCACGCCCCACGAGACTTTACGCGCCATCTTGTCCTCCCCTTCGCGATCAGCGCCGCACAATAGCGATTTTTCGCCGCGACGGAACCGCCGCCGGGCTTGCCGCCGCGCGCGCCGGCGCCCTATCGTCGCCGGATCGGCTTGCTTCTCAGCCGCCGGACGGGAACGCGCCTATGGCTCAAGCGGAGAACGCCTTTTCCAAGGCGCGGCTCGAGGCTTTTTCCGACGGCGTGCTCGCCGTCATCATCACCATCATGGTCCTCGACCTGAAGGCGCCGGAGAGCGACGACCTCGCCGCGCTCACCAAGCTGTGGCCGTCCTTCGCCATCTATGTCGTCAGTTTCGCTTTCGTCGCGATCTACTGGATCAACCATCACGCGATCATGATGGCGGCGCGGCAGGCGACGGTGAGCCTGATCTGGGCCAACAACGCGCTGCTGCTCTGCCTGTCGCTGATCCCGTTCGCCACCGCCTATGTCGGCAAGACGCACATTTCGCCGCTGGCGACGATGGTCTACGCGGCGCTGCAATTCGCTTGCGGGCTCGCGTTCATGCTGACCTACTCGACCATCGTCGCCCAAAGGCGCGACGATGCGGAATTCGTGGCGGCGGCGCGAGCGCGCCGGTGGCAGAACCGCGCCGCCAACATCGTCTATCTCGTCTCGATCCTCGTCGCCGCGATCAGCCCGGTGAGCGCGCTCGCCCTGTTCGTCGCCGTCGCCGTCGCCTATGTCGTGCCCGGCCTGTTCAACGAGGCGCCGCTGCCGCGCTCGGCGCAGTCCGAGGGCTAGCCTATTTCTCCGCCGGAACGCGGCCCTCGCTTTGGCGCCCGATCATCCAGCCCGGATATTCGGACGGCAGGGCGCTCGCCTTGTCGAGCGTCGCGATCTCCTCGGCGCTGAGCGTCAGCTTGGCGGCGGCGAGATTGTCGTCGAGCTGCTCGATCGTCTTGGCGCCGATGATGACGCTCATCACGCCCTTGCGCTGCAACAGCCAGGCGAGCGCGACGCGCGCGACCGACGCGCCGTGCGCCTCCGCGATCGGCCGCATCGCGTCGACGATGGCGAAGGCGCGGTCCTTGTCGACCGGCGGAAAGTCGAACGCGACGCGGCGCGCCCCCTCCGGTCCCTTGCCCTCGCGCGCGAACTTGCCGGTCAGCAGGCCGCCGGCGAGCGGGCTCCACACCATCACGCCGAGCCCCTGATCCTCGACCAGCGGCACGATCTCGCGCTCGAGGTCGCGCCCGGCGATGGTGTAATAGGCCTGAACCGTCTCGAACCGGGCGAAGCCGCGCCGCTCGGAAATCCCCAGCGCCTTCATGATCTGCCAGGCGGCGAGATTGGAGCAGCCGATCGACCGCACGAGCCCGCGCGACACGCAATCGTCGAGCGCGCGCAACGTTTCCTCGATCGGCGTGACCGGATCGAAGCCGTGGATCTGATAGAGGTCGACGTGGTCGAGGCCGAGCCGCTTCAGGCTGCCGGCGATCTGATCCATGATGTGGCCGCGCGACAGGCCGACTGAATTCGCGCCGGCGCCGGTGCGGCCGCGCACTTTGGTGGCGACGATCACGTCTTCGCGATTGACCTTCAAATCGCGCAAAGCCTGGCCGAGCATGACCTCGGATTGGCCTTCCGAGTACACGTCGGCGGTGTCGATGAAGTTGACGCCGGCGGCGAGTGCGCGCTCGACCAGCGCCGTCGCGCCCTTCTGATCGACCGTTCCGATGGCGCGCCAGATCCCGGCGCCGCCGGCGAATGTCATGGTTCCGAGGCAGATTTCCGAGACGAACTGGCCGGTGCGGCCAAGCGGACGATAGTGCATGAAAGGAGGCTCCTTGCTCGACGCGATGCCTGAGCCGCGCGCGGCGAGCCAGGATAGGCGGCGGCTCGCGTCATGTGCAAGCCGCCAGTGACCGAACGCGGATTTGACCAGAATCGATACGTGACGCCGGTCTGCGACAGGAGTCGCTCGGCTCAGGCGGCCTGCTCCGTCGGCGGGGCGAGCGCGCCGGTCATCATCGCCACCGCTTCCGACATGGTCTGCTTGCGCGGGTCGATGACGGCGAGCCGCCGGCCGAGCCGATGGATGTGGATGCGGTCGGCGACTTCGAACACGTGCGGCATGTTGTGCGAGATGAGGATGATCGGCAGGCCGCGCCGCTTGACGTCGAGGATAAGTTCGAGCACGCGGCGCGATTCCTTGACCCCGAGCGCCGCGGTCGGTTCGTCCATGATGATGACGCGGCGCGCGAAGGCGGCGGCGCGGGCGACCGCGACGCCCTGACGCTGGCCGCCCGACAGCGTCTCGACCGGCTGGTTGATGTTCTGGATCGTCATCAGGCCGATTTCGTTGAGCTTCTGGCGCGCGAACTTCTGCATCGCGGCGCGGTTGAGCAGCCGGAACAGGCCGCCAATCCCGCCTTTCACCCGGATCTCGCGGCCGAGGAACATGTTGTCGGCGATCGACAGGGCCGGCGACAAAGCGAGGTTCTGGTACACAGTCTCGATGCCCGCCTCGCGCGCCTCGATCGGCGACTTGAAATGCACGATCTCGCCGGCGAGGCGAATCTCGCCCGCGTCCGGAGTGATCGCGCCGCACAAAGCCTTGATCAGCGTCGACTTGCCGGCGCCGTTGTCGCCGATCACGGCAAGGATCTCGCCGGGATAGAGGTCGAAGTCGGTTTGGTCGAGCGCGACGACGCGCCCGAACCGCTTCACCAGGCCGCGCGCCTGCAAGATTGGTTCGGCGGTCATTTCGAAACCCTCCGGATCCACTGGTCGAGCGCGACGGCGACGATGATCAGCACGCCGATGGCGAATTCCTGCCACAGCACGTCGAGTCCGGCGAGCGACACGGCGGAGCGGAAGACGCCGACGATCAGCGCTCCGACCATCGTGCCGACCATCGAGCCGCGGCCGCCGAACAGGCTGGTGCCGCCGATCACCACCGCGGTGATGCTGTCGAGGTTGGCGTTCTCGCCGGCGGTCGGGCTGATTGCGCCAACGCGGCCGATCAGCGCCCAGCCCGCAACCGCAGCGATAATTCCGGCGAGCGTGTAGACGCTGAACAGGATGCGGTCGGTGTTGATGCCGGCGAGCCGCGCCGATTCCGGATCGTCGCCGGTCGCATAGAGGTGGCGGCCGTAGGCGGTGCGATTGAGCACGTACCAGAAGACCGCCGCGATCAGCAGCATGAGGAAGGTGCCCCACATGATGCGCGCGGTGCCCACCTCGAGCTGATTGCCCATGATTTGCAGGAAGTAGGCCTTGTCCTCAATGTCCTGCATGCCGATCGTTTCGCTCTGCGAATAAAACGTGTTGAGAGCGCCGATGATCGACAGCGTGCCGAGAGTGACGATGAACGGCGGCATCCGCATGCGCGTCACCAGCACGCCGTTGAGGCCGCCGAAGAATGCGCCGCAGATGAGGCCGATCGGGAATGCGAGGATGGTCGGAACGCCATCGAACACCGCGAGGCGGCCCATCACCACCGACGAGATCACCATGATGACGCCGATCGACAGGTCGATGCCGGCGGTCAGGATCACCAGCGTCTGTCCAACGCCGAGAATGCCGGTGACCATCACCTGGGTCAGGATCGTCGAGAAATTGCTCGCGGCGGTGAAGCGCGAGGGATTGACCGCGACGCCGAGCAGCAGGCCGAGCACCAGCACGACGAAGGGAACGGTGGTCGGGTAGACATGGAGGAAGCGCTGCAGACGCTGAAGCGTCGTGAGCCGGTCTTCCTCGAACGTCGCGACCGAGGCGGCTGCTCCGGCCAACGCCTGCTCGAACTCCTGGGGCGCATGCCCCCCTGCGGATGAGGCTTCGCTCATGGCCACCCCGTCGCTCCCTCGCCGTCGATGCAATATTGTAAAATCGGCGCCCGCGACAGGCGGGCGCCGACTGATCGACTCTTGACGGAATTACGCTCCTGACTTCGGGCTAAATCAACCCCAGCAGAGCTTCAAGCCCTCGTCGGTGGTGATCGAGGGAACGCCGGGCACCGGGTGGTCGGTGACAAGCTTCTCGCCGGTGTCGATGCTGGTGGGCTTTTTGCCGGTCTTGATGAAATCGGCCACGGCCTGGACGCCGTCGGCGGCCATCAGCAGCGGATATTGCTGCGAGGTAGCGCCGATGATGCCTTCCTTGACCCACTTGACGCCCTGGCAGCCGCCGTCGATCGCGACCAGCGTCACGCCCTTCTCCCTGCCTGCCGCCTTGAGGGCCGCGTAGCCGCCGTAAGCCGCCGGCTCGTTGATCGCATAGACGAGGTCGATCTGGTCGGCCTTCTGCAAGATGTTCTCCATCCCCTTGCGACCGGTATCGGTCGAACCCTGGGTCAGCTCGGAGCCGACGATCTGCGGGCTGTCGCTCGGCGCGAAGTGCTTGGGATCCTTCACCGTGATGCCGAAGCCGGTGAGGAAGCCGTTGTGGCGCAGATAGGCGACGGACGGCTGATTGGGCGTCAGGTCGAGCGTGGCGATCTTGGCGCTTCCCGCTTTGTCGCCGAGCGTGCCCTTGGCCCACTCGCCGATCAACTCGCCGGCCTTGAAGTTGTCGGTGGCGAACAGCGCGTCGGCGGCGTCGACCGGATCGAGCGGCGTGTCGAGCGTGATGACGATGATGCCAGCGTCGCGCGCCTTCTTCACCGAAGGCACGATCGCCGTCGAATCGCTCGGCACCAGCAGGATGCCCTTGGCGCCGGCGGCGATCAGCTGCTCGATCGCCTTGACCTCGCCGTCGTTGTCGCCGTCAGCCTTGCCGGCGTAGGCCTGCGGGGTGAGGCCAAGCTCCTTGGCTTTGGCCTCGAAACCCTCCTTCATCTTGACGAAGAACGGATTGGTGTTGGTCTTGGTGATGAGGCCGACGATGTCGCCCGCGTAAGTAGGCGTGGCGACGGCTATCGCGGCGGCTGCAACGGCGGCGCTCGTCAAAAGTGCGAGTGTTCTCGACATACAATTCCTCCCTGAACAGCGGGCTCGGCGGCGTTTCCCGCGTCTCACGCCCGTAGCGTTACGGCGACGAAGCGGTCTCTTTTTGCCAACCCGCTTCGCGCCGTCGACGCTATTAGGAGCGCGCCCTACCCCCAAGTCAAGGATAATTACTCCGGTCTGATTTAATATTGACGCGGCGCTTCGACGCTTGCATGCTTGGCGCAGAGATCGCGGACGCGGCATGCTAGAGATGCGGCGACGGCCGGCGCGGCGAGGGTCACCCGCCGGCGGGGAACACCGCGACAGGAGTCTCGATGCCGGCGCCGGACGACGAGCGCGCGCCTTATGTATCGCCGTCGCCCGCCAACGCCGGCGGCGCCGACCAGGCGGGCGTGCGCCTGTACAACGAGCGGCTGATCCTCTCGCTCGCCCGCCGCTTCGGGCAATTGTCGAAGATCGAGGTCGCGCGCATCACCGGCTTGTCGGTCCAGTCGAGTTCGACGATCATGAACCGCTTGCAGGCCGACGGGCTGCTCAAGCGCGAGGCGCCCTTGCGCGGCCGGGTCGGCCAACCGACCGTCCCCGTCTCGCTCGATCCCGAAGGCGCGTTTTCGATCGGGCTGAAGATCGGCCGTCGCAGCTTCGATCTGGTGTTGATCGATTTCTGCGGCGCGGTGCGCCGTCGCGCCCACCGCACCTATCCTTATCCGACGCCGGATCTGGTGATGAATTTCATCAACGACGAGCTCGCGCCGCTGGTCGCCTCGTTGACGCCGAAGCAGCGCCGCCGCATCGCCGGCCTCGGCGTCGCCGCGCCGTTCCAACTGTGGAACTGGGCGGCCGAGATCGGCGCGCCCGCCGAAAAGATGGACGCCTGGCGATCGTTCTCGATCGAAGAGGAGCTGGCGCGCGTCACGCCTTTCAGCGTGACGCTCTGCAACGACGCGACTTCGGCCTGCGCCGCCGAATTCTTCTTCGGCGAAGCGTGGCGGCGCCGCGACTTCCTTTACTTCTTCCTCGGCGCTTTCGTCGGCGGCGGACTGGTCCTCGACGGCGCGCTCTATCCCGGCCGCACCGGCAACGCCGCCGCCGTCGGCTCGATGCCGATCGCCGCGCCGGAGGGCAGCGGTTCGCCGACCTCGCAATTGATCTCCCGCGCCTCGATCTACCAGCTCCAGCGGCGGATCGAGGCGGCGGGACGCGACCCCTCGTCGCTCTGGCGCACGCCGGAGATCTGGGACGATTTCGGCCCGCTGCTCGACGACTGGATCGACGAGGCCGCCTACGCGCTCGCCTACGCCTCGCTCGCCGCGATGTCGATCATCGACGTCGAAGCGATCGTCATCGACGGCGCGATGCCTCCCGACGTGCGCGAGCGTCTGCGCCTGCGGGTCGCGGCACAACTCGACACGCTCGATCGACGCGGTCTGTCGGAAGCGACGATTCTCGCCGGGGCGATCGGCGCCGATGCGCGGGCGATCGGGGGAGCGGCGCTGCCGCTGATCAAGGCCTTTGCGCGCGACCGCGAACTGGTGTTCAAGGACACGCTGGGCGACTCGAGCCGAGCGGCGCCGCCGCCGCCGCTGCGCCGTCTTGTTTCTGTCGCTTCGTCTGGTCCATGAACCTGCCTCGTCCGCCCCTGCGAAAGGCGCGGGGCGGGTCGTATGTGTCGCCGCGTCCGTGCGCCGCCGGCTCGTGGAACGAGGAATTCGAATGAGCGCGTTCACTCGCCGCGATTTTCCCGACGGGGCCGTGCTCGCTCCGGCTTTCGCTCAGTGGACCGCCGAACGGCTCGCCGCAGGCGTCGCGGCGCGCGGCGCGGCGCTCCTGATCGTCTCGGGCGGCCGCACGCCGTTGCGCTACTTTCGCGCGCTGTCCGATCAGCCGATCGACTGGTCGCGCGTGGCGGTGACGCTCGCCGACGAACGGCGCGTCGCCGACGACTCGCCGCGCTCCAACGCCAAACTGGTGCGGGAAGCGCTGTTGCAGGGACGCGCCGCCGCCGCGCCATTCGTTCCGCTCGCCGATGTGCGGCTCGACGAAGACCAGGAGCTCGCCGCCGCCAACGCGCGCATCGTCAACCTGTCCATGCCCGCGGACGTCGTCGCGCTCGGCATGGGCGACGACGGCCACACCGCTTCGTGGTTCCCCGGCGCCGACGGGCTCGCCGAGGCGATGGACCCGGCGGCGCGCCTGCTTGTCGCGCCGATCCGCGCCGCGGGCGCGCCGGAGCCGCGCCTGACGCTCACCGGTCGCGTCCTGCTGCGCGCGCGCGCGATCGCGCTGCATATCGAAGGCGCGGACAAGCTCGCCACGCTCGACAAGGCGCTCGGCGCCGGACCGGTCGAAGCGATGCCGATCCGCGCCGTGCTGCGCTGCGCCGCCGACAGGCTGACGATCTTCGCCGCCGCAGCGTGACGCGCCGCGCTCACGCTCGATCGTCACGCCGAACGCATTTGCCGCGCCGATGTCAACCCAGCGCTTGAGCCGCAAATGGGCGAACGTCGCGGTCACGGCGCAGCGCGCGAAAGCCCTGGAAGGGGCGCTTCCGGGGCTTTGAGGTTTTGACGGAAGCGCCGCTCACGCCGTTGATGCGAGCTTGTCGAGCGCAGCCCGGCCGTCCAATACGCCGATCTCGACTTCGAACGTCCGACGTTCGCCGACGGCAAGCGGAGAGATCCGACCCTGCCGTATCAATTCGGCCCGTCGGTCGAGGCGGTGAGTCGCCGGCTCCAGCCCGACGACGTACTCCTGCTCGCCGAGCATCTTCCATTGCACGAACTGCGGAAGATTCGCGACGCGATACCGGACATAGCCGCCGACGCCGAGCCGCTCGTTGAAAATCGCGGCGAATGCGCGGCCGTCCGTCGCTCTCAAGTCGTGATAAAAGCACTGCTCGACATAACCCGCCTGCGGCTCGCCCAGCCGGTCGTGGTCGGCGACAGCCTGCGCTGGCGTGGGATCGCGCGGCTCGACGCCTCCGCCCGACGTAAAGATGCGGCTGTCGGCGCTGACGATCGGGTAGCCGAAGTTGCAGTGATAGAGCAGCATCATCGGCTCGGGCCGCGAGCCGGCGTTCTCGACGACGTCGCGCACAACCAGCGCATTCGCGCCGAGTTGGGTGGTGATTTCCCGATGCAGCACGAGGCACTCGCCGAACGTCCTGGCTTGGCGGACCGTGCCCGCCACTCGGATCATGTAGTCGTCGCCCTGCCAGTCCTGGGAAACGCAGACGTCCTCGGCGGGGATGTTGGAGACCCGGCCATGCAGGCCGAGGCTCTCGTCGCCATCTTGAACGGGCGGACCGATGTTGCTGAGGCCGGCCGTGGTCAGGAGACCGGCGAAGAAGTTACGAAGGAACCCCTCGGCGCCCTTTTCGACGAAATGCGCCGACCCGACGACGCCGCTCTTGGATATGTAGCCAATCGGCGCGCCTTTGTATGAAGCCCACGCAATGTCGAGCCCGCGCCCTGGGAGCACGGTGAACGCGAAGCCAGTTCCCGTCTTGACGTCGACCGCATCGACTCCCTTGGCCAGCCCCGAACTCAGCTCGCTGGCGCGGGCGCCGGCGATCTGGGACATTTGGCCGACCCTGCGGGTCAGATCCGCTTTGCTGACGAGGCGTCCAAAAAGCTCCACCAAGATCTTCCTCCCTGCACGTCGATGCGCCTCGCATCGAACGGATTCGCGGTCGCCCCGTTTGCGACCGCCAACGCCATCGGCGACGATGGCGTTCGTCAACTCTAGGGGTCTTCGTATCGTTCGTTCTTGCTTTGGCGCATAGCCCGATCAAGCGTCCGATATCGGATTTCGGTGGACCTCGTCAAAACGCGACGTCACGTCGCGCCTTCCGCCGACTGTTTGCCGATCTTCGCCGCCGCTCAGTCGTAGTGCCTCAGCGCGTTCCAGTTGTCGGCGAGCGGCGCCCGCGGATGGCGCAGGACCCAGATCGTCAGGCCGTTCTCGTAGGGCATCGCATACGCGCTGTCGGTGCGGCCGACGGCGCGAACGTCGTCGTAGAAGCGGTCGAAACGCGCAGCGTCGCGGCCGAGCGTGATGACCACATCGCCAGACGCGCCGCGCGGCCCCCAGAGAAAGTAGGAACTGTGGCCGCTGATCGCCGGCGGGCCGCCGAGCGCCGGTCCATAGACGTCGAGCGCAGCGGCCTCGCCGTAATTGGGGGCGAAGAAGACCGCCTGCGCGCGCTCGTCGGGCGGCAGGTCGCGATAGACGGCGGAGACCGCCGCCGCCATCTCGCGCCAGCCGAACATGTCGGCGAAATACTGCGGCAGCGCGGAGAGCTTCATGTTCTCGGTCTGGGTCGCCTTGGGCGAGAAGCCGCCCGCCCGCATATAGGCGACCAGCGCATCCGGCGGCAGGATCGGCAGAACGGTCGGCGCGGCGAACAGGCCGGGAACGACGACGACGGCAATCGCGACCCCGCGCGCGATCGGGCGCTTGAGCCACGCACCCCACGCGACGGCGCCGGCGGCGATCAGCGCCGGATAGATTGGCGTGACGTAGTAGGCCTTGCCATTGGCGACAACGACGATCGCCAAGACGACGACGTAGGCGATCGCCAGGGTGCGCAGCTCCGGACGCAGCGGCCGCACGCCGAGCCGCCACAGGCCGGCGAGCCACACCGGCGCCGAAGCGGGACCGACGAAGAGAGCCTGCTGCAGCAGGAAGCCGAGCGGCGACCGCCCAACGGCCTTGCCGCCGACGTCGGCGCCGGCGACGCCGAGGAACGGCCAGCCGTGCAGCGCCTGCCACAGGACATTGGGCAGCGCGATCGCCAGCGCCAGCGCGGCGCCGGCATAGAGCCACGGCCGCGCCAGGCTGCGCCGCAGCGGGGTCGCGACGGCGCCGACCGCGAACGCGGCCATGTAGAGAGCGATCAGATACTTGCTCTCGAAGCTGACGCCGACGACGGCGCCGAAGGCGAGCCACCAGCGCTCGTCGCCGCCATCGACGAGGCGCACCAGAATCCAGGCGCAGGCGAGCCAGGTGAGCGGCTGCAGGCAATCGGTCGACAGCAGCACGCCGTCGGCCAGCAGCGCCGGCGCGAACAGAACGCAGAGCCCGGCGAGCGCCTGAGCGAAGCGGCCGCCGCCGAGGCGGCGAGCCAGATCGGCGGTCAGCGCGACCGTCGCCGCCGACGCCAGCGCCGGGACGAGCCTGAGCGGCGTCAGCGCGGTCCCGAACAGTTTGAAGGAAGCGGCGGCGATCAGCGGGATCAGCGGCGGCTGATCGACATAACCGAAGGCGGGATGCAAGCCGCAGACGATGAAATAGAGCTCGTCGCGAAAGACGTCGTAATGCGCGTTGGCGACGAGATGGACGAGGAAGCACGCCGCGCCGAGCCACAGCGCCGGCGCGCCGGCGATTCCCCGCAATCTCGTGGGCCGAACAGCGTCGTTGGTCGCTGTTGCGCTCAAGCGTCAGCCCCTTCCAGCGTGATTGCGCGCGCCCACGACGGGCCAAGCGAGGCCGGCGACGGCTGTAGCATATCGACGCGTCATATAAGTGGCGGCGGGGCGGCTGCGCGCGCCGCCGCGCCGCGCGGCGCTTCGTCGCGGCTCGGACAGCCGAGAGCGTCGGCGCCGCGGCGAATTTGGACTGAACGGAAACACGCGGCAAATTATGTATGTACGCCACATTTATTTTCAGATTGTGTAGCTCCTATTCACATTCAATTTCCTCTCCCCTCCTGCGCCTATTGCGCAACTCATTTGAATAGGGAGGGACACCGCGTTGTCTTCCATGCTGACCATGCCCGAAATCGAGGCGCGCAATCCGGAAATCGATGTGCGCAACCTCTGCGTCCTGGTGACCGCAGGCGCCAGCGGGATCGGTCGGGCCATTGCGGAAAGCTTTGTCGCCGCCGGAGCAAAGGTCCACGTGACCGATGTGGTCGAATCGACTCTCGCGGCGACGATTAACGCTGTGCCGGGGCTGACGGGAACGGTCGGCGACGCCTCACGCGCAGACGACGTGCATCGCGTTTTCGTCGATGTCTCGGCCCGGTTTGGCGGGCTTGATCTTCTGGTCAACAACGCCGGCATCGCGGGGCCAACCGGTCGCGTGGATGAATTGACCGCCGCCGACGTCGACAAGACGATCGACGTCAATCTCAAGTCGCAATTCTATTTTCTCGAGCGCTTCGTGCCGCTTCTGACGGACTCCAAGCGCAATCCCTCGATCATCGGCATGAGTTCGGTCGCCGGGCGCTTAGGCTACGGATTTCGCACGCCCTATTCAGCGACCAAATGGGCGATCGTCGGCCTCATCAAGTCGTTGGCGATCGAGCTTGGGCCTCTGGGCGTTCGCGCCAACGCGATCCTCCCCGGCGGGGTGCAGGGCCCGCGGATGGACCGCGTCATCGCCGCGCGCGCGGAGGCCATGGGCGTCACCTTCGAAGAAATGCGCAACGAGTATCTCCGCAAGATCTCCTTGCGGAGAATGGTCGAGGCCAAGGATGTCGCCAACTTGGCTTTGTTTCTCGCCTCCGATCTGGCGCGCAACATCAGCGGCCAAGTCATCAGCGTCGATGGAAACACCGAGACCGCCTGACCAAGCCGCCATGGAGCAAAGACTGTGAAACTGAGAAGACGCAAGGTCATCATCTCGTGCGCCATTACCGGCTCGGTGCACACGCCATCGATGTCGGGATATCTGGCGGCCAATCCGGAACAGATCGCTCAACAGGCGATCGAGGCAGCGCGCGCGGGAGCCGCGATCCTGCACCTCCATGCCCGCAATTCGGCCGACGGAAGCCCGACGCCCGACCCTGCCGTGTTCGAACAGTTTGTGCCCAAGATCGCGGCGCAGACCGATGCGATCATCAACATCACGACCGGCGGGAGCTCCCGCATGACGCTGGACGACCGTCTCGCGTACCCTCTGGTCGCCAAGCCCGAACTGTGTTCGCTCAACATGGGATCGATGAATTTCGCCTTCCACAAGGCAGGAAGCGGGATCGCCGACTGGAAGCATCCCTGGGAACAGGGCCATATCAAAGGTTCGGAAAACGTCATCTTCCGCAATACGTTCGCCGACATCCGCGACATCATTGCACGGCTCGGCGAGGCGTACGGCACGCGATTCGAGTTCGAGTGCTACGACGTCGGGCACATTTGCAACCTCGCCTACTTCGTCAACGAGGGGCTGCTGAAGCCGCCGCTGTTCCTGCAGTGCTGCCTGGGCATCATGGGCGGGCTCAATACCGATCCGGAGAACCTGTTCCTGATGCGCAGCACGGCCGACCGGCTGCTTGGGCGCGACAACTACGAGTTCTCCGTGCTCGGAGCGGGACGGCACCAGATGTCCTTGGTCACGATGGGCGCAATCATGGGCGGCCATGTGCGCGTGGGCCTCGAGGACAGTCTGTATCTCGGGCGAGGCCAGCTGGCGCCGTCGTGCGCGGCGCAGGTGCTCAAGATTCGTCGCATCCTCGAGGAATTGTCGTTGGAGATCGCGACGCCTTCAGAGGCGCGCGAAATCCTGGAGACGAAGGGCGCGGACAAAGTGGGGTTCCGTGGCTAACGTTCCCGCAACAGTCCGAAGGGGGCAGCGAAGGGGCAGCCTGCTCGAATATATCGTCATGGGCGTCACCGTGGCGATCGTGCTGCTGCTCTCGGTCTTCGTCCAAGGGTTCGCCACCTTCGGAAATTTGCGAGTCATCGCATCAAATTCGGCCGCCTTGCTGATCCTGAGCTGCGGGATGGGAATGGTCATCATTTCCCGCGGCCTCGATCTGTCGATGGTCGCGATCATGGTGGCGGGCGCCGCCACTTTTGCGACGTTCTCCAATGCCGGTTATTCCGAGCCGGCCATCGTTGGGCTGACGTTGCTGGTGACGGCGGCGCTCGGCCTCGCCAACGGATGGCTGATCGCCTACGTCGAAATACCAGCAATGCTGGCGACTCTCGCGTCGGCGATGGCCATAGCCGGATTTTTCCGCTTTGCCGTGCTTCGGGGCGAGTTCTTGCTGTTGCTGCCGCCGGACAACCCCGCGGTCGTATTCTTTTCGCGAGACGTTGTGCCCGGGCTGACCGCGCCGGTGGCGGCCATGATCATCACCTTTGTGGTGACGTGGCTTTTGCTGCGCTTCACGACCCTCGGGCGCATCACATACGCGATGGGGGACAATTTTCAGGCGGCCCGGCTGATCGGCCTTCGCGTGCGACCGGCGACGCTGTTGATCTACATGTACGCCGCGCTGACGGCGCTGGTGGCGGGGCTGGTGATCGCGGCGTCCAGCGGAACCGTCGATTTCCGCACCGTCGCAAATGGCAGTCTTCTCTATGAAGTCATTCTCGTCGTCGTGCTGGGAGGAATACCGCTGCGCGGCGGACGCGGAGGCATGAGAAACATCCTTGTCGGGTGCGCCCTGATCGCCGTGATGCGCAATGGGATGACGCTCTTCGACCTCTCGACCCAGATGCAGGACCTTCTCAAGGGCGTCGTTCTGATCATTGCGGTCGCGACCGACAACTACTTCAACCCCAGAGATACGGAGACCGATACGGTCGGCGATCTCTGAGAAGAAACACTCAAAAAACGTGCTCGCAACCAGGGAGGAAAACATGTTGTCGAGAGTGAAGAGCAGTCTAGTAAACATCGCTGCAGGCATCGCGGTCTGTGCGGCTTTCGCCCTCAGCACGGGCGGCGCGCAGGCCGACAGCAACATCGCCGGCAAGAAGGTCATCTTCGTGCCGATCGCGGCGGGCCTTACTTTGACCGAAGCCTGGTCGCGCCGCGTGAAGGAGCATGCGGACTACTATGGCTACAGCTTCGACATCCGCGACCCCGCCTTCAAAATGGATGCGATGTCGGAGTTGCTGGCCAAGGCCATCAGCGACAAGCCGGACGTGCTCATTGTGCACAATCCGACCGTTCAGCTTCTGGCGCGTCAGATCAAGGAAGCTGAATCCAAGGGCATCAGGGTGGTTCAGATCAACCTTCAATCGAACCAACCCTCGACCGCCTACACGGGCGCGAATTGGGAACGCATCGGGCGCGAAATCGCCGAGGATATCGTCAAGGAATGCGGCGCCGGCAGCGGAAAGTCGGGGGAAGTCTCGATCATCCCCGGCCAATTGACGGCGGCCGACAGCGTGATGCTGAACCAAGCCGCGTTCAAGGTCTTTGCGGCCCATCCGGAAATCAAGGTGGTTTCCAACCAGGCGTCGGATTGGGAACCCGAGAAGGCGCGTCAGATCACCACGACGGTCCTCCAACAGCACCCGAACCTCTGCGCGATCTTCGGGCATTGGGATGTGCACACGATGGGCGCCGGCAAGGCGGTCAAGGACGCGGGGCTCCAAGGCAAGGTCATCGTTTATGCGACCGGCGGCGGCGACGACAAGACCTGCCAGGCGGTCGAGGACGGGATTCTCAATCGGGTCTGGAGCTACGACGCTGACGGTCAGGGTCGCGACCTCGCCGATCTCGTCGACGTTCTTCTCCAGGGCGGGGCCGCCACGGATCATACGATGCTGACCATCGACTCTCCGCTGAAGATCATCAAACTCGGCCCGGGCTATGACAAGAACCTCTGCTTCAAGCTGTAGCCGGCAAGCGAGGCCTTGCTGAGTCAATCGACATTGCGCCGCGGGGTCCTTTCGGGGACCCCGCGTTCGCCAAGCTGATGGATATCCAACTTGTCAGTTCCGATCGACTTTGCCCGTCTGCCCCGCCAGCGCGTGCCGCGCTTTGTGGTTTCGCCGCGCCGGATTTTGTCTGACGTCCTGTCGAAAGGCTGGATCGAGGGCGCGATTCCGTTCGTCGCTTTCATCGCCCTGATTTTAGGCGTCGTCATTTTCTCGAAAGGGTACGTCAGCGCCGCCAACATGCGCAACCTCGCCCAGTTCGCCGCCGACGGCGCGCTGGTGACCCTTGCGCTCCTGATCGTTGTGGCTGTCGGCGGCATCGATTTGTCGGTCGGCTCCAACTTCGCGATGTCGGCGTTCGTCGCGCTCTACGGCTTCCATATTTTGGGTCTGCCGGTTTTGGTCCTTCTCGGCCTCAGCCTCGGGTGCGGCGCCCTGATCGGCGCCGTCAACGGGGCGCTTGCGGGATTGCTAGGCTGCGGAGCGCTACTGACGACGCTCGGCATGATGATCACGGTGCGCGGACTGTTCACCTTGGCGTCTCAGGCTCAATTGGTCCAGATTTCAATCAGCGCGCGCAGCGACGATCTATGGGATTGGATCGGCGCCGAGAAGCCGTTGGGAATACCGGTCGGCTTTTGGGTCCTCGCCGTCGTTGCCGTGCTGATCTTTTTCATGTTCCGGCAGTCTCGGTTCGGCTGGCACATTCTTGCGGTCGGCGGCAACAGGAAGGCTGCGCGACACGGAGGGATCAGCGTCAAACTGACCGTATTCTTCGCCTACGTGATCGCAGGGATGATCGTTGGCCTTTCCGCATTTCTCTTCGCCGCGCGGCAAGACAGCATCGGCGCGGACACCGGCATCGGCATGGAGTTCTTCACGTTGACCGCATTGGTGGTCGGCCTTGGCGGATTCGTGCCCGGACGCGGATCGGTCGTTTCCGTTCTGATGGGGTTCGCCACAGTCTACATTCTGGGCGACGTGCTGATCAACTCCGGCTTTCGCGGTGATTCCACCCAGTTTGTGCTTGGCTTGATCATCATCGTGATCCTCGGGATCGATGTGAAATTCCGCAAGAACCGGCACCGCCTGTTGGCGTCGACGTATCTCGATCCGATCGTCTTCGACACGGACGCCGTGCAAGGCATGGACAGTCTGATGCCGGGCGAAATTGCGCCCAAGCTGTCGGGCGCCGAGCTGATCGCCGTAGGGAAGATCGACGGACCTGAGGACGTGGCTCTCGACGCCGACGACAATCTGTACTGCGGCACCCGTGATGGACACATCATACGGATCGCGGCGCCGGATTACAAAGAGGTCAGCGTTCTCGCCAATACAGGAGGGCGGCCGCTCGGGCTCACGTTCGATTCGGAACAGCGTATCGTGACCTGCATCTCCGGCATGGGCCTGGTGCGCGTGACTTTGGACGGCAAAGTCGAATTGTTGGCGGATCAGACCGAGCGCAGCCTCGTCAGCGTCCAGGACGACACGACGATTCGGATGGCCGACGATCTTGATATCGGCCCTGACGGCACGATCTATTTCACCGACGCGACCAGGCGCTTCGATATCGAAAACTGGGGTCTCGATTTGCTGGAGGGGCGTCCCAACGGTCGGCTGCTCAGCTTCGACCCGAAGTCGCGTAAGACTCGGACGATCTGCGACTACCTGGTTTTTCCCAACGGCGTGTGCCTCGCGCACGACCGCCGGCATTTGCTGGTGGCGAGCACCTGGGCCTGTTCGATCCTGATCTTCGATCTGCAGAACCTGTCGGACGGGCCGCGGATCTTCATTCGCGGCCTGCCGGGTTACCCCGACAACATCAACCGGTCCTCCGACGGCGGTTACTGGATCTCGCTCGCCGGAATGCGAAACCCGGTGATCGATGAGGCGATGAGGATACCGGGAACGCGCCGGCGGATGACCAGGCGCGTCCCGCCGACAAACTGGCTGTTCGGCAATCTCAATATCGGGGGCGTGCTCAAGGCCGACGGAGCAGGACGGATCGTCGATGCGCTCTGGGATAAGCCGGACGGACCGCTCTATATGATCACCTCGACGTGCGAGCACAAAGGCATGCTCTATCTCGGCGGCACCACCAACAACAAGATCGGGCGCCTGGCCCTCGCTGGGGCTGACCGCGAATGGACCAGCCCCAACAGCTATTGGAAGAAGGTGTGAGCCGTGTTCTTCCGGGGCGACAAACAAAAAACGATAACGATGACCTTGGAAGGCGCCTTGGGCCCCAATGGTCGCCTTGACGAAGCCGACGCCATTCCGATGGCGGCGCCCGAAGCGGTCTGTGTGGACGGCGCCGGCCAGCTCTTGGCCTCGTCGGGTTCGAACGTGTTTCGGATTCAGCAATGGGGCATGAAGCCCGAACTCTGGGGAAGCTTTGACGCCCCGGTGTCGGCGCTCGCCGCAAGCGGGGGTGGGCGCATCGCGATCGGTCTTTCGGGGGGGCGGATCGTCGTGCGCGATGCGGCCGGCGAATCCTTGGCCGGCTGGACGCCGACGTCCAGTCCGCGCGCGGTCGCCGATTGTCTCTTTCTGTCCGAGGACGAGCTGGTTGTCGTCGATCACGGCTACCGGCCGGACGAGCCGCTTCTTTCGATTGCGCCTTGGGATTCGGCGGCGCGGGGCCAATTGATCGAAATAAGCCGATCCGGCGAGACGCGGGTCATCGCGACGGGACTGCATTGTCCGATGGGCGTCGCCGTCGGGCCCAACGGCGCGCTGGTGGTGACCGAATTGGAACGCGCGCGGGTCGTCGAAGCGTCGGGTCGGGTGTTGCAGGCGGGGTATCCGGCCTATCTCGGTCGGATCCGCAGGATCGACAACGGATATGCGATCGCTTGCTTGTCGCGGCGCGATGCGCTGATCGAGTTTCTCAAGACAGAGCCCGAGTTCGTGGCGAGGATGAAGGCCAGAATCGAACCCAAGCACTGGATATCGCCACGCGTGGTTCCAGAATTCAGTCATGATTTCCCAATCGAACTCGGAGCGACCCGCCTGTTCGGGGAAATTAAGCCTTGGGCGCCGTCATTCTCCTACGGGCTGCTGATCGAGACGGACTTCGCCATGATGCCGGTCAGCGCGGCTCATTCGCGCGCAAACGGCGTCCGTCATGCCATTTCCGATGTCGTCTCCTGGAACGGAGCCCTGATTGCCGTAAGCCGCGGCAGCGGCGCGATCCTGAAACTCGACTCCGCGGGACATGCGATATGAGCCGTAGTCCGATCGTTCGCCTGGAAGGCATCACCAAGCGCTACAGCGGCATACCCGTACTCGAAAACGCGAATTTCGACCTGTACCCGGGCGAGATTCACGCTCTTGTCGGGGAGAACGGCGCAGGCAAGTCCACGCTATGCAAAGTGATCGCGGGCGTCATCTTGCCCTCGGAAGGCCGTCTGTTCATCGACGAGCGGGAAGTCCATTTGACCGCGCCGAAAGACGCGGCCCCCTATGGCGTTTCGATGGTGTATCAAGAATCCAGCCTCGTTCCGCAGTTGACCGCGGCGCAGAACATGGTTCTCGGGCGCGAGCGCGTATTCAATTCCGTCCGGGGAACGCGAAACGCGGCGCGACAAGTGCTTCAGCGCCTCAACTTCAATGTTGAACCATCGCAATTGGCCGGCTCGCTGTCCGCCGCCAAACGCCAGATGGTCGAGATCGCGCGAGCCGTGCTCAATGACGCTCGGATCATCATTCTCGACGAACCGACCGCCACCTTGACGCCCGAAGAGGCGGATCACCTGTTCGAATTCATGCGGACGCTGCAAAAGGCCGGCGTGGCGATGATCTTCATCTCGCACGCGCTGGAAGAGGCCTTGATGTACGCCGATCGCATCACGGTTCTCCGCAACGGCCGATTGATGAAGACCGGGCTGGCGAGCGAGTTTGACCGCGACAGTCTCATTCACCACATGATCGGCGAAGAACTCAAAGCGCGTCAGCCGGCGCCCCGCAGGGTCCGCGCGGCCCGATCCGCGCTCCCCGTGCTCCGCGTGGAAAACATCCGCTGGGGTAGCGTCGTCAATAACATGTCGTTTTCAATATTTCCGGGGGAGATCACGGGCATCGCCGGCCTTATCGGCTCGGGGCGCAGCGAGGTCGCCAAAGTCATCATGGGACACACCAAACGCAACTTTGGCGGCGGCAAAATCTGGCTGGAGGGGCGCGAGATCCGATATCGCGTGCCCTCGCAGGCGGTGGAGGCCGGAATCGCCTATGTCACCGAGGACCGCAAGCTCGAGGGCCTCTTCGACATGATGACGGTGCAGGACAATATCGGGCTCGGATGGCTGGCGAAATTCGCGCGAAGCGCCGTTGTCGCCCCGTTTGCGAAGATGCGCGCGATCTCGAGCGAGTGGGAAGACCGTCTCTCGATCCGTCGCGTCAGCAACGACCAGAAGGTGCTGTATCTCTCCGGGGGCAACCAGCAGAAGGTCGTCTTCGCCAAGTCTTTGTCGCAGAAGCCGAAGCTCGTGATCTTCGACGAGCCCACCAGAGGCGTGGACGTGGGCGCCATCGCCGAAATTCGCGAGATCATCCGCGCCTTCGCCGACAGCGGCGCTGGCGTGATGTTGATTTCGTCCTATCTGCCTGAGATCCTCGACCTCTCCGATCGCATTCTGGTGGCCAAAGGCGGCGCCATCGCCGCGGAATTCGCGCGATCGGAGGCCACCGCCGAGAAGATCCTCGACGCTGCGATTCGTTGATCGGCAAGCAAATTCCACTCCGCTTCGCTGATCGGCGGCGCGCCGAGGACGATTGTGTTCCGTGAAGGAGAGCCCAGAAACATGACCATTCGCTTCGACGGCAGAGTCGCGATTGTCACCGGCTCGGGCGGCGGGCTCGGGCGCTGCCACGCGCTGGGATTGGCGTCGCGCGGCGCGAAGGTGGTGGTCAACGACATCGGCAAGGACGGCGCGGCCTCCGACAGCGCGCTGAAAGTCGTCGATGAGATTCGCGCCGCCGGCGGCGTCGCGATGGCCGACGGCGCCGATGTCGTCAATTTCGAGCAGATCACGGCGATGGTCGCGCGCGCCGAGAAGGAATGGGGCCGGATCGACATCCTGGTCAACAATGCCGGCATCCTGCGCGACAAATCGTTCGCCAAGATGGAGATGAGCGACTTCGATCGCGTCGTTCGCGTGCATCTGACCGGCTCCGCCAATTGCGCCAAGGCGGTGTGGAACGGCATGCGCGAGCGCGGCTATGGCCGCATCGTCTTCACCTCCTCGGCTTCCGGCATTTACGGCAATTTCGGCCAGGCCAATTACGGCGCCGCAAAGGCCGCCATGATCGGGCTGATGAACGTGCTGCATATCGAAGGTGCGAAATACGATATCCGCGTCAACATCCTGGCCCCCACTGCGGCGACCGCGATGACCGACGGTCTGCTGACGCCTGACGAAGCGGCGCTGCTGTCGCCGGAATCGGTGACGCCCGCCGTGCTGTTTCTCGTCGGCGACGGCGCGCCCTCGCGGGTCATCCTCGGCGCCGGCGCCGGCGTCTTCGCCGTGACGCGCATTCAAGAGACGCGAGGCGTCTATCTCGACGAGGCCGAGCGTTCGCCCGATACGATCGCGGCTCGCTGGGACGAGATCGCCCGCGCGGCGACCTACCCGTTAGAGGACGCTTTGTCGCAAACACGGAAATTCGCCGAGCTGGCCAGCCTCGCCAGACGGCAGTCGCCTTCGTGAGGACGCTCTAAGGCGCCGTCGACGCCCGCTCCGGCGGCGCGGTGATCGCATCGAGGCGCAACGCCACGTGCAATTCCAGCGCGGCAATCGGGTCGTCCCAACCGCCGGTGATTTCACGCAGCGTGTCCAGTCGTTGGCGCACCGTGTTGACGTGAACGCCAAGAAGTTCGGCCGTACGAACGATGTTGTGCTCGCTGTCGATGTAGCACAGCAGCGTCTTCTTGAGCTGGGTCTTCTGCCGCGGATCCCGCTCCTCGATCGGCGAAAGGATCTGCTCCACATATCGCGCTATGCGCGAGGCGTCGCCGACCTCGAACAGCTTGGCGAAGAGATTGACCTGAGAATGTTCGACGAACCGATTGAGGCGGTTCATCTTGCGCAACACGAGAAGCGCCTGTTCGATTTGCGCATAGCGAACGGCGGATTGCGTCAGATCCGAGAACGGATCCGACACGACGCCGCCGATCTCCCATCCTTTCCGGCGGCGCAGCAAAGTCTGAAGCAGAGCGCGGATCGACTTTTCGGGACCGACGGCCAAGTAGGTGTCGTTGACGAGATCAACGAGCAGATTCGTCTTTGCCGCCGCTTCGCGGATCATCGTCGTTTGCTCGGCGCGATCAAGGCCGGACAGCGCGATGAGCGCCAGCATCACGGGCTGATCCGTGGTTATCTTCAGACGGTCGCGGATCGCGGAGATTGTCGAGGCGTCGGGCGGGTTGACGAGAATGAGATGTCGCAGCAGGGTCGATGAAGCGATCAACTGTTCCGTCTCGCGCTTCTCGCTCCACAGCTTCGCGATCGAAAGCGCCACGGTGCTGCGTTCCAGATTGCGGATGTCAATCGGATCGAGTTCCCCCAGGTGACAGATGACGAGGCTCTCGCCGCGCCCGGCGCCGCCATGCAGAGCCATAGCGCGACAGTGCTCGTTACCGACATCGAGCATGACGACCGATTGCCCGCTGTGGCGCGATTTGGAAACGGCGCTGATCAGCAACGACGAATCGATCTTGCCGTCTTTCAGATCCTCGGCCAATTGTCCGCGATAGGCCGTCGACGCAAACCGCTCTCTGACCGAAAAGGCCTCGTCGTATAAAATAATCGCGCCATTGATCTGGTCGGCCATGCCCTGGATGAAGAGCGGCCACTCCGTGCCCTTGGCCAACAGCGAAGTCATTTCGTCATGCGCCGCGGCGGAAACGTCAACCCGATGAATGTAGTCGATCAGCGCGACGCGGTTGCGCTCCGCCTCGGCGAGCGCTTCCGAAAGCATTGTGAAGGCGTGGGCGTTGCGCATGGCGACGCCGGCGTGGAGGGCGAAGGAGCCCAACACGGAAATCTCGCGCCCGGACAGCTTGCGATGATAGCGGTCGGCGATGAACAGAATGCCCTGCAGTTTGTCTTCCGAAAGAATCGGGAAACCGGCGAGAGAGACGATGCTCTCGGCCTTGAAGGCCCGATCAAAGGAATCCGTGTGCCGGAATCGCTGGTCGCCGAGATAATCCTGGGTGTCGAAGAAACTCATCGAACTGACGATGAGACTCACGGCGCCGACGCCGATGTTGGCCGAGAGCTCCCAGGTGGCCGGAGAGATCAGGCCTTCAGCCGCGACCGTCCGCATGATGCTGTGATCTTCATTGAGCCGCGTCAGGTAGGCGACGTTGGCGCCGACAAGGCTGCGCGCACGACTGACGATCGTGCGCAGGAGGTCCTGCAACGCCAAGGTGCTGGCGAGATCGTGGGTCGTTTCGTTCAGCAGGTTGAGACCGCGTTCGGTCACTCGACTTTCGCGGATGACCTGGCCGACGGCGTTCAGATGAAGATGCAGCCGCTCAATGTCATGTCCAATCGAAGCCGAGGGCGACGCCTCTCGCACCGTCTCGATCAATTCGACGATTTCGGAATCGTGCGCGCCGAGCGCCGTCTTTTCGAGGATGGTGGCGATGATTGGAAGAACGTTGCCGGTCACGAAGCAACCCTCCCGATCCTCTGCAAAGGGACCGAACTCAAGCCGGAGGGGATCCGCCCTGACGCCACATTCATAGACCACGGAAGCGTATCAAGTCGACGTAAAAATTGCTCTTTCGTATGCGAATCCGCTACCCCGGCCGCGCAAAAGGGACCCCGCCGCAAGGCGAGCCAATAGCGTCGCCGCGTCGTCGAGGCGCGCCAAGCCGCCGCCTTTCCGCGGCCGCTGATCGCTTCGGGTCGCCAAGGCGTCTCTACTGTCGGCGCTGACCGGCGCGTTCCGACGGAAGATCGCGTCCAACCCTCCGACAAGAAACGGGGTCAGATTTCTAGCGTCCGCGCTGTCCTTCGCTAAATCGCCGACGAAATCCACGCCAGCCCAGCTTGACGGCAAGGACGAGGCCGACTTCTGGCGGCGACTCCGCTCATTTGCGTCGGTCCGGAACCATCGCTGGTGTGCCTGCAATACACATATTATCCGATTTTGTGGCTCATACTAACATTCACTTTGACGGCCCGACCTACGCTTATTAGCCTCAAGTTCGGTGGCGCAACGCATCCGATCAGAGGGACGAAGCATTGTTGAACGCGGGACTCCTTGGCCTTCCACAGACGGATCAAAGTATATCATGAGAGAAGCGGTTATCGTTTCGACAGCGAGAACGCCAATCGGTCGGGCGTTCAAGGGCGCGTTCAACGCGACGAAGTCGCCGACGCTTTTGGGCCACGCGATCAGAAGCGCCGTGGCGCGCTCGGGCGTCGAAGGCGGCGAGATCGAGGACGTCGTCATCGGCTGCGTTCTGGCCGCCGGCACCGCAGGCAGCAATATCGCGCGTTTCGCCACCATCGCCGCCGGACTTCCGTTGAGGGTTCCAGGACAAACGATCGACCGCCAGTGCTCGTCGGGACTGATGGCGATCGCGACCGCCGCCAAGCAAGTGACCCATGACGGAATGGACGTCGCCGTCGGCGGCGGACACGACAACATCTCCATGGTGCAGAACGCCTACACGGACTGGGTGCGGCGGGAGGCCGACCCGAACGTCATCGCCAAGGCGCGCCACGCCTATATGCCGATGCTCCAGACCGCGGAGTTCGTCGCCGAGAAGTACGGCGTCGCGCGCGAGGCGCAGGACCGATACGCGCTCGAGTCTCAGCGGCGCACGGCGGCCGCGCAAGAGGCGGGCCGGCTCGACGCCGAAATCGTTCCCGTTCGTACGACCATGGAAGTCGTCGACCGAGTCACCGGCGAGAAATCCTTCAAAGAAATCACGCTGACAAAGGACGAAGGGAACAGGCCAGGAACCACATACGAGGCCCTGCGAGATCTGAAGCCGGTCATTGAAGGCGGCGTCGTCACGGCGGGCAACGCGAGCCAACTCTCGGACGGCGCCTCGGCCTGCGTGATCATGGAATCAAAGATTGCGGAGAAACGCGGGCTGCAGCCATTGGGAATCTATCGCGGCATGGCCGTCGCCGGTTGCGCCCCCGAGGAGATGGGCATCGGTCCCGTCTTCGCCGTGCCGAAGCTGCTGGCGCTGCACGGCCTGAAGGTCGCGGATATCGGGCTGTGGGAGCTGAACGAGGCGTTTGCCTGCCAGACTATCTATTGCCGCGACCGCCTCGGCATCGATCCGGACATCTACAACGTCGACGGTGGCGCCATCGCGATCGGCCATCCCTACGGCATGTCGGGCGCGCGATTGGTCGGCCACGCTCTGATTGAAGGCAAGCGGCGTGGGGTTCGCCATGTCGTGGTCACGATGTGCATCGGAGGCGGCATGGGCGCCGCCGGATTGTTCGAGGTCGCCTGAGCGGCCCACACAAATGCATTTGAGATTGGGTGAGGAGACAAAGATGGACATCGTGATTGTCGCCGCTGCGCGGACTGCGATCGGCAGCTTCAACGGCGCCTTCGCCGCGGTTCCGGCCCACCAGCTCGGCGAGGCGGCGATTCGAGCGGCGCTGGCGCGGGCGAAGTTGGAGCCTGCGGCGGTCGACGAAGTGATCCTCGGCCAGGTGCTGACCGCCAATCAGGGCCAGAACCCGGCGCGACAGGCGGCCCGCGCCGCCGGCGTGCCCGACGACAAGATCGCGTTCGGCGTCAACCAGGTGTGCGGCTCCGGATTGCGCGCGGTGGCGCTGGCGGCCCAGCAGATCGTGACCGGCGAGAGCGAGATCGTCGTCGCCGGCGGACAGGAGAGCATGAGCCTGTCGCAGCACGCCGCGTATCTTCGCTCGGGCGTCAAGATGGGCGACCTGTCGCTGGTCGACACCATGATCAGGGACGGGCTGTGGGACATCTTCAACGGCTACCACATGGGCGT
>Ga0182030_10005082_pt1 | contig 27970 bp, 31 predicted proteins | sample 812S3MmetaG_FD_121299 | JGI IMG/M metagenome (GOLD analysis project Ga0182030, IMG submission 121299) | Permafrost microbial communities from Stordalen Mire, Sweden - 812S3M metaG (Illumina Assembly) | ecosystem: Environmental > Terrestrial > Soil > Wetlands > Permafrost | place: Sweden... | reverse complement strand
AGATAAAATCCAGGAATGATCACAAGTCCATGTGTCAATAACATGGCCATATGGCTCCTCCCCAAACTCATGCCCATCACCCTCATAAAACCCGGCCCTGCCATCTAGATCATCCTCCGCAAGTTCTCCCTCGGACATATCGTAGTCCTCGCCCTCGGAATCGTCGCAGCCTCCTTCACAAATGGACATTGGCCGGAGACATTCGAAGCAAAAATGGGCTCCACAACGGCATTCGACGTGGGAGCAGCCGAATACTTTCCGTACTCCGGAACGGCACTTAGGGCAACGTTTGATTTTCCATTTTTTGAGTTGTTCTTCGAGGGCCGGGTCGAGATCGGTTTCTGGACATTGTCCATCGTGCTTGTAGGAACGGCATGTTGTACAAATCGATGTGCTACAGCTAGGACAGTCGACATAGGGGGTTTTAATCACCAGATTTTGCGATGATGTGAATGCATTATGCCATTCTACCGGAGAAAAAGGCGTTCTTTTAGGAAGAAAGGGAGGCTCGGGCGCTGATAAAATCTCGGGTGAAGCTTCCGCCTGGGCTTTGACTCGATTGGGGCCCAGTGGCTCGGAGAACAGTCGAGGAGATATGAAAGTTGAACATGACCTAACAGGGCAATAAAGTCTATTAGTAGTGTTCCATTCTTCGAATTTGCTTTTGTACAATTCGATCTTAGTTCTTATCAGCGTACGTTTTCAAATAGAAGATAGGATGCTAACCTCAGCGGGTTTCAACAAGCCTGACACTGTAGAAAGTGGAACGATGCGGCAGCATTTGGGGGGCATTTTTGACTCGTTTCGACAAGCATCAAGGAACCAGTCTTTCAAACAGCTTGAACATATAAACCAGCAAGTACACCTTGGACACTTGTGAGGGAAATGGCGAGGCTCATTCTCGAAATCATCCATGCATATTGTGCAAGTCCTCTTTGATTTGATTAAATCAGATATATTATCAGGCTCTGGTCCATTGAAGGGTTGATTCATATTTCCTGCCGCTCGTGGAGGCTGTTGAGTTAGAGTGCCTGTTAAGTACGCTCAGCAAATTGTATGTAAATAGAGGGTGAAATGACTCATGACACCGAACATCGTCATCTAGTAGGGCTCTATCTTTGGAACCGGGCCAAAGTTTCAAAACTTACGTTCGTGGGTGAATGCAGTCTCTGAAGTTGACGTTGCAGGAATCCCGGATAGGTGATTCATGAATTCTGCACGGCTCATCATCTCGATGTTCCTCCTTTCGGCTTGATGAACATCTGCAGCTTGATTATATTCATCGTGACCTATCATATCCATATTTGACATATCTGTAGAATAGCTAGGAGTATATGTACTATTCTGTGGATATTCAAAAGTAGAAGGTGATGAAGTGTCGCTCTGACGAGGCTGAGGCTGGCTGCGGATTTGGTTCCGAGGTTGGAGATTGTTTCCCTCTGGTTGTAAATGTGCAGACATACTATTGGCAAGTATAGCACGTCCGAGTGGAAATAGGCGTGGTTCTGGAGATGAACCAAGGTTCTATTTCATTGGGTAAGACATATCGCTACTTGTTGAAGTCGTGCAAGGCTGCCTATGAACAGGTAAACGCAGAGGCAGCCGCAGAGACCAACAGTTCGAATTCAAATCCTATGGAAGGCGATTTAGAGATAGCTGCACACTCTATTAAATTCGGCGAGGAAGAACAAGCACGAAGACTCTACCTAGACGTTCTCAATGTGTTTGCATAAGGAGAAAATGATTTGGGACGCATCAGCCTCGTCTCGCTTGTTTCTAGCATGGAAAACCCTACCTATTACTAGTAGTGCTAGTACCTACCTGCTAGTACTAAGGTATAGGTAGTAGGTATTTTGTCACTGAGACTAATAATTATTTTGAGGTAGTTATGGTGGCTCATAGGGGAAGATACCCAAATATATCTACAAGAATGCATTAATGGTAATAGATTCTACCCGTTACTTGGCCTTTTTTTTATACTAGTACTAGTAATGGATTAGTGATACCTACTACATAGTAATAAGTCTCTTTTCTAAACTCTGAACTCACAACTTCAAAAGTTTGGCAAGGCTTCTTATCTTAGTCCTATCGGTGTACTAGTATCTTCTCGCGCCGTTTACCGAATTTTCTCCCCCATATTCAACCTTCCATTTCCCATTGAAACTCCAAGATGCCTGATAAAGACGCTGGAACACCAAGGGTGTTTCTGGTTCGCCATGGTAGGTCAAAATTCCCGATTCACTTATCCATTGATTCTGTGAGGTACTGAAATCTTGGAATCCCGGTATGCCGAGAACGTTCTAATATTTTCCAGGTGAAACCGAGTGGACTGTTTCTGGGAGATATACTGGTCGCACTGATATCCCATTGACTCTAAATGGCGAGCGGCAGGTCTCTTCGTCTGCCTTGAAGGTTGTTGGGCCTGGCAAAATCATTGATCCTTCCAAAATCGCCCATTGCTTCATGAGTCCTCGCATTAGGGCACGCCGGACCTATGAATTGCTCTTTGATGCTACCGCAATACAAAAACTCACAGAGAAGTCTGAGATAACTGAAGATATTCGAGAATGGGAATATGGAGCCTACGAAGGGCTCCTGACTGCCCAGATCCGAGCACGCCGAAAAGAGCAGGGTCTCGACACTGAACGGCCGTGGAATATTTGGGATGATGGCTGTGAAGGTGGAGAGTCGCCGACGGAGGTAGCAAGCCGCCTTGATAGAGTCATAGCAAAGATCAAGAAGATCCAAGGACCTTCTATGCATGGCGAAAAAGGTGTTGATGTGATTCTCATAGCTCACGGACACATTCTCAGGGCTTTTGCTAAACGATGGATTGGATTCACCTTGGGAACGAAACTGCCAATGATGTTAGGTTCGTCTTATTTCCTTACCAAATTGCTATTTGTTCCTACGGGGATTTCGGAGGTGGGCACTGTCTCAAGAGCATGCAAACGGTTCTCGTCCTCGTGTCTTAGCTCCTGAAACAGCTCCCAATTCCGGAGCTCTCACCAAAGAATATGACCTTTTAATATGCTAATTCGATGGCTTAGAACCTGGCGCGGTCGGGGTTCTTAGCTATGAGCATCACTGCGTAGATGACCCCGCCTTTTTACTCGGCATTAACATGGGTGGTGTTGATCAATAAGAACAAAATCCATGAACGAAAATAGAAAAGCACTTTACTCCGTTGATTTTGTAAACACTGACGCGTAAACTCAAGACTTCCGTTTGAATGTGTATAGAAATAGACCTTCCCTTGAGAACGCCTCCCGACCAACATCCTCAATTTCCTCCACCATAAACTTTTTCTTCGCACATTTCATAAATTGAATATCTGCTCGTCTCCGCTTCTTGAAGCAGAAATAGATGACAGCATCTGAGCAAAGTTCAATAAGCTCCTGTAAGGTGGCTAGAAGTAAAGGGAATGCTGGCTCAAAATAAACGCAGTCGGCGGCCAGAACCACGTTAGGCTTCATAATGATAATTTCGGCCGGTATGCGTTCCCCCCTAATTATAGTTAACTACAATATCCATGTATGAAACGAAAAACTTACCAGTCCAAGACCATTGGAATCACGCGGGAATCGAGGCCATTCAAAGTGACATTCTGCTTCATGAGGGCAAGCATATTTTGCTGATCTGTAAGATAAATAGGATGGTCAACCTCACATCCGATAGCCACCCCTAAGCCGACTAAACCACCCCCGGCACCAAGTTCAAGGCTGCGGGAGATGAGTAGTTAGTACTCCAATCTCAACAGGTAATAATCAAAGCATACATTCTCGTATCTTTCAATGAATGCCTATGATATCGAAGCATATGTTGCGCTAGTACCTGAATTCCGAGTCAGTATTGCAATTCTTAGTAAGAAGTATGGTTTCTCTCTTGCTGACGTACCGTTCCAGCCGGCCACAATTGCCCTCCACAGCCAGATTTCAGATCTTCATGCAGCTTGAGAGGAGCCTCAAGCTGACCTGCAAAATCTGTAGATGTAGTTGAAGCTGTTTTATAGACTGGAAGAGGCGTGAAATCTTCCCCAATATCTAAAGGAGAGAACTCCGGAGATGGAGAACGAGAGATCATTTTTCAGAGCCCAATGTACCTTGGTAAACGAGAATCGCACTTGGTTCAAGAGTTGGGAGGTTCTGCCGCCAAGCTCACCGCCCTTCCTCCTACCCCCCTATTTTTAAGTCTACTATAGGTAGTATTTAGATCATTCACTCCTTCCTTCCTTCAAAATAACCCCTCGAATGCCACATCAATAAACCTCCTTTACTTATTAGTACCATTGATAGGTAATTTCCCGCCGACTTTTGTGGTCTAGAGCCATGATAACTAACCTCTCCTGCCCTCAGCGACCCGATTTTACCCTTCTACGGCTTCATTCAAAAAAGTCTAGTCGCTCATCATTGCCCGTGCACCAGTGTAGCTTGGCAAATTAAGTGGAATAATCCTTGATGCGAGTAATAGATTATGTCTCGCCACAACCTTTTGGATCTTTCCTTTCGCCAGTGGCAGAAAGGCTGGAAAGAGGCATTTTGATCATACGCAGCCTTGTAGAAATATGTCTCCCTGTCCTCAATGTCTCTTAGCCCTTTGATATGATACTACTCTTCGAATTCGTATTTCAAGTCCGTGGCCTTTTTGAGCCCCTTGCATGGGAAACTCCGTACATGATGTTGCTGAATTCCAACGCAAGGCGATAAGCCGATACGCACGCCTCGTGAATTTCTGCCATTGCTCCCACGAACATTTCCTCTGATGTGTTTCTTGATCTGTCGAGTGCTCTTCAAAATAATGTCATTCCTAAATCTGCTTCATGTGAGCAGAGTACAGGTTGAGGTGTAATCGAGCGCACAACCGCTGCATCCAGTTCTTCAACTATTTGAGATGGCCCTGTGGAACTTCTTGACTGTCGTTATCTTGGGAACAATTGCCATTGCCAGCCCAACAATTGATTTCCCGTTAAACTCTCAGGTACCTCCCGTCGCGCGGGCTGAAGAGCTGTTCTCATACACCTTCTCAAGCTCAACGTTTTCTTCAACACTTCCCATAACTTATACCTTATCCAGGGCACCTCTCTGGCTTTCGCTAAATAGCAGTACTCGTACACTTTCTGGAACACCATCGGCCAATGATGTCGGTTCAGATACAGTCACCGGAGTCAACATTGAACTGACAGCGAGTGATCAATCCGGATCCGCCACTCTGAATGCAACGCTGGTTATTTCCAAAAACCCTACACCAATGGCGAGCATACCATTGTCGGCGCAACTTCCTTCTTTCGGTGCATTCTCAGCCCCGTCGACCCTGCTGTACCATCCGTCGTCTACTTTCAAGTTCAACTTCGAGCCTGGAACATTTTCGCCAAATGGCGGGAACTCGAGCTTGTTTTACTACGCCGTCACAAATACGAATACTCCATTGCCAGCGTGGATATTATTCGATAGTAGCTCTCTCACATTCAGTGGTCAGACTCCCGACTACTCTTCGCTCGTACAACCACCGCAAACTTTCAAAATTCTGCTAATAGCATCTGATGTTGAGGGATTTGGTGCAGCCTCCATATCATTCGAAATTGAGGTTGGAGTTCATCTTTTAGCGTTTCAAAATGCAGATATGTTCCTAAATGCTACTCCGGGCAGCGAATTTAGCTTCAGTGGTCTTTCGAACAACCTTGAACTCGACGGAAAAGTGGTGGGCGTATCCAGCCTGGTTTCGATAACAGTACAAACAGCAGCCTGGGTCGTCTTTGATAGTACCACGCTTCTGCTTGGTGGTAATCCTCCAGCAGATGCTACTTCGAGCAGTGTTACCGTGCTGGCTATTGATGTATATGGAGATACGGCTAATGCTACAATACATATTGAAATGGACACCTCAATATTCAATACAAGCATCGGAAACATCAATGCCACCACAGGATCTGTGCTCTCTTTTGACTTGAGTTCTTATCTTGTCAATAAATCAGACACCATCATGACAGCTCAACTATCCCCCGCCGTTCCTTGGATATCCTTTGATCCTCAGACATTTATACTCACTGGGCAAGTTCCAACGACAATTCAATCCTTTCAAGTTGGCATTAGACTGGACGCTACGTCAAAAATGTTCCAAACCTCCAGCTCTGAATCGTTTGCAATATTTATCACATCTGGGACGAGCCCTTTAACGACCTCCTCTACCGTCGAATCACACCCATCGTCGACCACGGCTTTAGTTTCGTCAACTTCTGGAATACAAGGGATAGTAGAATCTACTGCTGCAATACCTCACCGTGGATTGAGTAAAGCGACTATTGCGGCAATTGTTACTCCCATAGGGCTTGTTGTAATGCTGATCGCACTTTTTCTCGCAATGTTCTGCTGCTTACGCCGTAGACGAATTGCAATTAAAGGCCTTCGTGTTCCTGCTAAAAGCGACTTACCAGCACCCGTGGAACCAAATTCGAGTGTTGTAGAAATTATGAGGGCCACTCGTGTGATCTCACCAGAACCGCTCCAGCTAGATACATCTGGATTTGGACAAGATCATAGCTCATCTAACTACGACAATAGTATCCCTGGTCGTAGCAATGTTTCTTCGAAATACATGGCCAATATTGACAGGAGCAGCACTAAAAGCAACGTCGACAAGTCAATGAGGCGGTCACAGACTGTATCGATCATGTCGGGTGCTCTACCACCTGACTCGACCCAGACTGGTACTTTCGCATCCAGGAAGCGATCGTATTCTGAATCTGCGTTATCCAAATCCGACAGGAGCTGGAGATCCACACAAGATGGGTCTTATCTGGACACCGGCTCCAGGACTAATTCGTCACAGATGCTCACCCGAAACTACTCGAATTACTCTAGAAAAGGCCACACGAGGCGATCCGGACGAGTATGGTCGAACGAGGCTCTGCAAGATGGTGAGATTTCTGCTCAGCCAGATAGAGCCACCATCCTGAACTTGACAGACAAGAATTTCTCGGTCAAATCCTTGAACAACTTTTCCGCTCTCTCGAATCGTGATAGCATCCCGGAACATAGGGATGCTAGCCCTTGTATTGAACAACTAGCATCTGGAAAGATGGCGCGAAGAAACTCGCGATTTGCACCGCCTGCGAATCGACGCAGTGGAATCGGGCATGGGGGCAAAGATGGTCTTTCGAATTTGGTGGGAGAAAACGTCAAACGAAGAAGTATAGGCCACGGTCAGAATTGGGATACTGGAAATGGACTGGCAAGAGACTCTAGGACATGGCTTACCGTCAATATGGAAGATCAAAGGAAGCGTCGCAGCGATTCGAGTCAATTGACGGAAAACGAAAACGTGCTGATCCCCGCGGACAAATTGAGGACAATTAAAAGAGTTCCTCAGAGCCCAATAGCCCCACTTTCAGCACGCGTATCAATATCCAGCGCCAATTCCCGCCCGATCAGCAGGCGGACGATTGGGGCCTCTCCTTTCTTTGGTGGCAGATCATCGTCCAGAGCATCCAAGAGATCGCCTCGAAAAATAAGAGCATCCTTTGCGGATTCGCCAACAGTTCCAGAAGAAGAGACTATGGGAGATTTTGAGAACCAGATTGTAAATGGTCCTGGAGAAGGAAGCCATACACCTCGAGATCCTTTCGGGATTTCCTACGGAGCAGCGCGAGAGGGGACCCGGCAGCTGCGGTCGTACATTCAAAACCGTTTGGTCAAGACACGGACAAGAAGTAGCATGAAATCCAACGATTCGAGAGACAGCCGTTTTGATTCAGCAACGGGATCGATACAGTCACTTCATCAATCTCGAAGTAACGGAAATCTTGAGAGGTCTGGATTAGGAACCCGAGAAGGAAATGATGAATATGAAGACTATTTGCCTGATGGCCATTCGGAAGGAAGCTGGGAGACAAATGAGTCTCAACGAGACAGTCAACCCAACGCCATTACATATGGGACTGAAGATTCTCTCTCAGAATCAGGTGCGGCGCTAGTCCTCCCTAAGGCAGGCTCAGAAGTGGGGCCGTTGAGGGAAACGCAACCTGGCTCCTCCATGCTGGATATAGGAACAAACGCAAGGGTGAGATCGGGGAAAGGCAAGAGGCCCATGGGTGTGGACACAAAAGGGATAGGCTCTGTAAGAGCAAGGGTTGAGGGTGCAGAATCAGATTATACAGCATACATTTGATCAAGTAGGTGGGTGGACCTTCTAATAGCAACAGTAGATAGATAATGTAACAAGTTTTTATAACAAGACAAACTAGGACAGTCCATGGTTTCTGAGACTCTTTCCTGAGAATATTTTCAGGGCGATCGTTTCAGTGAGCATCTCTTCTGATAATAGAGCTATTGCAAAGAACAATGACCCATTGAACATGGTCTTCATAGACTGCCTTCATGACAATTGGTCTTCCCTTTCATACCGGATTGAGCCTCACCTGGTCTGTACTTGCAAACCTTGTTCACACATCCCGGTGACAATACGAATCCAGTTCATTCTTTGCTATCCCGCAACTCTCTTCTAAGACGCGTGAACTTTGAAAGGGGGGACATCGCTTCCCCATATCTATCTTTGTAAATCTCTTGGCTATTGCAGGGATGGCCCTGACCACCATACGCAGAAGCAGCAAGTGGGCGCGTGCGAGCTACCGTGCATCTGCGCCACAATGAAAAAGCACCACTTCAAAAGTATCATACATAGCCTCACACACCAGATGTAGGCAGGTTACAAGGCAGAGGAAGACATTCCCTCGAGGAGGCCAAGGATGAAGAGAACAGCCCATGCGGAACCGGACAGATTATCAGGGTCCAGAGCCTAATGCAGTTTGTCCCAACCATGCCCCCCCGTTTGAGGACTCTGCCCTAGCCTATCAGAAAGTGCAGTACGTCCGCCCAGTAATCCGCCTTCGCCTCCACCACAATAAACGTATTCCCGCAGTGCAACATGATGAGGGAGAAAATCCCTGCAGCAGACTAAAATCCTGCCAAAAGCTCAGGCGTGGAGGTCATCAGCTTTTGGACCATTTTGTCCTTGTTTTTCCTTTTCTTCATTCTAGGTAGAAGCACTTCTTTTCCCACCTACTAGTATTCGCTAACAAAGAACAAAGAAGCTATTTAACCGAGCTTGTGAGTGAGAGTGCAAGGCTCGTCATACCCATTTTGTGAATTCATCTTTCCCTCATTATTCACGACACGCGACTGATCAGTCCTCAATATCCACAGCGATCAAGACGATCTTCCTACAAATCTGATACAGATGAAGAGATAGCCTCTTATTCACTCTCGCGAATTTCTTCCCGCCTCCAACAACCCCGCACATCCTTCCCTCTTCCACCTCGAAAAAGCGAAAAGCCAGCGTATCTGCGGTCACTGATCAAAACGACCAGATATCAATATGGGTCAGACACTCTCTGAGCCGGTTGTCGAGAAGGTGAGCAGTATCCCCATTTGCGTATATCGTGCCATCCTCAATCCCGAAATCTGCTGCCAACTTCGCCGCACCCTTTGTTGCCTTTATACTTTTCAAGTGTCTGCGCCGACAATCTCTGCTTTATCTTGCTTGGAGTATACAACTGTGCTATGCTTAAGAAATACAATACCCGGCTTTGGCATGCAATGCGATCCTGATATGCCTCTATCCACCTGATTGATATTCGCTGACACATCCTTTCCGCTATAGACTTCCGCGAGTGGTGGAGATGAGCGATTAATATTTGGAGTATCTTCAATGCAAGGATGGCGAATCAGCATGGAAGATGCGCATGCGGCAGTTCTCGATCTCCAAACAGAGGATGGCAAAGAAATAAAACCAAGCAATGCTGAAACGAGGTTGTCATTCTTTGGTGTTTACGATGGGCATGGAGGCGACCGAGTTGCTTTATTCGCGGGCGAGAATATCCACCAAATTATTGCCAAACAGGAGGCTTTTAAGAAGGGCGACATTGAGCAAGCTCTGAAAGATGGTTTCTTAGCAACCGACCGAGCTATTTTGAATGGTCAGCAAATGAAACCTCAGAGAGGGGAATAGGAACTGATTCATGCTCTGTAGATCCACGGTATGAGGAGGAAGTTTCAGGATGTACTGCTTCTGTCGGCATACTCTCAGCGAAGAAGATATATGTGGTATGCCGGATTTCAAACATACACCAGACTTACAGTTATTAATTGCTCTAGGGAAACGCTGGAGATTCTCGAAGTGTCCTGGGTGTCAAGGGTCGGGCTAAGCCGCTCTCGTTCGATCATAAACCCCAAAACGAAGGTAAATTGTTGTGTGTGAACATGGAATGGCATTCTGACTTTGACTCAGGCGAAAAGGCTCGAATTACTGCTGCTGGAGGGTTTGTTGACTTTGGCCGTGTCAACGGGAACCTTGCGTTGTCAAGAGCTATTGGCGATTTTGAGTTCAAGAAAAGTGCCGAACTTGCGCCTGAACAGCAAATAGTCACAGCCTTCCCAGATGTGACCGTACATGAAATCTCGGATGATGACGAGTTCCTTGTCGTTGCATGTGATGGTAACAAACATCCCCATCGAAATTAGTGATATTGAATTAATTGTTGTGCAGGTATCTGGGATTGCCAGTCCTCCCAAGCTGTTGTTGAATTTGTTCGACGGGGAATCGCTGCCAAGCAGGACCTGGATAAGATTTGTGAAAATATGATGGACAACTGTCTGGCTTCAAATTCCGAGACTGGAGGCGTAGGCTGCGATAATATGACCATGATTGTTATTGGCCTTCTTCGTGGCAAAAGTAAGGAGGAGTGGTACGATGAGATCGCCAAACGCGTTGCTAACGGAGATGGCCCTTGTGCTCCTCCAGAGTATGGCAAGTATTTTCTAGAAAATATCCTCATGAGACACAATTGGATAGAGCTGACTGCTAAAATAGCTGAATTCCGTGGTCCTGGCGTCCATCATAACTTTGATGATAGTGACAGTGGCTATGATGTCGATATGGACCAAAAGGCAAAGTCTTTTGGAGGGAATCAACGAGGTCGAATCATTCTGCTTGGAGACGGTACAGAAGTTCTAACAGACTCTGATGACACTGAAATGTTTGATCATGGTGAGGAGGATAAGGACCTTGCAAGTCAGGTTCATAAAGGTCAGGCCACCAGCCACAACTCGAGTGTACCAACTGCCTCCAGTCCCGACGCTCTGCCAGAAAAGATTGACGTGAAGGATCCCAAATATAAGGCTGTTGCAGACAAGGTTCTCTCTAACTCAAATGAACCATCAGGTAAGAAAGCAGTGGAGGTGAACTCAGATACCAAAGATAAGTAGACTCAGCTCTACGATGCTTTTGGTCTATGTTTCACACTTAACTGCAAGCATATGGGAGGGAAGAGCATGGGAAATCGTTTGTAATAGGACCTATGTTCTAGGCAAATGTCTGCTTTACGCCTGATCTGGTATAGAGGCGGCAAGGTTGTTTGTGTTTCATGGCAAGACGGGAAATGATTTCACGATATTGCTTCTCTCAACGGGGCTGAGCTGGGGAAAGATATGAATAAAGCACGTCACGACACCTCTTCAACTGGCAATTGACCAGAATCATTTGTCATGGCGCGCTTTTGATTCTAGTCATTTTCTGTTCACGATCTTCATCACGCAGCGAATTCTGTTCTGTTCTGAGTTTCCTTTTCTTGCATCACAGATCTCAGGTCTCAGATCTCAATACAGGGAGGGGTTGGTCTTCTTTTAGATTATGGCCAGCGGTTTGCATTGTATCGAGAAACTACACACAATTGATACTTGAAATGATACAAAATCCATCTACCTTAGGAGCAAGGTGATGTTCCTCGTAACCTGTGGGATTTCATGGACCGCTATTAGAAAGCTTGTATATAGGTCACCCGTCGGTAGCGTTATGCAATATCATCCCAACTCTGGCCAAGTAGATTTGGACTGTACAAATAAAAGTTGATGAAGGGCGCTTTGATTGTGAAAGTTAAGGTAGTGCTACATGAATTACAATAATGGCAATGTCAAGCACAATCAAGATAATGCAATGTCAGGGACCATCACTCATGAGATCCACGACGACATCCAAACGCTTGAAGGAGTACTCGTCCAATTACTAACGGGTCAACTTGTATAATGCTTAGGAGACCATCACCGGCCATAGAGATGCAAATTCATGTCGATGAACAAAAACTTACTGTTGAGTCCATTTCTCTATAGTCCTACAGTCACCACGAGGAGTTCCAATAATTCAGTGCCCTACAACGCTGGGCCAAATGGCGTAGGGAACCTTATCGCTTGACCAGGGAATAGTAGCGTGCAATGACGATTGAGAAAGGAGGCAATTGGGAAGGAAACCTGGCAATATGAAAGTCTGGGATCCAAGTATTCTGAATTAAACTATCACAATGTTAACAATTAAAGCATTTTTTGCTTCATTTCATACTCTCCAGCAATAATCCACTTCTTCAGAAATTTATTGAATTCCCGTGCTAGATCTCCGAATTGGTCTTGTACCCTGGACCAAATTTTATTTTGAGGATCGTCAGCATTGTCCTAATTATCATACACGATAACCTTTCTGGCCGGATCCTCGCAATAACTATTTCATCCAACTCGTTACCAAACCGACACAATGTCTTCTCCTTCTTCAGCAGGATCAAGCGCAGGAAAGCGGAAACGTACATCTACTCTGCCGTCCTCAGCTAAGCCCATCGATCAATTACAACCGTCATCTCGAGACGCGTCTGGCGAGGATGGCGAGTCAACAGCGCCTGAATCTGGAAGTCTGAACTACAAGAAGGGCAACTTACTCGATGCCGGTAATCCTCCAGCAAAGCGATTGAGATCTTCCACCCACGAGAAAACTCCCAATGGCACTGGCAGTGCTCAAGACCCAGGGGAGCCATCTGATACCACAGAAGCAAGCACGGATATTGCTAGCAGGGTTGGACGAAAGGGACGTAAGAGTATATCCAAAGAGGAAGAGGAAGAAAAACCTGCAGCGATGGCTCCTCCACCAATTGGGAAGTTGACAGACCCCGTTGGATACAAGACAAATCCCCCACCTGTGGGAAGGCCAGTTCGAGTTTACGCTGATGGAGTTTTTGACCTTTTCCATCTTGGGTATGCTCCCTTCTAAAATAATTGATAATACCTTTCATTAACACTTGAATTAGACATATGCGCCAGCTCGAACAGGCCAAGAAAGCCTTCCCTGATGTCTATCTGATGGTTGGTGTGACGGGAGATAAAGAAACACATAAACGGAAGGGTCTTACGGTTTTGTCTGGACAAGAAAGAGCGGAGACCGTCCGACATTGCAAATGGGTAGATGAGGTCTTCGAAGATTGCCCTTGGATTGTCACCCCAGAGTTCCTTGAGCAGCATAAAATCGATTATGTTGCTCACGATGACCTGCCATATGGCGCTGACGAGGGCGATGATATCTACAAGCCTATCAAGGAGGCTGGCAAGTTTCTAGTCACTCAAAGAACCGAAGGTGTTAGTACAACTGGCATCATCACGAAGTAAGTAGTAACGTCTCATTTGTTCGTCTGCTGTTATTGACCACAACCCAGGATTGTTCGAGACTATGAGAAGTATATTGCTCGACAGTTCAAACGCGGCACTTCTCGTCAGGAACTTAATGTATCGTGGCTCAAGAAAAATGAGCTTGATCTCAAGCGTCATGTTGCAGAGATGAGAGAAGCTATTCGGTCGAATTGGACCACTACCGGGCAAGAATTAGGTAAGGAATTACGCCAATTCTGGCAAGCAAGTCGACCTGGAAGCCCAGCTAGAATGGCGAGCTATGACGAGTCATCTAAAGGGGGATCTCTTACGAGTCCTTCAGCTTTATCACACCTCAGTCGCCGTTTGGAGATTCCACGAAACGACAGCCCTGGTCCAGGAAGCGATTTTGCTACTGGATATAGCCTGGGTTTAATTGGTGGTGTACGCTCATGGGTGAGTTGAAGCTCAAACCAAAACAAGCTTTGAGCATACTGACTATTTCAGATGACGAGGAGTCGCCAGACCAACCGTGACAATCAACATAGCAGTGATAGCAGTGAGGAAGACAGTGATGAGAGATCCCCACCCCGGGGTAGGTCAGGAAAAGCTTCTGCTCAGGCTGAAGAAGAGCAGGTAGATGCTCAAATTGAGGCTATGATGGATGAGAACTCGAAGGCCTCAGGGGCTTAAGAGTGGAGAATTTACGGGTCTCCTTGTATTGTTTTAAAAGCATTGGTTGTATAAGACTTCGATTCTTGGTACATATCTTTCTTACCTATGATACCTGTAATGCAAAATTATAGACTGCTGTACAAAGTACATAGATTGGCTACTCCTGGTGCTCCATATTCAATGAGCCTCAAAATGCTCGCTTGGAAATCGCCTATTTTGATTGGTGCGGGCCAAAGAATCAATGAAGCAACGACTTTTAGATCTCGACCCCACGAAACAACGCCTCTCCACTCCATTGCCTCTCAACCTTTTCTTCTCTTCCTGTCAACGTGCAATTGACAGCATGTTATCTTCTACAAGATCAGCAGCTGCGCTGGCGTTGCGAGGTAAGCTTTTCAATGGCTCCGAATTTCCTCTAAAAGCTTGCCACATAGCTAACGAGCAAATCCACAGCGAAGCCTGCGTCGTCTCTAATCCCGTATCGATCAATCGCCGCAATCTCATCTTCGTCATCAAAACCTGCTACCCCTGCAGTATCGCAGCATAATGTGTATGGAAACCCAGGTACGCCTCCGCCGATGAGCGTGACGGGCAAGGAGAGGCGCGAGGTACCATTGCCTAGTCAGGAGGGAAAGAAGGGTGTTATGCAATACGCATTGTATGTCATTCCCATCCGCTGCACTTGTCACAGTAGCATATCAAGTTGAGAGTGATTGGGTTCGATGAGGCAAAGCCCTCCGCTAACAACCACCCAAGAACAACCCTCGACCAAGTAGCCAACTGGGCCCGTCAAGGCTCCCTCTGGCCCATGACCTTCGGGCTCGCCTGCTGCGCCGTCGAAATGATGCACTTGTCCACCCCTCGCTACGATCAAGATCGCCTCGGTATAATCTTCCGTGCTTCTCCCAGACAATCAGACGTTATGATCGTTGCCGGTACGCTCACGAACAAGATGGCTCCTGCGCTCCGACAAGTCTATGATCAGATGCCTGAACCGAGATGGGTTGTTTCGATGGGAAGCTGTGCGAATGGGGGAGGGTATTATCATTATAGTTATAGTGTGACGAGGGGTTGTGATAGGATTGTACCTGTCGATATTTATGTGCCGGGGTGCCCGCCTACGTCGGAGGCGTTGATGTATGGAATTTTCCAGTTGCAGAAGAAGTAGGCTCATCCTTATTGCGGGTCAGAGTACTTGTGCTAACGTTGGACTAGGATGAGACACACAAAGATTACGAGGATGTGGTATAGGAAGTAGAGGACGCTGGATCTGCGGGGTGAGAGACGAAAGAACTTTCTTTTCTGTACAAAGTTTCAGACTGCACATAGAGGCAGGATGCCCCGGAGTTCATTTGTTTTTAGAGGAGTAGAATACAAGCTTTACAACCAAAACTGACTGCCTATTACAAGTCATACCCTTCATGTGGCGAAGCCCGCCATGAATTTCTTAGTGTTTGGCGTTAGATTCTCCAGCTCCTGCATACCTTTCAATGTCTAAGAATTTTAGAGCTACCACAAGCTTGAACGATCTAGACCGCGCGATAACCCTTTTTTATTAGCTATATCAGTCTAAGGAAAATTTGCAGCGGTATGGAATGCAGAACTTTTATGCTGTAGACTTGATTTCAGACAAAGCGGTGGAATGCACGCTCAGCTTGCATGCGATGTTTTGAATGTAGCATAGTCGAAAACACAATTTCATAAAGTCAACTAGATGAGCGTGTTAAAGGCCTTAATTTGAATAGCTATATAATTAAATAGTCCTAAAGTTTACATTATCCTTAACGCAGCCAAACCTTTAGGCCTCCTCCTGACCTCGAAGAGCGCCGAATCGCTAAATAAACAGCAATGCCAAAATCCTTCTTCCATCCTCGAATTTCACCCGCCAAGGTTCCCGACCTCAAATCCTGAACTGAAATCTACAACATAACTCCCACGAACCCAGCAAGACCCATAATCAAACCCCCAGCACTAACCATAATGTTTCCTGCACCACTCTTACCCGTCGCACTCGCAGCTGCTGAACTACTAGTCTTACTTGCCGTCGCAACAGCTCCACTATCACTTGTCGTCGTAGCTGTAGAGCCTCCGCTGGTCGAAGACCCACTCGTCACAGCAGCAGTACCCGAAGACACGGCCATAGAAATAGGAGTAGAGGTCGCAGAGGAATAAACCGAGGCATCTGCGCAATAAGTTTGTTGATCCGAGTAGATAGAACTATAGCGTGGGTCATTGGGGCATTGTTGAAAGCATCTATAGGTAGAGGTTTAGTGGTGGGTCAGGAATTGAGTATTGGGGAAGACGTACGTGACAATAGGGGCGTATTTTGAGCAGAGACATCCGTAATCTGTTGACGCGCAACCGGCAGCAATTGCTTGGGTTGATGCGAGACAAGCTTCGAGGACTGGTTGGGCGGCGCATACGGAGGTTGTGCCTGAAGTTGTGGAGGTGGTGGACTGGCTGGCGGCGATAGAGAGAAGGAGGGAAATGGAGAGGAGAGAAGTATACATTTTGTTTGAGAATATGAGAATCAGACACTGAATACTTTCAAGGGGTGCAAATGTCGAGTTCTCGCAAGAGAAATCTGTGAGGTTCTAAAACTTGGGAATAGATTTAGTAGTAAGAGAAATTAGGAGAGGTCAACAAGCCGGCCAGACACCAGTTCATATACAGGAACCCTCGGACAATTTCCTCATATCTGCAGCTCCACAAGGCTAAGATCTGGCTTAGGACGTGTATCCTCCCCTGACACGGCGATAGCGCGTTGCCATGAAGATCGAGTAGTTGAGCCTTCTGATTGGGCGAGAAGGAAAAGTAATATTGGCTCGCGGCAGGGCTTCGATTTGTCTCAGTTGAGCAGGCAACGGCCTTTGTCCCTCGATCAACCTCGAGCTTTTGGCATGGCACTATCTAGACTTACAATGAATGTAGGGTCATGAAGCAGGAAATTTATTGTCCTTGCTTTTGCGGTCTCGTATTGTGCATTTTTCGTGATTGACAAGATTGGGGCGTGATGGGATCTTGGTCCTGGTCATCAAATTTCGTTTCCTGAACTCGGACGGGAGCGCTAAAGATTAGTAGAAGTTTAAATTACCTACTCTCGTCTCGCTACTTACAAGCCGAAGATAGCGAGGAAGCCGTGGCGCCGTAGACTTCATTTTCGAATTTTCACTACCTACCGACCGTATGAATATCATCGTTGGTCATACATCAACTATAGAATCACAAGAAAGTCATTGAAATCATCACGTTCTTTTCCATAATGCTAATTACAGATGGAGCTCGGTCGTATCGATTATAGCGATGCGACCCAACGACGGATCAAGATTTCTTTCGAGGATTGACCCTAGGCTCGTGAAACCGAATACCTCCAAATCTGCATAAAATCCCCCAAGAACAAAGGAAATGTGTACCATGAACAGATTATTCCTGACCAAAACCCATCGTTTCTTCTACGGCCATTGTCAACTTTGTCTGCAGCGCCTCCAGTGTCTTGTATGCTGGGAGATCGAGTCGGTTAAAACTGGACGTGTTAGCAAAGACCTTTTTGTGATTTTGAACCTGAACCTACCATGTGTGCGACTTGGGTAAATTGTTCACCTCCCCTTGTTTTTCAATTGTAAATCGTCTAGGCCCGTCGCTACCTTGAAGATCCTTAAATCCGTTGACCGGAATTCGAGATGTCCCTGTAGCAAATTGTAGGAGACGAGATTTTTGTTCTCCGTCCCAACTCCGTATCGTCTGCCAGAAGAACTTGATAACTTCATCGGATTCCTGATATCCTCTGTAGTCGGTGTGCTTTTTCCAGTCTTCAACATCAATTTCGGCAATACCGCCAATCAACAACTCAAGTTCTCGTTCGTCGAAGACGTTGACCAGTTCTGCAGGAATCAACTCATGGAACCCAGTAATGAAAGCCTGGAACTGATCGTCAATTCGCTTCTGAATCCTCCACTTGACCATGAGATCAACGTATTCCTTTTTATTCTCGTCATTGACCTCAATATCTCTTCCTCCAGGCTTGAGATCTTCGACGTTCGTTACCCCAAATCTTTCATCTTCGGTGGAAAACGTCTGCTCCAAGACTCCCTCAATTGGATTATCCAACATCCATTGAAGACTGCGGTGAAAATCTGCGTCGACACCCTCCATATCTGACAAAGAGACAGGTTTACTAAGCATCATCTTATACAGGGCACCAATAAAGAAGGCGTCCAAGAATCGACGGTGGAAAATAGCTAGGCCAACGACACGGCCAATGAACTTGAAATAATTAAGATGCTCAGGGTTGATTCCTGAGTGAGGGTTGATCTGGAGGGTGTAGTTGTCATGAGCGGAGTATTCGAACAAACAGTAAAAGGGATTGAACATCTCGTGGGAAAGAAGGAAAAAGAATTCTCTGGATAGACCACCATAATCGAGACCATCCTCGCCGTCGAATTTGATCATTAAACGTTTCTTGAGGTCGGTCGCAGACTGGCGCATAATTTCAGCATATGAGTCTTCGAAAATATGTGATCTTCGGACTTTGACATGGCATTGGCCAGAGAGAATACGAAGTGCTGGCTGTGATCGGAAATAGATGAGCTTGCGTCTAAAGTCACGCTTGTACTGCGGAACATTCTGGTCCAAAGATGATGGAAGTCTTGGGTCGTCCCATGTAGTCGTCTTCGTATTGTGATCCACAAAATACACCCTCGCTGTGTTGGTCAATCTCATTTCCCATCCACTGGGCAAAGGACCAAGTTGTGAGACGGGTTGTTGCTGAATTGTGTTGCCGTTCCCACCAGCATTCTGGCCACCATACATCCGGATATACTGCTGGCGTCTTGGATCTACCCACGTGGTGGTACGGGTATTGTGATCGACAAAGTAAGGCCGACCCTCAGGCGTATGCCTCTGCTCCCATAGTGGCGGAAGCTCACCTGTTCCCGCCGTCGTAGCTCCGGTTGCCATCATTGTAGCAGCATTGGCAGTATTTGCCCCAGCTGCTTGTTGCTGCTGCAGATTGGGGGAATTGGCCCCAGTTCTATCCTCAGGTAACGTCCGGTTCTGATGTCTCTGTCGCTCAACTTGCGTGTTCGCATCTCTTTCATTTCGCTGAGTTTCTGCGGTTCCAGTAGCAGAGGGCCTATTCCAGCTGGTAGATCTCGTGTTGTGATCCACATAATATGTCCTTCCAAGATTGTCCTCCCGCCTCTCCCATCCAGCGGGTAATCTTCCTTGCGCATCCTCGAACGAACTAAAAGTACCTGTCTGTCGAGGCGCAGAAGCACCGTTTGCTTGCGTAGCTGCGGCCGAAGGTCCAGCGCTGCCTGCAGCGGGTGCGTGGCCTGGAGTTGGGCCTGTGGATAAGGAGCCATTTGCCATGACAACTGATCCAGGCTGTGAGGTATGAGAGGGTGTTGAAGCTCCTGGAAACCCAGATGATGCAGAGCCTTGGGTATTAAGAGAGGGTCGGCTGTTGTTGTTGTTGGAATGATTAGATGGTGCCATATTGCCTCGCGCGGGCGGTGCATCTAAATTGGTAGACAAATTGATGATAAGCTTCCCATGAACTACTAAGTTGTCTGTGGACTTCTTGAGGTCTCTGGTGAGCATTTCTGTGGATCACGGATGTGATTAGCGGCCAGGACATTGGCAAAAGTATTAAATCACTCACGATCTTGCCCCGAGGAGAAGTCAACGACATCTCCAACTCGGACATTGATGACCCCTAGAAATCCTTGATCCTTCTTCTTGAACTTCTTTTGATCAAATATTTGCACCGCTAATATGCTTTCCTCAGACGCACGTCTAAAACCCATCAGCAGTGATCCGTGGTAAAGAATTATCCCTTCTCACAAGTCAAAGCTCTCGTTCCAGTAGGGGTTCAGCGTTCTCTTGATAACAGTCGTTGTCTTCGTTTGTTCTCCACCCAAGGTCGCCACAGCGAAGGGATCGGGGAATCCTGCAGTTTGTATCAGCACGAAATTCTTGTTGGGTTGGAAAAGGCCGCATACGAAAGACATCACGTTTGTATAATCCATCAGCCGCGATTACTATAGCTTATCAGTATGGAAGATTCATGCTGGGGTAAAATAGGGATGGCAGACTAGTTAATCGCAAATTGGGTTGCCTAGATAAGTCTCAGTTCTGTTGCTCTGTTGTAGCAGGAGCGGGGAGGCAACTTACGCTGGCAAACTCGAATCCATTCTGCTAGCCATGGCTGAGGTTCACCCAAAGGTGAAAGCAGCTTTCTAGGCAACTTTGAAAGATGAGTCTCGAGACAGTGAGGGCAGGATTGATCGAGATTCTGGGGTGTTCCAGGGTGACTGCTGTAGAAGCTCCGTACAAAAGGTGGCTGTGCACACTTTTGTATACGCAGCTCTGTCACCCTATTGCAGACGTCAATGCTGAACTTCGAATGCTTGCCACCTCGATGATTCTTTCATCAGCGCAACAATATTTCATGAGTGTCGCATGTAGTCAAAGAAGTCAAAATCGCAGGAAGCGGCGTAGAACAAGCCTGTCCCCGCTAGGTTTGTTAGGGTGTTAGATGACGACAAAAATAGCATTCTAAAACGGTATCTTTCACCGCAAGGTATCTGACCTGGGAGGGACCTTCTTTGCCCAAGGAATGTCGTAGCGAATCATATGAGATCACCAGCATTATTAATTGATAGAAAGTGAGAATGAGGGTATTCAAAGACTCAAATGATTGCACGTGCGCCCATATCTACCACCCCTTGTAGGTATCTCACAGGGCATTGTACGATAGGCCCATTCCCCATCCTCAAATCAATCAACGCCATTTTATAGAATCTCATCGGTCCCCTCTATCGTATGTTTCCAAATCATCCATCAAAGTCAAGACTAGTAAGGAGTAAATCCCCGGCCCCGACCTCTGTATCCACCACGGTAGCCTCCTCTAGGTGGGAATCCTCCGCGTCCACCACCGAAACCCCGACCACCTCTCATGCCACCTCTGCCTCGACCACGAGTCATGCCAGGAACATTTGTACGCTTGGGAACAACCTATTGAAAGAGGTGATTAGTACAGAACAGGCAATGGAGAATGAGATCATCAACCTTCAAGTTACGTCCATGAAAGACACTCTCATTTAAAACAAGAGCTTGAGCAACAAGGCTTGGTTCTGTGAACTCCACGTACGCGTACCTGCATAACCTAGATTAGCATCCATCTCTTGCCAGGTAGCGTTGATCATATAGATTCTTGACAGCAGGCTCATAAAATCGGAAATCGTGGAACGAACCCCTTTGGGTGGCCGGTGAACTTATCCAACAAGATGGTGACCCGGTTGATAGGACCACAGCTTTGAAAGTGTGCTTGGATCTCCTCAGGTGACGCAGAGTAATCAACGTTGCCGACGAAGATACTTCTCGAATCGATATCTTCCTTGTCCTCCCGTAAATCATTGCTCTGCTGATCAAGACTGGCCTGCATCTCGCGCAGCTTTGCAGCCTCCTCCTCCATCTCAGCAACTCTTCTCTTCATCGCAGCGATCTCATCCTGTAAAACATGTCAGTGCGCTTCTAGACGTATTCAGACGGGACCGGGGACCTCTTCTTCATGTCCTTCATCCTCAGCGTTCATGACCTCGTCCTCTACCTTGGGCTGAATCTCCGCCATGTTTGTTATGTCGTCGTGAAGGTGTAAGAGGATATTGTAAAAGGTAATAGGACAATAGTAAAGGCCTGCGACTAAGCGAGGTTAGATCAGTTGTAAATAAATGGTTATTGACAATGAAGATTAGGTGAATGCAAGCCTTTTTTAAGATCCTCCTAGAAGTTTGCTTATGCTTTGGCACTTTCACTTCCACATGTGCTAGATAGCTCGAGTATCTGCAATTGATACAGAGAATAGAAGAGAACATACCTCGGCCTGAATGTGTACCCAGAAGTGTCAATCAAATTGTCGAATATTGTTCCTCGATATTGAGGACATTGCCATTGATATGCACAGCCTTGTTCTCCTTAGCGCGGCCCTGGACATTGGGTAGAATATAAACTCCATGCCAAGACGAAAATGTGGGACAAATTCAACCTCCATTGATGCATCGTAAATAGCTTAGAATTTCATGTACAGCCTCATCTAACCATTAATATTTGCTATACAAAGCTTGATCTTACTTTGCTATTTTACCAACCCAAAATTTCCACGATTTCTTTCTGCAGGTGGCGTCAGTGAGACCCACGCGCAGATATGGCAGCAGCGATAAGACTTGCGCCTTGTGGCACGAAACTTGGACATCTCCAAAGCTGAGTTTGAGAGCTTCTGTCTCTCAGTCAGGGACAATCAACCTTACCGCAAGCTCGAAGCTATATATCAATCTCCAATTTGAAGCCTACCATCAATTCCACTTTCGTACAGCTCGTTATTTCCCATCTCCCAAAATGTCAACCCCATCCTCTTCCAGCACACAGCCCCTCCTCCTCTCCGACCAACAAGACTCCAATGCCAACGCCCTTGAGCGCAACGCTCAAAACCATGATCCGCACACAAGCGCTTTCAAAAAAGCCCACAACATCTGCCGACAACGAGTCCAAGACTTCCTTTCTTCCACGGCCCAACATTACACTGTCCTCGGACTCGTCTCTTTCGATCTCCTTGGTATATTTGCAGATATCATTATAAACCTATATCAATGTGATGAAGAAGCTACGGATCCTAAATGGGATGATGTGAGGAATGGGCTGGGTATTGCTGGATTGGTTTTCTCGTGCATGTTTATGTTGGAATTGATATTGAGCGTTTGGGCTTTTGGGTGGAGGTATGTTCATGAATATCCTTTGTATCGGTATTCCTTTGTTCCCCTCTCAAAAGGGAATGTTAAAAATCTCTTATTATTACTGTTTGTACTCGTTTAATCTCTTCCTTAGATACTTTAATTCTTGGTTCCACTGCTTCGATGCAGCCGTCATTGTTGCGGGCTTTGTCACAGATGTCTTGCTGCACGGCATACTGGAAGAGGTAGCGTCATTGGTGGTTATTCTACGTCTATGGCGTTTCTTCAAGATTATTGAAGAATTTAGCGTTGGGGCTGAAGAGCAGATGGCGGGTCTTGAATTCCGAATTGAGCAACTCGAGTCTGAGAATACGGATTTGAAGCAGGAACTAAAAAAGCAGAAGGGGACGTTAGACGAGGAACAGGAAGTTGGGTTCCAAAGTGGAAGTGGGAGATGGGCTTGATCAGTATGTTCAACTGAGGGGTCACGGCAATTTTGGAGACATGATCTGTGGGGTATCTTGTTTTAGCGCTGGCTTTTACTTGAATTTGTAAAGTTCTATCATACATAGCAATTCTAATGAAGTGAAGAGTTTTCTATGCTTTGAGCGTAGACGCAAAAAAAACAACGGGGCGTAACAAAGCTCAAAATGCATCGCTGTTGCAGATTTCGTACTTCTCGTCGCAGTTCACTTCCGACTCCGCCTCTCCTTCACTTCCTTTACCGGACTGACAAAAGTGACATGCTTGTCCTCTTTTCTCAGTCGCATGCTGTCTCCTCCACTTCCAGATCGAGTCCGTAAAACAGTCCGAGGGACCACTTTCTCCATCTCGTTGTCTTCAATGTCGATTTCGGCAACGTCGCTACCTTCGTCCTCGTCCTCGGAGGATGCACTTTCAGCGTCATCACCCTCATCGTACTCCCCGTCATCGCTGACTAAACTGGGGGCGTTGTTGCTCGCAATAGTATTCGGACTAAGATCCACCAATGAAGGTCCCATCATTTCTATATCCCCATCGACATCTTGTTGGCTTTCGTACTCATCATGATGGCTATTGATCAGGCGTGTCGAAGGCTTACTATGGTTTGCGGCTGCTGTAGTGTTGATGACTGGAGTAGCATAAGATAAACGAGGTGAAATTCCAGGCTTCCGGCCAGGTTTCCCATCAAGACCCTTGCTACTACCAGGGCGACCAAACGGAGCCGGTGACATTACTGCACGAGCTGGCATGCGCATTGGGGGAGGAGAATCGGCACCGTCAAGACCACCAATCTGCCCTTGTATTGGGGTTTCGCCATCATCAGATTCTTCGCCATGGGACGATAGCTCGTCAAAGTTGACTCGCTTCTTTGCGTTATCGACCATATTAGTGAGATTGCCACCAAAGCCTCTGTCTCGCATGAAACTTGACAGATGCGGAGTATCATTCGAGGAAACAAAACTGCGATGGGGTGTGGCGGGATTCAGACCGCCGTTCTTCACAGGGCTTGTATTCGCGCTTGTTGGAATGGAACTAACTCCGGGAAGCTTTCCTTGCCCGAATAATGCTAGCGATTCGTTGATGCGAGAGAGAATAGAAGCACACGCTTCCGTCTCGGTTGGAGTACTTCTGATGAGTGGATGTACCAGACCGTTGGTAGCTGGGCTTTTCTCTTCTCCAATGATGCTCCCTGTCTCATCAATTTCGATGGGCTGGCCACTTGTAAGCGCTGCTTCTTCATGAGTCTTAAAATCCCTATGATGCGCGATGCGGCAGTGGTTGATAAAGCCTTGTGTACTTGAGAAGTTGTCCCTTTTACAGTCGATGCAGACAAGTTTGACCACCTGGCCATCTCTACGTTTGACGATGCAAGGTCCAACCTTTTCTTTAGCTTGTGGGTAGCCTGGGGGTAATGCTTGGAGCTTTTGACCAGCTGCACCTCTCTGAGTTCTGGCTTTGCCGGCGAGGGTATTTCCATCGGCAATGCCATGTCTGGTTGCTCGACCCTCAGGTAAAGTCTTCCCTGCACGTGATAAATCAAGACTTTGTTGCCATTCAAGTTGAGCACCATCAAAGTTGGGATCAGGAATAAGCCACTTGGCATAGTGTCTTGTATACGGGCCATCGGTGACTCCATATGCGGGGGCCCATTGAGGTACGTTGTCTCCCTTTCTCAATCCCGGGCCAGTTCCATTACTGACGTTATACATTGATTCCACGGTGGCCTGGGTTACCGGATAAGGAATAAGGTGACAACGACGAAGTTGTTCCAGGGCAGTTTGGCATTTGGCAAGCTCTTGGTTGATCAAGCGCAGTTCCTCGTGCTTCAGCAATATTTCAAGGCTGAACTGGGATTCGATGGCTTCTCGGACCTGGGGTGAATCAACCTTCCTATCCCATTCACTCTCCCCTCTCGCAGCTATTCCAAGAGTCCCGTGTTGGATGAGGTTGGACTTCTGCCGTTTATTATCATGCGCTGCTTCCTTTGACAGTCCTGTCGTCACCTGTGAGACTTCTTCGCTGATGCTCCTTTTTCTTTTCCCCACACCGTTGCCGGGAACGATATCCACCGCAGGTCTGGTGGCATCTGCCATTTTGTGGACCACGTCTCCATTTACCACCTTATCGCATCCCCTGGATTCAGAAATCCAAGAAGGAAGTCTGAACATTCGCATGCAGTAAGATGACGAGATCCCTTCCAATAAGTGGCGCGACCTGCGCTTCGCTATGGTCGTAGAAATGCGCCAGTGCTAAGCCTCCTATATATTGAGCATGAAGATATTGAATATCGTTGTTTATGTTGGTGTTGGTGTTGTTGTTGTTAATCTGCGCTGAAGTCGCTACGGATCGTTGACGTAGTGTCCGAGACTGCTTAAAACCACCTAAACGTATCGTACAGGCCCGCAAAATGATTTATACACGAAGATTATTGATTAAAAGATGCGACAACAAAAGACCGACCGTGGAGAAGGAGTGCGCGAAATCGAAGGTTGCCGTTGAGGCTGGGGGTTGAAGATGGATGATCGGGACCGGGACGTATCATCCAGCGGAATGGAACAGCTGGAACAGCTGGAACAGCAGGAAGGCGCGATGACTAAGGCCGAAGGGAGAAAAGGATGGTGATGGTTTCGAAATAAAGGGAGCGCGAGAAGAAGTGAGAAGAAGGAGGAATGTTTTATTACAAGAGATCGTTATGTATGAAGTGGTGATAGTATTTGAAGTTGTTTGAAGTATTAAAAAAAGCGAAACTGTATGGTAAGGGTAGTAAGTAGTAAAGGCGATGTTTGAATGAGATGGATGGTCTGGGGCGAGGACAAAATAGGTCGCAACGGGGGGGGGTTTTGGGTGGTCTAAAATTGAGTGCAGGAATGCGGCGGCAGGGGTCGGTTGCGACTAACTCGATATAGTACGAAGTATTCAACATGGAATATCAAAGGGGCCACTTGATTGGAGAGGGCGAGAGTCTTGGATTTCAACAGGTAACAGGGGCTGGGGTGAGATCCCAGAGCGAAGAAGCCAAAATATTCCGTGCTGCCGTAGCTTATGTACCCGCATCTGCAGAGGGATCGCTCACATCGCCCACATCCCTCTCACTCTCATCTCACTCCCTCGCCCTTCTGTGCATGTGGCACAGAAAGTCAGAAAGACTTATTTGGAACCTGGATCACGAACTTGAAGCGCCGAACCAACTTATAACCGGTTTGCATCCTTCTGAATACTCCACTCTTATCTTTGCTGAGTCTGCTCCTTCTGATCCTTCTGTGGCTATATTCGTATCCGTTTGTTCGTGCTCGGTAACACGCTCCAGTATTTGGGTACGGCTGCACACATATACTAGTCAAGCTACTCAGGTACACGTGGAAAGTCACTTCGAAGGTCCCTAGGCCGCGCGGTGGTCAGCCTAGAAGTCGAATCACGATCTCACATCCATACTCTTTGTGCATCGATTGGATTTGGTGTGGTTCCCTCCAGCTTGACACATTAGAAGATGAGCCTCCAGTCAAACGGTTGGAAATGTGAGACCACCCTTGATGTTTATCCTTGTTCTGGCCTTAACGTGCGGCGTAGGAGCAGGCTGGGTGGGCACATATAAATGCCTTCGTGCAACCAGCTTCTCGCAAATCGATCTTGAAAGGCTGGTGCATTATGATAAGGAAAGGCCAGCGAATGAACCTTCTTCTTGCTCATTGCTTTTATTCCGTTGCTCCTGGTTATGAAACAAGCAAAGAATGGACAAGAAACTGCCACAAAAACCCCCCACTATATATGATTATGAGGGGAATTTCAGACAGATCCACTACGGTTTGACATTCTGCCTGATCTCTTATAATCCACCAACAAAGCAGTCCCTGTTTGGAACTGGTGTGCTGTAGATTCGACTCGCAAATCGCGCAAATGCCCGCCCACCTGGGCAGCCTCGCATCGAAGGTATGACATGTGACAAGGCTCAGAATGAGAAGTTATACTCCGTAGAATGACTTATAGAGCTCGAATGTCTGAAGAGTATATGTAGATTGAATAAAGTGACAAGAAGAAAACTATTTCTTCATAAAAGAAATAATAACAAGAAATTACCTTATGAAACTGTGGTACTAAAGTCGCACTTCTGGAACTGGGCCTGAGGCTGTCAGAGGAAGGCTGAAAAGTTCAGATCAAATCATGAACATAAAATCGACAACTAGCGACGAAATATGCAAAAACCGTGAAAATTGCTCAAAACAGCTTATGTTTATCTCTTAAATTTACACTCTCAAGTCGGTCCTGTTATTCTTTGAATATGGGCGGGGCCAAACAGAATCATGGAGGGCAAGATAAAAATCCGAAGAGGAAGAGAGCACAAGGCAAAGCAACTCCCGAGATCTCATCGCAGACTCGACCATCCAAAAAACCCAAGCCCTCAAACAATCCCACCGATGAAAACCAAGTAGGAAGTTCAAATCCTTCCACGATCTCCGAGACTGTTTTGACAGGAGTCTCTCCCTCCAACGTCACCACATCCACAAATGAGCTCTCAACATCATACGACACCACAAGCATGAGCATAATCTCCGCCTCCCATATCCAGCAAAAAGTATCCCGAGCCCTTGAAATCCTCTCCGAATACCCAACCAAACCCCCAGCGAAACCAAAATT
>Ga0182030_10005081_pt1 | contig 27973 bp, 18 predicted proteins | sample 812S3MmetaG_FD_121299 | JGI IMG/M metagenome (GOLD analysis project Ga0182030, IMG submission 121299) | Permafrost microbial communities from Stordalen Mire, Sweden - 812S3M metaG (Illumina Assembly) | ecosystem: Environmental > Terrestrial > Soil > Wetlands > Permafrost | place: Sweden... | reverse complement strand
GGAGATGGCGGTCGATATACTCGTCGGAGGCGGGCGATCCGTCGTACCATAGAACGTCGCCCAGGGCCTCCAGGCGCGCCTTTGCCGAATCATCGAAAATCTCCTTAATGGCACGGGGATAAGGATCGAAAAGTATGACCGGGCGTTGGGGGGAGTTCATGTTTAAATATGGTTTCGTGTTTTCATAATTCACCGCGAAGCATCCCTCGGCTTCATTGCGCCGCCGGTTTACGGGGCGGCAGAAAGGGCGAAAAAAGGGTGGGTGCTTTGCTTACTGGCTTGCCGCTTTCGTTGGCCCAGGATCGCGGGGGGATGGTGAATCTCGTCGGTGCGGGGCGGGTGAAGGTGAGCGTCACGGGCTTGTCGCCTCCGTTGTAGAAGAGGGGATGATCGCCGTGGATGACGAGGAGGGAGGCGGGCGCGTCGGGGGTGAAGGCGATGGTGCCTTCATTGTATGATTTCAAGTCCCATCCGCCGGAGAAGACGCCAGTACTGCCCTGTGGCTGGCGGATGAGGAGGCCCGCCCCTTCCACCTGAACGGGGTGGCCGAGGAGTGCCGAGGTGAATGAGATCGGCTTTGTGGAGCCGTCCTTGACCACGGCGATCTCGGCTTTTTCCTCCGGGGTGGTGAGGGTTTGAGCCCAGATGCCGTCGGCGGTCGTAAGCGGTTCGCCGTGGACGGACGGGACGGCGCTGTGCCGGAAGGGATAGAGGATGGTGGCGAAGACGGCGGGTGCGTCCTGGGTCTTTAGGAAGCGGCCGGTGGGGATGGGCGACGGATGGTTGTCGTTCGGCTTCCAGCCAAGCAGGACGGGGCTCTTCTGTCCTTGCACGACGTCAGCAGTGAGGTTGGCCCGGTCCAGCGGGATGAGAGCGATGTGGGCGTCGGCACCGGTGGTCGCGGTCGGGTTGTCGCTGATGATGGCCTGGGAGGAGGGATCGACGTGGGCGCTGACGGCGTCCATGTTCCAATGGGCCTCGAAGGTGTGTCGGCCGGTGCCGTCGAGCGTGTCGAGGACGAGGGCACAATAGGGCCGGAGGTAGAGGAGGCGCCGGGTGTGGCTGACGGATTTGTCAGGCTCGCCGATCCACTTTTGAGGCGAAAACTCGGACGCTGCGTATTGGTTTTCCTGATAGCCGTCGCTGTAAGTACCGGCGACGTAGTCGAAGAGGGGGGTGGTAATCCAGGGATTGGAGACCGGGGTGAAGGGGGCCTGGTTCTCGGGGCTGTGCTGCCACTTGCCATCGACGATGATGGTGTTGTGGGAGGGGGTGGCGATGAAGTAGCGGCGGAATTGCGACTTGTCGTAGGTGTAGGTGCCGGGATCGAAGAGGAGATTGGCGTCCCAGGCGCGCATGACGACCTCGAGTTTTTCCTGATGCTCGTGGCCCGTGCCGGGAGGACCGGCCCGGAAGAAGATGAATGCGTCCCAGCCCTCCCAGCCGCTACGCATGGCGTAGAAGCCGGCATCGGGGAGCATGGTGGAATCGGGAGGCTGCGTGCCTTCCCTGCCGTTGGTGGCGGCCCATTTGAGCAGGGGATCGTCGCCAAGGGTAAGGGCATCCCGGGAGGGATACCGCACATTGATGCTCGTGGAATCGTTGGTGGGGACAACGTGGCCAGTCTGGTCCATGACCACGACGGGGGCGCGATAGGCATTGAGGATGGTCGCGCGGAAGGAGTCGGGGATGGGGAGGTTATTGAGCCTGGCCATGTCGTACGGGGACTTGAGCTGCGAGGCGGCGCCGTAGTGATAGCCCGGGGCGAGTTCGGACTCCATGCCGTCGGGCTCGAAGGTGCGGGTGGACTCCAGGGTGAGGCGCTGGACGGCGGCGGCGCGCCACGCGGCGGCGGTCTTCATCTCGGGGAAGAGGGCGCCGACGGTGTAGAGACCGGCGCATTCGTCGGTGACCCAGTTGCCGGTGCGGGTCTGGTCCTGCAACCCAGCGGCAAGGAAGGCGGCCTGGTCGCGCATCATCTTCCCGTAGATCCATTGGGCATCGGGGGTGAAGGAGGGGCTGTCGCGGAAACGGAAGTAACAGTAGGGCCAGGAGACATTCATGCGCGTGCCGGTGTCGAGGGTGCGCCAGAGGCTCGGCTTGCCCTGCCACCGGGAGGGGTCGACGGGGTTCTTGGCGGCAAAGTCCTCGAGCTGGGCGACCCATGCCTGGGCGTATTTCTCGTTGTGAGTGACTTCATAGACATCCGCGAGGACCTGCCACCACTCCGTGCGGGAGACCACGCAATAGGTGAACTCATTGGAGAAGGCAGGGTCCGAAGGGGGGACGGGATTGTACTTCCAGTTAAAATCCTTGCCCATGAAGGTGACGGGAGGGCCGTAATGATATGCCAGGCGGGCGACGCTGTTATTGGCGATCTGGTCGGCGAGGGCGATGGTCTGGGGAGTGACTTTTGGCAGGACCTGGCCGGGCATGCGGGTCCATTTGGCGGTCGAGATGTGGCGGCGGTAATCGAGATAAGCGGCCTTGATGGCGGGCAACTGGCCGGTTTGAACGGCAGCCTTCACTTTTTCCAGGCCGGGGAGGTCGAGATTCAACTCGGCGATCATCTGCGCATCGGTGGTGACGGGACCGGGGCTGGCAGGCAGCACTGGCGGAGGCGGCCCGGACCCCGCGGCCATGGCGGAAGCGGCAGCGGCGGAGGAGAGGCTGGCGTAGGAGGCGCCGCCTTCCAGCGGGGTCACAGGTTGCGTGCGTGCGACCTTTCGGACCGAGAAGTCGTCCAGGAAAAGCGGGCCATTTGCGTAGGAGAAGATATCGGCGGAGACGGAGTCCACATAGGGCGGAACTTCGATGACGACGGAGACCTGGATCCATTGGGTTGGAACCGGATTCTTGAGGGCGACCGGGTTGCCGGGAGTAACCACGCTCTCGCCATTAACCTGGAGGTGGGCGTTCGGGACGTTGGCCTTGTCCTTGCGGAAGGTAAGGCGCATGGAGACTCCAGGGGTTCTTTTGGGGAATTGTGCGAGCGGCCCGGCGCGGAACCAGGCTGAGATGCGCACATGATCGCCCGGGGTGAGCGGAATGGGGGCCTGCCCGATGCAGAAGCGCGCAGGGCCATTGGAATTGAACTCCGCGCAGGCGGCGCCGGTATGGGGGTTGTCGGCGACGACAGTGAAGGTGCAGTTCTTGTCGGTCGACTCGTCCGGGACGTAGATGGACCAGCCGGCGGCGCCGGATTCGAAGCTACCGTTGACGGCGAGTTCCTGAGCCAGCAGGTTGCGGCCGGAGGCGAGGAGAAGTAAGAGGAGGAGAAGAAACCGCGAGAGGGAGGTCACCGTTGCAGGCTAAGCGAGCATCAGGAGGAAGGCTATATTCGTTAGATGGATTTTCCTATACTGTTTTGAAAGATTGGCCTCGGGGAACCAGCCTGGATGAGAGTTTGCCCGGGAGAGAAATGAAACCGGGACACCGTCCAGACCCGTTTTAATCAGGCATGCGATGTGCTTCTCTTAGGGCATTGTTGACGATGAAAAGCAAAATTGTTATTTCCTTAATGCCTTATGCTTAATCACGGAGAGAAATGCACCCACTGCGGTGGACTATTAAGTGAAGCAAAGCCCATCGTCCAAGGTCCACGGACGGGTCAGACTCAGAAGGTTTGCACCAAATGCGGGCATATCATATACCTAGGGGCCAGTGTGCAGCCGCAGGCTCAGTCCCAGGGGCAACCGCAGGCTGGCGCGCCACCCAAGGAGCCGCAAAAGTGGCAATGGTCGTATTGACCGGCTAATACTCGGATAATGTTGGGCTAACGGGGAAGCGCGGAGCAATCGCTATATCTTGGCGAGCTTAGGCCAAGCAAAGGCTTGGAACGCTGCAAACCCGAAGCAGAAAAGAATACTAAGAAATGGGGCTCACGGGACTCGTGAGATATTCAAGGTGCGTAGCTCGAACTCATGGAAAAGCTGCAGGACGCCGGGACTCCGCTGGTGGTGGTGCTGATCAATACCAAGCCGCTGGTGCTGCCGAGGTCCGTGCAGGGTGCGGCGGCCATTCTTGAATGCTTTAACCCGGGGATGAAAGGGGGAACGGCCGTGGCGGAAATTCTATGGGGCAAGGTAAACCCATCGGCAAAGTTATGCGTCTCTGACGAGGTGACGTCTGTAACGTGGGTTGACAAGGAGTTGAAGGCGTTCCAACGCGTTTCCCTGGAACCGGGTGAGACAAGAACAGTGAGCCTCAAGGTGCCCTTTGACGGGTTTTCGCTGGTGGATGCCGACGTGCGGCGCATCGTGGAACCGGGCGCGTTCCAGATTCTTGTGGGAGGATCTTCGCGATCCGCGGGGCTGCCGCGGGGATCGTGTTCGCTTGGTTGACAGCCGGCCTTGCACCAAGGAGGCGGAGCCAGTAGCGTGCTCGGGCTTTTGTCGAGAGATGCTCCTGTATGACGAATACGAAACAAATTGAAAGGCCGCCGCGGGTCGCGCTGCTGGCGTGCGCGGTTTTTGAAAAAGAAATCGCGCTGCTGGCCCATGACGCGCCGCATATTGCCGAGACGCTCTGGTTTGAAATGGGGCTGCACGACCAGCCGGATCAATTGCGGGTGACGCTCCAGGCTGCGATCAATACCCTGGACGCGCGCGAGGACATCGAGGCCATCGCGCTCGCCTATGGGCTGTGCGGATGCGGAACGGCGGGGCTGCGCGCGGGACGGCATCGGCTGGTGATCCCGCGGACGCATGACTGCATCGCCATATTCATGGGCAGCAAGGAGCGTTACGCGACGCATCAGCGCGGGTGTCCGTCGTGTTATTATTATACGCCGGGCTGGAACAGGAACCGCCGGGTGCCCGGGCCGGAAAAAATCGAAGCACTGCGCGAAGAGTTGCTGAAGAGATTCGACGCGGATGACGTGGACTTCCTCATCGAAACGGAACGGGAACAGTATGCGCAGCATGACACGGCGACTTACCTGGACCTGGGCACCGAGGACGCGGAGACGGAGGCGGAATATGCCCGCGCCTGCGCCGAATGGCTGGGCTGGAAATTTGAGAGGTTGCGCGGCGAGCCGGCGCTGCTGCGCGATCTGCTGTGGGGAAACTGGAGCGATACGGGGCGGTTCCAAATCATCGAGCCGGGATCGCAATTGATCCATGCGCCGGACGAGCGGATCATGCGTGCCAGCCCATGAGCCGCGGCCTGATCATCGAGACGGAAGAGGGCGAGGCGCACACTTTTGACGGAGAGCCAGAGGGCTCTTCGAAGACGCTGGCCGACGCGCTCGCGGGCCACGGCTTCCCACTCAATACGCGCTGCGGTGAGCGCGGGCTCTGCCGGGGATGCGAGGTGCAATTGCGCGCGGGCGCCGTGCTCTCCAATACCGGCGAGCGATTCGCGGCGCCGGCAACCGTGCGCGCCTGCCAGGTCCGGATGGCGGAGGCATTAACCGTTCGCATCCCGGCACGCTCGCGCATCGATCACCAACCGTGGGTAAGCGAAACCTTTCGCATCGAAATCCCGTGTGCGCACCAACCGCTCTTCCCGCCCGGGGCGCGCGATACGGCGTTTGCCGTCGATGTCGGGACGACGACGGTGGCTGTGCTGATGGTCGATCTCGCCACCGGGCAGGTGCTCTCGCGGGCCGGGGCGTTCAATGAGCAAATCCGGTTTGGCGACAATGTCATCACGCGCATCGATGCGGTGCGGACCCGCGCCGGGGCGCTGGACGGGATGCAGAGCGCGATCGTCCGCGATACGATCTCGCCTCTCCTCTTGCGTGCCTGCGAGCGCGCCAACCGTGCGCCCTCGCGCCTCGCGGGTGGCACTATCGCGGGGAATACGACGATGCTTCACCTGCTGGCCGGAGAAGATCCGTCGTCGCTGGGGGTAGCGCCTTTTGTACCGCGGTTTACTGAATCCAGGCAGTTGCTTGCGCGCGAGATTGGGCTCGCAGTGGGGCTGGCTGACGGCGCTCTCGATCCCGATACGCCCATTCAACTGCTGCCGGGCATTGCGGCTTACGTCGGGGCGGATATCGTCGCGGGCATTTATGCCACCGGCATGGCTTATGACGCATTCCCGAGCCTGCTGGTGGACATCGGCACCAATGGGGAGGTCGTCCTCCAGAATGGCGGGAAGCTTTACGCCTGTGCGACCGCGGCCGGGCCGGCCTTTGAGGGAAGCGGGCTCTGCTGCGGCACGCGGGCGCGTGATGGGGCGGTGAGCGGCATCCGGCTTGGAGGCGATCCTTTTTGCATCGACGTCGAAATGATCGGAGACATTCCGCCGTCGCGCGCGGCGGGCATCTGCGGGTCGGCTTATGTGGACTTCCTATCCCAGGGGCGCAGCAGTGGGCTGCTGCTCGAAAGCGGGCGATTCGACCCCGAGGTGTGGGGGCGCGTGTCGGCTGACCACCAATACGAGGAAGACGGTGAACGGGCGTTGCGGATCGCCGGAGGACAGCGCATCAGCGAGGTGGACGTCGCGCTGCTCTTGCAGGCGAAGGCGGCAATCGGCGCGGGGATCGAGACCCTGCTGGAATGCGCCGGGCTTGCGGCCTCGCAGGTGCAGCGGGTTTACCTCGCGGGCGGATTTGGCATGCATCTCGATGTCGGGCACGCAATTGCCAGCGGACTGCTGCCGGGATTTACCGAGGAAACCGTCCGGGTTGTCGGCAATACCGCGCTGGCGGGGGCGCTGCTCGCCATCGTGGATAAAACCACCCTCGCCGAGATGGAGGCGATGCGGTTGCAGGTGGACGTACTGGAGTTGAATTTGCAGGAAGGCTTCGAGGATCGTTACATCGATCACCTCATGCTGCCATGAATGATTTCCCCGCCATTCCCCTGCTGGAGCACAAGCCGTACGACCGCATCCGCGAGCTTTACCTTTACCAGGAACCGGCGCTCATGCTCGCGATCCGGCGCGGCGACCGCGGAGAGGCACGGCGGCTCATCAATTATGTCCTGGTGCAGATTTACAGTGCAGGGGAGGAACGCAGCGAACTGCTCAAAGGGCTGCTGCTGGAACTGGTGGTCATGATTTCCCGCGCGGCGGTCGAGGCCGGCGCATCGCAGACCGAAGTGCTGGGGATGAACTTTACCCACATCACGCAACTGGCGCAGATCGACGAAGACGAGCAACTGGCCGAATGGCTGCGCGAGACGCTCGAAAGAGTCATGGAAGCCATCGAACACCAGGAGGATTTCACCCCTCCCCTGCTCATCGGCAAAGCGCTGCGTTATATGCGGGAAAACCTGGACCGCGAAATTTCCCGGGACGATGTCGCGCGGCATGCCGGCATCTCGCCCAGCCACTTCTCGCACTTGCTCAAGGAACGCACCGGACGCACCTTCACGGAATTGCTGCGGCAGGTGCGGGTCGATCTGGCGTGCCAGCTTTTGCGGGACCCCGAGCGCGGGCTGGCGGAGATCGCGCATATCTGCGGCTTCTGCGATCAAAGCTATTTTACGCGGGTTTTTCAGGACATTAAGCAGATGACGCCCCGGCAGTTCAGGGATCGGCAGGAGACGCCGTCCATGGGCTAATCGCACCAAAACACCAAAGAATCGCCCGAGATCACAAGAAGGATCGCGTGGCGTCCGGTAGAGTGGGCAGTATCAAATCCATGGACGAAAACCATCCTCTCACCCAAGCCATCATCCGCGGACGCCGCAAGGAAGTCCCCGCACTCACCCAGCAATGCCTCGAAGCAGGCGAGGACGCCGGCTCCATCGTCACCGAGCGCCTCGTGCCCGGCATGGCGATCGTCGGCGAGCGCTTTAAGAAAAACGAAATCTTCGTGCCGGAGATGCTGGTCGCGGCGCGCGCCATGAAAGAGGCGCTCGCGGTGCTGGAGCCATTGCTCGCGGCTGCGGGGATCAGGCCGGAATTCACGGCCGTCATCGGCACCGTCGAGGGGGATTTGCATGACATCGGCAAGAACCTGGTGGGCATGATGTGGAAGGGCGCAAACATCAATGTGATTGATCTTGGAGTGAATGTGCCCTCAACAAAATTTGTCGACGCGATCAGGCAGCACCAGGCGCAACTTGTGGGCCTCTCGGCTTTGCTTACTACCACAATGCCTGCCATGCGCGACACCGTGAAAGCCATCCGCGATGCTTCCCTGCCGGTGAGAATCGTCATTGGCGGCGCACCGATCACGCGGGAATTCGCGTCGGAGATTGGCGCCGATGGATACGCTCGCGATGCCGGATCGGCGGTCGATACGGCGATGGGATTGCTCCAGGGCAAAAGCTAAGCGCGGCCCGCTGAGACATTCTTCAATTTTCTTAATAGAGTCGCGCCGATTGATGGGCGTGATTGCAGAGTAAATTAAATAAAACTGTTGCGGGTTATAGCAATAGGACGGTTGTTGCGGACTATTGCGCCCCTTGAGGGCTTGACCCATGGCATCGAGGTCACCCACGGCGTTGCCTTGGGTGGGCCTTTGGCCCTCGCATACAGGCTTCTTTAATTGCTTCAGAGTTGCACGCATCTTCCACGCACGGGCCGGCAGAAGCCGGCCTTTCCCCTCCCCTATTATAGGTCCATACATTTTCCATCCCCACTGATGACACGCACAATAACTCCTGATTTTTTCCTTAAACTCGCAGCCAGCGGCGCACGGATGCCGATTGGCACCGATTTGGTGCTCAGTGAGAAGAGCGACCCGCATGCCATTAAATACGACGGACTGCGGCTGGGCCGGGTGATGGAGGAGGCGGCGCGGCGTTGGGGCTCGCCGCTGGCGCTGCCGCTCATGGACTTGACGGTGGAGAAGGAATGGCTGGTGGGGGCGCTGGGGGTGCCGCAAGCGGAGATCGCGACATGGCACTTTGACGGAGCGGTTCCCGAATTGCTCCCGGATGCAGCGCCGACGCCCCGGCTGAAAGCGAACAATGAGGCGATTGGTTACATCGCAAGTAATACCGATCTACTTCCGTGCGGGATGAGCATAGGACCGTTTTCGTTGATGGCAAAGATGCTCGCGGACCCGATTTCGCCGGTCTTCCTCGCCGGGACGGATGAAAGAGATGAAGATGTCGAACGGCTCGAGAAAACGCTCGAGTTGGGGACGCGCGTCATCCTCCATACCATCGAGATGCAGCTCGACGCGGGAGCGCAGGCCATCGTGCTTTGCGAGCCGGCGGCGAACGCAGTTTATTTTTCGCCGAACCAACTGGCGGACGGGGCGGATACGTTTGACCGGTATGTCATGGCACTTAACGGCCGCATTCGGGAGCTGCTCAGATCGCGGGGAGCGGCGTTGATATTTCACGATTGCGGGGAACTTACCGAGGAGATGGTCCGAAAATTCGCGGAGCTGGAACCGGCGATGCTTAGTCTCGGGAGTTCGCGGCTGCTATGGGAAGATGCCAGGCTGCTGCCGGATAACATCGTGCTGTTCGGGAATCTGCCTACGAAGAAATTCTATTCGGACGAAGTCATGCCGGTACGGGAAGTTGAAGCCCTTGGGCGCGATCTTCTCACAAAAATGCAAGCAACCGGGCATCCGTTCATTCTGGGCAGCGAATGCGACGTACTGAACGTGCCTGGATCGGAAAGCACGATCCGGGAAAAAGTGACCGCTTTCCTTAACCTATAAATTCCATGCACTATACATCCCTGGCCATCAACGATCCGCTGGATCTTATTTTCGGCGTCGCTCCCCATCCACTTACCACGCGCAGCGGCATGGTCATCGGGGGCGGCCTGGTTTACCCCGAGCTGAACTTCACCCTCCCGCCGATCAACATCAACGCGGCCAATATGCCGGAGGTTATCTCAAACTATGAGCAGATCATCAGCGGAGCGCTCGAGCGTGCGGCGGAACTGGATGCGCCGGGTGTGGTCATTGAGTTCGAGACATTGCCGCCGATGACGGAGCACCCGGCGTGGGGCCTGGAAATCGCGCAGGTGCTTCTGGACGGCATGGAGCGAGAGAAGAATCGCAGCGGGTTGAAGAGCGTGTTGCGGATGACGCCCAATGACAATCGCGAGTTCGAGCGGCCGCCGCTCATGCGCCGCGGGCGGTATTGGGAGGCGATGCTGGAGTTGTTCGACCGCTCCGCGGCCGCGGGGGCGGAGCTTATTTCCATCGAATCGGTCGGGGGCAAGGAATTGCACGACGAGGCGCTGGTGAACGGGGACCTGCCCGCCAGCATTTTCGCGCTGTGCATTCTCGGGGCGCGGGATATGCGATTCCTCTGGAGCCATATCAATGAAATCACGCTGCGGCATGGGGTGCATAGCGCCGGCGATACGGCGTGCGGGTTCGGAAATACCGCCATGGTGCTGTCCGAGCAGAAGATGATCCCGCGTGTATTCGCAGCGGTGGTCCGCGCGGTTACCGCTGTGCGGTCGCTGGTCGCCTATGAGTGCGGGGCAGTCGGGCCCGGAAAGGATTGCGGTTATGAGAATCCGATCTTGAAAGCGATCACGGGATTCCCAATGGCGATGGAAGGAAAGTCCTCCGCATGCGCGCACCTGAGCCCGATGGGCAACCTCGCGGCGGCGACGTGCGACACCTGGTCGAATGAAAGCGTCCAGAATATCAAGTTACTCGGAGGGATGGCTCCGACCTGTTACATGGAGCAGCTCACTTATGATTGCCGCCTCATGAACCAGGCCCGGGCGTCGGGCAAGGAAGGCGCCCGCATGATGCAGCGCTGGCTCGTGGAAAGCGATCAGGCGCTCGATCCGCAGGCGTTCATTATTTCGCCGGAAAGCTCAGTCGCTCTGGCGCGGGCAATTGTCTCGAGCGATTCCCATTACCACGCCGGCCTGGCCGTGGCGCGCAAAGCGATCGAACTGATGCGCGACGCGCACGCAGCGGGACAGCTCCGCATCGCGGAGAACGAAGCGGACTGGCTCGATAACATGACCGACGCGCTGGACGAGTTACCGGAGGACGAGGAGCAGTTCATCTCCCGCCAGTTGGCGACCGCCGACCGCACAAAATTCCTGCCCGCGGAATACGGACTGTCCGTCTGATTATTGCAGGAGGTAGGGAACTGTCAGCGGGCCCTGCGGGAGGACACCGATCCGGACGGGCTGCGCATGCTCGGCCTGCAACTTACGGACGAGCGACGATATTTCGCCGGCGGGGAGCAGGTGGGCGCGGCGAACGGCGTCTTCCGAGAGGGTGCTGTGAATGAAGATTTTTGCCTTGCGCTGGATCAAGGCCTGAATCTGGGATTGCCATTGCTCGGGGAAGGTTTCCCGCGCAAGGATCGAGAGGATGTCCTCGGGATCTTTGGCCCGACTCAATAGCTCGATGAATGGGGAGCCGTCGGGGTAACCGGCTCGGCACTCGGCGGCGATGATGATCGAGCCGCCTTTTTTGACGATGCGGGCGGCTGCGCTCATGCCTTTGACGGCCTGGTAGAGATTCTGGTCGAGTGGATAGCCGCTATTGGTAGTGATCACGATATCGAAAAGCTCGTGGACGGGCTGCATGGCGGAGGTCCGGACGAATTCGCAGCCGTGCCGGTGAGCCTCGATGAGGTCGCCGGCAAAGATGCCGGTGATGGCGCGGGTTTCATTCAACGTAACATTGATGAGGAAGCTGGGGCCGGCCATGAGGGCGATGTCGCGAAGTTCCTCCCAGAGCGGGTTGCCCTTCGTCATGCCAAACACGGCATTGGGATGGGCGATGTTCACGCGGCCATGATTGCTGATGACAGTTTGCAGGCCGGCGACGCCAGGCATGATGCCCTTGGGACCGCCGCTAAAGCCGGCGAAGAAATGGGGCTCGATGAAGCCGGTGATGATCCGAACGTCGGCCTCGACCAGGTGCTTGTTGAGCAGCGCGGGGACGCCCTGGGCGGTGACACCAACCTGCACGAGGACGGCGGGGTTTTCGCCCTCGTGATTCAAGACGCGATAGTCGCGGACGACAGCCGGGGTGAGCATTTTCGAAAGCTGTTCCGGGGTGTTGGGGGTGTGGGTGCCCAGCGCGTTGAGGAGCGTGACCTGGTCCGGCGAGACGCCGCAGGAGCGCAGGTAGGTGAGCAGCCACGGGATGAGACGCTCATTGGGGGTGGCCCTGGTAATGTCTGTGAAGACGATGCAAATACGCTTGCCGGCGCCGACGCAGTCGCGCAACGGGGCCGCGCCGATGGGGGCATCGAGCGCGGCACGAAAGCTAGCCTCTTCATCGGGAAGACCGGGTTGGTCGAGGGGGTTGATGACCGTGGTCTGGTCCGCGGGAAGGTCGACTTCCAGGTAACCGTCGCCGTATGCGAGATTTACTTTCATTTGGGGGATTCAGTGAAGGGCAGCCTCGCAATGTGCGCCAGAAGGAGGAAGAGGCAAGCTCTGTTAATCTCCTTACAGCCCCGTATGAGCGGACGCAGATGAATTTCCGTTGGCGTACTTATGCCAGACACCTTGATACCGGTAAGCGCCGTCAGGCCATCTTAGTCTGTTGTAATAGACCAGGGTGAAACCGTCGTCGGAATAGTCATGGATCTTTTTGTTAAAGGACGCCGCGTCCTGATTGAAATACCAGTACCACCAATAGCCCTGATCTTTGGGGGCATCGCCATAGTGGATGCGGTATTGAGGGATGCCGCAATACCAGCGGCCCTCAGCGGCGGTGATCCAGTGGCCTTGATCCCAGTAGTTTTTTCCACCGGGCTGTTTCGAATCGAATGTCTTCATGAACGCGTTCAATTCTGCGAGGGACATCCATGGGGTGAAGCCGCGATTCCTTACGTAGCAGCGAGTGCCGAGGAGCAGAACCGCGATAAGTACCAGGGCAATCAGGAAGATGTGACGCTTTTTCACATTGCGGAGTCAAACACTTGGGGAATCTCCAGTCGATGAGCTTGTAGAGCCGGGTTCGATAAATGGCTCGAATACGGCGGGGGGTCGGCTATTTTTTGGCCCCATGGGTAGCGAAAACCGATTAGATTTCGATGTTCTCATTGCGGGGGGTGGTTTTGCCGGCGTGTATTGCGCGCAGGCGATGGCGCGGCGGCTGGGGCCGGAGGCGAGCAGGAAGCAGGTGGCCATCGTGGCGGATCATAATTACATGGTGTTCCAGCCGATGCTGGCGGAGGTGGCGGGGTCGTCAATTTCGCCACGGCATGTGGTGAACCCCATCCGGTCGCTGTGCCGGTCGGTGAATGTGTTGCGGGGAAGCATCCTGGAGGTGGATCTGCCGGGGCGGACGCTGACGCTGAATGCGGGAATGTTCAGCCCGACGGTGACCGTAGGGTTCGGGCACCTGGTGGTGGCGCTGGGGGGGATTGTGGATCTGAGCCGGGTGCCGGGGATGCCGGAGCATGCCTACCTGATGAAGAGCATCGGCGATGCGCAGGAGTTGCGCGGAGCGGTGATCGACCGGCTGGAGGAAGCGAACCTCCAGCGGGATGAGGCGACGATCAAGCGGCTGCTGACTTTTGTGATTGTGGGGGGCGGGTACTCGGGAGTGGAGACGGCGGGGCAAATCCTGGATTTGATCCAGGGGATCAACCGGTTTTATCCGCGGATCGCGCGAAAGGATTACCGGGTGATCCTGGTGCACTCCGGGAAGCATCTGCTGCCGGAGATCAGTGAGGACCTGGGACGCTATTGCGAAAAGAACATGCTGGCTCGCGGGGTGGAGATCATCCTGAACGCGCGGGTGACGTCGATGACGGCCAGCAAGGTGACGCTGGGCAATGGACAGGTGCTGGAAAGTTATACGGTGGTCTCGACCGTGGGGAATGCGCCGCACCCGATCCTGATCGACCTTTGCAAGAAGAACAATATCCCCACGGACAAGGCGCGGATCATTACGGACGCGACGCTGCGGGTGGATGGGTTCGAGAATCTGTGGGCGGCGGGGGATTGCGCGGCGGTGCCGATGGAAGCTGCGAAGACGGCGCCGAAACAGGCGAGCAGCGATGCGGCGATGCCGGGTTCTCCGTTCGCGGCGAGGAAGTATTGCCCGCCTACGGCGCAATTCGCATACCGGCAAGGGATCTGCCTGGGGAAGAACCTGGCGGACATTCTGAAGGGGGCAAGCAATCCGCCACGGCGGTTCACGTTCAAGGGGCTGGGGGAACTGGCTTCGATAGGGCACCAATCGGCGGTGGCGGATATCATGGGGCACCGCTTCTCCGGGCTGTTTGCGTGGTTCATGTGGCGGACGATCTATCTGATGAAATTGCCGGGACTGGACCGAAAGGTGCGGGTGATGATCGACTGGACGCTGGACCTTTTTTTCCCGCGCGACATTACGCTGCTGCGGTCGCGGACGACGGAGGTGCTGCAGGAGGTGCACCTTGAGAAAGGTGATCCGGTCTTCCACGCGGGGGAACCGGCGATGTCGTTTTACGTGGTGAAGAAGGGGCGGATCGAATTGTACGACGGGGATGGGCCGGTGATGTCGATCGGGGCCGGGGAGCACTTTGGGGAACGGGCGCTGTTGCACGACCGGAAATGGCGGTTTACGGCGATGGCGGCGGAGGCGACGGTGCTGGTGTCGCTGGAGGCCAAGGTGTTCCAGGCGATCTCGAGCGCAAGCGCGTCGATCCATGAGTTTTTCGAGCATTCGTCGCAACAATACCTGAGCAGGCAGCAGATTGAATCGATCAAGAAGACGGTGCCGGAAGCAATCCTGAAGCTGACGGTGGGCGAGGTGATGACGAGGACGCCGGTTTTTTTCCGGACAACGGAAACCATCGCGCAGTCCCTGGCGACGATGGTGAAGCATCCATTCAATTCGTTTCCATTATTGGATGAGAAGGAGACGCTGCTGGGGATCATCACGCAGGCGCAGGTTTATGATGCGCTGAAGGATGGGGAGATCACGCGTGAGAGCCCGACGGGAAAATTGACGGCGGGGGCGATTCCGAGCATTCACGCGGAGGCGGTGATCGATGACGCGCTGGAGACGCTGATGCGGAGCGGGAGGAACAAGCTGCTGGTGGTGGATGGGGCGGGAAGGCTGACGGGGGTGCTGACGCCGATCGACCTGCTGGCACGGCGGGAGGCGACGGGGGTGTAGGGGCTTCGGCCGCTCTCGACTTTGCGGCGGGGCGGGGTATGTTGCCGGCTCCAATGTCCAGCAAATCACAGCGCGTAGTTATCGGTATGTCGGGGGGGGTGGACTCCTCGGTCGCGGCCCATTTGCTCAAGGTGCAGGGGTATGACGTAATAGGGGTGACGATGAAGGTGTGGCCGCAGGATTGCATCTCGCGGGCGGAGGACAAGTGCTGCGGGCCGTCGGCAATCGCGGATGCGCGGGGTGTGGCGCATGCGCTGGGGATTCCGCATTACGTGGTCGAGGAGTCGAATGAATTCCAGACGCAGGTGATCGAGTATTTTGCCAGTGAATACCAGGCAGGGCGCACGCCCAACCCGTGCGTGATGTGCAATGAGAAGCTGAAGTTCGGGAATCTGTGGCGCAAAGCGCGAAGCCTAGGGGCGGAGTTTATCGCGACGGGCCATTATGCGATCATTGAACGCGAAGGGGGGCGGGCGATTCTGCGAAAGGGACAGGACTCGAGGAAGGACCAGAGCTATTTCCTGTTTTCGCTGCGGCAGGAGCAGTTGCTGCGCTCGCTAATGCCGCTGGGGGCGATGTCCAAGCCGGAGATTCGCGACATCGCGCGGTCAATCGGGCTGAAGGTTGCGGACAAGGAGGACAGCCAGGAGATCTGCTTCGTGCCCGGGCAGGATTACAAAGCGTTCCTGAGGGGGCATTTGGGGGAAAAGCAATTTCACGCGGGCGGCATTTATGACAAGGAGGGGAATTATCTCGGGCCGCACGAGGGGATCGAGATGTTCACCATCGGGCAGCGCAAAGGGTTGCCGGGCGGGTCGGCACGGGCCCGATATGTGATCGATATCGATCCGGTTACGTCGAGCGTCATTGTGGGCGACGAGGAGGACCTCATCGTCGAGGCGTTCGAGGTGGACCGCGCGACGTGGCACGGGGCGCCATCCGGGGCGGCGGAGATGACGGTGAAAATCAGGTACGGGCATGCGGGGGCGTTGGCCACCGTAACGCCGCTGGACGGGGACCGAGCGCATGTGCGGTTGCATGTCGCGCAACGAGCAGTCACGCCGGGGCAGGCGGCGGTGTTTTATGACGGAGACAGGGTGGCGGGGGGTGGCTGGATATGCCGGGGCAATGGGGCCTCTGGGACGCATGGGGCCAGTGTGACCTATGGCAGGGGCGAGCTCAGTGAAACCGCTTTATCCAAATAGGCGGCAGCGATGTCTGAAGAATCCATTCTCGTATTCAGCACTTTTCCGGATGCGGATACGGCGCGGCGGGTGGGGCGCTTTCTTGTGGAGGAGAAGCTGGCGGCGTGCGTAAATCTGCTACCGCAAATGGAGTCGATTTATCGCTGGAAGGGGGCTGTCGAGGCGGCGCAGGAAGTGTTGACGCTTATTAAGAGCACAACCTGGAAATATCAGCTCCTGGAGGCGAGAATCCGTGAGCTTCACCCCTACGAAGTGCCGGAGATTTTTTCCGTCCGGATCGATACGGGGCACACGGATTATCTCCGGTGGATCGAGCAATCGGTCATTGAATAAGGGAACTGAGGGGCTTTCGCCATTTCCATGCCGCGGCAGCAATCAGGAGGACGGCGCCGAAGACGATCCAGCCCCAAGGAGGGCCCTTTGCCGGGGCGGTCCAGATTTGTCTGGTGGAGGAAATGCCCACGATGGCCCCCTGCGGGTCGATGGCGGCCATCCGCACGACATATAGGGTGGCGGGCCGTAAATGCCTCAAGTCAGCGGTGACGGTCGGGCCATCGACCACAACGGTCGAATTCGCGGAGGGCACCCATTTCGCCTCGGGCCTGCCTTTGGCATCGATGCCCACGGTTTCCAATTCAAGGCGATAGGAACTCCTGGCGGCGGCGCCTTTGAAATTGCATTGGAACCGCGCGGCGTCGGCGGCGACCATCATGAGTCCCAAACCTGATACCGTAGTGACGGTGGACGGAAGCGGCGAGCTATCGAAGTCGGAGCCGATTGGCGGAAGAGCCGTATCCGGCGCGGGTGCGCCCGACGCGGGTGAGGAAGCCTGGACTGGAACGACGCTGGCTACTATTCGCGAGGGCGTGATGCCAGGGGATATCGGCATCGGGGCCGGCTGGACCCGCCTGATGACGGCGGCGGCGTGCACAGAGACGTCGGTCTTCACATCTTCGCCTTCCACGGTCACTACGTCGCGGATATCACCCTCCTGGCCGGGCTTTGTTTGCACAAGGATTTCCGCCACTCCGTTCGCGGGGACGTCAATGCTCGCATCGGCTTTGAGGGATGGGCCGGGGATCACGCGCAAGGCGCGGAGCTTGTCTGTCCGGTTTTCAACATGGATGGCACCCATGCGAACGCTCCCGGCCGGGAGCAACTCGACCGGCGTGGAGGCCACTGCGACGGGTGCAACCTCTTTGCCGATCAAATCCGTCGCACGGTCCAGATCGCTGGTGTACTCGACGTCCCCCGTATAGTCGCGCTGCTCCGCCGGCTTGAAAATAAGGGTAAAACTCTTCTTCGCGCCGGCAGCAATGCGGTAGGCCCTGTCTCCCTCGACCGACCAGGGGTCCGGGAGGCGCACCGCGCCCTCGGCGAGGCTGCCGCCGATGTTTTGCACGACGAGCACCCGCCGCGCGCTCCCCCCGGAAACCACCTGGCCAAAGTCGAGTTCGTCCGGGGCAATCAACTTCGGGTCAGTGTCGGTGATTTTGATTTGCACCTCGGCGGCGGCGGAGACGCCTCCCTCGGATTGAACCTGGTAGGAGAAGCTGTCGTCCCCCGGGCCGTATCCCTGGGGTGGCGTATATTTGACCTGGCCGGTGTCCGCGGTCACCAATTGAGGGGCGCCGAGCTTCCCGGCCTGGGGCTGTCGCCGGATGCGGTATCGAATGATGGGGGAAGTGAGCGAATAGGCGCTGAGGGTGATCCAGACCGGGCCGCCGCGAGGGACCTCAACCACGAGGGGATTCGGCTCGGGCGGAGGGGGCGGGACGTCGTTGAGAAAGGCATCTTTGTCCCGGGCCAGGGCTGGCAGGCAGAGAAGGGCGGAGATAACGACCAACGGAATTAATCGTGAGGGGAACTTACACATCCAGGGAAGCATTTATTGCGGATTTCGGATTGGGGATTGGGGAGAGCCTTTAATCTACTTGCAAGGAAGGATATTGCCGCACGGCCCCGCTTTGGTACACTGCCGTGCTTTCGATGAGAACATGTGGCGCATTTAAGGTCTTCGCGGTCGCTCTGGCAATAACCTGCCTCGGCAAGTCGTTTGCGAGCGCCCAGTTGTTCGGCCATCCCCGGATGAAACCGGCGGAGGAATTGCTCCATAAACAGGATCCACCCAAGACGACGCCGCGAGTATTGGCGGAGATGACTCAGGATAATTCCCACGTGATTATCTCGATTCCACACCAGCGGGTGTACCTGATGGTGGGTAATGAAATAGGGCTGGATAGCCCGATCTCCAGCGGCAAGGCCGGCCACGAGACGCCAACCGGGAAGTTCGCGGTGCTGGAAAAGGATCCGAATCATCGCTCCACATTGTACGGCGCATTTTGCGATAAGAATAATCGGATCGTGCGGGCAGGGGTGAGCTTGCATATCGACTCGGCGCCGAGCGGGACGCATTTCATCGGGGCGCCGATGCTCTGGTTCTGCCGATTCCATGACGCGGTGGGGATGCACGTGGGGATTCTGCCGGGATACGCGGCGTCTCATGGGTGTGTGAGGTTACCGCCGGAGATCGCGCCGCTGATTTATAACAAGGTGAAGGTGGGGACGGTGGTCGAGGTGCAGCCGTAGGAGGCGGTAGCGGCTTTGCCGCTGCCTAAAGCGGATTTCGGAATGCGGATATTTGCCGCCTTCGGCGGATCATTGTGGGGAAAAGGGGTGTGTCCCGGAGGGCATGTTTAGGGAATGGCAAGGGACGGGAAGTAGGAATTGAACGGCTAAGAGAGAAACGTGGCATGGAACTGGCTTCTAGTTATGGAAATTATAGAAAGCCCAGTATTTATGAAGCTCCTCCTCTTCGCTCTTGCTCTTCTCTCAAGCCAGGTCCTCGGCCTGGCAAGGACGAATCTCGATCTCGGCCTGCCCGCCTCGGCGACTCCCTACGACCCGTACATGTCGCCGGTCAAGCAAGTGCTCAACCATCTTACCACTGCGGATACCTCCATGGACCGAGTGCGGTCCCTGATGCATGAGGGGCGTGCGTTCCGGTATTCTTTCACAAGCCCGTACGTGGCGGCTACGCCGTATGTGACGGAGACGACGCGGGCCGGGGATTGCAAGGCGAAGGCGCTGTGGCTGGCCGATCAGTTGAACGACGAATCGGTGCGTTTCGTGATCGGCAAGGCACGGCGGACGTCGCAGATGTCGCACGCATGGCTGATGTGGCAGCACGATAGCCGCTGGTGGATCCTGGATTGCACGAACAACTGGAATCCGATTCCCGCGGACCGGGTATCCTCCAGCGAGTACATCCCTTATTATTCGTTCGCGAAGAATGCGGAGTACCGGCACCGGTCGACGCAGATCATGGTGGCGAGCACGGGGACGGTGGCTGGACGAGGAGCGGCGATCGCGGCGAACTCGCAACATTGAATTTTCACTGGAGTCTCTGGGCTGACTCGCAGACACCCGGGCTGAGTGGCCCGGGTGTTCTGTTTTTATGGGGATAGCGAGGTAATGTCCCGGAGGTCGGTGTCGGTGGATTGGCCGACGGGGTTAATGACGCCGTTGGCGACGGATTGGGAGACGCCGTGGAGGGCGAAGGCTTCGATTTTCTTCGCTACGAAACCGTAGGTATCGGGAGAATCGGTGACTCCGGCGGGGTTGGTGACATTGCCCTTGATGATGATGGAGGCGATAGTGGGAATGACCGAGGCGGTGGAGGTGATGAGGACGTCGGTGGGATCGCCATAGTTGTTGCTGACGCCGGCGATGACTCCTGCGACGAGATTGCTGCCAGACCAGTTGCCGCCGACGATAACGGAGCCGATGCTGGCGGCGCCGTTGGCGGGGGCGCCGGTCTGGTCGTAACCCGCAAGGAAATCGGTGTAGGCGACGTTGCCAGCGACGGAGATTTTGCCGAAGGCGAGGTCGGTCTTGCCGGGATTGAGCTGGCCTACTGCGGAAATGACGACGGGGTTGGATGCGACGCCGGTAATGGAGCCGGTGACCCGGAGGGAGGCGATATCGTTGGCGGCAAGGATGGCGGCGTCATCGGTAACAGTGGAACCGGAGCCGATCGTGCCGGCCTGGATGGCGTGGATGGTAACGGAGCCAATATGGCCGGCCTCGATGTAGCCCGAGCCGTTGATGGCGCCCGATTGGCCGGCGGGAACATTGGCGCCCTGAAGGGTGCCCCCGATCTTGAGCGTGGTGATGTCGCCGCCGGTGGTGGCGGCGAGATCGACCCCGGCGAGGATGCCGCCGGTGCCGCTGGCGAGGGTGCCGGTGACGCTGCCGCCGACGGAAACGGTCTTGAGATTGCCGGCGGCGGAGATTTGGCCCGAGTTCGCAGCCGTGCCGCCGGTGATGCTACCGGTGATGGAGATGCGTCCGATATCGCCCTGGATATCGCCGGAGTCGCTGAAAGAGGAGTGGCTGACGATGGCGCCGCTGCCGACGCCATTGCCGAGGAGGGAGCCCTTGACGATGACTGAGGCCAGGGCGGTGCCGGCGGATATCTGGCCGGAATCGGGACCAACGCCGCCAATGATGCCATGCGTGGCGACGCCCTTGCCGGTGCCCGTGACGGTGATGGCTCCAACGGCGTAGTCGGTGACAATGGAACCGCTGGACTGGCCGGCGCCGCCGATGATATCGCCGACGATCGCCTTGTTGATGCCGCCCCCGCTGAAGACCTCGCCGGAACCAGTGCCCGAGCCGCCGAAAATGCCGCCAGAGACGGTGAGAGAGCCGATGACGCCGGTATCATCAAGGCCGGCGAAGATGGCGCCACTATCGGTGCCGGTATCGGAAGTGAAGACGCTTGAACCGAGAGTGCCGGAGATGGAGAAGCGCTTGACCCCGCTGCCAATGAGGAACAGGCCGGTGGAATTGCCCGTGCCGATGACATTCCCGTGAACGGAAATAGTGCCGGCGGAACCGGTGACGCTGACGAGACCGCTGTCCGCGGTGGTGGAACCCGCACCGGTAAAGGTGAGCGAGCCAAGGTCTCCGCCGATCGAAATTTCGCCAGAACCGGCACCCGCGCCGTTACCGATGACGAGGGAGCCGAGGGAAATGGAACGGACGGAGTCGGTGGCGAGCAGCGCGCCGGAGTCCGCGCCGGCGCCAGCGGTAATGGCGGCGCCATTGAGTTTCACGGGGCCGATGGTGCCGCCGACATTAACCTGGCCGGACTGCGCTCCGGCACCGCCCATAATGCCGCCGGCTGAGATGGTAAGAGAGCCGAGCTTTGCGGTAAAACCGGTGCCAGCGGTACCGACATCGATCGCGCCGCTGCCAGCACCGGCGCCGCCAGTGATGCCGTGGCCGATGGTGAGGCTGCCAATGTCACCGGTGGTGAGAATCTTGGCGGAACCGGCGCCCGTATTGGTACCACCACTTACGACAGCGCCGCCACCGAGTATCTGACCGGCAACGGAGACGGAGCCGATGGACAAGGCGCTGAGCTCGCCGGAGTTGGTGCCGGTGCCGCCGAGGATGGAGCCGGTTAAGGTGCCCGCGGCGCGAAGGGAGACGTGCCCAATGGCACCGGTGGCGAGAACCGAGCCGCTTTCGTTGGCCGTGGAGCCGACCAGGGAACCGTAAACCGTGAGGGATTTGATGGAGCCGGCGCTGATCTGGCCGGTCTTGGTGATGGTGGCGGCGGCGGTCGAGAGGCCGGTGATATCGCCGTGGACGAGGATGGCGCCGAAGGAGGTACCTGCAGTGACGGAACCGGCGCCGGTCTGGGTGCCGCCAACGATGCCGCCATGGAGAATGGTGAGACTGGAGATGCCGTTCTCGCTGACGATCGAACCGGAATTGATGCCGGAGGAACCGGTGATGCCCTTGCCGATGGAGAAGGCACCGATCGAAGTGCCGGTGATCTCGGCGGAGTAATTCCCGGTGCCGCCGGTAATGGAGCCACCGATTTTCACGGAGCCATTCGAGCCACCGGGATTTGGCGAATTGCCCGTGGTAACACCGCTGCTGCCGATGCAGGCGGAGCCAATGCCATCGCCCCCCACGACGTTGCCGGTGATGGTGAGGGAGTGGATGCCGCCGGTGACAAAGTTGCTTCCGGTGACGATGGATGCGCTGCCCTCGCCCTGGCCGGTGGTATCGCCAGCGACGGTGTAGCCAACAACGTCTTTGACGGAAAGAGTGCCGATCTTTCCACCGATCTGGAGCGAGCCGGAATTCGTGCCGGCGCCACCCAGCAGATCGCCGCCGATGACAATGGAGTTGACGTTGCCCTGGGTGATGATGGCGCCGCTAATGCCATTGGAAACCGTTGGGATGCCACTGAGATCGCCGCCGATCCTGACGGATCCAATGTTGCCATTTACGAGAGAGCCGGCAGTGTTCGAGAAAACAGAAATCTCGGCGCCAACCATGTCCTTCTGGATGGTGAGGGAGCCGATCTGGCCGAAGATGTCGCTTATGAGATTGCCGCCGGCGATCTGGGTGGCGGTGCCTTGCGCACCGAGGGAATCGACGGTAAGGCTGGCGAGCCCAACATAGTCGGCGGAGCTTTCCGTGCCAGCATCGATGCGTCCGAGGTCTCCCTGGATGAGGACGTGGCCAAGGCCGAAGTTGCTGTCGATGAAGCCTACATTGGCGACGCCGACGCCGCCGGAGGCTGTCTTTGCGGTAACGCTGATGTTGTCCTTGGCGACAAGCTTCGAGGGGAGCCCGGCGAGGTTGATGAACTGAAGTTGCTGGGGGGTGCCGGCGCCATCGACCGAGCCGGTGCTGAAGGTGAAAATGGTATTGACGTTGGTCTTGGTGAAGAGGGGGGTTGAGGACTTGATCGTTACGTGATCGCCATCGATATCGGTATAAGTAACAATGTGGGCGTTGACGAAGGTGGCGGGGGCGATGCGGTCCTCGAGGGGCTCCAGCCTGGAGCCGAGGTGGGGCCTGGGGTTGGCTTTGGGTTTGGTCCCGGATTTGAGTTTGGCTTTGGGGGCGAGCCATGAGCCAAGGAGAGAGATGAGCCGAAGTAACATGAAGTTATTCAATGAGGGGATTGGGATCGGCGAAGACACGGGGATAATTCATGTGGCTGCCGATGGGGTCGGAGGTAATCACCTGCATGATAAGGTACTTGCCGCGGCTGACGGCGGCGGAGGGAACGAAGATGTCCGAGACGGCGCCGGAGACGGCGGTGCCGGCGGGAACGGAAAGGGCATGGTATACACTGCCCTTACCGACCTGGAGGGGGACGTCGGCGGTGGAAATCGTGGTGGAGTTCGTGGGCGAGAGATAGAATTTGAGCGCGATGGGACCGGAGGCGACGTTGCCGGAATTGAAGAGAGTGACCTCTTCATCGAGGAAACCGTTGCCAAAACCGGGATTGCCAAGCTGCGCGATGATATGAGATTGGGCGAAAGGGGGCTGATGAGTGGGGACGCCAGTTAGTCTGGCGATGCTCCAGGCATAGCCGGAGTGATTGGGATTGACCGGGGAGGTTACCGCAACATCGACGGGGTAAGTGGCGCCGGCGGTGTATTTGTGTTTGCCGTAAACCTTAAAGGAACCATTTGAGCCGCGGATGATGCCGCTGCCGACGGCGCCATCGCCCCAATTGATCGAAGCCTGGAAATCGGAGGCGGTGAATTGGATCGTATTATCGACAAAGGTTGCGACGAGGCCGTCGAAAGAGCCCTTCGCGGCGGTGAAAGTGCGGCCAAAAGCGTAGATGTTACTATTGGAAACGACAGCGATGTTATCCAGGTCAAGGACGCCGCCGTTGGTGTCCGAGACCGTGACGTTGACGGGATAAATGCCGGGGTTGCTGTAAGAATGGCCGGTGGTGGAGGATACAAGGTAAGTGGCAGGGAGGTAAGTGGATTTAACGACGGTGACGGCGCCGGTGCCGCTAACGCCGGCCGTGCCGGTAACGGTGGCCGTGCCGCTGATCGAGCTACCATCGCCCCAGTTGATGGTGGCGGCGAAGTCCCCCGGGACGGCGGCGGGATTGGAACAAAGAAACGAGCCGAATGCGGGGCTTCCGCCACCAATGCCATTGCCGGTGCTCGAACTGAGTGCGCCGCCCGGAGTGCCGGTGAGGAGGGCCGGAGCGCCCGTGAGCTTTCCGGTGCCAAGGCCGACGCTGACGGCGGTATAATGCTCGGTGCCATTCGAGTTGAAAGGCTCGGTCACGGAAAGGCCCACGGTCACGCCACCGATGGGGGAGGTGGACTTTGGGGTGACCGTGACGATATTGCCGAAAATGCCGACGCGTGCGGATGATCCGGAAAGGAGGGTTGCATCGGGCATGAGGTAATCGAACTCGAGGTCCCTGGTGACGACCGGGAGAGTGACTTTCCGGTGGAGCGGCGCAAAGACGTTGGCGTGGGGCAGGAGGATGGCAGGATCTTCCAGGATGTCGTTATAGGAGGACATCGGGATGGAAAGGTCCGGAGTCGTGGTAGTACCGGTGAGACTGGGGGTTACGGCTTTATTTCCCGATGGGTCTTTGGCAGTGACCTTGACCGTAGAGCCTTTGGGGACCACGCCGGCGGCGCTGACCAGGAGAATGGCGTCCGTATTGTTTTCAGTGACAGTGACGGATTTCATCACGATGGGGACAACTGGCGTCGAGCCATTGGTGCCGGTAGAAACCGCCATGACTTTCTGCATGGTGTCGAAGCCCTGGAGCAACTGGCCGAAGATGGTGTAATTGAAGTCGAGGGAGCGAAGGGCTTCGTCAGGGGCTGAGTCATCGTAGCCGTCGGTGATGAAGAACTGGGTGCTGTTGGTGCCGCGATAGGTGGTCGTATTGACGCCGGAATTGGCCATGGCGAGCTGGCCAGCGCCGGTAAAGATGAGCGAGGGGGTACACTCGTCATTAAAAGAAAAACCGGGGTTGCCAGTGCCGGTATTGGTGGGATCGCCACCCTGGGCAATGAAGCCGGACTGACCGAAGCCGGAGAGATTGGTGACGCGGAATAACTCGAGGCCGTTGTAATAGCCGGCCTGGGCGAAGCCGGCGATATAGCTGGTGGTAATGGGAGCCATGTCGCGGAGAAGGGCAAAGCTCATGGCTCCGCTGAATGAGGCGCTGTATGTGGCGGGCACTTCGAAGATGGTGCCGGCGCCGGTGCCGCTGGATTCCGTGGTGCCGTAAAAATTGCCGTCAGTGGCCTGAATCACTCCCCCGTAGGGGTGCGCGCCGTCGCTGCCGCCGGTGAAGGTGTAGAGGAGGGTGAAAGCGCCAGACGGAGTGATTTGAAAGACCGTACCGGCGCCGGTGCCGCCGGAGGTGCTGCCGCTGGTTTCCGTGGTGCCGTAAAAATTGCCGTCCGTCGCCTGAATCACGCCTCCATAGGGATGCGCGCCATCGCTGCCGCCGGTGAAAGTATGAAGCGTGGTGAGCGAGCCGCTAGTGGTGAGCCGGAATACCGTGCCGAAGCCGTTGGTGCCCCCGGCTTCCGTGGCGCCGTAGAGATTGCCGTCGGTTGCCTGGAACAATCCAGCGTAAGGATTCGCGCCGTCGCTGCCGCTGAAAGTGTAGAGCGTGGTGAGGGAGCCGCTGGTGGTGATCTGGAATACCGTGCCGTTACCGGAAATGCCGCCCCCGGCGGTGGCGCCGTAGAGAATGCTCCCGGTGCCGGTGATGAGGCCGGCCTGGGGATTGCCGCCATCCGCGCCACCCGTGAACGTGTGGAGCGTTGTAAGAGTGGGTTGGGAGCCGCTGGTGGCGAGCTTGAACACGGTGCCGGCGCCGCTGCCGCCTTTGGCGGTAGTCCCGAAGAGGGCGCTGGCGGTGCCGGCGGTGACTAGTCCGGCCTGGGGATTGCCGCCATCCGAGCCGCCGGAGAAGGTGTAGAGGGTGGTGAGCGAGCCGGTGATCGTGATTTGATATACCGTTCCCGCACCGTTGTTGGTTCCGCCGGTTTCCGTGGTCCCGTAAAGATTGCCGGAGGGAGAGTCGTAAATGGGGGCGTAAGGGTGGCCTCCATCGGCGCCGCCGGTGAAGGAATAGATGGTGGCAAGCGATCCGGAGGTGGTGGAGTATTGGAAAATGGTGCCGAAGCCGTCAGTGCCGTCGGCCAGGGTGGTGCCGTAAAAATTGCGGTCGGAGGCCTGAATCAAGGCGTCCTGGGGATTGCCCCCATCGGTGCCGCTCGTGAATGTATAGAGAGTATTGATCGTACCAGTCGTTGTGGTGGTGCCGGAATAGGAAACCTGGATGGTCATGACAGGGTAACCGGTCTTGACGACGGGCATGAGGACGGAACTGCTGCTGGTGGCAGAGTAGGAGATGGGACCGCTGCCGCTCACGACCACGGGAACAACGACAGTCTTGCCGACGGGAATGGTGCTGAGGTTCCGCTGCGTGTAATCTGGATAAGCGGTGGCGCTGCCGGAGAGGAAGACGGGAACCGAGGCGCCCTGGGCTGAAAAGAGGGCGATGAGAGGGAAAAGAAGGGCTAAGCGGCGGGGCGGAAAATGCATGACGGGAAAACAGAACGTGGGGCGCGGGGGTGGGAGTGGCGGAATATCGCATCTGTCCGGTAGCAAGCAAACCCGGAGGCGGAAAAATGCGAAGTCAGGAGCGCAATTTCAAGAGCAGATCCTTGCTATCCACGGCGTCGCCGACTTTGACGAGGATTTCGCCGACAACCCCCGGCTCTGGAGCGTAAAGAGTGGTCTGCATTTTCATGGCCTCGAGGGTGATGAGCTTGTCGCCCTTGACGATCTTGGTGCCGGCGGTGGTGTGCAGGCCGGTGATGACACCGGGGATGGGGGCGCCGATCTGGCAGGGATCTTCCGGGTCGGCCTTGGGGCGGGCCTTGACGGTGGACTTGAGCGACGCGTCGACGATGGTGGTCTCGCGCGGGACGCCGTTTAGCTCGTAGGAGACGATGCGTTTGCCGTCGTGATCGGGCTGGCCGATGTTTACGAGCTTGATGAAGAGGGTCTTGCCGGCCTCAATGTTGACGGAGATTTCATCGCCGGGACTCAGGCCGTAGAAGAAAGCGGGAGTGGGGAGGACGCTGACATCCGAGTATTGGCGATCGAAGGCGGCAAACCCGGTGAAGACCTCGGGATACATGAGGTGGCTGTAGAGATCGTCTTCGGTGGGCTCCCGCTTGAACTTGAGGAAGAGATCGCGGCGGGTCTGTTTGAGGTCGATCTTGGAGGCCTTGGGCTCGGTGTGGGGGCGATCCCCGAGGACGGCGGCGACGACCTTCCTGGGCCAGCCGCCAAGGGGCTTGCCGAGACCGCCGGAGACCATGTCGATGACCGAAGCAGGGAAGGAGGTGCCGGGCGGGAGATTGACGACATCGGCGGGCTTGATGCCGCGGGTGAAAAGGAAGAGGGCCATATCGCCGACGACCTTGCTGGATGGGGTGACCTTTACGATGTCGCCCAAGAGCTGGTTGACTTCCGCGTAGCAGCGGGCGATCTCCGGCCAGCGATGGCCGAGGCCCATGGAGGCGGCTTGTTCCTTGAGGTTGGTGAACTGGCCGCCGGGCATCTCGTGGAGGTACACCTCGGCGGAGCCGCTGCGAGGGGCGGTGTCGAAGGGGTGATAGAAGGCGCGGACGTGCTCCCAGTAATCGCTAAACTCATTGAGCGCCTCCAGGTTGAGGCCGGTGTCGCGGCGGGTGTGCTGGAGGGCGGCGACGGTGGAATTGAGATTGGGCTGGGAGGTCGAACCACTCATCGAGGCGAGGGCGAGATCGACAATGTTTACTCCGGCATCGCTGGCCTGGAGGATCGAGGCGGCATTGATGCCGCTGGTGTCGTGGGTGTGGAAATGGATGGGGATACCAACCTCCTGGCGGAGGGCTTTGACCAGGGCGTGAGCGGCGTAGGG
>Ga0182030_10005080_pt1 | contig 27974 bp, 40 predicted proteins | sample 812S3MmetaG_FD_121299 | JGI IMG/M metagenome (GOLD analysis project Ga0182030, IMG submission 121299) | Permafrost microbial communities from Stordalen Mire, Sweden - 812S3M metaG (Illumina Assembly) | ecosystem: Environmental > Terrestrial > Soil > Wetlands > Permafrost | place: Sweden... | reverse complement strand
ACCTTCTTCGCGTCATCTAAAGGTATGACCTGCTGCGGTGTTGACTTTTGCATGGACAGCTCCCGTGTCCTCTCCTGCATAGCAAGCTTCAAGACACGGTGATATATGAACCTCTAGGTGAAACGACCCTCCTTGATCACTCTGACTCGAGCAAAGTCACAAGCAGCATTCCAGATCATAGAGGCTAACCTGTTTCTATTCGCCGTGAAGGAAGAACTTTAAATGCTATGAGAAGAAGATCAATTGCCGAATTTTCCCAGTATTTGAGTCTTTGATAACTAGATAATGTGTCGGATCCTTTTAAATATTCACTGAGGGTCAGCTGCACTCTTGGATATCTTCAATAGTCGGTATAGAAACTCTGCCTCGTTGAGTTATATTGTCCTTGATGATACCATGAGGAGAAGAATTGTCTGAAGCTTTCTGTCGTTTATGAAAAAGGAGATGGTACCGCTTGTCGAAGTAGACCTCTTTCGATTTGAGAGGTTTTCGTGGTTTGCCATTTCTTATAATCTGAGTTTTGCAAGTATCCCTACTCGTTATTGTTTTGGTGCTAGCAAAGCTTCAACCGAATATATAGTAGTGTGGTGTGAAATAGAGAGAATGTTAGGTGACGGGTTGGAATTTTGAAGATATCTTGTAATAATCAAGTGTCGGGACATCTCGCTCAATTCGCTATAGGGTTATTAATTAAAAATTATATATTCCCTCCTTCGGAGGCATTAGCCTAGCGCAGCCGTAGCTAATAATTCAATTAGTTATTTCTTGGGGTTCCCCCCAAACCCCTGTCTGGCCTTCGGCTAATAGAAAAGCTGCAATTAGATATTTTATTCTTTCAAGAAATACCTAGTTCTGCTTTAAATGTCTAGCCTAGCTTGCTGTTTTAAGTCCTTTGTAATATTATATTCCTTATTTTTAGGAGGATACTCCCCTAAATCTCCCGTTCCTGGGGAGGATTTTCAGATCTTTTTTGTCTGTCACGTATACTAGTCATCTGATGTAGGAAATCATAATAAATCTATTAGATCGCGATATTTTAACTAATTAAGGTAGATCGCTGTACTTAAATTGTGCTAAAAGGTTTTGATTTTTTAATGCCAGTTCTGAAAGTAAGCTAAAACTAGATTACGTCTATACGGGTGAGAATTTAAGGTACTCCAGCTGCGCTGGAAAAGCAAAATTTGTTCAACAACGGACAGATGGCCGAGCTGGTTATCGGTAAGTTAGGAGTGCAACTTATAATTAATCTGACTGCGCTAATTGAATATTCAGCCAGGTTAAGGTGATCCCTTAGCACAATTTCCTGCACGAAAGTGGCGTGTGCGAGTCCCACTCTGTTCACGAGTAAAAAAAAAAAACATCTTTCCCCTTCATTCTGTTGCTTATGATTAAACGGGATTCGCGAAACCCAAGTTCTAGATTGGTGAATTAGTAGTTGGGTCAGTGACGACCAGTGAATCCTCAGTGTTGTATGTTTTTGTTTTGCTTTTTGCAGATCTGGGCAACTGGTGGTGGACATAGGGAATAGGGAAGGGATGGGGATAGGAGGATGTCGGGGGAGAAGCTCGGAAATGCTCAAGCGAGTCGTTCCCCTTTTTCATATTTTTAGCCGTGATTGGTTAGCTATTGCTCCTTCATCGCTAATAAATCATCCACAAGTCACAGCTAGGTCGGTATCAAAAATGGCAAAATCTCACGCCTAGGGTCCTCACCCCCTCGATGCCAAAAGAGCCTACATATGTCCACTTCGCGCAAGACAACTTCATTATCAGCTCCCGAAGCGCAATCGCAAGAGGCACAACCACCGTCCTAGCATTCGCATCCCAACTCAAACCTGAATCCAACGTGCTCCCCGTCATCTTAGAATATCACACCTGAGCCAAAGACCAGTCTTACTGCGACTATGGCTTCTACCTCATGCTCACAAACCCCAATCCTCACATCATGACCACTAAAACGCCCCTCCTCATCACCCAAGGCATCACAAGCGTAAAACTATACATGAAATACGAACCCAATGCCCCGGTGATTTCGACGAAAAATGTTTGAGGTGATATTGAGCTAGATGCTCTTCATGGCCTTGCCTGAAGAGATTTCGTGCAGAATGGCTTCGCTCGTGTTGAAAATCGAGAGAAGTTTATTCTGAACAAAGCATTCTGCTAACGAAAAGTGTTATTGTGGTGTGAGAGGAGGTCGTTTGCATATCTCAGCAGAACCTCATCCCTCTAATAATAAATCTAATCTCAAGGAAACGCCACGTCTAGATGCTACCTTCTAAATCTAAATCCGTTATAAATATCTAAAAATTCTTCGACTTGTTGTCAAATTCCACCTTCACTCTTCCAACAACATCATCTTGGTCGCTATTTCTACTTGAGCTCGAAGTGTCGACGCCCTCAACCTCGACCTCATCGAAACTATCCTCCATTGGCCAGATTTTACCGAGCACGGTGTAGATCACGAACGCCACAATCGTGCCCACAAGCCAGCTAAGGGAATATACATAAGTAGCTCCCTTTGGTATATGCTTGTTGCCCGTAGCTTTCGCCAAGCCTGCAAGATTCGGAGCTATTCCACAAGCAAATGCCAGGAACGCTCGAATATTGAAACCACGGAAGAAGCTATATATATCAGGATGTCTGTACAAAGAAGGAAGGTTCAAGTGGCGATGTCGGAGAATCCAGTAATCAGCCATCATGATGCCCGCAATGGGCCCGAGAAACAGCGAGTAGCCGCCGAGGAAAGCCGAGAAGGAAGCAGCACTATATTGGATATTCCATGGAGTTGCAGCAATGGATATAATGCAGCAGACATAAGCACCCCTCCTCGCGTTGATCCAACTTGGGAACCAGAGCGAAAGATCGTTTGAAAATGAGACCGAGTTTGCTGAGATATTGGTACCGATTACGGCGAACATCCAGCAAAGTGCGGAGAAGAACTCAGCTGCACGATTTCCCCAGAGTGTCGATACCTGAAGCGGATTCCACGTGGTCACCCCGTAGATCTCTTGACATGCAGAAGTGACAGTGACGCCCAAAATCCCGCAAAGAGTAACAAGAGCACATAGACCAAAAGCTTGGGTCCAGAACACCTGCTTTGGATACTTTGCATACCGAGTAAAATCCGGCATGTTCAGGGCTAGAGTGGCCTTGGGGCCGATTGCGGTCGTTACACATTGAAAGAAGACGACAGCCACATGGGTACCATCGGTGATGTGGGTCCCCTTTGAGAAGGTCGGTCCAAATCCCTCGGCTGTCATATGCGTTTAGAATCGTGAACTGGTGGGGCAGTGGTAGGATACTAACCAGCAACAATAGCCCAGATAAACAAGGTCAATCCAAATATTGGCATGACGATTGTTTTTGCCATGAACAAGAACCTCAACTTTGATACGTGTAACCATAAGAGAGGTAGTTGTACTATGATGAAGAGAAAGAAACATAGCAATTGGGCTGAAGTGACATGCGCGCTCTCCGGGATATGATTGGGGAAGTGCTTAAAGGATGGCCAGATAGCTTGAAGCATTGTTTGGACGCACTGGCCACCCTGGAAGCTTTGAGTTCCAAACCCTGCAATATCATGATTAGTTTCTCCAAATTTTGTGGTCATTCGCGGGTAACATACATATGCAGGCCACGATCCCACGTACTGCAACAGCGAAGAAAGCTCCGTAAGCCCCAAAAGTTGACCTCATAAGGACGGGGAAATTGATGCCATAGACGCACCCCACGTAGCCATTCAGCATAGCTGGAATACATACTAAAATATGACCCACGAGGACAGCTGTTATTGCTAATCCTGGACTCAGCCCCTTGGTGATCGAAGACGACGCCACTTGGTACATCGATATACTGAATGCCTCAGCAATCCACTGCAAGATTTTACAATCAGTATTACTCTATCTAATAATATGTTGAGCAACTGAGCTCTGCCTGATCCGCCTTACGACATCTCTGGCTGAGGAGCAGTACAGATACAGAGATATCCCATTGCGCATAGATCAGTCTGATTTAACGCCTTTACGGTAACAAGGTATACATACGAAACCAAGGAGAGATGGCCAAGTCCATTTTCTCTGCTCTGACTCAAAAGGTACAGGATCGAGATCTTTGTTTGATTTCAATGTGCCGTTCGCAAAGGATCCGGGAGGGGTGTGAAGCGTAAAGCGGCCGATCCAAGACCATGCTCTAGCCATGGGATCAGATGTGCGGCAATAAAAGAGCAAATAAATGTCCGAATCTTTCAAAACATCCAAAATCGTCACTTTCAAGAGTAATGATGGCGGAGGAAAATTCTTCAAGGGAAGAGTATCCACTCTTGCTTGATTAATAAGGAGATTGCAGATAGATAGATAAACGAGAATGAACGAGTCAAGCAAACCTTCTCTCTCTCTCTTTCTCATTATTATCAACAAACAAAATGCCTTTTCCCCATTGTTGTTGCTGTCGCCGTCGTATTCTCATCATAGTTCTCTGATCGACGGCCTACCTGACTACCTGACTATCTGACAGTGTGGCTATAGACTTGATTGGGAGCGTGCTGAGGACCCGTAATAATGTCACCAGGGCGTGTTATCGGATGGAGATCTTGGCCGCTGGTGAGGATCCGCGTCGAATCACTGCCCGAGCACTTGAACGCATCAAGGATGTTTTTTACGAGATTTCCAGGACGGTGGAATGGAGGCTTCGCCCCCGCATTTATTATGCCGCCCCTTGTTATATTAATCTCAATAGGGCAACGCCAGAGCGGGGAGTTTTGAGCAGATGAGCTGATCTGAACACCAAGTCAACCAGTCGTTGCACATTGTGTAATGCAAGATCGTACATTGGCACCAGCGGCGAACATGTTCTTCAAGTGGGATGAACGGCGCCGGCCCACGCGCCCGTCCTCGCGGCGGTACACCTCCTACTGGAGGCCGGCCGTCCTCACTCGAAAGTTGGTATTTCCGTCACATCTTATCTTACCAACATTCAGGTCAGCTTGCCTTGCCTTGCCACTTATGATCCACTACATGCTTCAATAGATTGTCTCCTCGGTGAGCCGACTGGCCGATGTACGATATTTCGGCCATAGGAGCTGAGTGGACATATTTTGGGGTCTCATCAATCAGAAGTTATATTAGTGCTTGAGCAATGGCATTCCTTATATCCAGCAGGGGCCAGGCCTCTGGTTGGGCTGCTTGTGTCGAGCTACATTTTTGCATCCAAGATGGCTCCCATGTTGATTGATCCTCCTCCTTCCAGTCCTGCATCGAGACGTTCCACCATTTGCTCTGATGCTTTGGTCGTTCCTTCGGACAAGGCATCGAAGCGAACGAAAGAGCTCTGGTGGTTGCATGGACACCCTCACTCTAAAAGATATGCCGACCCAAAACTTGTCAGCCTTGCCGCTTTGGTTCGACATGATGGAGTCGCATATAAAGGCCAGAAAGCTTTCCTGTATCCCGTCTCGAGCGAGTCTTCTACGCCCTACAAATCAATGACCTGGAACGAATTTGATTCCGTGACAGAGACTATTGCGTTATCATATGCATATCAACTTCAAAATGAACTTCGACAAGCAAATCAGACGCAAGGGCAACCAACAGTGGCCCTTCTTGGAGGTGGGAGAACTTTGGAGTACTTTTGTACACAATTGGCGCTTCAGAAGCTGGGGCTGAGGGTCCTGTTACTGGCAGAGTCAAATACCCAAAATGCTCTGCATTTCCTTCTCGATTCATGTGGCGTCTTGGTTGTAATTACAGACTCGAAAAATGCGAGGGTAGACACTAACGGTATTCGAAAGTTGAACATGATCGAGCGAATTCCTTCGGGAACTCATTCAGGATACACAGATGTTGACACTGTAAAGTTTCAAGAATTTGGAGATGTCTGGGAACGACATACATTCATCATCCATTCATCTGGTTCGACAGGAATGCCCAAACCCATTGTTCATACTAATAGGAGCATGATGTTAATCGCGAGAATGTACCGTTTATTTCAAGAATTCAGCATTGAGAATTGGTATCTACTTTTTCCTCTGTAAGTGCGGGAATTTTCCCTCTCGCATTTTCACTGACGATATAGGTACCATATCGCTGGTATTTCCATTGCACTTTCTGGTCTACCCAATGGCCAAATGCTTTCCTTTCCGCCACTGTTTTGGCCACCTTCTGCATCATCTATATTTACTGCTTGGAGAACGCTTTCTAAAATGGGGTACCCTGTTGAATGCGTTCATTGTGCTCCTACGCTGATCGAAAATATGTACGATTATATCATGGAGAACGAAAGAGACTTTAGTCCACTAGCTTCGTTAAAGTTACTTCAGCCAGGTGGCGCTGTACTGGCTAAGCATATCATCAAAGAGCTCACAGATCATGGGGTCAATGTCAAAACAACGTACGGGAGCACTGAAATTGGGCCTCCTTTTCGCTCAGTGCCACACACCCGCGAGAACCCAAACTGCTATTCATTTAGAAATTTATATCCCGACAGCCCGTTTCTGAAAATGGAGCCTGTTGGAGAAGACTTCTACGAGTGTGTTGTATATAAAGGATTCGATCTTGCAGCAGAGCTTTGGGAGGGAGAAGCATCAAATCAAGCTTACCGGACTAACGATCTATTTATTCAAGATCCTCCTGGAAGCGGATTCTATGTTATGCAGGGTAGAAAAGACGATATCCTGGTGCATACGAACGGCGAGAATACCAATGCGGGTTCGTTGCAACTCGACATTCAAGCATCGTCCAAGGTCATCAGCAGAGCGCTGGCTCTGGGACATTCCCAGCCTTGCGTAAGTCTGCTCGTGCAGGTTCATGAGCAATTTGATCCAACGAGTGCCTCGACAAAGGAACGAGTTTGGCAGACAGTGAAGAAGGCCAATGCTCGGTATCCGGCGCACTCACAAATCATGCGATCCATGATACTCATGCTGCCCAGGGATTGTACACTCCCCGTGACACCCAAGGGCAACGTGAAGCGAAAGGAAGCCGAACGACTCTACGCACGTCAGATACGACAACTTTACTCCATCGATGTCATACCATCTAAAGCATCCCTATCGCAGGAGCCTCTCTCAAATTTCCTTCGAAGGCTCTTCGCCAGAGTAGCCAACGTCCGTATCTCTGAAATCAACGACTGGACTACACTTTACGATCTAGGTGTCGATTCCCGGCTTGCCCTTACTATTAGGAGTGCTCTTGCCACCCGTCTCAATACATCAATATCTCTCAGTGTCATATTCGAAAATCCTTCTGTCTCCCAACTCTTGTCCTATCTTGAACCAAAGTCAGCTTCTCCAGAGCCAGTTCAGCCGACACTCCCATCAATGCAAATAATCGAGCGTATAATCTCCAGGCTAGAGTTCGAATTTAGGACTTGGGCACCTCGCTTGATAATGACTACCTACCCCATTGCGCCCGGCGAGACTGTACTTCTAACAGGATCTACCGGCTCTCTAGGCACTGCCTTACTCGAGACACTTGCATCAAGTCCTCGTATTACCAAAATATACGCTATGGTACGAGGCCCAACCCATCTTGCTCGGCTCAGACAAGCATTAGAAAATAAAGGACTAGATCCCTCAATCTTAGACGGAGACAAGATCCGAGTCTTAAATTTCAGCATGCAAGATCCACTCCTAGGTCTAGACATCGACACCTATCACCGCTTAGCTGCCAGCGTGACTATGGTTGTGCAAACGGCTTGGAAGATGGATTTCAACATGGGCGTCGAAGAATTCGAAGGTGATTGTATTCGAAGTGCGTCTCCACCCCCTCAACCTTAGTCTAAGAAGCTGATATGAGGATTGTTCAGGTACGATGTCCCTTCTTCGTTTTTGCTATGCAGGCAGACCCAAAACAATGGCTTTCACAAGCAGTATCAGTACTTGTATGGGAGCTGGTCAGAATTCTCCTATTGTACATGAAGAACCTATTGGTTTGGATCCGACGGTTGCGTTGCCTACGGGGTATGCTCAGAGTAAATATATTAGTACGTTACTCCCTTTCACCCCCACTTCCTCCTTCACTCTCTCCTCAAAATACAACCTGAAAACCATACTAATACGATCTCACTTTCAAGTCGAGCGCATCCTCCAAACCGCCTCCCAACCCACCCGCCTCAACATCCCAATCCACCTTCTTCGCGTCGGCCAACTAACCGGCTCCTCCCGCACTGGGCACTGGAATATCGATGAAATGTTCCCAATCATATTCGCTACCTCTGCTCACCATTCTATGCGTGCGCTACCTGTTTTCCCAAGTGAAAAAAGGGTCGATTGGATACCAGTCGACATCGCCGCCTCTACCATTGGCGAAATCATCCTAAGCCAAGCATCGCAAGGAAAACACAGCGGCGAAACAAACAGGGAAAACGAAAAGAAATACAAACAGCAAGAGGAGGCTATTTATGAGGTCCACAACATCGTCAACCCTCACTCCATCCTTTGGGAACAGTTACTCGCCATGCTACAGAGCAGCACCCTTTCCTCCCAAACCGCAACCCAAAAACTAGAGCTCATCCCCCTCAAAACCTGGGTATCCCGCCTCACCGCCCTAGCCGAGCGAGGTACCGATACAAAAGACGTCCCGGGATTGAGGCTGTTGGGTTTCTTTGAGGATATGGTTCCTTCATCTTCGTCAGGCGAGGAGACGAAAATTTTTGAGACTGCAAAGAGCGAGAAGCTATCAGAAGCATTGAGGGGATGTGAGGCTGTGAATGGGGAGTGGGTGGAAAGGTGGATTGGGAGGTGGAGGGAGGGTGGTTTTATTTCCTAAGTCACTGCTAAAGTTCACTCAAATTCCTTGGGAGGATATAATTTGGGTTTCCAATCTAGGTTGCTTCTGATCTCATTTCATCTCATCTTCAGTTTATGCGTTGTTTTTCATAGGGAGGATTGCTATCTGTTAAAAGGTTGTCAAGGGATCAGGAGCGGAGGTGAGGTGAGGTTATAATCTGGTTATTTCTAGTTCGTTCAGTTCCTGATTCCTATATCAACACGATTCCTTCGCGAAATATATTACAATAAACCGTAACCATTCCCGTGCCCGTGCCCGTCTCCCCTTCCCCTCCATGGTTTTAATGCAACAGGTACCGCCCCTGAACGCCCCGAACACCAACCGCCTCTCTATGCACGTCCAATGCCGCTTCACTAAAATTTTCTCATCACAAAACAAAAGTCCGGCCCCTCTCATCTTCATTTCAAATTTTCGTTTTTTCATTTCATGAAATTCTCATCCATCATTCCCTAGTCCTCGTCCTAATATGAAATGTATCCCTCAGCCTGCCCGTCAACCTAGCCCTCCTACTCGGTTCTTGCTCCTCAACATCCTCTCCCTCCCCATCTCTCTGACTCTGCTCCCTCAATCTCCTCAAAGCCGCTATCCTTTCATCTGGCGGCGCCGTCCTCAGACGATGTAAATCGAGGAAACGACTGACTCGTCTTCGTTGTTGGGGTGTGTCTGCTTCGTCGGCTGTGGTGCCTTCAGCTGCTGCTAAGGGAGGAGGGAGTTCGTCGCCTTCGGTGCTTTCGGCGCCTGGGCTATGGGGTTCGGAGGTGGCGGATGTGACGGGGCGGAGATCGTGGCGGCTGCAATGATTGTTAGCATTTTGCAAATTGTTATGATAAGGGAGGAAGGAATATACCATAATGGACAAGTACCAGACACATTCAAAAGCCAAGGATCAATACACGCAGGATGATACTTATGTTTACAAGGTAAAACCCTCACGTCCTCTCCCGTCGTGAAATCTTCCGTGCAGATTGAACATCCTAATTCGCCATCCGCAGGCGGTTCTTCACCGCTGCGTATGGACTCCGCTTGAGTATTTGGGTTCATTCCTGACTCCACAGTCTCCGCCGCAGGGACGGCTTTTAGTTCCTGATGTGTATGTGCGGGTGTGCTTTCTGCCGCAGCGGTGGTCTCGGAAGCCTGGTGTACGCTGGCATTTCCATCTTCCAGCTCAATCTCTCTGCTTCCTGGCTTGACGGGTTCGGGATCGCCGAACTTGACGATGGGGAGAGTTTCAAGCATCGCTCTTGCGAGACCCTTTGCTCGGCTTTGGCGGGGTCGACCTAGGTGTCCCGTTCTGGGTCCGTATCGCTCGGGATGTCGATGGGCGCGGATGGCACCGGTGGCGATGATAATCAAGAACAGCAGCGTAATAATGCCGGTGATACTGTATAGGATACTCATCGCAACGGCAGTCGTTGGTGCAGGACTTCCATCGTTGCTATTCGAAGCGGCGGAGCTCCCTTGCCCTGTAGAGGTGGAGTTTGTTCCAATACTAGCCATGACAGTAGGGTATAGGTTTATTCCTGAGTATATTTGTCGGGAATCGGAGACAGAGGTCATAGAGTAGAGTGTGGTGGACGAGAAGGTGCCGTTTATATCGCATTCTTGGGATGTAAGACTGAACAGGATGATTGCTTGCGGCTTGATAGCCCCTACTGTATTGACCACGTCGGAAGGACTGATAAACCCGGTACCGGGATCATCACAGCTGATGAATGCGATGTCGCCCGTAGTGATGTTGTTCTCAGTTGTTGGATCTGCAAGTCTTAGGGTGCCTTGGGCGGTGATTGACTGTTCAATGTGAGTGGTGATCTAGATTTCCTTGATCTATCAACATACCGATACGGTAGCAGAGTTTCCCCCTCTTCCCACTTGTACCGTGAGCGGAGCAAGGTTATAGGACGTTGGCTGCCCAAGAGGGCCTCCTGGTACCTTCAACTGTGTCTGAGACAGTCTTTCATCGTCCGGGAGAGTGGCATTCGAAGGCTGCACAGATTGACCGCAAGCTAGGGCGACCAGGAACCAGACGATCGATAAGCAGACGGCCATGATCCTCGCAACGCTCGACGTCGCCATTAATTAGAATAGGGGGAAAAAAGAAAAGAAAAATAACAACAATTGTCCTCGACCCTTACATATCCTGAATTGTCGAAGAAATGAAAGTTCGAAGAAGAAGTGTGACGTTGGAGAGAGGTGAAACCTGGGTGTTTGGGAGGATGATGGCTCTCACGCTAGTATGTAATGCGAGATACGGGTATCGCGGTACCGTTAATCGGTACTAGTCGTACAAGCACTCGAGGTTTTTTTGGGGGAGCGTTGGGGGCAGTTCACCAGGTATGGGACCGGAGACGATGGGAAAGCCTTCAAGATCTGGGGGAAGAAAAGGGTAAACAAGATGGGAGTCTGGATCTATGCGTGAATTTAAATTGGGTTGAATGGCATTCTGGGGGAGGAGGAATTGAGGGGAAGGAATAGATTATCTATTTATTTATTTATTGATCGATTGATTGATTGATTGATTGATTGATTGATTGATTGATTGATTGATTGATTGATTTATTATTGGCTTATTGGGGTTTCTTTGAGGCGTTTGAAGGCAAGGACGATCTCTCTCTATCGGCATACTTTCACTCCGGGACCCTTCCCCCTCCCCTCTGCAAAGACAAGAAGAGCTTCTTCTCTTCCTTCCCTCCAATCCAGCGTTGAAAAGCTGACACCAACGCAGCTACGGGAAAAGCCACAACTGGCTATTTGAGGAAGTTCATAGGAACCAGTAACCCGTGCGGTGATACTAAGTACTAGGATGAGGAATCCGACAGCAAAGTCCTGGTGGTCCGTAATGTTGCAGAGGCGCAGCTCATCACGATGTGAATACCATATTTGAAATCAAATCAATCCAAATCATAGCATACCAATTCAAGTCTAGTCCGTCCTGTGTAGCATCATCTTCTCAAGTGAGACAACTCCGAATCTTATTTCCTCCCATTATTCCCCCCCTCAATGTCGCAATGCCATTATTGCCGGTCCTCGGCAGTCTGACTTTAGAAGGATAAAGGATGCTGGTAAGCTTTAAGTTATCAATGACGCTTGGATACTCCTACTACCCGATCCAATCACTCGCCCCTGATTCATACTCGCCACCGAAACTGTGATGCGTCGAGGGTTTTTGTTTCTTTGGAATCATTCTGGATCATCTGCAAACAACGTGGTGTACTCAGCCTCAAGACATACGACGCTCGCATTCGGGTTCTCTGGACATATTTGTATGTATCATCAGGCTATCAGCACTTTGTTCGTTTGGAGACGCTTTTGATTTGTTGCGAAAGAGGGAATCCGGCTTCTTCGGATGCGATGCTGTCAGCAGTTGTGCGAGGTCTTACAGCGTTATCCGCATGCATCTTATATCCAAGGTTAGCTGCATACCCGAGTCCGAGGGTCAACTTTTGATGGCATAATGGCATAATAATATTCTTGAGCCTCTTTCATTTTACAGGGGGATAAGATTAAATAGTCTGGATCTGGGGAAATTTCAGTATTCAATTTCTATGGGGTGGAATTATGAGAATTTTCTTTGATATAGGTATAGGTATATAAGGTATATTATATAGCACGTGACCCGTTTCAAAAGGTTGAGCACATGTTTCCTCGTTGTTTCATTGATGGTTTTGTCTTCTTCTTCTTGGGCTTTAAGGGGACACAGATAGCTAGTGCATTATTTGGCTCTGACCGTACTAAGTTAGCCCCTCAAGAATGAGAGGAATACGATCTCCTGCGCTCGTTAGGGAGGGCCAGATTAAGCAGAAGACCATGTTTTACGAGTGAGGACACAGAGTGCCAAAATTCTCCAATACAGAAACATTTCATTAATTGAATGTAAGATCTTTCTGTCTATGAGTGATCTCCTCCCATAATCAAAACTCCAAAGCTATGCTAAAGGGACGCCTACTATCATCCCCAAACTTTTAGGGACCTCTGAATATTCAAATTCTTATTCTCATCTATCGTGGAGGCCTCCTTTAACTCTCGGGCTCAGACTTAATCTTTGCTCTAAGCGGAATATGCTCATCCTACTAACCCATCAGTCGAGCGCGCCCTCCCCCCAACCAACAAAACGCCGATGGTGTTCATAAATCACTAACCTCAGCTTTCCTCTTTCCCAGAACACTCGGCTCAGGCGTAGCCCGCTTGGCTCCATCCCGTCCACCATCCTTCGTAGCCTCCGCATAGCAACTAGCATGATAAATCCTATATCCAACCTTTCTTGCATCCATCCAGACAAACTCCTGAGCATCATCTAGCCACTTCATCTCGAACTTCTCTTGGCAAATAGGACAGACACTATTAGCCAGCGCGGGATCATCTGGGACAGCGAGATATTGGAGTTTGGGTTTATTAGCTTCAGAGGCGTTAGTAGCGTTTGGGCCGTGGGCAGAGTCTGATGGATTGGGATTTTGATCTTCCTCGATTTCGCGGGATTTGATCCAATCCTGTATTGATGTTAGGCAAAAAAGAATAAGAATATATATAATAGGACTAGAGTATTACTAACCAATTCATCGACATACCAGCTCCGATGTTGGCCTCGTTTCTCTGCTTCAGTCATCCGTTGATGGACCCGGAAGTGCCAGTCCATATGAGCTGTCTTCTTTCTTCGACCTTCTTCGCCGGACAAAAAACGTCGTCCACATTGGGTGCATGGAGCTCCCAGCCGCTCATAAAGGCTGGAGATGAGATGGGGTCGGGGACTATTAGGAATTAGTGATCATCCTGAAAATGTGCTTGGATTCTTACATCTTCAATGAGGTAGGCTTGAGGACGACATCATTTGGTATGTCTGCTAACGGTGTCCTTGAAGCAGTCGGAGGTGTATTTATAAACGGTGGAGGTGGTGGGAAACCTGGAGGTGCGTGTCCAGCCAATGTGCCTAGAGGCATTGGAGGTGTACCTGTACTTGCTGGAGTCCCGGGAAGCATACCAGCAGCCCGTAATTTCTCGAGAAGGGAAGCCGCATCTGGTACAGGAGTAGAGGATGATGTAGGAGGAGGATTATAAGGAGCTGGAGCTGCACGAGGTGGTGAAACAACAGAAGAAACAGGTTGGGCAGGAGTTGCTGGCTGCGGGGTTGCAGATTGTCTTGCTAATAATGCAGCAAGAGCACCAGGACCTAACAATGAACTTAAAGTAGGCTGCTGTGCAGGGGGTTGTGGCGCCGCTACAGGTATAAGAGGAGCTATAGGTGCCGGGGGAGTTTGAATTCTTGGTGGCGGGGCACTTTTAGAAAGTTGGGCAACTTGGTCTTTAATAAGCGCTATTTGATCTGGTGGCAATTGCTGACTCGAAAGAATAGTTTGCAAGTCAAGCAATGCTTTCAGTCTTGTTTGTATACTGCTATCCCAGGGATTTTGCGCAAATTCTGCCTTTGAAGCAGTAATAAGACTTGCAATATCACTGTTCAACGTGTCTACTGTACTTTCAAAAGCACCATACCCCTGCTGCGGTGGCTGCTCCCAAGATTGCGACTGCTGAGAGTATTGCTGGGTCGGAACTCGCTTGACAGTATTAGCAGTAGCATAACACAGGAATATATAGGTGAACGTACTGGGGGAAGCCCATAAGGCTGCTGGCCGTTCATCTGATTGGGATATGATTGAGGAGGAGGGTACTGTTGCTGACTGGATTGAGGAGGGTATTGCTGTTGATTGTGCTGAGGAGGATACTGCTGCTGGTTTGGCTGTGGGGTGGAATATTGCTGGGGAGGAGGATATTGCTGGCTAGGTGGAGGACCAGGATAATGTTGCTGACTGGGCATCTGACCTGGGTATTGCTGAGGAGGTGGGTGCTGCTGTTGCTGCTGGCCATAATTGGGCGGATAAGCAGGAGGTCCATGCATCGGCGGTCTCGATACACCAGGAGGAGTTGGGGTATCACGATATGGAGCCGGAGATGCGGTCGGACGACCCCGGCCTAGAAATTGTTGCTGACTTCTGAGATGCTCTTGGTGAGCCTGCACAGCAGATGTTCTGGCCTTTATAAGAGCATTTTCGATTGGTCTTGTGACTTCCGGGGGAAACACCGGCCTCGTGTCTATCGATCCCGGCACCGGCTCTTTCCAAGTCTTCAACATCTCGTCCATCTTCCTCCTCACACTATTGTCCACTAAAGCATAGGCCTCCATAAAGGTTGAATAGAGTTGTCGACCAAAGAAGAGAGTATAAGGGGTGCCAACATTTTTGACGATGGAGTCGAGAACATAGAAGGCAGGTAGTTTCTTTTGTGGGGAAGTCTAGACGAAATGTAAGTAAGGTCCAAAATTTCAGAGGCCAGAAATGAAGCAATCAAATACGAGAAATTACTAGGAATTCTAGTATAAGTAAAGAAAGTATATTGTCCTACCTGTTTGATGTGATTCTTCACGGCCTCTGAAATGGCCAAGGCATGCTCTGTATTTTCCTTTGCGATGACGGTTAGATTGCTGATTTCATATCGAGAGTTCAGAGTCAGGCTCCCTAATGCATTTAGGAAGTCCTCTGCCACTTCGTCAGAGGGGTTTCCATGAGACATATTGGGCTACTATGAAGCCGAAGAGAAGGAAACTGTGAGTGAGAGATCTGGAAGAGCGTATTCAACAACAGCTAACTAGATCCATGCAGCAAAAGTATTCAACTCAGTGAGAGACTAGAAGTGTGTATTTGATGACTGCCAATCCTCCTGATGGCCAACCGGCCCCTCTGCCTTTGTGTTTGCGTCAAGCAATCTCGGTCAGCCTTGCGCAATTTGCCTCTTCCTCTACACCTCCCAATTCCTCAATACGAAAGAAAGCTTGTCAAAATGAAAGGCTATTAATTATCTGGTGGTATCTGTTGTCGTTGTGATCGGGGTTGGTCGTGATTGGAGTAGGTTGTCGAGTGATCATGAAGAAGAGTTGAAGTTGCAGAAAGTTCGGTTGCTTTATTGATCGAAAATAGAACTAGCGTGTAAAATTGAGGCACCAGCTTTCTGACATGGCGCTGCCCCTCCTTTAGAAAGTCTTTCGGTACTTAAATCAGCTCATAGATTTACCTCCCTAAACTATTCATAATTCGATCTACTTCAACTACAAAAGAATATGAAGATCACTCTCATCTCTATCCTCGCCCTCGTCACAGTTGCGCTGGGTGCAAGGATGCCTCAGAAGGCCGTGATTATCTCCTACCCAGACGACACCCCAGACAGCGTTATCCAACAAGCAATGGATGCTATCAGAGATGCAGGTGGTATGATAACTCACGAATATAAGCTCATTAAAGGTTTCGCTGGTTCGTGCTTTCCTTCCCTTCCCTTTGATCCGAAACCTCTATTCGATGACCCAGTTTTGAGTTGAAATCAAATTACTGACTCCATTGATGGACAGCAAATGCGCCAGCAAAGGTTCTACAAACAGTACAGACCTTCAATACCGAATACAAAGCCACCGTGGAAGAAGACCAAATCGTGACAGTCGTTGGAAATGGAGATTAGGCTTTGGTATAGGCAATGGGAACACTAGGTTGGGCGCATGTGCATATTTCGGAGCTTTAGAGTTAATACGGGCCTTTGGTGTTAATACGAAGCTTTGGCGTTGGTGGTTATACATAGATAGGAGGAGGGAAATACGGTTTTGGCACATGTAGGGCCACGGTTCTGACGCTTCTTCCAGCAGGTCGAGATTTCCTGGAATGAATATCTCTTTCCTTATCATATAATTCTGCATTTGTTGAAGGCTGTGTCACACAATCAAATCGATTCGGACAACCGGACCACTCTGACTGGAAGTTATTCGGGATGTTCGTAGGAGTGAAGTCTATGAAGTCCTTATCGATGTTCTCTTGCGGCTGGCCGGCCTCTATGTTCCTCTAATCCTACGGAGCGGCCCTCTTTCTCCTTTTCTAGATCTCATATCTCCGGAGGGCAGCGCTTACTAAAAGACTTCCTCAAAAGAGGAAACCCAAGGCTTTGATATTGCGAAATCCGGGGTATGCGCGTGATGTCATGAAGCAGCAAAATCTAATACGCCGGATATCGCCTCAAAATTATTTGATAAAATATATGGAGATGATGAGAGCATCATCGCAAGTATGCTAGATTCCTCATGTAGACACAAATACATTGTGTAGACCATAAAGGTGCTACGAGGGAGATTTCCCCTTTTAAGGATCGTCCCGTCGCGTCGCTCGGAAGTTCCTCGCGATTTCTTGAAAGAAGCGACCTCGAAGTTTCATTGTCGAGATACGCATAAATTGTATGCAACGCTGGCCCTTGTTTCCAAGATGTCAGACAAATTGTGCAGAGCATCAAGTGAACCATTTCTTTCTCATGATACCTTTTGCCCGACCTTTTAGAGCTCAAATCGATCAACAAGAGCTGCGCGGTTTCGAGGATGCCTTTCAGTCCGAGTGCTCAAGCAGCTCTGGTGAAATGGGTAACAGCGTTTTTCGCACTGCCCCTATGATCCCATGCTAATAGATCTTTTCAGGTCAATACATTTCCACTTCGCCGGCCGATCAAAGATTTGACAGAGCTGTGCGATGGCTTAGTTTTCTGCCAAATGCTAGGTGGGTTAGCCTTTGAATGCATCTCCACAACCTCTGCTTATGATATACCATAGAGGATCTCGATCCCCAATATGCCGTTGACGATAGCGAGAGAAATGCCAGCAGCCCTTCAGAATGGCTAAGGAAGAAGAAATGCTTAGAGGCTGTCTACAAGTCATTGCTACGGTACATTGCGAATCACACATACGACCTCGAATATCTTACAATGAAGAGCACAATCGATTTCAATGAGATTGCAGAGCACGACGATATACAAGAAACAATGAAGGTAGCGAATAATTCTTCGACTTATTTTTCAACTCAAATTTCAACTCGTATTTTAACTAAAGTTCAAATCGTCCTTGCTAACATATACGTCCAGATTCTTGTGATCTTTTTAATGGCCGCCATCAGCAACCCCGACGAATCGAAGAAGGTCAAATACGTCCAGAATCTTGCTAGACTAGATGAACCCTCGCAATTCGAGATTATGAAATTAGTGAAGCAGGTGAGCTTCTCAAGTCGAACTGATTGAAACAATTAACATTGTTCTAGTTGCAAAAGATACAGGAAGACTTACATGACGCAAGTTCTACAATCATTGACAAAGAGATTCCCGAGAAATTAACCAAAGATCTCGACCTTGCCTTTGAAGAAGAGCATGCTATCTTGAATGCCGATCATCGAGCATTGAAGAAGAAACACGCCGATTTCATGACCCGATTTGAAGCACTTCAGATGAAGAACGAAGACCTGCATCAACGGAACGATCAGTTAGAGGACAAGGTGAAGGCTCTCGAGGACGCTAATAGTGGCGACCAGACCGACTACATCAAAAGGCTGTTGCGGGAAATCGAAGAACGTGAGGCTCTGATTGAAAGGCAGGAAGGTGAGGCCGAAACAAGTCGAATCGTTAAAGAACAGCAAGCTCAGGAACTTGCTACTTTACGCCCTGCTGCCCAACGTTTCGAAGAAATCCGTGACGAGTTGCAGATGCTCAAGAATGAGAATGCTGCTCTAACAAAGAAAGCGAACATGATGGATCATTTTCAAGCAAAACTCGAGAGGCAAAGTAGCATCGAGAGAGATAACGCTAAATTGCGGGAAGCAGTCGATGTTCTCCAAGGTAATCAAAAGGCATTCGACCAGGTTTACTCAGAGAATGAGCAGTTGAAAAAGTCAACATTTGAGTATAGCCGGAAATTCCAGAAATACGAGAACGATATAGTTGGAATTGAAACCCAAAAGAGGACACTCATTGATGACATCCGGAACAAAGATGCCGAGCTCGAGGCTTTAAAGCGAAAATTAGACCACGACGACGAATTCATCAAGGATTTACAAGAACAGATTCGTACCGGAAATCAAGCGCCACATTCCCCCAGCTCACCGATAGCGCGGACAGGCCCAATGACCTTGGAAGAGGAACTAGACCAAACTGCTGAGCCACCCGCAAACGACTTGGAGGTTTCACGGCTACGGGCAGAGATCAATGTCCTCAAGAGTAGCAGTGTAGGGACTTCTAACGCTACGCTCCGTCTTGACCTTGAAGAATCCGAAAGCATTCGCAAGAGACTTGAAGAGAACCTTCAAGAGATCACCGAGAAGCATGCTCTAGCACAAGAACAATTACATGCTATTATCAGCAAATCATCAAGCGAAAAGTCAGTCAAAGCAGCCGAAACAGCACTTAAGTTTGGACCTCTTCGGATGCTAAGTGAAAGTTTCTACAGGGACGATGCAATTCGCAGCACGAGAAAGCAATATCTAGATACCAACGAACAACTTACCGCGACGAACCGCAAGCTGGCCGAAGTACAAGCAGAACTGTCATTGCGGGACATTGAATTACTCAAAGTAAAAGCCGATTGTAAGTTCAATGTGATGAGTCGATAGACAAGGCTGATTCTGCACAGTGGACGCTATAGATGCTATGGGGACGGGTGACGACAGTCAAACTTATGCTTTAGAAACCCTGAAAAACTCGAACGAGATCATTGCTTCATCTCTAGAGAAAGACTTACTACTTCTTCAGGGCAAACACAAGACTCTTCAAATCGATTACGACCAAAATCGATCCCATTTGATGCAGGCCATTATTTCAAAAGACAAACTCACCGATGAGCTTGGTAGATTAAGAGAAGGAAGACCGGCTTCGCCTGAGTCCAAAGTCGACGAGATAGATCAGTCAGCACTTCAAGCTTTGAAAGAGGTAAGTCGCGATAAACCGGAAGGCTCTCTCCCAAGAAACACAGATTTTGGGAAGCCAATTCCCCTCGTCTGTCTGTCCACAGCCCAACCAAATCAGAAATCTCAAAGTCAGGAGCTACAACCGACATCGGATCAAGGGGTAGTAGTCTCTACAATATTTCTCAGGCTGAGGACGCGCAGCAAAAAGCTGAACGAGAGCTAGCTCTCGAAAGTGAGGCAATAGGCGATCTCCATCGCACAGCGAGTCTCCTTTCTTCACTCCCAAAACGCCAGAAATCTACTTTCAAGCGTTTACTTCGTTCAAAAGATGCATACAATAACGAATGAAACGACTGACAATCATAATAGCAATCCGAAAGTCGAGAAAAGGTCATCGAAGACCTCCAAAAGCGGCTTAAATTCGCCGAAGAAAACAGTGTAGCTGCGCAGAAGGTACCATGTCAAGTTTTTCTTCTTATTTGTGATGATTTTCTCAGAGCTTTTGATGTTAAAATTTTCCTAATAAGAATTTATTTATTTATAAAGCTCTCATGCAAGTGATGTCTGACACCTCAACTAACCAACAATGTGAAGGCGGCAAATAATACCCTGATCAAGAATCTCACCCGCGAGAACGCCCTGATTTCCACGGCCTGGTATGATCTTACGAGTCGATTGCAGAGCAATCATGTTGTGTTGCAGCGCAGACAGGATGCGCCGAAGAGTTGGTTGAACAAGCAGAGGCAGATGGTGAACGCTACCCCTCGACGATGAAAGAGACCGACAAAGAGACGAAACACGATTGGATGTTGCATTTGGAGGAGCTTAGAGGGCGGCCGGAACTTTGATTATAATTTGTAGAAGGCTGGTCGCATGGGCTGGAAGGAGCTTTTCTAGACGGATTGGTGGATGGGATCTTGCGTATACCCCTTTTTAGACACGACCCTTGCTACACACTTCATGTCACTCGTGTGTACTATATATTTTGATCATACATTTGCAGTTCTTTTTTCCCCGCAATCCAGAATTTCTTCAATTGTCCCATCTAAGGACAACATCCAAGAAGACTTCCTTTACCAGGTCTATGCCTTAATAACAGATAATGTTCGACGGATCCAAAGTCCGAAACCCATCGGCCATGTCTCCGAAAAGTCCGTCGCGATCCTCATCATCGGCCTCTCCTCCTTAGATCGTGAACAAGCATCGGAATTGGAATCCGATAGAGCTGCAACAAAGTTATTTCATCCTTATACATTTCGATCTTTAGTGTTTGATTCGCTATTCTCTAGAAATAATCTCGAGCGAGGGGCTGAATCGGATGAGTGTCCGTGTCCGCGAGATCGAGACGGCGAGGCTTGCTGCAGGCTGCTTTGGATCATGGTGGCGGGGTAAATGGCCATTTTGTGTTGAGTTTAGGGTATGCGGGAGGCTGGGTTGGGAGATATATGCTGTAAGTTAGGAGCTGAGTGGCTGAATTAGGGAAAAGAGCACCCGCAATAGGGGGCCGTGCCGAAGGGTACGGCGCCAGGAACTCTGTGAGACAGGACCCTTGGTGCATGAGTGGTGCTGGTCAAGCCGGCATTGGTCACACAGACCTCATCGAGAATTGAGAAATCAGCTTAAAAGTCGATGCCGGGCACCTTGCCTTTTGCTCGTGGTAAAGGATCGTATGTTTTCTGGGATGCATTCACGATATCAGTCGAAGGAATTGTAAGGACTTTCTGAATATGGGCCAGGCAGCGCCCTTCTAATGACATCAGCTCATAGTGGGGTGACCATTTTCTGACCGACTTGAGAAACCTCTCGTTCGCAACAGCTGTTCGAGTCATCAGGAATCGATAATGACCTCTAGAGTTGAAAGCATCCAAGGGCTTGATGAAGGCCGTCCACCAAGCCGCACTAGGTCTAGTCTAGGAGGTTTGAAGGCACTTTGCCAACATACCAATGAGTAGCTACCCTTCTTCCTAACCGTCCTTGACTTTGCGCGTCTGCTCTCTACTAATTTTCAAAATATATCTATACAATGTCTCCCATTAACGACAGCTTTGCAGACTAAAGTCTCCCCAGCTTCAATCGCCACCGCCGATTACTTTCCAATCCACTGCAGATCATATATGGGTGGGGTCAGTATATCTCCTTGCAAATGCAGCATCAATACCTCTGCGGGGAAATTTCAGCGATATTTGGGGTCGAAGAGCGGTGCTGTTAGGCAAAGTCTTCACGTTCTTCGTTGGATCTCTCCTATGCGCTGCAGCGGATAGTGTTCGGATATTTATTGTTGGAAAAGCTGTTCGGGGTGGTGCTGCTGGAGGATTGGTGATTCTGGTTAATATTTGTATCAGCTACCTATTGAGCATTGGGCGAGTCTCCTTGCGTGATATCCCTTTGGTTCTTTTCAAGGAAGTTCAAGCTCAAGCTCTGCTGATATATGACTTCATGCTGGGAGCTCGACTTCTATCTGGAGTTGACAAGCGTCGTTTTGGGCCTTGGCCTCAGGTGTCGGGCCAGTTATTAGGGGGGCCTCCGCGGACAAGGTGTTATTGCGAGCAAGTGCCCGTTCTCTATTCAATATCCTTTCAGCGATCATCGCTTTTAGTACCTGTCTTTGGAAGCTGTGTCAATGTGGCCAGATGAGATGGTGAGGCGTTAATTAGGACGCCATTTGTGAGCAAGTAGAAATGTATCAAGTTTCATTAGAGGATTTCATATTCGTTCCAAAACTACAGACCAACAGCACTTTGGAGAACATCTCTAAAGGCAAGCCCCCAAGCCAAAAATTCTTCCGACAGATCTTTCAAATTCCTCTCCCCCACTCTTCGAACTCATAGGCTCTATACCCCATCTTAAAATAATCATTATCGCCCGCCTCATCTAACAACGCCAACCTCTTTTCAATCACACTCGGTTTAATCTTCTATCTTCCAATTAGCACACATCTCCCCACCCTGTTCCCCTGTTCCCCCCGCCTTCAAAAACATCATAGCACCACTCACCTCACCACCCAACCTCGGAAACCGCTCCCCCAACATCCCCACCATATCCTCAACATCCCACCTTTCCTTCTCCGCCTCTCCCACAGGCACATCCCCTTTTTTGGTCAGCGGAGCATGGGTAGCTAGGTACGCGATAAAGCGATCGTGGATGGGACACCAGTTCTGAGGTAGGGAGGTGCTGGATGGGAGGTGTGGGCGGACGATATCGGGACCTGTGGGCCGGGTGTAGGTGCGTGCTGCTTTGGAGGTTGAAGTGCGGGGTGTGCGCTGCGTATGGGGTGTTAGTGGAATTTTGGGGTTGGGGTTAGTAGGGAAGGGAAGAGGAGGTGAGGGAGAGGTGGATGGACCTCGAGTTGGAGCTGAGTGGTCCGTTTACTCAATTTCTCAGGAGCAGGATTATTGTCTCGAGTGCTCGATGAGCTTTGGTTCTTATAAGGTGTTAATAAACCTCATCTAGATGGGTGTATGTGGATGGGAAAGACGCACAAATCTCCTCGGATTTTGAATGTTATGGGAGCGAGCATTGGTTTTCTGAGCCATCTTGCTCATCACTTCGTTGGTGTCAAAGGTTCTGTCAAGGGGCTTGTTGAAGATGCCTATGAAGAGGTCTGCGTTGGGATTATGGGATCGGCTTGCAGCTAAAGACATTGTGATGTAGTTTGGGTTTTAAGATCGAAGGAGTACTTGGAGAATTGAAAGTTCGAGGGAGCGGGGAAAGAGAGGAGGGTTTTACCGGAGAGGGTTACAAAAGTAATCTCTTGCACCTCGGCGAACTCGAAATTGTGGGGAAGAAGTAATAGAACAAGGTAAGAAGCTGGTGGATTTAGGTTCAACTTAAGGAAGGCCACAAGAAGCAGAATCTCTTTGGTGATAGACAACAAAATCCATGGTAGGAAACGTGCATCTCATATACCTACCGTAACCCACTTCTCCGCATCCCAAAGTTTGCTCAGAGATACTGTATGTCTTGATCACTTTGAATATCTGTCACCTTTCATCAGGTGTAATAAATCCGAGGCAACGCCTGTAACACTTCAACGGCTGGCTGCATCGTCATACGCGTCTATTAGGACGCAAATCCGTAGGATCTGTAAATATGGATATCAAGCTTATTTCAATGGTACGATAGGAAAGGAATGAATCTAAAATGTTCTGGACTCATTATTGCATGCATCATTAACGTTCTGGAGGCATAATACAACATGTATAGTACATAAGCCTCTGGAGGCATGTCACCCATGTTCGAGTGGTCGTACATTCGCCATCCCGTCCGAAATAAGCTGAATATATCCACTTATTTTGACGGAAACTATAACTTTTAAGGAATCTATACAAATCTGTGCCTCCATGACAAATCCCAAGTTACGCCAAAAATTTAGTGGCCCGTGATCTTGCTTAGCAGACTCCCAGTCGTGCTCTTTGGCTTTTGCTGCTCAAAAACTCCGAGGAGGCTCTTCCAAACTTGACCAGGTTCTTGACTGGCGTCAATTCCTTTCCAGATACCAGTCTTTTGGTAATATCCAACCACGGGGGCGGTTTGATCGTGATATGTGACCAATCGCTTCTTCAACGCCTCCGCATTATCGTCTGATCTTTGAACCAAGGGTTCACCAGTAACATCATCCTTCATGGTCTCCTTGGGAGGATTAAAAACCTTGTGATACGATCGACCGGAAGCCGGGTGTACGAGGCGACCTGTTATCCGAGATACAAGGAGCCCGTCATCAATCTGAAGCTCGACCGCGTGCTGTAGCTTCTGGTTCCGCTCATCGAGCATCGAATCCAATCGTTGAGCTTGTACAACTGTTCGTGGAAACCCGTCGAGGATAAAACTGAAACTGTTAGTAAAGCCATGCAACATAGTGTGGTGCAAACATACCCTCCTTTGCACTCTTGGTTGGTCTCGAGTTCGGCTTTGATCATTCCAATGACGATCTCGTCACTGACGAGTCCACCTTGGTCCATGATTTTCTTGGCTTCCCGACCTAATGGTGTCTTCTTCGCGACTTGTGATCGAAGCATGTCTCCTGTGGCCTACGGAGCTATCAGAAAGGTTTTATATATGTGGGAATCTGGGGGGAACTTGCCAAATGGCAACAAGAGAATTTTTCCTTGATCTTCGGTGCTTGAGTTCCCTTGCCTGCGAAGTGCAATTAGCCGGTGCCCCGACGATATTCACAAGTAAAAGTAAAAATGGAAACGTACCAGCGCCTGGAGGCCCCATTAAGATCATTCTCACTCCCTCGTTTGTAGTATGTTTAGTACCACCTGCAGCATGTTGGAGCTTGTCTTCCAGTTGCTTTACCCTCGATTCAAGCTTGTTGACCAACTCTTGCAATGATTGCACGGTGTCATCGCCAATTGGTGCCATTGTGAAGGAATTAGGATCGCGAACACCTGACCAAGGTGAAGAGAAAATTTGGGGGCAGGTTTAGAGAAAGAATCGCCAGTTCTTAAGAAGAGCAAGTGGGTTGCGACAAGTTCAAAAATCGGAATGATGTTGAGTATTTGAGGCCAACCTAAGCTCGGCTGCTTGACAGCGATGTGGCTCGGAGATCAAGCTTCCTGTTAGCCGACGGAATTTATAAATTCTGGATTTCGAGGACTTTGGATGGAAGGACAGATCTCGTCCCAGGAAATTCTTAAGAAGCGCGAGAATATATAACAACAACTCAATGAGTAGCAACAAGCCCTGTTTGCCCGGTTTCTGAGGATTTAATTTCTTGGCAGTTAGACACGTGACCATAGCACCTCAAGAGGCGCTATTCCCCATTTGCGAGCTCTAAAGCCGCGAAAGTCTGAGCTGCCTTAATCAACAAACAAAATCTACAAACCACAATCTCATCCACTCCTCCAACCTCATCATGCCTGCCACTACTGCGGAAACCCTCTCTTTCGTCACAAGAACCGTCTCTGTTGCTCCACTCGTCCTTCTCTCGGCCGCAGACCATTATGGACGTTCAGCAAAGGGCACGAGGAAACGTGTGGTAGGAGTTTTGCTAGGACAGAATGATGGAAAGAACGTGAGAGTATCAAACAGCTTTGCTGGTGAGTTCCTCCCTTTCTAGATGGGTCTGCCTGTTCAGCTGCTAATCAGATGAATAGTTCCTTTCGAAGAAGACGACAAAGATCCCTCAGTCTGGTTTCTGGACCATAACTATGTCGAATCCATGAATGATATGTTCAAGAAGATCAATGCGCGGGAAAAGCTAATAGGATGGTATCATTCTGGGCCAAAGTTGAGAGCTTCGGATTTAGAGATCAACGAGTTGTTTAAGAGATATACCCCGAACCCATTACTGGTAATCATCGATGTTCAACCGAAGGAGGCTGGAGTACCAACAGATGCATACTTTGCGGTCGAGGAGATCAAAGATGTAAGATGATCAAGCAAGAGATACCCTGGAGTAATGCTAACGTTCCTAAGGACGGGACCACAACATCCAAGACGTTCGTACATACACCATCAATCATCGAGGCAGAGGAAGCAGAGGAAATTGGAGTTGAACATTTACTGAGAGATATCCGGGACGTGGCAGTTGGAACTTTGTCTACACGAATCACATCACAACTCCAATCATTGCAAGGACTCCATCTACGATTACGAGATATCGGGCAGTACCTCCAAAAAGTTTTAGACGGAACCCTCCCAGTCAACCACGCTATCTTAGGGAACCTCCAAGACGTTTTCAATCTTCTACCTAACCTATCTACTCCGAAGGCGTCATCACACATTCCTGACGGAGTCGATGCACCAATCAAGAACAATAGTGAATTAGCACACGCCATGAGCATCAAGACCAACGACCAGCTTATGGCTATCTACTTAAGTAGTCTGATCCGAGCCATCACCGCCTTCCACGATTTGATCGAGAACAAGATCCAAAATCGGCAACAACAAGAAGAGAAAGAAGCCAAGAAAGACGAGCCAAAGGACGATAAAGATAAGAAGACAAATGGTGTGAGTGGCGTTAATGGAGAGGTGAAGGAAGGCAAAGAGGCAGAAAAGGAGAAAGATGATAAGGAGAAGAAGAAGTGATGATGAAAATATTGCGGCGTTTACTTGGCGGTATTCATGGGCATCAGCGGCATGGCATATTGAAATGATCAGCCATTGTATGATAGATGCGGGCTGCAACTTAATAGCAGCAACCCAATGTGTTCATTGAGGTCTGATTGCTAGTGGCCCTAGTCCTTATAATCCGTGTCCTCGTCATATTAGCCTTGAACTCGATTCCGTTGACCTTGTATTTAACTCCAAGCAACCCCAGTAATCGATCCCAAGCCAAACCCTCAGGACGCCGTCCGCTTAAGATAATATATATCCGTTCAAACCCTCAATCTTACAATCTCCCCCACCAAATCACTCACCACCCAATCCAGCCATCTCTTCCCTTCCCACCACTCTCTCCTTAACATAAATCCCCAGCACCCCGTCCCACTTCTCGCCCAATAAGCAAGCAAGCAAGTGCTTACAAACCGGCACATTTCCGCCATCTTTCCCACAAAGACTCAATCCTCCAAACTCCCACCCTTCTTCTACCTCCCCACTCTTATCCCCTGTCCTATCTATATCCCCCAAGATACCACCTTCATCATCATCCCCATCTTCTTCAAAACTCACCGAGAACGTGCCTCCCGTCCCGGGAAACGCACTAAAAGTAAAAGCAGCACAAGTACAATTCCAGGCGTGGAGCCGGACGATATATGTCATTGCCCCTGCACCAGAATCTTTATTCCCAAACCTTCCTCTTGAGACTTGAGATGATTGAACCAGATACATAAAGTTCCTGTTTTCCTCTCCCCTTTCTTTCTCATCCTCGCTTTGATTTCCAACTCCCCCTTCTTTAGGCTTCTCACCACCTGAAGCGTTCCCCTTGGATAGCGAAGGCGACAAGTGCACGCCCGCCTGCGGTGGCTGCACCGCACTTTCTAATTCTTTTCTTTCTCCTTCTCCCTCTATCTCTGAAGTGGAAGGGGCCTGGATAACCCTAGTCACGAGGCCGCGATCCAAAAGGTCTAGAGCTTGAAGGAGGGTTGGTGGTGGGAAGAGGACGTGGAGGGTCGTGAGAAGAGCGCGCTGAGATGGAACAACACTTTTGAGTGGATTGGAGGGCGAATCGTATGGTGGATTTGTGGGGGTTGGGTTTGATGGTGGGGCAGGCGGGGTTGTGGTTAGGGTTTTGAGGAGGGAGGTGAGGAGTTGGCGGGGTGTTGGGAGAGGAGTGGTCATTTTGGCGGAAATCGTGAATGAGTTTTGAACAGGGACTTGGTCATTTTTGAGTAAGGAGGTGACAAGCAGGTTGTCAAGTGATGAGAGAGGATGAAAGGTTCCATTCAGGTAGAAGTAATGCTCACGTGATAGAATTTGGTCTGGAGGCGTGGATATTTTCCAGACGAATTTGAAGTCGTTGTGATGTTCAAACTTTGTTCTAAGATTCATGCATGGCACTACTATAATTT